>ERZ1673962.1403-NODE-1403-length-11532-cov-33.395835_pt1 | contig 11532 bp, 10 predicted proteins | sample MGYA00580188_ERZ1673962 | MGnify/ENA primary metagenome ERZ1673962 (study PRJEB41334, sample SAMN05608104) | rock metagenome | biome: terrestrial subsurface; feature: shale formation; material: shale | place: USA: Pennsylvania ... | reverse complement strand
GGTGACACGCACCAGCTTGCCCTGCGGCTGGTTCAGCTGGTAGTGCAGGCCACGCAGAATGCCCTGACGGGATTTGCTGTGGTTGTCCTGCACGAAGGTGTAATCACCGCAGTGCTCGACGAATTCACTCTGGCGAAAGGTCTCCATGAAGAAGCCGCGCTCGTCACCGAATTTTTGTGGGGTCAGCAGCACGACATCCGGGATGGCGAGTTTTTCAAAATTCATGCGGTATTCGCTCCTTGTAGGGGACAGATATCACTTCAACAATCACAGGACTCGATGCCCTGCCGGCCCAGGGCACGACAAGGCTCAGTCTCGATAGCGCAGGCGTGGGGGTCGCCATGAAAATTCCCGCAGCCCTCGCCTTGTTGGCGACGACTGCGGGAAAGCGGGTACATCAGCATTGACTTCACTGCATGCGTATCCGGCCACGGCACCCTGGCTCAGGTGTCGAGCTCAGTAGTTGCCACGGCGCTTGTCATCCAGGCGCTTCAGCAGGTACTGGCCGTAACCGGTCTTCTTGAGTGCGGTGCCCTGCTCTTCGAGCTGCTCGTCGCTGATCCAGCCGTTGGTCCAGGCGATTTCCTCGAGACATGCCACCTTCAGGCCCTGACGATGCTCGATGGTCTGCACGTACTGGCCGGCTTCCAGCAGGCTGTCGTGGGTGCCGGTATCCAGCCAGGCGAAACCACGCCCCAGTCGCTCGACACGTAGATCACCACGCTCCAGGTAGGCATTGTTGACGCTGGTGATTTCCAGCTCACCACGCTCGGACGGCTCGACGGCCTTGGCGATCTCGACCACGTCATTGTCATAGAAGTAGAGGCCTGTCACCGCATAGGGCGACTTGGGCTTCAGCGGCTTCTCCTCGATGGACATCGCCTTGCCGGAGTCATCGAACTCGACCACACCGAAGCGCTCCGGGTCCTGCACGAGGTAACCAAAGACGGTCGCGCCGCTCGGCTGATTCGCGGCACGCTTCAGCTGATCCGAGAAGTGCTGACCGTGGAAGATGTTGTCACCCAGCACCAGGCAGACCGGGTCATCGCCGATGAATTCCTCACCGATGATGAAGGCCTGCGCCAGGCCATCCGGACTCGGCTGCACGGCATACTCGAAACGCACGCCGTACTGCTCGCCGTTGCCCAGCAGCTTTTCATACTGCGGCAGGTCTTCCGGGGTGGAGATGATCAGGATCTCGCGGATTCCGGCCAGCATCAGGACAGAGACCGGATAGAAGATCATTGGCTTATCGTAGATCGGCAGCAGCTGCTTGGATACACCGCGAGTGATCGGATGCAGTCGTGTACCGGAACCACCGGCGAGGATGATGCCCTTGCGCGCCATATCAAAATCCTTGTCGTATCGACGTGTAGCGTTTCATTCGAAGAAGATCAGGTGCCGCGGGATGCCACACACTGAAGATGATCTGCCAATGTGACAGAGACCGCTGACTCAGCGATCCAGATGTTCCTTGAGTGTCAGCGCCAGCTGAGACTGCCAATCAGGCAGCTCGAGGCCAAGTGCCGACTCGAGTTTCGCCAGCGCAAGACGGGAATTCAGTGGGCGTATCGCCGGTGTCGGGTATTCCGCTGTCGGGATGCCACCCAGCGTTTGTGGGTCTATCGCCAGCGTTTCACCCTGCGCGATGGCCAGACGGAAGATGCTCTGGGCGAAACCATGCCAGCTGGTGGTACCCTGCGGGGCCAGGTGATAAAGCCCTGAGCCGATCCGTTGGCGCAATGCCTCGCAGGTAAGCTGGGCGATCAGGCGCGCAGGAGTCGGCGCACCGATTTGATCATTGACGATGTTCAGCGCATCGCGATCACGCCCCAGCTTGAGCATCGTCTTCATGAAGTTGTTGCCACGGGCGGCATACACCCAGCTGGTGCGGAACACCAGGTGACGACAGACACTGGCCAATACCGCCTCGTCGCCAGCCAACTTGCTCTCGCCATAAACGGACAGCGGCGCCGTCGGGCTGTCTTCACGCCAGGGCTGATCCCCATCTCCCGGATAGACGTAATCCGACGAGTAATGCACCAGGGTAGCGTCGAGCTCAGTGGCTTTCTCGGCCAACAGGGCAGGCAGCTCTGCATTGAGATGCATGGCGCCCTCGCGCTCTTCTTCTGCCTTGTCGACGGCCGTCCAGGCGGCGGCGTTGAGAATCAGCTGTGGTTGATACGCCTCCACCCAGGCTGATACCGCGGCCAGATCACTGACATCCAGTTCACTGCGGCGCGGTGCACTCACCTCACCGAAGGGCGCCAGGCTGCGCTGCAGTTCAAAGCCGACCTGACCGTTGCCCCCCAGAATGAGGATACGGCCCATGCGATGGGAAGTCGTCATCATCAGCTCCCGGTCCCCAGGCGCTCACCACGGTAGCTGCCATCCTGCACGCGCTGCCACCAGCTCTCATTGGCCAGATACCACTCGACTGTCTTGCGTAGGCCGGTCTCGAAGGTTTCCTGCGGCACCCAGCCCAGCTCACGCTCGATCTTGGCGGCGTCAATCGCATAGCGCACATCGTGGCCGGGGCGATCCGTCACATAGGTAATCAAGTCTTCGTACCTGGAGATTCCCGCCGACTTTTCGGGCACCAATTCTTCCAGTAGCGCACACAGTGTCTTGACGACTTCGATGTTCTGTTTCTCGTTGTGGCCGCCGATGTTGTAGGTTTCGGCAATCTCGCCTTCGGTAGCGACCTTGATCAGCGCCCGAGCGTGGTCTTCCACGTACAACCAGTCACGCACCTGCTTGCCATCGCCATACACCGGCAATGCCTTGCCTGCCAGCGCATTGAGAATCATCAGCGGGATGAGCTTCTCGGGGAAATGGTACGGACCATAATTGTTGGAGCAGTTGGTGACCAACGTCGGCAAGCCATAGGTACGCTGCCAGGCCCGTACGAGGTGGTCCGAACTCGCCTTGCTGGCAGAGTACGGTGAACTCGGCGCATAAGGTGTCGTCTCGGTGAAGAGATCTTTCGGCCCTTCTAGATCGCCATACACTTCATCGGTGGAGATGTGATGGAAGCGGAAGCCAGCGGCCTTCTCGGCATCGTTTTCCTTCAGCCCCTTCCAGTACTGACGCGTTGCTTCCAATAACTGATAGGTGCCGACGATATTCGTCTGGATGAAATCCGCCGGGCCATCGATGGAGCGATCCACATGACTCTCGGCCGCCAGGTGCATCACGATATCCGGTTGGAATTCCGAAAAGACCGCCTTCATTTTCTCTCCATCGCAGATATCAGCTTGCACGAAGTGATAGCGCTCAGAATCCGCGACATCCGCCAAGGATTCGAGGTTACCGGCGTAAGTCAGCGAATCCACGTTGATAACGATATGTTGAGTAGAACGGATCAGCTCACGGACGACCGCGGAGCCGATGAAGCCGGCACCGCCAGTGACTAAGATCGAATTACTATTTTCCATGCATTCCTCATAATAATAATTTTAAAACTTCTATCTCTTTTAAAAACAAGAAATATTATAGATAACGCAACTTTTATATTATTTCAAGCCCAACAAACTAGATAGATTTTAAATAAACATACCTATATTGCATTTTTATGTATAAACCCTTTAAAGATCGTCATAAATATTATCTTTAAATCTAAAATAATAGACCAATTTTCAATATACCAGAGATCACATTCGACCCTCTTCTCAAGGTCAGTATCCCCTCTCCATCCGTTGATCTGCGCCCAACCAGTAATCCCTGCCTTTACCATATGCTTCTGCATATAACCTGGAATTTCCGATTTGAATTTCTCGACAAACATCGTGCGTTCCGGACGAGGGCCTACAATGGACATCTTGCCGGTGAGCACGTTGATGAACTGCGGCAATTCATCTAAACTAGTTGAGCGGATAAACTTCCCGAAGCGAGATAGCTGCTTAGTCTGGGCTCCTCCCCAATGCACACCGCTCTTCTCAACATCGGCAGGCATGGAACGAAACTTGAGAATATCAAAAGGCTTACCATTCCAGCCGACACGCTCCTGACGATAAAAGACAGGACCCGGTGAGGAAAGCTTAACGCCCACTGCAACGGCCAACATGATAGGGCTGATCAGCAGCAGGATCAGAAAAGCCAAAGTGCGGTCTAGTATAGATTTACAGAGCGCGTTCCACCCTGTCATCGGACTGCAGCTTAGGTCCAACATATAAAGATCAGCAACGTTCGACATCCTATGATTTATAAGTCGAAAATCTGATAAATTCGGCATATATCGTAAGTTACTAGTGGAGTAAATAAGATCCTTCTGTATTTCTCGTACCGTTACGCCCTCGGATATTGGAAGACAAATCCATACTTCATCCTGGTAATGCTCGATAGCCTCTCCCATAGAATGTAGATCGTATTCGATACCACTAAGTTCTTGATTAATATCATCTCCAATGATTGATATCCGAGTGACGTCAAAGCCCACGGAGGGTACACGCCGCAGGTGATTATAAGCAGTTATGCAGGAATGTGCATCACCTATCAGCATAACTGTCTTGCGGTTGGCCCCCTTCATGCGCAGCATGTTCAGCAAGGGATAAGCGATGCCTCGCACAATAATGGCAAGCAATGCCGAGATCACCATCCAACTCATGACCCAAATACGAGAAAACTCCAAACTCTTTCCGCTGAAAAAAACGACGACTGACAAAAGAGCGCCCACAAACATAAAAGCGACAAATACCTTCATTGCAAGGATAACACGAAGTCGACCTCGCCAAGATTGGTAAAGGCTGAACTGAGGAAGAACCAATGATGATAGTAACATCCCGACGACCAGTGCCCATTGATATCGTTCAGTCATGTCCACACTGTCAAATCTTAGGCAATAAGCAATCCAACCTGCTAGTGCCACTAATAGAATATCAGCTATTCTTACTACAACATGTGTATAAGGGCCGAAGCCACTAATAGATCGGTCACTTTGACTCATCAGTACCTCTGCACAATAAAGCCAGCCAAAAATACGGCTGAAAATCTAATTATGACTCAAGACGTCCAGAAACGCTTATGCATACTCAACCGCACCTTCCACTTGTCCGGCAGATACTTCTCCTGCTTCCCTAGCTTAAACCCTAGAATTTTAATGCCATTCCTCACGATAGCATTAGGAATCCAGCGTTTACCATGGTGCCTCAGAAAGTTCAATTCAGATCGGACAAAGCGTAGTCCCTCACCGCCGGCACTCCCAAAGCGTTCTTGAATCCAGCTCTCACGCGACAAAAACACTCCGATATCGAAGTAGCGCTTTCCTTCTTCGATCAACGTGTAATCGTGAGAATGATAGCACCTTGCGGTCCCTTGGTAAGCCACCTTCCAATCGGAGATCAGCATCCGTGCAGCCACATACATGTCCTCTCCTAAAATGACATTGTTTGGAAATCCTTCAACTGCCTCCAGTGCTTCAGCACGATAAGCTGCAAAGGAGTTAGACATGAAAGCGACCTTAATTCCTAAGGTAGGTGCATCGGCAAAACTCTTGACCTGAGACGTAGCAGGATAATTGAACATTCGCGCATGCCTCCCTAAAGGCTGCGCATCGACATGAGCCAACTGATTACCACAGACAGCACCCACCGTTCTATCATCGAAAGGCTGTAGTAGGTGCTCTATCGCTTTGGGTTCCGCAAGGTAAGCATCTTGGGTCATGAATACATAAATATCGTAACCGGGTCGCTCCAATAGTGCTCTCTGGCGTGTGCCGCCATGGTTGAATTCAGAGGTAGGAATGATCAAATGGTCAATAGCATTGTCTTTGAGATATTCACGAGTACCATCTGTGGAGCTCGAATCAATCACGAAAAGAGGTACAGAAGCCGGCAAACTACCCACAAGTCTGCGCAAATCATCTAAGCCATTGTAACTGGGCACCACTAATAGGCATGACTCAATGTTCATGATGATATTTTTCCCTTTTTCTTTTGCATGGCGTCTTTTAGGGCTTTGAAGAAATATGACAGGTAGCGACGGCGCCCATTGACGGCACACAGGATAACGGTCTGGTGCAAAAAGGCGAACAAAATTTCTCTGACAGCCAGCAATTTGGGGATGTGAGGCAGTGTCAGGAGATAAAATGAATTACGGACTCTGTAATAACGCCGTGCGGGACTATGTACAGGTACCTTGAAATACTTAAGATCCAAGGAATTATCGCCAATTGAGTGCTTCATGATAGCATCAGGAAGAACTTTTATCGACACACCTCTCGCACGTGCACGCAAGCACCATTCAGTATCCACATAGTCAATGAAAAAGTCTTCATTCATCATACCAATGATATCCAATCCCTCACGATTCACCGTACTGCCTGAAGATATAACGATATCAACTTCTGCAGGCTCGGGCCAAGAAGAGGGGTAGATTTTTTTCCGGAGACCATGCTGGCTAACCAGTATTGCAGGATATTCAAAACCGTTTTTTTCATCAAAAAAGACTGGTGCGACAACTAGTGGATAGGAAACATCTACTGAGCTTATTAGCTGCGCAATCAGAGACTCATCAATATGACTATCCTGATCAAAAAAGATGATTCCCTTGGCATTGTGTTCAATTGCATGCGCGATACCAATATTTTGGGCATAAGCAATGCCACTATTGTAGCCTAAAGAGACCAGATTGGCGCTGGAAAAATCCAGGGTATCATCATTGGGCTCCGAGTTATCAACGATGACAACCATCACATTCAGACTAGATAAAACATCCACCATTCGTTGTACTCTAGATACATCTGGGTGATAAGTAACTATAACTGAAAAAAACATAACATTATCCCTTTAATTAAATGAATCGATATTTGCCTTTACTAGACAAAGGAAGTATCAGCAATAATAATATTTGCGTAAAAAAACTACCAAACACCAACATATTATCAAATAGCATCAAACCAGACATTGAACAAAGGATTGCTGAAAGCGGAATGAGATAGGCATTCCTGACAGCGCGCAGTGATCCCCAGCATAACAAACAATACCATATAAAGACAATCAGAATACCAGTATAACCCATGATGACAATAGGTAATCCAAAAACGGTACTGACAATTAACTCCGGCGTAATCAACATAACTGAGTACTCATCATTACTTTTTGGAATTCGCTTTGACACATAATCCGGAAGAATTGAAGTCCTTGCTAATTCGTAAAAGCTAGAAGTATTGGTGTTGTCGTGCCGAATCTGGTTCTCCAAGTTAGCAAAAGAAGAAGAGGTATAAAGATACGCCCAAAAAAATCCGCTAGGCATATGTGAATTGAATACATTTCGATTAGCCTTACCGACATCATAAATTGCCGTCTTAGATTGATATCCAGATGACATCATTCTCTTATCACCCAAATAACCAAAAGCAAAAATGAAGCATAAACCAAGTGCAACTACACTAAGAATAGCTCGCCTCATATTTTGAGTCAGATATAAATATACAAATGCAAACCCCATACAATTAATCACCAAGGTACCACGACTCATGGCGAGGAGACTAAATAATACACTAGAAAGTATAGCAACAAGATATAGTTTATCTTTATATATCATCATGCGATAAAAGCATATTATCGAGAAAGCACTATAATAAGGAACGAATAGTACGTGCAATTTCGACACACCAAAATCTTGGTAATTAAAGTCTTCTCCAGCGAGAGTCATCAAAAGTGGCACTCCACCAAAATCAACCACTTCATAAACAAAGATTACCCATAGAACACTCATGATGAGTATGAATTTATGCATCGAGATATCAAGTGATTGATGAGAAATTGTCTCATTTTTCAGAAAGAACTTTTGATACGCATAAGACATCCCTAGACTTGCGAATAGAATCATAGAGATAAATATTTCGAGCGTATAGCTTCTGAACCCGTAGAGCTCCGACCACTGCAGCACATACAATAGAAATGCCAGTGCCATGCTTAAGGCAAAGACGAAAAAAGGATTTATAATATATTTCTTCACGGTGATGACTCTTGTGTGAATCGTGGATATATCCAAAAACCAAGACGCACCTTAGCTGAAATCATGGCAATGGAGTTTTGTAACATCAAGACTACAGCTAATGCTAATGTTGCTCCTAAAGCTCCGAAAAGGGGTATCAATAGGAAAAACAACGCGAGCCCAATCAAGGTGCATGCTACTGAGATATTACGCATAAGACGCTCATTTCCTGTCATATTGAGCAGATACCCCACCCCAGCGGTAGTAATATTGAACGTTTGTGCCAGCGCCAATATACGCAGATAGGTATCCGCCTGAATAAATTCATCGCCAAATACCTTTAACAGCTCACTGGGGAAAATCAAGCAGACCAGTAGTAACGGTAAACTGATACATAAGCCTACAAAAGAACTTTTTCTCGACTCTATTTTTAGTCGTTTAAAATCTCCATCATAGAAAGATCTAGCGAACTTTGGTGGATAGATAGCGGATATCAACATCAAGGCAAATCCAATAACCAAGGCAATTCTTTCAGCAGACTTGAAAAGACCGAGCTCAGCCGAGCTCAATAGCATTCCCGCGATCAATACCCCCGCAATATTTTGCATAAACTCTGCTAAACTCATGACAAAGAAACTTTTCGATGATCTCATAAATCCTTGGGCATCAGCATCTACTAGAGCATCTGATTTCATTTGCACTTGAGTGATACTGTAAAATGCTTGTATAGCACCTTGAAGAAACACTAACCAGCAAGCAATCACCAAGGAAAGAGATGCCCATACTAGCTCACATGTACCGTAGAATAGATATAAACCAAGCAGCAAACATCCCGTGATTAATGAAATATAGCCACTTTCCAAAAGACATGCCGCCGCTGGACGCCCCACTCCTTTCATGAAGCCCGACATGAGATAAATTCCAGTCATTGCCGGTACTGCCAAGAGGAGATATTTCAGCATGGCCTGCATCTCATGAGAGAATTTGTCACCCAAGATCGCAATGGTAATCCCCCCAAAAAATGCGATCAACATAGAATAGAGTAATGCGCGCTTCACTGCCATTTTTAAATATACGGAGATAGCAGCAGACTCTGGAGACATTCCGATATATCGCATCAAAGCATTGTCCATTCCAAACCTAGCGAAAATGGCCGAGCCGAGCAACACACTCTGAATTATTGAAAATATCCCCAAACCGGTAGCGCCTAACAGTCTCCCTAATATAATACCTAGCAAGATTGAGCCAAAAGCACCAATACCTCGTGAACACAACGTTCCAATAAACGTGAGGTTGCTCCCAAAAAAACTCTTCATCATAGTGTTTTACTCTTGAATTGATATCCAAAACTATATTATTTGCAATGCATATCGCAGTAGCTATGTTCACTAACAGAGCAAAAAACGGGCGAAAATTAACACAAACGAAATAAAAAAACAACATCTCAATGATTATCGTCACTCTGCTCTTATAAACTATAACCATCAAAAAAATTACAACTCATCGATTATCTTCGCACTCTTTTTGTTTTTTTCCTGACAGTCACTAATTCGTCGATAGTAAATACCGAAATATATTAACTTAACTTCTTAGATTCATAGAATAACCGCAGCACTTTGGAACAAACGATAGAGACAGGATGGCCAACGCGGGTACCCTTCTCGGCTCACCGACCAAAGTGAAACAGAGCATGGGATACCGACAGCTGACCCAGACCCTCAATGATCATCGACGCCGCACTGCCACCAAGTGGACAAAGCGCCTGCCGAACATGATGGCCGCCTTTGCCGGCCGGCTGCATGATGAAGGGAGTCCACAACAGATCAGTGGCTTCATGGCGCCCTTAGCCGGGGTTATTGTTAGTCATCATTGGATCTACTCCTTGATCTGAGATGATAAGGAACAAGGTGATGATCTCCGCACACACGCTAAGAGCGCCGGGTTGGGCAAGGTCCCCAACCGAGTCGTGATCAAGCATCGCTCTGATGAGATCGATGTCCGGCGCTTTATCGGCTACTGGAAGGTGACACCGTGATACAGGGCCACAAGCAATTAGGCCTGGACACGCTGGTCGAGCGTCGCAGCGGCTATTTACTGGCGTCACGACTGCCCCAGGATTCCGGCCGAGCTAACCCAAGCAGCCATGATCCGCTTGTTGGAGCCGCGTCTGGGAACGGTCCAGGCCATCACGCTGGACAATAGCTCGGAATTCGCTGGCCACGAAGGGTAGCCAAAGCCTTGACGGCGGCGATGTACTTCTGCGATCCCTACTACTCTAGGCAACGTGGCACCACCAAGCGAATGGCCTGATACGGCAGTACTTCCCCATAGGAACGGATTTCCGTCAGGTCAGCAATACAGAGCTACGCAAGGTGAACGAAAAGCTGAATGACCGTCCTCGAAAGCGGCTCGGCTACCAGACATCGGCGCAGGTATTTTTGGGGGAAATTCTCAGGAGGCCTGGATACCGCAGATGCTACGCTTTTTTCTTGAATTCAGGTACTAGGTTTTGTACGAAAAGTCATTTTTGCTAATGTGACCCATGCACATCCAGCATAGGTGCGGTATGACAGGACGCTACGAAATCTCTGATAGCCAATGGCAGTTGATCGAAGACATTGTCTCACCGGCTCAATCGATGGGCAGGCCCAGGAAAGACGACAGACAGATGCTGAACGGCATCTTTTGGGCCCTCTGCTCTGGTGCCAAGTGGCGCGACCTTCCCGAACGTTATGGCCCTTGGAGTACTGTCTACGCCAGGTTCCGACAATGGCGTGATGACGGTACCTTTGAGGCGGTCTTGTCGCGGCTTCAACTTCGACTTCGTGAAGATGGCCTGATGGATCTCGAGACCTGGATGATCGACTCAACCGCCGTTCGTGCAACACGCGCCTCCGCTGGTGGAGGAAAAAAGGGGGATCTGAAGACCCCTTAGACCATGCGTTGGGCCGGAGTCGTGGCGGCATCACGACCAAAATCCATTTGATCTGTGATCGCCTTGGCTGGCCCATCGCCTTCACGCTGTCGGCGGGGCAAGAGTCGGATACACGGTACTTCCTGCCCACCCTGGAGAAGGTTCATCTACCGGAAAGTCTTGGTCGGCCACGAAAACGTTGCCGCTACATCGTGGCAGACAAGGGCTATGACAGTGACGAGTTGCGCCGTTACTGCGACCGTGTACGAATCAAGCCGGTCATCGCTCAACGAAAGATGAAGCGGAAACCTCGGCCAGGTATCTCACGCGGTTTCGATAAACCCATGTACCGTCAGCGAAATATCGTGGAGCGCTCTTTCAGTTGGCTGAAAGAGTTCCGTCGTATTGCGACGCGATATGAGAAGTTGGCCCGTAGCTTTTATGCGATGGTATGCGTAGCTTGCATACGCCGCTGTCTACGAGCCGACTTTTCGTACAGAACCTAAATATTGGCCACCCTGGCGATCTGCCAATCCCTAAACAGTTGCGCGGATGCCGATAACGGACGATGAAGGTCGTGAACAAGATACCCAACCAGACCGATGCAGGCGCCTCGCTGAATGGCATCATCGGTCAGCGTCATCTGATTGAAGGTGAGATCCGACTTGGCCGGGCGATAG
>ERZ1673962.1402-NODE-1402-length-11550-cov-33.475511_pt1 | contig 11550 bp, 23 predicted proteins | sample MGYA00580188_ERZ1673962 | MGnify/ENA primary metagenome ERZ1673962 (study PRJEB41334, sample SAMN05608104) | rock metagenome | biome: terrestrial subsurface; feature: shale formation; material: shale | place: USA: Pennsylvania ... | reverse complement strand
GACAGCGCATGAATGCGCTCGTGCGCGTATTCGATTGCGGCCTCGCGTTCGGCGATGGTGTATTCGGTGTAGGGTTTCATGTGGTTCATTGCTTTCCCTCGTTTTCGTTGTTGACGTGGGTACTATGCCCCATCTTGCGGTGGGGCGGGAGTACCGTTCGTCGGTTAGCCTGCGATCCTGGTAGCATATGAAATTATGTCGCGCGCGGTAGACGCGCCGCATTTGTACTTCGCGGCCACCGAGCGTATGCTGAATAGCCCGGTAGCGTAATCTTCGCGCATGGCTGATACCTGCTCAGCGGTAAGCGCGGCTTTCGGATGCCACTCCCCGCAACGGTGGCCGGACGGTGATCGTTTATTCATTGGTTTGCCCTGTCTACTGAGATGATTTCGTAGTTGATAAAAACCTGCCGCGCTATCCCCCAAGCCTCCGCCAGCGTTGCGCCCTCCGACACGCTCATGGGTATCGGCTGGCGCTTGTGGGATAGACGGACAGAGTACGCCGCTTGCCGCCGTCCGCCGTTGTGCAAGAGCCGAATGCGGTCCTTAATCGGCTCATGCAGTTCTGGCGGTTCAGACTCTACCAGGGCGACCCACTCCGTTTTGGGGTGGGTCATTATTGATAGGGCTTTGGCGGTTAGCGGGTTCATTAGACAATCAAGGCGTATGTGCCGCGATAGGGGTTGGCAAAGGGTATCCCGTCGTCGAAGTCGTCCGGCGCTGCGGCATGCGGCTGTTGTGCAGGAGCCTGGCGCTGTTGCGGGGCGGGCTGCTGTCGCGCTGGCTGCGGCTGCTGCTGTCCGCCGTCCTGCTTGCCGCCCAGCAGCGTGACATCGGCAACGCGGCACGTCACGACAGTACGCGTCACGCCGTCTTTTTCGTAATCGCGCGTTCCCATCTCCCCGGTAATTCCGACCTGCTGACCTTTGACCAAGTATTGAGCGAGCGCATCGGCTCGCTTGCCCCACAGGGCGCAATCGACCCACACCGTTTGTTCGTGCTGCCCGTATCCAGACTTGACCGCTACCGCGAAGTTGGCAACAGGCGATCCGCCAGCCTCACCCAGTCGCGCATCACGCCAAAGGCTCCCGGTAAAATTCATGCTATTCATATTTACTGCTCCATTGGTCGCCAAATTCATGGCCGATTGATTTAAGCATTTTGTCCATCTCGTGGACGAACTGCGGCACCGCATCTGCCAGCGTCTTTTGGTCGGCCTCTACAGGCTCGACCAGGATTGACGCCAACTGATTCTTCTTCATTCGCGGGTCAAAGCTGTTGAATACCCATCCCTCAAAGCCTGACACGCGAATGCTGTACTGACATTGCCAGCGGTATTCCTTTTTGATGGTCCCGTCCACCAGCGTCATGACGTGATGCGTGGTGATTAGCGGGCACTTGGTCTCCCAGCCAAGCGAGCCGTTTACGGCGTCGGGGCTGCACGCTTCGCGCATTGTCTCGCCATAAATTAGCGGCACGCGGGATAGCGGCTGACCGTTGATCATTTCCCATGTGGCGATTGCACTGGACTCATGCTCTCGCCCCCATGCAATCGCTTTGCTGCTGATTTCTTCCATCGGCGCGCCGGTAGCAATCTCGGCGCACAGCTCTGCCATGTACTTGCGGTACGTCTCGCTAGACGGCTTCATGGTCAGGATGTGCGCCTTGCTTGCGGTGATGACGCCAAGGCGCATCTTGTGCCACTCGTAAGACCCTTGCTCGACTGATGAAGGATCAAAGCCAAGTACGCTGGCGGCGCGATTCATTCGCTCTGCGATTGCTTGATTCATTTCGCTGCCCCGTTCTTAGCCATTGCCGCCTTCTTCATTTCCAGAGCGCCGATGATCTTGACGGCCTCCCCGCTGGTCATCTGTTCCAGCTTGTCAACTGCCCGGCTGAACAGTGCGCCGCTGGCATATGCCAGAATGGCGGCCGGATCAGTGTCGGTCTCTTCCAGCAATGCGCGAATGATAGACAGTTGATCTTCGCTTGCATCGGTCGGCCCGCGCTGCTCTGACTTAAAGTCGATGCCTTCGCCGTTACGGTTCATGTAATCAGCCATTGCCGCCATCCGCTCTGATTTGGGCCAGTACTTGGAAGCCTGCTTGACCACAGTCTTGCGGATCATTTCGTCTTCGTCAGTCTTCCACGGGCTGCTGCTGCCCTTCTTGTAAGACTGCGAGCGCTCGCGAATGCGGTAAATGTCGGAAATTTGCATCTCGTGCGTCAGGTAGTCGCCGGTCTGTGTCTTGACCACGCAATATGCGCCAATCTTTGCTCCACGATCACCGAAAGCGTTGTATTTGTGGACTGGCTCAGAGCTTATGCCGGTGTTTTCGTAATCGTCTTTTGCGTAAACGATCTTGACCTGACCCCATAGGATTGAGCCGCAATCAATCGCCGCCGCCAGCATTCCGCGCGCGCTGATGTCGAGACATATCTTCCCGTCACGCGGAACAAGGTAGGCGTGCTTTTCTGCGGGGTTCAGGGTGACGTTCAGGGCGGCAACATTGGTGATGGCGTCCTGCAAGCTCTGCGGGTTACGCATGGCGACGGACTGGGTAAAGCTGTTGCCTTGAATGATTTGAAGCGCGAACTCGGCTTCACGGCGGAAATTCATCGCATCATCGGCGCGCACGCTTTCAAACTGCGGCTGCATTTGATAGATGTTTTCGCTGATAACTTGCAGCTGATTGCTCATGACAGATCCTCGTTTAATGACAGTTTGGCCGGTGCATTGCGCATCGGTCTGTGAATAATAGCGGCTTTCGCTTCATCGTCAAGCCCTATCATGTAATCCATGAACGCCGCCTTTGCCGCCTCGGCTCCGTGTGCGACTGCCGAAAACTTGGCCTGCTCGTTGCATGCAATAAGGGCCTTGCGCTGTTCTTTGCTAACGCTGCCGCCGTCGTCTCGCTTGATTTCAATAACGCCAGCCGGAAAGCGCGCACCGCATTGCAGCATGATGACATCGGAAACGCCAGACTCCATGCCCTGCTTGATTAGCGACAGCCTATGCTGCGGCAGCTGATGACCTTCGTTTACCGGGTGAAATACCAGCTTGTCTAGCTCCGGGTAGTGGTATCGAACCCATGCGATAAAGTCTATCTGCTCTGCGCTTTCCGGACGCCCGCGCTTGACGCTCTGGCGGTACGTCATCCAGTAGCCGTTCCAAATCCTAGTTATCAACATTTTTCCCGCTCCCGTCAGTCAATCTCCCTGATCTAAACCGCTTCCTGCCGATGACAAATTTCCCTTTGTCGTTGATCCTGTAGCCAATGGCAATTGGCGCATCAAAAGCCGCTTTCATCTTCATGATGGCTTGCGCGTTCTTTATGGAATAGACCTTGCTGCGCCATGACGCTGGGCACTGCGGCACAAGAAATTTGTTGTACCAGACGCGGCGCGCAACCTCTGATCCTGCTGGCGCGAATATCTCATACGGGTTTCCGTCTGGCGGCGGATCGTCTACGTCAAGAACATAGGTAACCATGATCGCACCATTCTTGGTTGGCTGGACCTCCATGCTCTTGACCGGAACCATGTCGTCATCGCTGTATGCCTTTCCTAGCAATGCACGATTAGGATCTATCAGCGTATGGTCGCATGACCTACACTGCCTGGCCGTGATGTCGTTTCGCGTGCCGCATTGCGGGCAGGCGTTGAATACCCAGAAGTGATCGCAGCGCACGCCGTCATAACCAACGCCGACGCATCTGCGCGCCTTGTCTGAGTTTTCAGCATTGCATTTCGGGCAGAATATGACGCTGCCATCGCGGCGCGACCTTTCAAGCTCGGCAGCAGCGAGGAGCGGGTTGTCGTACAGCGGGCCAAGCCGCTCAAAGACGCCGCAATAGTCCAGCACGCGCGAAAACGGCTTGCGGCTTGCGGCGATAAGTTCTTTCCGTTGTTCTGCCGTCATGCTGTTTATGTCTGGCTCCCCATCGAGTAGCAGGCGCAGTACGCGGCCCATTGACTGGATAAGCAAGACAAGCGACCCGACCGGACGCATGTAAACCACTGTCTGCCAGTACGGCACGTCAACGCCCGTGGTGAGAACGCCGACGTTTATCATGTACTTGATTTCGCCGCTACGGGATTTTCGCAGCGATTCCGCGCGCTCCTTTGCCGGCGTGTCATCCGTGATGATCGCCCACGACCCAGGAGGGAGCCATTGCGCAATTTCTTTGCAGTGCTTCTTTGTCTGGGCAAATATCAGGACGCCCAAGTCGTTTTCAGTGCGATGCACAACCTCCAGCGTAATGCGCATCGTGCGATCAGGGTCTTTTGCCCTGATGTCATCCATCTGCTGTTCGGAAAATTCCCACGACCCATAGCGCGGCTGAAGTTCCGACATATCGAACGTGTCTTCTTCGTGCTCCGGCCAGCCGAACACCGGCCCGACAAGCCAGCCCTGATCAATTAGAAGCTCCGTTTCGACGCGGTATAGGCAGTGCTTCCAGAATTTCCCGATGATGCTTTCGGTTCCGCGAAACGGCGAGCCAGTCAGACCAAGTATGCGCACCCTTGGGTTGATGGCGATGAAGTGCAGCAGTATTCGCATGAACATGCTTTCAGTCTCTTCAAAATCCACCATATGGCATTCGTCAATAACCACAAAGTCCGGCGCCCATTTCTGGAACTCAGCGCCAATGGCGCGAGCCACCGTACCCTCTGTCCCCATGATAGTCCGGTGCAGCATTTGCTTTTTGCCAAGGCTGGCCGAATAGATCGAAACATCAACGCCGACGCGTTCGGCAAACTCGGCGTCCTGCTCGACAAGCTCGGCCTGGCGCGCCAGCAGCATCACGCGCGCACCCTTGCTGGCGCTGTTTTGAATCAGAAATGCGGCGATTGCTGTTTTGCCGCCTCCAACTGAAACATCAATAAAAGCAGGCTCCCGTCCTTTCGGCCCCTTAAAGTGCTCCACGCAAGCGGCAAAGCATTCCTCCTGATACCCAGGTCTCAGCGATAACACTGTTGCTATCCCCCTCATTTGGTTTATAGTTGTGTCATGCTAGACCATGACAAAAGGAAAGTAAACGAATGTTGACGATGAACGAAATACGCGACCGCCTGAAGCTCGAAAACCTGTCAGAGGTTGGCCGCGCCCTTAATAAGAGCAGGCAACAGATTTGGGAAATTGCGCACGGAATAAACTCAGATCCGCGAGCTTCAACGGTCGAGGCGCTTAGCGATTACCTCGAATCCAAGGAAGACGACGACGCCAACAAATAAAGGCAGCATTCCATGCAAATGATAAAAACGCCGCCTTTTTCGGTAGAGGCAGAGCAGGGCGTTGTCGGCGGAATATTGCTAGAGCCTGATTGGCTTCCGTCGATTGCCGCTATTGTGCAGCCGTCCGACTTCTACAGAGACGACAACAAGGCAATATATCTAGCGATGATGGAAATGCACGCCCTTGGTCGCGGCATTGATATCATCACCGTTAGCGACTATATGGATGTCGCCGGGACGCTGGAGCAGGCTGGCGGACTTGCCTATATAGGCACGCTCCGCAAAAACACGACAAGCACTGCGAACATCAAGGTCTATGCGCAAATCGTCAAAGAGCGATCCAGCGCAAGAGCGATCCAGCGCCAGCTTCAAAAAGGGCTTGACGCAATAGGCGACCCAAACGGGCGCGACATTAAAGAAATCATCAATGAGGTGCGTGAGCGCATCAACGACGCCGCCGACAGCGCGACAACTAGCAACCCCATCGCGCTTCGCCTTGCCGCCAAGATTGAGACGGATAGCGCCGCCGCGCTCGCTCGCATGAAAAATCAGCGATGGCTAGTTGACCAGGTACTTCCGCAAGACTGCTTTGGCGTGATCTTCGGCCCGTCCGGCGGCTACAAGTCCTTTCTCGCTCTCGACATCGCCGCCAGCGTGGCCGCTGCAAAGGAATGGCACGGCCACCAATGCGACTCTATAGGCTCGGTGCTTTACATAGCAGCAGAAGGCTCGCAGGGGCTGCACATGCGAAAGGTGGGCTGGCAGAACCGCTACCAGATCAAGGCCGACTCGCTCGGCATCCTTGGAAGCGTCGTCAACCTGTCCAGCATGGAAGACACTCACGCGCTGATCGAGGCTGCAAAGGCATTTCAGGATCAGTCAGGTAAGCAGCTGCGCTTGATCGTCGTGGATACCCTGGCCCGCACATTCGACGGCGACGAAAACAGCGCCAGCGACATGGGTGCTTTCGTCCGCTGTTGCGACATGCTGCGCCAAGAGCTGGACGGCGCTACCGTGCTGGTCGTGCACCACAGCGGCAAGGACGCCGACAGAGGGGCGCGCGGCTCCAGCGCCCTGCGCGCCGCCTGCGACTTCGAGTTCAAAGTCGTTCCGCAGGGCAAGAAAGCCACAAAGATCAGCTGTGAAAAGGCCAAGGACAGCGAGCCATTCGACGACATGAATTTTGTGCTCGATGTCGTTGACCTGGGTGAGCAGGACGCCAAAGGCAAGCAAATGTACAGCCTGGCCCCGCGCTTGGTCGAATCGCTGCCGCAGGCCGCTGACGAGGTTTCACAGAACACCGGGGTGGTGCTGGACGTCATCGAACGCGAGATGGCGCGCAACGGAGACGACAGCGTGTTCACCAACTTCGCCCGAGATGCTTTCTTTGCCTCAATGGGTGCCAGCAAGTCGGACGAGAAGGTTAAAAAGCAATGGCGTAGAGGGCTGGACGACCTCATTAAAAAGGACTGGATAGCTGTCGAAGGAGACAAAATTGTCCGCAAAGACCGCTTTTAAGGAAATCTATCAAGTCCGGAATCCTAATAGATTCTATTGCAAAACGGGGACATTCATATGGGGACATCGGGGACATGCCAAAAAACTGTCCCCATTGTCCCCAAATCGGCATTTTATGTCCCCATGCAAGGCACTGATAAATAAAGAAAAAAGTTTTTCAATGTCCCCAATGTCCCCGCGTGTCCCCAAGCAAAATGGGGACAACACCCCCCCTATATAATAGGGGGTGGTGTGTCCCCGTTTAGGGCTGGACTGGGAAAGATCAGGTCGGATTTTAAGAAGGAGGTCAGCAAGTGAAAGTGATTGTATGCGGTGGTCGTGACTACCAGGACTGCGAACGAATCTGCAAGGCGCTTGATGCGTTGCACAAGAAACATGGCATTGATCTGCTGATTGAAGGCGGGGCTAATGGGGCGGATTCCCATGCTGGTGTATGGGCTGACAATGCAGGGGTTCCACGTTGCACGCTTCATGCTAACTGGAAGGTTCATGGGGCGAAGGCAGGGCCAATCCGAAACGGCCATATGCTTGCGTTTATGCAGCCTGATTGTGTTGTTGCGTTTCCTGGCGGCGCTGGCACTGCTGACATGGTGAGGCAGGCAAAGGCTGCTGGCGTGAATGTCTGGGAGGTGCGCTAATCTGACAATCCAAATTTCCACTTGCCATCCATGCGCATCCGCCCGACGAACGGTACTACTCAGTGCGCATTGCGTGTGTATAATGAAGCCATACACAACGCAGATGGAGCAACAGACATGACCTACACCGCCCTGAACTTCCTTGCATCGCCCCGCTTCATGGAAATCGCCATCGAAGACGCCATTAAAGCCGTAGCAAAGGCAAACGGCCAGAGCGTAGAGCTGGCGCAAAAGGCATACAGCCTTGGCGTTGAAAGCGTCATGAAAAGCGTTGCAAGCCTGGTTGCAGCAGCCGCCGAGCATTGCGCAGCAGAAGCCAGCGCAGGCCGCCTCTAATGGCGAGCATGACTTGGGGTGTAAACAGCCGCGAGCAGACCGCAACGATATTCTGCAATCACTGCCGAGCGGTACTGGCAGTGGTTCCGGTGTTTGAGTCTGGCTGGCATAAAGACAAGCTGGAGCAACAGCATCACTGCACACCGCACAAGCCGTGCGAGCAAGGGAGACCACAATGACACGCCACAACATCACAGCCTCAGACGCCGACTGGCAGGCGCTGAGGGAGCTGGGCAACGGCAACGCAAGCGAAGGTATACGCAAGGCCCTGCACGCGCCAAAGATGGACAGCGACGGCCTGATGGCGATTGCCGCGTTTCGCTACTGCCTAGGGCGCATGACGTACATCGTGCCAGCGTGCGCGGAATGGCTGGAACGCGAATGGCCCAGGTTCCCGAAGCGCGACCGCGCCGTGATTAGTCGCGAGCTGTCAGAGGCAATCGAGGAAGACGCGCAAGCCAGGGCTTCGGGCAAGGGGCACAAGCCGCTTGGGCACGACTGCGACCGGGCTGTTTGGGTGAAGCTGGCTGAGTTTATTGAAAAGGAGCAAGGAAAATGAGCGATAAAGACAATGGTGGTCCGGCGTTTCCTGATGCAGAGGGGCAGGCAGATTACACCGGAGGCATGACCCTGCGCGACTACTTCGCGGCGAAGGCGATGCAGGGCGCTATGGCAAACCCCGAAGTTAAAGAGACCGCAGGAGCTCGATCCGAATGGGCATACGAAATCGCCGACGCCATGCTAAAGGAGCGGGAGAAATGAGCACCAAGCAAGACAACTGCGGCCAATGCCATAAGTGCTACAAGGGCAAGCCTCTCTGGACTGGCGGCCCGCCTGTGCTAGACCGGATGCTGCTGTGTCCCGAGTGCGGCAACAAGCGCTGCCCTAAAGCCAGCGACCATGAGCTGCAATGTACGGGAAGCAATGAACCTGGCCAGCCCGGCAGTGTTTACTAACCGACCAACGGTACTCCCCGCCGCCAAGCCTGCTGGGTATGATGCGCGGGAGTGATGACAACGAGGAGGGTATAGGGATGGAAAGCATTGACTACTGGAAGGAATGCATAAGCAACGCCGCGGATGAGTGCGGGGCCGAGCTAACTCACGAGCAACTGGAATGCATTGCTGCGAGCGCAGAGAGCGGGCATGAGCACTACGGGATGGCGTTCTATTCGCCTCCGCCATCAGAGCGGCTCGACGAGATTGAGCGAGAATGGAAGAAGAAGTACGACGACTTGCGTGCTGAATTTGACCGTTACATCGGAAACGCCGAGACCGCTGTTAAGCGAGCGCTAAGGCAGCACAGGGACGCCAGTGTATCCATTGGGGCGTATGGCGAAGTGACGCGACACGGCGGGCGCTCGGAGGTGATCCAATGAACACATTCAACCCAGCCCTATTCTGGGCACGCAGCGCCCTACGAGTCGCCAACGCGACCGGCGTCAACAAGAGCCAGGCTATGACTGCGCTCAACAAAGCCCGCGCCACTGGTGCCGAGCGCCTCAGCATTGACGCAAAGATCACTATCGACGGCATTCCTGTTGGCGTGCATGTCGATAGCTACTACCCGGGCACTAAGCGGCTGATCACATCGGCCAGCTTGGAGCCTAACGACCCGCCGGAGATCGAGTACACGGTGACGGATCGCAAAGGCTATCAGGCGAACTGGCTTGTTGAGCGGGCTGAGCGGTTGGGGGTTGATTTGGATTTGATTGTTATGGAGGCGTTGAGAAATGAGTAAGCATACGAAGGGGCCTTGGGCGTGGGATGAGCCGCCAGCCAAAAGCCACGAAGGCCACAACTGGATAGATTCTGCGCCTTGGCTTGTAGACGAAAACGGGAAAGACGTCCTGTCCGGCCAAATCGTTTGTAAGAGTGATTACGACGCCCTCCTAATCGCAGCCGCGCCGGATCTGCTGGAGGCGCTGGAGGCATGCATGGACTATGGCAGCATTACCGGCGCTGATTGGGTAGCAGAGAAAGCCCGCGCCGCCATCACCAAAGCAAAAGGAGCACAGCCCGACCAACGGTAGTTCCACAACACGCGCCCGGTTGCTACGCTGGGCGCTCATAAAACAGAGAGGGTATGAAGATGAAAAAGCAACTGTTCGTACACGTTCACCTGAACACCGGCGCGCTGTCTTTCGCGGATTTCGACATGTCGCAACACGGAGATAACTATGCACTGGTCGAGACGCGCATTATTGAGGTGCCGGATATCAAGGTCAAGCATGCAGCCGTGGCGCGTGCCGCTGCGATCGTCGAGTCAGCCATCGAGAGGGCACGCGGCAATGATGGGATTGGGGGTGCGGAGTGAGTCGCCGCGCCGCATGGCTGATGCTGGCGGCGTTCTGCGCCGCTGAGGTAATAGGGGCGTACTGGTTGTGGGTGGAGGTGGTGGGATGAGTGATGACAAGGTAAGGGCGGAGTTTGAGGAGGTCGCCAAGTCAGATAAGTGGCTTAATCTTTGCAGGTTGCCGCATGGAGGGTACCGATCCTTTGAAACACAGCAAGCATGGTGGTTTTGGCAAGCCTCCCGCGCATCGCTGTGTGTGGAGTTGCCGACCGCTCCCGCCACATGCGATATGGCGAGCACTCTGATATGCGACACCATCAAAGACTGCGCCGCAGCCTTAGACAAAGCGGGAGTTAAGTACAAGTGAAAATAACCTACCACTGCCCGCCCGAGCGCATCACGGTTTCAGGAAGTAAGCCAAAGAAGCCCGTCTACTGGCGGGCAGAGCTGTGGGCGACTCGACCGGATGGCCATAAGCACGTTGTCAAGATTCCGCGCACCGATAGCCCTATGACGTTCGACCGCATGAAGGCGATGATGGACGATGCCGTTACAGCCCTGGTTGCCAGCGAAATCGACGGCCAGCCATTCGGTCGAGAGGCTGTGGAGATTGGGTATTGGGTGGAGTGTCGGTGATCCGACAAGCGGTACTCCCCAGTCTGACAGCGCTGCGGGATAATGGCGGAAACCGAGAGGGGATAATATGGACAACACGACACTGACTGATGATTTGATTGCGGAGATTGAACCGCAAGGCAAGGGCAATACAATCCACCACGACGGGCGCATGTATTATCCGGCAGAGATGGTGAATAGGCTTATCGCCGAACTCCGCTCCATGCGGGCTGAAAACGCACATCTCGCCAGCTGGAAGGCGGGGCATATGGAAGTCATGAGCCCGGTCCTTGATTACGCGCGCAGCCTAAAGGTTGCTCCGCTTGGTGGCAGTGTCACGCATGCGCTAATTGAGGATCACAAGGCGCTTCGGGCCGATGCTGAGCGGTATCGAGGAATGCGCGCAATCGTAATGAAATCAACCGGCATGGCGGAGGATGAGTACAACTCAAGGGCTGATGATGTTATCGCTCTTGACGCCGCAAGACAGGCCACCAAATGATAACGTTCCACATCGCAAGCCGCCGCCAGCCGTTCACGGTGCACGAAGATGGCGCTATCGAGTGCTGCGTGCGCGATTGGGATAAGGCGATCCAGGTTGCGCGCAGTCAAGCGATGAAGCGGGCATGGGAGAATAGGAAAGCGACCAACGGTACTCCCAGCAACAACACGCAGCCGCTATAGTGGCTGCACGATAACAGGAGGAGCACCATGCACAACGAACTACAACGCAAAGCCTCACAGCTCACAGGCCGCCCGATATACGACGCGAACGAGCTGCGACTGAACCAGTTGATCGCAGCCAATCGCGTGCTGATCCGGGCGCTGGATGGTGGTGATGTTTCCGAGGATGAGATGAAGATGGCGCGGGAGGTGGTGAAGTGAGCGATGACAAAAGATATGAGATCGAG
>ERZ1673962.1399-NODE-1399-length-11557-cov-3.901235_pt1 | contig 11557 bp, 9 predicted proteins | sample MGYA00580188_ERZ1673962 | MGnify/ENA primary metagenome ERZ1673962 (study PRJEB41334, sample SAMN05608104) | rock metagenome | biome: terrestrial subsurface; feature: shale formation; material: shale | place: USA: Pennsylvania ... | reverse complement strand
GTTGACCGCGTCCGTCCCTTGTGTCGGGGCCGCGACCCCCCTCAGACGTTGGCCTGAGAAGAAGGGGGAGGCGGTGAAGGTCTTCGCGCCGCTGATCGTCTGCGTGGTGGAGAGGGTCGCGTAGCGCGCATCCCCCCAGTCCGCGTCAAACGACAGGGTCTGGTTCGAGGAGAGCGAGCCGCCCCCGTCAAGGCCGGTCCCGGCCAGAATGGACCGGCTGGTCCGGACCACGGTCCCGTCCACGGTCAGGGTCCGGTCAGCGGACAGGGGTCCGCCCCCGGAGAGCCCGTCACCGGCGATCACCGAGCGGCTGGTCGACACCATCGTCCCGGGAACCAGGATGGTGTTCCCGTTCGCCAGCGTCACGGTCCGGTCCCCGGTCAGCGGCTCCGGCGTGATCGTGACGGTATAGTCTTCGGTGCCGCCCGCGCGGCCCTGGAGCGCGATCCCGTCCCGGCCGGCTGCGCGCTGAAACCTCGTCCCACCCGTGTCCCGGAAGGTCTTGACCCCGTTCAGAACCTGATCCCCGAAAGTCCGGACAACGGAGCTGTTCACCTCCAGGGTCCGGTCATCGGACAGGGGTCCGCCACCGGAAAGCCCGTCACCGGCGATCACCCGGCGTGATCTGAGCGCGTAGCGGGCGTCCCCCCATGTCGTATCAAAAACAAGCGTGCGGTCGGCGGTCAGATCGCCGCCACCGCTCAGGCCCGTGCCGGTGTTGATGCGGCGGGCGAAGAGCGTGTCGATGTCTTGTCCGATCTGATCCGTCAGCCCGTCGACATATCCTTTCGTCGCCGCGTCAGAGGAGACGACAGGCGTCCCGACCGAGGTGAGGCGACCGTCGGAGAAGGCCAGCAGCCCGGTGAAGGTCTTGTTCCCCCCGATCATCTGGTTGCCGCTGGTGCGAACGACGGAACCGTCAACAGAGAAGGTCCGATCCTGGCTCAGGTCCCCCCCGCCGGAGAGACCGTCGCCCGCGATCAGATCGCGATCGCGTAGCGCGTAGCGACCGTCCCCCCAGGAGGCGTCAAACCGCAAAAGAAGATCCTGACTGAGGCTGCCCCCGCCCAGAAGGCCGGTGCCGGTGTCGATGCGCCGATTCAGGAAGGTATCGGTCAGGTCCTCGATCTGGCCGCCCAGCTCGTCGCCCAGATCGTCCACGTAATCCTTGTTGACCCCGTCCGTGGGATCAATCGGGGTGCCGACCTCAAGGAGGCGACGGTTCACGAGCCTGACATCACCGTAGAAGGTCTTGTTGCCCTCGATCCCCTGGTTCCCGGCGGTGCGCACGACCGTTCCATCTACTGTCAGGGTGAGGTCCGAGCTCAGCGGCCCGCCGCCGGTCAGGCCCTGGTTGAGCGGAGTGTTGATCCGGCGCTCGAACAGGGTCTGCACGTCCCCCTCAACAACGGTGATGGCCTCGGTCAGGTCCGACCTCAAGCCGTCCACGTAGAATTTCGAGGTCGCCTCGGAGTTCTGGGTCGGCGTCTCGGCGATCCCGAGGACCCGACCACCCCCGGACAGAACGTCACCGCCCTCCAGGATCAGGTCGTTCCCGTTCAGGCTGAGATCCTCGATCGCGGTGTGGTTGCCGAGATTGTCGCCGACGGTCGAAAATTCGGTGGGGCTCGCCGCCACCGGATCCTCGAGCGCCTGGCCCACGGAGGTGGTGATCCCGGTCCTCGGGGTCGCGTTGACCGCCGGACCGGGGGAGGTGATCCCCTGGATCGTCTCTAGGAGTCCGCCCTGTCCTTGTGACAGGGCAGGGGATGTGACCAGGGTCAGAGCGGTGACCGCGAGGAGAAGCGATCTGGTCTTTCTGGAACGATACATGGGCGCCTCCTTCATGGTCTAAGGCCTTCTCTCTACTATATGCGAGAAACGGGACAGAATCCACATCTCTCTGTCCCTGAGGGCGACGGGAGACCTCATGATCCCCCCGATCTGGGAGCGTCTGATCGCTCTATCCACATAAATATGGATCATTCCCGGCTCGGAGCCCGCCCTCGGGCTTTAGATCTTCGCTTTATAGCGTATGCTTGTGAAAAATGAACGGGTCACGTTTTGACGTTGACCGGAACGCGATCATGAGAGGGAATACGTTTGAAACGTCTCAGCATTCTCCATGCCGCCCTGTTGGCCGGCACGTTTCTTCTGCCCGCGCAGGCCTCGCTTGCGGATGATGGCTCAGGCCGGTCGGTCGAGCCGGACCTTTCGTGGTCGGTGCGGGCCGAGAGCACCTTGCACACCACCCTGGAGAACTGGGCCGCCCGGGAGGGGTGGGACCTGATCTGGGATGCGAAAAACGACTACCGGATCCGCGCCTCCGCAGATCTCGGATCCGATTTTCTCGCTGCGGTCCGGGCCCTGTCCGACGCGGTTCACATGACGAGTCCGGATCTTACCGTGACCCTCTACCTCGGCAACCGGGTCATCCATGTCCGGGACACCATTCTGCCCCATAACTGACGGGATATTCATCATGCGTGCGACTTCGCTGAAACCAGCCCTGACACTTCTCACCCTCGCCCTCGCCGGATGTGGCGGTGTCATGGGATCCTCCACAGACCGGGTCGGGGAAGACATGCGCCGCGTCAATGACGGGGTTGCCGGCTTTCAGAGCCGGGACGCCTTGCGGGCCGGCGGCGCGCAGGTCTCCGAGGGGATCTTCCTGGGGGCGACGCCGGAGCGGACCTCTTCCGCCGCACGGCTCCCGTCCCGACTGCAGGAGCCCGGGGCCGTCTCGCTCCAGTCGCGCGACCCGATGACCCTTTCCGAGATCGCCCAGCGCCTGTCCGAGATCACCGGCATGCCGCATCTGACCGCTCTCGGGCCGGCGGGCGTGATCAGCTCCCAGCCGGATGCGGGGATCGTCGACTCCACAGATGTGGCGTCACTCTCCGAGCCCGAATCCCGGACCGGACCGGTTGTGAACACCTCCGATACGGTGACCGAGGCCCAGCGGATCCGGATCCGCCCCTCTCTGCGGGGGCCGCTCTCGCGGGTTCTGGACGAGGTCGCCTCCGCCTTCTCCGTCGAGTGGAGCTACCGCGACGGCCGGATCGTCTTCCGGGACTTCGTGACCCGGCAATACCAGGTCTCCGCGCTCCCGAACCGGTCCACGATCAGCACCAGCATCGGTGCGGGGGAGATGGAGTCGAGCACGGCGCTCGCCACGGACGTCTGGGGAGAGGTCGAGACGTCTCTTCGCGGGATCGTCTCCGAGGGCTCCACCATCGCGCTCGGGTCCGGGACCGGCCTGGTGACGGTCACCGCCCAGATCTCGGATCATGACCGGATCTCGGACTATTTCAACGAGCTCAACGAGGCGGTGAGCCAGCAGGTCTCCTTCGACGTGAACGTCCTGACCGTCTCCTCCTCGGACTCCGAGGGGTACGGGATCAACATCTCCTCCCTCCTGCAGGGGGCAGATGAGTCGGTCAGCCTGATCGGCAGCGAGGCCCTCCCCGGAGCGGTCGGATCCGTGAACATCGGCGTGATCACGGGCGATCTGAACCTCGACATGGTCATTCAGGCCCTCTCCCGTCAGGGCCGGGTCTCGGTCGATACGCGGGCCGGAGCGACCACCTCGAACAACCGCGTCGTGCCGATCAAGGTCACGGATCGTCTCGCCTATATCAAGAGCCAGGAGGTCGAGACGGACGGGAACGGCAACCAGACCCGATCGATCCAGACCGACGAGGTCGAAACCGGGTTCCAGCTGCAGATCTTCCCGCGGATCCTGAACAACCGGGAGGTGATGGTCCAGTACACGGTCGGGCTCTCCGAGCTTCGCGACATCCAGAGCTTCGGCGACGGGGTCGACACGATCCAGCTGCCGCAGGTGTCCGAGACCTCCTTTGAGCAGCAGGCGGTGATCCGCAACGGCCAGACGTTGATCCTGGCCGGGTTTGAGCGGGAGCGCACGCAGGTGTCCCGCTCCGGGACCGGCTCCGCCGGCATGCCCCTGTTCGGTGGCGGACGCAACGCGGCGCGTGAGAAGGTTTCCACGGTCCTGATGATCACCCCGCGCATCCTCAACCGGCGCAGCCCGGTCCGGTCGGAGTGATCCGATGGGACGTCTGACCGAACTTTTTGACAGGATTCCGGGCCGCACAAGGACCGCAGCCCCGGCCGCCGAACCGGAGACGGGGTTCCCCGATGCGCCCAGCCTCGACCTGCAATATGACGGGACCGGCAATATCCAGAACGGCCGGAAGCGTTTCGTGGTCGGCCTGGACTGGGAGCCGGCCCAGAAGGACGAGCGGGTCCGGGACCAGGCCGATCGGGGCCGGAAGGGCGGGTACCGGCGCACCCTTTATGCGCCGTTCGGGGATCAATACGGGTTCGGGTCCCTTGATCGTCAGCAGCGCCGTGGCGCGCCCGCCCTTGTGACGGCCGCGCGATCGGAGCTGCTCGGGCCCCGCTGGGCGGGCGCGTTCCGGATCAACGAGGCGGACCGGTTCTGGTGGGTCGCCGCGGTCCGGGACGGTGAGGTCTACGAGGACGCGGTGGTCCCCGATGAGGCCTCTGCCCGTACCTTGCTTCTGGACATGCTCGACGCGCCTGGCTGGACCCGCATTATCGCGCCGGAGGACTGGCAGGTCTCCGGGACGGACCAGGCCCGGATCGAACAGGCGTTCTCGATGCGATCAGGCATCGGGCTGCGCCCGGTCGACGGTCGCCGTGACACGGTCCAGCGCGCGGTCATCCTCTCGATGATCGCCCTGGCGGCGGGCGGCGGCTATCTTTACTGGTCCGAGCTGAAGAGCCAGGAGGCGGAGCGGGCGGCGGAGCTGTCGCGGATGCGGGACTCCATGGTGCGGGTCGATCCGCGCACATACCCTTGGGCCAACGTTCCGGGCATCATGGGTTTCGTCGAGACCTGCACGCGCGAGATCGAGCAGACCCTGTTCGTTGTCCCGGGCTGGTCCAACGGCCCGATCGTGTGCACCTCATCAGGCGCGGACGGTCTCGTTTCCACCGAATGGGCCCGCAGCAGCGGACGCATCCCGTGGCTGCACGCCGCGACGGCCGGCCTTGAGGAGCCGGTCACCCTGATGGAGGGCGGAAGCCGGGCTCAGCTGCGCCGTGAGATCGGTTTCGATCTGCTGGACGGGCTCAGCACGGAGCCGCCCCTGACCGAGAGGGAGGTGTCCGGGTTCGTCCTGTCCCGGTTCCAGACCCTCGGTCTGGGCCTGACGCTTCGGCCGCGGGTCCGGAGCCTGACCACGACGCAACGCAGCGAGCTGCGGGCCCCGGTTTACAACCGGCACGACCTCTCCCTGGAGACCTCGGTCGCGATCGAGGAATACGCCCGGCTCCTGTCGGACGTGCCGGCCCTGGCCCCGGAGGCGCTGATCTACGCCGTCGATACGGGGACCTGGACGCTTACCGCGAAAATCTATCACCCCCCGATTCTCCCCCTCCCGCCGATGTGAACTGACGGGGCAACGGAAGAGGCATGACCATGACCCAACTCTCAAGAAAAAATCTGATCCGGATCGCCGTTCTGCCGCTCGCCCTCGCGGCCGGCCTGCCGGCCTCAGGACAGGTGACGGACCCGATCACGACGGAGGCGACGGAGCTTCTCAACGAGTCCGGTCTGCTCGCAAGACAGTCCCGGCTGGGGGAGGGGATCTTGATCCTTGACCGCCAGCTTCAGCACGCCGAGGCCATCGAGCGGCTGATCGAGGTGCTCGGACCGGACGCAACGATCGAGGTGGCGCCGGGGGAGTTCCTGCGCTTCTCCGACACCCCCGCCGGGCTCCGGGCGCAGATCGAGATGGTCCGCCTGAGGAAGGAGCTGGAGGGCCTGAACGCGCCCGCCGCGCCCGCCCCGGACTCCCGGCCGGCGCGCAGTGACGGTTCCGAGCTGATGGAGATCATCGATCGTCGCCTGTCCGAGCTGTCCGCCGCGGACGGGGCGGAGGACGAGGACGCCAGCCCCGAAGGGGAGGCGCGCCTGATCTCGGTTCGCGAGATCTTCGGCACCACGGGCGACCTCTCCGCCGTTCTGCGATACGGCCCTGACCGGGTCCGGGTGCGCGAGGGGGACAGCCTCATCGGCGGGGTCCGAATCCTGTCTATCGGGCCGGACGGGGTCCGCGTCAGCCGCCGCGGGCAGGAGCTTTTCCTCCAGCTGCCGAACTGAGGAGGGGACATGTCCGACGCGCCCCAGCACGCCGCGCAACAGCTGCCGGCCGTCCGGCCCCGTTCCGAGCTGACGGTCGTCGAGGCGATCCGTCAGATCGAGGGGCTTCCGCGCTCCGCGCTTCTGACCCGTCCCGGCGGGGAGGTGACGATCTCCGCGGAGGACCGGCGGATGGTCGCGATATACAGCAACGGGATCGCGCTCGTCTCGAGCCCGGACCGGTGGTCCGGTCGGGTGAAGTCGATCCTGAACCTGGCCAGAAACGCGGGTCATGCGGTCTCTGATATCGTTGAGGTGGAGACGGCCAAGATCATCGAGATCTACACTCGGGCGCATGAGGAGGGCGAGGATTCGGGCCGCGCCCTCTCGGACGGGGTGGCGCGACAAAAGGAGCTCGCCGGCCTCCTCGCCGAGGCGGCCTCCATGGGCGCCTCCGACATCCACATCCGGGTCCTTCGGCTGAACACGGAGATCCGGGTCCGGGTGCACGGGCGCATGGCGGACCTGGCGTACCGGAACCCGGAGGACGGGACCGCCCTGATCAAGGCCGCGATCGCGGTCTCCTCGGACCAGGGCTCGGTCTCCTCAGACCTGTCTTTCCAGCAGGGCGCGCTGACCCCCGGCTCCGGCCTCCTCCCGCGCGGGGTGGAGCTGGTCCGGCTGCAATACTCGCCGACCAGCGAGAACCGGGCCGCCCTGGTCATGCGCCTGAAATATCGCAGCGACCCGAACGACACCGAGATCGACAGCCTGGGCTATGCGGAGCACCACATCCGCGACATCGCCGTGATGCGGCGCCGGACGAACGGGATCTATCTGCTGTCGGGGAAGGTGTCCTCTGGGAAGTCGACCACGTTGCAGAAGACCCTCAACAAGATGCTGATCGAGAAGGACCGGGAGATCTCGATGTATATCATCGAGGAGCCCAAGGAGCTCGACATCCCCGGCGCGATCCAGGTCGTGGCCAAGCCGCAGCCGGACGGGAAGGACGGGTTCTCCGCCGGCATGGAGGGGTCGCTCCGCTCGGACCCGAACGTGATTGTGCTGGGGGAGATCCGCAACGAGCGGATCGCGACGCTGGCGATGGAGGTGATCGGGTCCGGACACGCGGTCTGGTCAACGATCCACGCCGGCAGCGCCTTCGGGATCCTGGACCGGCTTCTGGACCTGAATGTCCACATCAAGGACCTGACGCGCCCGGACCTGAAGGGGGGGCTGATCTACCAGCGCCTTTGCGGGGTGATGTGCCAGACCTGTCGCCGGACCCTGCATGACGCGCTGAAGGACCGGAAGATCAGCCACGACCTCGCCAAGGGGGCGATGCGGCTCTTCGAGCGGTCCCCTGAAGAGATCCACCTGCGCGGTGACGGCTGCAAGAACTGTCGCGGCGGCCTGACGGGGCGCACCGTGGTCGCGGAGACGGTCGAGCTCACGCCGGAGCTGCTCAAGCTCCTCGAGCAGGGGCGACGCCAGGAGATGCGGGACCACTGGGTCAAGCCGACGGAGCAGGGCGGGATGGGCGGCCTGCCGGTCCTTCACCACGCGCTGGTCAAGGTCGGCGCGGGCCTGTGTGACCTTAACGAGGTTGAGGAGGAGGTGGACCTCCTCTCGGTCTACGAGCGGGACTTCAAGGAGCTGATCCCGCGGCTCCGGGCGGACGTGGCCGCGATGAGGGGGGAGCGATGAACGAGTTTGAACGGCGTTTCGCCAAGATCCAGTTCACCACGGAGAAGCGGCTGTCGTTTTACCAGCAGCTCGCGGCCCTCCTGCGGACCGGGGTCAGCAAGACGGACGCGCTCCAGATGGCCTGGAAGGTGGCGAGCGAGGAGGGGCGCAAGCCCAAGGAGGCGACCGCGCTGATCCTGCGCGACATCCTGGACGGGATGAAGAACGGGCTGAGCTTCGGGGACGCGGTGCGCCGCTGGGTCCCCTCCGAGGACGCGATGATCCTGGAGGCGACGGAGAGCTCGGACGATTTCCCGGGCTATCTGAGCCGGTACTGCGACGTGGTGAAAAAGCGGCGCCAGATCTTCAGCACGATCGTCGGCGGCCTCGTCTACCCCGCGGCCCTGATCTCGGCGGTCTACGGGATCGCCTTCTATTTCGGCTCGGAGGTGGTGCCGAAGATCGAGGGGCTCCTGCCCACGGAGGAGTGGGCGGGCCCGGCCCGGTTCCTGCTCCTGCTCGGCGAGTTCGCCGATCGGGTGGCGATACCGGCCCTCGTGGCGCTGGTCAGCCTCGTGGTCGTGATCGGTATCCTGCTGCCCCGGTGGGCCAGCGCGGGCCGGTCCGTCGCGGACCGGCTTCCCGTCTTCAGCCTCTACCGGATGTATACGGGGATCTCCTTCCTGATCTCGATCTCCTCGCTGGTGCAGGGGGGCCTTTCCGTCATGAACGCGGTGGAGCGGGTACGCCCCATGGCCAGCCCCTACGTCCGGTTCCGGTTGAACCGCGTCCGGACCGGGATGCTGAACGGTCTGAACTTCGGCGCGGCGCTGCACGCCAGCGGGACCGGCTGGCCGGACCCGGTGATGAACCTCTCGATCAAGGTCTTCGCGGACACGCATGACCTCAGCGCGCAGCTGCACCGGATCTCCGAGGAGTGGATGGACCGCGGCAAGGAGCGGATCGAGAGGTCGATCGGGCTGATAAGGTCCGTCGTCCTGCTGCTCGTGTTCGGCGTGATCCTCGGGATCGTGGGCGGGATGTACTCGCTCCAGGATCAGATCGCCTCGAGCCTGAGCACGGGGTTCTGAACGATTTGTGTGGAAAACCTGTAATAACGGTGAGGGCGTTCCTATGAAGTGAGAGCGAAAAAGAGGATAATACGAACTGTCGCGGGCAGGTAGGCCCCGGATAGCGGAGCCGCGGCTCCAGGAATGAACTGATCTTAATGGAGTGACCCATGATCAAATCGAACATCTTCGCACCTGCGAAAAACCGGCCGCTGCGCGCTTACGCGGAGAGGCTTGCCCCCACCATCGGCGGCCGCCAGCGCGGCATCTCCCTCATCGAGGGGATCCTCTACCTCGTCCTGGCGCTCAGCCTGGTCGTGGGCGGGATCGTCCTGTTCCAGAACGCCCAGCTGTCGAACCGGGTGACCGAAACGGCACGTGGCATCGTGTCTATCTCGTCCGAGACCCGCGCTCTGCATCAGAACGCGCGTGATTTCGGCACGGCGGATCTGACGACGGCCCTGGTGAACGCCGGCGCCGTCCCGTCGAACTTCCAGGACAACACCGGCACGGCCATCCGTCACCCCTGGGGCGGCGCGGTCACCGTCACCGGTGCGGACCAGCAGTTCACCATCGACCTGGAGGACGTGCCCTCGGACGCCTGTGTGCGCATCGCAACCGCTGACGCGCGCGGTCAGGGCGTGACCGGTATCGGCATCGCCAGCATCGAGATCGCGGCCCCGACCGGCACGTTCGGCGGCACCGCCGGCACCCCGCTGGCGGCGACCCTCCCGGTGACCCCGGCCCAGGCGGCGGACGCTTGCGGCAACCAGCACGGGGCTGACATCACCGTCACCTACGATCGCTGATCTCTCGCCCCGGCCGCTCATGGCGGCCGGGGCATCCATAAGAATTCCATCTGCGCGGGGAACATCATGCGTTTCGGTCTGAGAATGACGGCCTCGAGCCTGCTGGCCCTCCTTGTGGGGCTTTCTCCCGTTTCTGCGCAGACCCCGCCCGAGCAGATCCGGGACTGGCCCGGCCTCTCCTATCTCGGCGTGATCGGGGGCCTTGAGGCCTGGTCCGTGGAGGGGTCCGACGCGCTCTGGATGCGCGCCCCCGACGGCCGCGGCCTGATCCGCGGCGAGATGTACTCCGCCGCAGGCCGGGACCTCGGCGCGGCGCTGACCGGCGCCGAGCCCTCCCCCCTTCGCGAAGAAACCGGAGAGACCGGCCCCGACTGGTCCGCGCCCACCCCGGACCTGGTCTCGGCGGTCATGAGCCTGAGCATGACGGAGGCGTTCTCTCTCCTTGTCGGGGATGAGGAGGCGCCGGAGGTCTGGGTCTGGGCGGACCTGTCCGACCCGGCCACCACCGCCACCTACATGATGCTGCGCGACCGGATCGAGGCGGGCGAGATCGCCTTGAGGGTGATCCCGGTCGTCACATCGGACCCCGTCTCCTCGGAGCTCATGCTCCGGGTCATCAGGCAACCGGGCCCGATCGGCGCCCTTGAGGGGCTGATCCGCGGGGACCGGCTCCCGGCTGACGCCGCGGCTGATGAGGAGGCGCTCGCGCTCAGTGAGGGGCTCATCTCCCGGATCGAGATGAACGGGGCGCTCGCGGCCCGGATCAACCCGCCGGGCCTTCCGTTCCTGCTCTGGATGCGGGAGGGCGGGGCGGCCCTTTTTCAGGGGGTGCCGACACCGGACCTCTTCGGCTCCGTCCTGCGCCTGACCCCGCCCGAAGGGGAGGCGGGGCCGGAAACGCCCGCCGGGGACTGAGGAGGGGCGATCATGATCAGCCTCGTCCCCCCGATCATCGCGCTGACCCTTCTGCTCTCCTTCACGCTCGTCGCGGGTCAGGACCGGGAGGACAGCTCCGTTTCCGGTGAGCTCGCGCGCGACATGGTGCGTCATCATCAGCATCACTTCCAGGTCGCCCGTGAGGCCGGTTTCCCGCTCGGCCAGGTCACAGACCCGCTCCCTTATCCGCTTGAGCCGCTCGCCTCCTGGCGCAGCGAGGTGGTTCAGCAGGGCGGGGTCCGGCTCCTCCTCACCTGGGCGGACGGGTACGGGACGGACAGTTTCGCCCCCTCCGCCTACCGCGCGGTCGTGGAGCAGGTCCCGGACAGGATCGGGCTTTACGGGGTCTCCGGGGTGATCGTCCTCCCCGGTACCGGCGGCCCCCGGATCGGGGATGTGGAGGTCCCGTTCCCGACCGGCCCGATCGCGGCCGGCGCGCCGGCCATCCTGAGGCGCGGGGGGTGATGGCGATGACGCTGATGATCCCCGCCGCTCTTCTGCTGGCCGGATGGGGTCGGCTGTCCCTTCGCTGGGCGGCCGGATCGGAGGTCGACGGCGGTCTCGTCGGGATGATCCTGTCCGCCCTGATCGGCTATCTCGGCGTCCTCGTCGCCTTGTGGGCCGGCCCCGGGACCGCCTCGTGGGAGATCGAGATGGCGCTTTGCATGTTCGGCGCCCTCCTGCTCGTGGCCGGCTGGACGGACCACCGGACCGCCTGGGCCCCGGACGGGATCATCCTGCCGCTCCTGGGTTTCGGGACGGTCGCCGCGGGCCTCATCGGCCCGTTGGGGGTCGGTCCCGGCTGGGCGATCGCGATCTCCGTCGCGATCTTCGGCCTCGCCCAGGCGGCCTGGGCGGCCCAGGCGATCGCGGGGTGGCGCGCCCTGCCGCCGCCGGACCTGATCGCGCTGAGCCTGCCCTTT
>ERZ1673962.1397-NODE-1397-length-11574-cov-3.861273_pt1 | contig 11574 bp, 9 predicted proteins | sample MGYA00580188_ERZ1673962 | MGnify/ENA primary metagenome ERZ1673962 (study PRJEB41334, sample SAMN05608104) | rock metagenome | biome: terrestrial subsurface; feature: shale formation; material: shale | place: USA: Pennsylvania ... | reverse complement strand
TCAACGGCAACGACGAATGGAACTATCGCTTCAATCTCAATCTCGGCTACTACTTCTAAGGAGCGCGCGCCATGAGCGAAAAACCTGCAAAGGCCGCCGCGCCTGCGACTCCGACGACTGAGAAACGCGACTGGATCCAGTGGAATCCGCCCGTCTTCATCATTTCGGCCGCCCTGGTGCTGATCTTCGTACTCTTCGCCGCCTTCGCCACCGAGATCGCCGAGCCGCTGTTCAAGGGCATGCAGTCCTGGGTCATCGAGTCGGCCGGCTGGTTCTATGTGCTGTCGGTGGCCGGCTTCCTGGTGTTCGTCGTCGCGCTGGCCTTCAGCAGTTTCGGTCGCATCAAGCTCGGGCCGGAGCACTCGCAGCCTGACTACGGTTATGCCTCCTGGCTGGCGATGCTGTTCTCGGCCGGCATGGGCATCGGCCTGATGTTCTTCGGCGTGGCCGAGCCGGTCATGCACTTCGTCACCCCGCCGGTCGGCGATCCGCAGGGCATCGAGGCGGCGCGTCAGGCGATGCGCATCACCTTCTTCCACTGGGGCATCCATGCCTGGGCCATCTATGCCGTGGTGGCGCTGTCGCTGGCCTATTTCGCCTTCCGTCACGATCTGCCGCTGTCCATCCGCTCGGCGCTCTATCCGCTGATCGGTGAGCGGATCTATGGCCCCATCGGGCATACGGTCGACATCTTCGCCGTGGTCGGCACCCTGTTCGGCGTGGCCACCTCGCTCGGCTTCGGCGTCATCCAGATCAACTCCGGCCTGAACTATCTGTTCGACATCCCCATCGGCCTCACGACCCAGGTCGTCCTGATCGTCGTCATCACCGCGATCGCCACCCTGTCGGTGGTGCTGGGACTGGATTCGGGCATCCGCCGACTCTCGGAACTCAACATGATCCTGGCCATAGCACTGCTGGCCTTCGTGCTGGTGGCCGGTCCCACGGTGTTCCTGCTCCAGACCCTGGTGCAGAACACCGGCATGTACCTCTCCAGCCTGTTCGAGATGACGTTCAATCTCTACGCCTACGAACCCAACGACTGGATCGGCGGCTGGACGCTGTTCTACTGGGGATGGTGGATCGCCTGGGCGCCCTTCGTCGGGCTGTTCATCGCGCGCGTCTCGCGTGGGCGCACCATCCGCGAGTTCGTGCTCGGCGTGCTGTTCGTGCCCACGGGCTTCACCTTCATGTGGATGACCTTCTTCGGCGATACCGCCATCCACATGATTCTGATGCAGGGGATCACCGAGCTGTCCGACGCGGTGGCCGCCGACACCTCGGTGGCGCTGTTCAAGTTCTTCGAGTATCTGCCGCTGTCGAGCATCACGGCGCTGCTGGCTACACTCCTGGTCGTGACCTTCTTCGTCACCTCCTCGGACTCCGGCTCGCTGGTGGTCGACATGCTGACCTCGGGCGGCGGTCAGACCGAGTCGCCTGTCTGGCAGCGCATCTTCTGGGCGGCGGTCGAGGGCGTGGTCGCGGCGGCGCTGTTGATCGCCGGTGGGCTGTCGGCGCTGCAAACGGCCACCATCGCCAGCGCCCTGCCCTTCACCATCGTCATGATCCTGATGTGCTGGGGGCTGATGCGCGCGCTGCGCATCGACGACATCAAGCATCTGAGCCTGCGCGAGGCGCGCGTCACCCCGGTCGGACCGGCGGCCCCGGTGAGCTGGCGTCAGCGGCTGAAGAACCTGATCCACCAGCCGACACGCGAGGAGACGGTGCGCTTCATCCAGGATGTGGTGCGCCCGGCTCTGACCGACGTGGCCGAAGAACTGCGCCGGATGCAGCTCGACGCCAGTCTCGGCGAGGGCGAGGACGGTCGGGTCTGGGTCGAGGTCCGTCACGGTGAGGAGATCGACTTCTACTACTGCGTGCGTCCGCGCACCTATGAGGCACCGAGCTTCGTGCTGCGTGACACCACCGAGGAGCGTGCCGAGGCGCTGGAGTACTGTCGCGCCGAGGTTCATCTCAGCGAGGGCGGGCAGGACTATGACGTCATGGGCTGGAGCGCGTCCGATCTGATCGGCGACGTGCTCGATCACTACGAGCGTCACATGCACTTCCTGCAAACGCTGCGCTGAGTGATCGCGCGGGCCTGGGCGCGGCCATCCGCGCCGCCTCAGGCCCGAGTCATGCCGGGGCGCGCCGTGTTTCAAATGGGTTTCGTCCAAACCCCTTTTGTTTTATGGTTATGCCCCCGCGACAGCGTCGCGGCGTCTCACACGTCGAAGACTCGGTCGGCTCACAACCCGGGTCGGCTGAACGCAACGGGTTCGACGAGTCATCGCACAGCGATAACCACATCCAGGAGTGTCACGCATGACCACGAATGTTGGTGAAAAAGACAGACTCTATCGCGCCATCGCCGGCGTCATCATCCTGCTCTGGGGCATCTCCAATGCCAATGCGCTCGGACTGATCGGTTTCGTCGTCCTGGCAACGGCTTATTTCCGCTGGTGCCCGGTCTACATCCCGATGGACGTCGACACGACCAAGAGCTGACGGCCAACCTTCCAGTCAAGCTGGAGGCTGCAATGGGCGTGGCGCGCCTCGTGTCGCGCCCATGTCACATCCGAATCACGGCGGCATACGTCAACGCCGACGGCTTTCTCTCGTCTAGTCGCCCCGGACCCGCTAATCTTCTCTATCCAGCCTTCCGAGCAGACATCATCCAGCGTCCAGGGGCGCGCATCGACATGGTCAAATTCTGGAAACGAGAATCCGGCAGCGTTCCAAGCGAGACGACGAGCGCCGCGCCCGCCAATGCCGGCGACCCCGAAACGCTCGCGATCCTGGAACAGGCGGCACTCGATCAGCTCGCCTCGGTCCTGCGCACCTGGGGCCAGTACGCCTTCGACCTCGACGAGATCAAGGCCGCCACCCTCACCGAGCAACTCGAGCGCTGGAGTCGGCACGTCCTCATGGCCGCTCCACCGGACGCTTCCAAGGACCAAGACGAATCGGCTGCGGCGGCGAACACCGGTGCTCGCCGCGACTGGGCCGGCCTGCGCGACTTCGTCACCCGCATCCGGCGCGGCGAGCAGTCCTACGTCAATCGCCAGATCCTGGGCACCCGCCAGGTCATGGGCGAGTTCGTGCAGACACTCGGATTGGTGCTCGCCGAGGATCAGGAAGAGCAGACCAAGGTCACGCAGGTGATCAACCAGCTACGCAGCACGATCGAAAACAATGCCCCGATCGAAGTCTTGAGCCGCGAGGCGATGAATGCCATCGATCTGATCTCCAGTATCGCGCGCGAGCGCTCGAAGCGTAATCAGGGGCTGCTCGAAGACCTGAACGGCAAACTCCAATCGCTACGCGGCGAACTGGATGCGGCACAACGCGAAAACGATCTGGACGGCCTGACGCGCCTCTACAACCGCAAGGCGTTCGACAGGCAACTCGAACGGGTGTTCGAACTCTGCAAGCTCTCGGGACAGCCGGCCTGTCTGCTGATGATCGACGCCGATCACTTCAAGCGGGTCAACGACGAGTACGGACATCCGGCCGGTGACACGGTTCTCAAGCGGCTGGCCAACTGCTGCACCAAGGGCTTTCCGCGCAAGAGCGACTTCGTTGCGCGCTACGGCGGCGAGGAGTTCGCCGTCATCCTGCAGGACACTTCGCTCAAGAGCGCCCTGCCGCTCGCGCAGCGCCTGCTCGATACGATACGCATCATGCGCATCGAGCACGAGGGATTGGAGCTCGATATCACGGTCTCGATCGGGATCGCCGAGCTCGGCACGCTGGCCAGTGCCGAGCACTGGCTCAAGATGGCCGATGGTGCGCTCTACGCGGCCAAGAATGGCGGCCGCGACCGGATCGTCACGGTTCCAGAGATGCGCTGAGCGGGGGCGACCTCCTCAGTGCCCGACCGGCTTGTTGTCGCTCGGCTCACGGTGTGAGGCGAAGGAGATGCGATCGAGGATACCCATCAGTAGCGCCGAGACGACGAAGGTCAGATGGATGATGACGTACCACTTCAGCTTCTCGCTCTCGATCTGAGGGATGTTCACGAAGACCTGGAGCAGATGGATCGAGGAGATGGCCACGATCGAGGCGGCCACCTTGAGCTTGAGCGTGCCGGCGTCGAGCTTGCCGAGCCAGTCGAGCTGGTCGTCGCCCTCGCGCACGTCGATGCGCGAGACGAAGTTCTCGTAGCCCGAGAACATCACCATCACCAGCAGACTCCCCACCAGCGACAGATCGATCAGCGCCAGGATGCGCAGCACCATGTCCGACTCGCTCATCGTCAGGATATGGGCGAAGAGATGATAGATCTCCTGGAAGAATTTGACGGCGAGCGCGATGAGCACCAGCGAGAGCGCCAGATAGACGGGCGCCAGCAACCAGCGGCTGGCATAGAGTAAACGTTCGATGATGCGTTCGAGCACGCAGGGACTCCTCAGAAAACAGAGAGATCGATCGGGCGAATGGGACGAGACGGGGCCGGACGGCGATGAACCATGCACGGCGGCGCTATTCTAGAAGGATTTTCAAGCGCGTCCAGAGCTTCTGAGGATACGTCGAAATCCGTGACGCCGCCGGTCAGCAACACGACGAATTACAGTTTTATTGCCCTATGTCATGGCGCACGGCGTCGATCCTCACCAGGATACGCCGTCCATCCACTGCCCTGGAGTCAGCCCCATGCGATCCCTCCTCGGATGCGCCCTGGCCGTGCTGTTCGTCGGTTCGTTCGTCGCGACCGATGCGCGCGCCCAGAGCCAATGGCCGACACCTCCGGCCACCCCAACCCCATCGGAACAGATCTCGGGTCCGTTGACCGGCGGCACCGCCGATCACACCAAGTTCGAGATCCTGAAACAAACCTTCGCCACAGGTTCGGATGTCACCCAGGCCTGCCTGAGCTGTCACACCGAGACCGGCCGGCACTTCATGCGCAACATCCACTGGACCTGGGAATATACGAATCCGGCGACCGGTCAGCAGCTCGGCAAGAAGCATCTGGTCAACAACTTCTGTACCAACGCGCGCGGCAACGAAGGCATGTGCGCCCAGTGCCACGCCGGCTATGGGTGGAAGGACGAGGGCTTCGACTTCAGCGACGAAACCAAGATCGACTGCCTGGTCTGTCACGACCGCACCGGCACCTATTACAAGACGCCCAACAGTCCCGGCAGCCCCGCCTGCTCGGTGATGTTCGAGGGCAAGCCCGCGATGGACCTGAGCCACATTGCCCAGAGCGTCGGTCTGCCCGAGCGCGCCAACTGCGGTACCTGTCACTTCAACGGCGGCGGCGGGGACAACGTCAAGCATGGCGATCTGTCTTCGGCGCTGAAGAACCCGCCGCGCACGCTCGACGTGCACATGGGTGTCGACGGGCTGAACTTCGCCTGCACCGCCTGCCACATCACCAACAAGCATCTCTGGGCCGGCAGCCGCTACCAGATCGAGGCCAAGGATCAGGACGGTACCGGACTGCCCGGTCAGCGCCGCGACGTAGCGACCTGCGAGTCCTGTCATGGACTCGCACCGCACCAGGTCGACTCGATCGCCTCCTTCAAGCGCAACGACCATGCCTCCAGCCTCGCCTGCCAGACCTGTCACATTCCCGAGTACGCGCGCGGCGGCGTGGCGACCATGACCCACTGGGACTGGCGCACCGCCGGCAAGACCCGCAACGGCGAGGGCTATCACGAGCACGGTTACACCCAGGGCAACGGCGAGCACCGCTATACCTACAAGTCGATCAAGGGCGATTTCGTCTACGCCGAGAACCTGGTTCCGCTTTATCGCTGGTTCGACGGTCAGATGACCTACACCACCATCGATACCAAGTTCGACGTCAATCGGCAGCCGATCGCCATCAACGACTTCACCGGACACCGTGAGGATGGACATTCGCGTATCTGGCCGTTCAAGGCGATGTACACCTGGATGCCGGCCGATGTGGGCAACGGCACCCTGGTCTATACGCATCTGTGGGGCGAGGACGACAGCTCCTACTGGGGCAACTACGACATGGGCAAGGCCATTGCCTTTGGGATGAAGAAAGCCGGATTGCCCTATTCAGGCCAGTACGGCTTCGTCGAGACCGTCTCCTACTGGCCCATCACCCACATGGTCGCGCCCAAGGAGGACGCCCTGAGTTGTGAATCCTGTCATGCCGTGGGCGGACGACTCGACGGCCTGAAGGGACTCTATCTGCCGGGCCGCGATCACCATCCCTGGCTGGATCTGATCGGCGTCATCGCGGTCCTGGGCACCCTGGCCGGCATCCTGGGACATGCCCTGATCCGGATCGTTTCATCGTTCAGAGGACAGCACTCATGACCATCCGCCGCGTCAAGATCTTCAGCCTGTTCGAGCGTTTCTGGCACTGGTCGCAGATGGCGCTGATCATGGTGCTGCTGTTTTCCGGTTTCGGGCTGCACGGATTCCATCATTTGATCCGCTTCGAGACCGCCGTGACGCTCCACACCCTGTCCGCCCTGCTGTTGCTCCTGCTCTGGGCCTTCGGCACCTTCTGGTTGTTCACAACCCGCAGCTGGCGCCATTTCATCCCGACCCTGTCCGGGATGTGGCAGGTCTTTCATTTCTACAGCTTCGGCATCTTCAAGGGCGAGCATCATCCCTATCGCAAGGCGTATTGGCGTAAGCACAACCCGCTCCAGGCACTGGCCTATCTGATGCTCAAAATCGTGCTCTTTCCGCTGATCTGGATCACCGGGCTGATCTATCTGTTCTATTTCCTGTGGCGCGATCTGCCCCAGGCCAGCGACTGGCTGACGGGTTTCGCCTACGTCCACACAGGCGCGGCCTATGCCATCCTGGTGTTCGTGCTGGTGCATGTCTATATGCTGACCACGGGGCACTCCTTCAAAGAGCACCTGATGCCCATGGTCAACGGCTTCGACGATGTGGATCTGACGCCCGAGGAGGAGGCGTATCTCCTGAAGGACGAGCCGGAGAACATCCGCTGATCGTGAATGATCGGTCGTTGGTTGGAGCGCCAAGGGCGCCTGGGATGCCGGTACATCCCGGGCGCTCTCGGATTACGCCTTGCGCCCTGGCAAACGCATGTCGGCCAGACGTTCGAGGGTGCGAATCATGGGCGCCCAGCGTGCCGGCGGCTCGAAAGCATCGAGGAAGTTCTTGAGATACAACCCCAGCTCGGTGTCGCCCGACATGCGCAGCCGGCGCTGGAAGAAGAGCGTATCGGCATCCTCACGCCGCGCCGCGAGCAGCAGGAATTCGTGCAGACCGCCGGCGATGCTGGCATCGGCCGGGCGGTCATCGCCATAGCCACGGACGCGCCCGTTCTCCAGTCCCAGCCGATAGCGCAGACCGACATCGTCGATCTCGATCGCCATGCGTCGCCCTTCCAGGAAATCCAGTTCACCCTCGGCCAGTGACTCCTTCATGACCTGATTGAGGATGCCGGCCAGTGCGCGGCTGTGCAGAGTGCCCGGCACCAGGCGCAGCGGAAAGGTCAGTGGGTAGAGAAAACGCTGTGTAGCTGACATGGCAGAGGTCTCGATCGGATTCGTTGCGAAAATAGCGGGCGATTTTCCTCCCTCGTCTCGCTCGACACAAGCACGCGATGGCGGTCAAATAGCTCCTCGCCCACCGAAGGCGATCCGCCTGAGACTCGATCCCCGAACGCCAGGTTCCACCGTCCGACGGGGCGCGATCGGCGAGACCTACTTTCACATATTGGATGCGGCTTGAACATGGCTACGAGTCTACTCGCACTGCTCGACGACATCGCCACCGTCCTGGACGATGTGGCGCTCCTGACCAAGGTCGCGGCCAAGAAGACCGCCAGCGTGCTCGGCGACGATCTGGCGCTCAATGCCGAGCAGGTGCGCGGCGTGCGCGCCGAGCGCGAGCTGCCGGTGGTCTGGGGTGTGGCCAAGGGGTCGGCGGTCAACAAGCTGATCCTGGTACCGCTGGCGCTGGCGATCAGCGCCCTGGCCCCCTGGGCGATCCTGCCGCTGCTGATGATCGGCGGACTCTATCTGTGCTATGAGGGTGTGGAGAAGATCGCGCACAAGTTCGGCCACGGCGGCGAGGAGGCCGAGTCCCGTCACGCCGAACTGACTGCGGCGCTCGAAGATCCGAACGTCGATCTGGCGGCCCTGGAACGCGACAGGATCCGGGGCGCCATCCGCACCGATTTCGTGCTGTCGGCCGAGATCATCGTCATCACGCTCGGCACGGTCGAACAGGCGAGTTTCCTGACCCAGATCCTGGTGCTGACCGGAATCGCGATCGTCATGACCATCGGCGTCTATGGTCTGGTCGCCGGGATCGTCAGGCTCGACGACGCCGGACTCTATCTCAGCCGCCGCCCCGGCACGGATTGGCGGGCGGTCGCGGTGCGCGCCTTCGGTGGCTTTCTGCTGCGCGCCGCGCCCTGGCTGATGAAGGCGCTGGCCGTCGCCGGAACCATCGCCATGTTCCTGGTCGGTGGCGGCATCATCGTCCATGGTCTGCCCTTCCTGCATCACGCGATCGAACATCTCGGCGCATCGCTCGGCACCGTCGCTGCCATCGGTCCCCTGCTCGGCGCGCTGACGCCCCTGGTCGTGAATGCGCTGGTCGGTCTGGCGGCGGGGGCGGCCGTGCTGGCGGCCTGGACCCGGATCCGTGCACGTCTGGAACAGCGCTGAATGAACCCACTCGCCACGCTGCCCGCCGTCAGCCGTCTGCTGTCCGAGCCGGAGATCCTCGCGCTCAGTGAACGGCACGGTCTGGCCGTGATCACCCGCCTCATCCGCGAGACCCTGGCCGAAGCCCGAGCGGCGGCACGCGACGGAGCGCCCGTCCCGGAGACGGTCCGTCTGATCGAACAGATCGATGCGCGAGCCTCGGCCCTGGCTCGCCCCCGACTGCGCCCGGTCTTCAACCTGACCGGCACGGTGCTGCATACCAACCTCGGGCGCGCGCCCCTGCCCGAGGACGCGATCGAGGCGCTGGTGACGGCCGCGCGCCACCCCTGCGCGCTCGAATATGCGCTCGAAGACGGTCGGCGCGGTGATCGCGACGCTCTGGTCGAGGAGCTGTTGTGCGAACTCACGGGCGCGGAGGCGGCGACCGTGGTCAACAACAATGCCGCCGCCGTTTTTCTGCTGCTCAATACCCTGGCGCCGAAGAAGCAGGTCATCGTCTCGCGCGGCGAGCTGATCGAGATCGGCGGCGCCTTCCGCATCCCCGACATCATGACGCGCGCCGGAGCCAGGCTGGTCGAGGTCGGCACCACCAACCGCACCCATCTCAAGGATTTCAGCACGGCCATCGGTCCGCGCACGGCGATGCTGATGAAGGTCCATGCCAGCAACTATGCGATCCAGGGTTTCACCAAGGCCGTGCCGGAACGCGAACTCGCCGGGCTGGCCCATGCCCATGACCTGCCATGCGTCGTCGATCTGGGCTCGGGAACTCTGGTCGACCTGGAACGCTGGGGGCTGCCGCACGAGCCGACGCCGCGCGAATCTCTCGCCGCCGGTGCGGATCTGGTGAGCTTTTCGGGCGACAAGCTGCTCGGCGGACCGCAGGCCGGACTGCTGGTCGGACGACGCGATCTGATCGCGGCGATCAAGGCCAATCCGCTCAAGCGCGCCCTGCGCGTCGGCAAGATCACCCTGGCCGCGCTCGAAGCCGTGCTGCGGCTCTATCGCGATCCGGACCGGCTCGCCGAGCGTCTGACGACCCTGCGCTATCTGACCCGCCCGACCGCCGAGATCCAGGCTGTCGCCGAGCGACTGTTCCTGACCCTGCACGCCGCCCTGGCGCCGCTGGATCTGAGTCTGGAGATCGTCCCGCTCCGGTCGCAGATCGGCTCCGGCTCGCTGCCGGTCGATCGGCTGCCTTCGGCCGGCTTCGCCATTCGCGCGCCCGACAGGAAGACCGGACGGCTGCATCGGCTCGAAGCGGCCTGGCGCGCGCTGCCGCGCCCGGTCATCGGGCGTATCGAGGACGACGCGCTTCGGCTCGATCTGCGTTGTCTGGCGCCTGAGGACGAGGCCGAATTCGCCGCTCAGCTGGCCGGCACCGACTGGCTGGAGGCCGTCTCATGCTGATCGGCACGGCCGGACACATCGACCACGGCAAGACCACGCTGGTCAAGGCGCTGACCGGCGTGGACGCGGACCGGCTGCCGCAGGAGAAGGCGCGCGGCATCACGCTCGATCTGGGCTATGCCTATACGCCGCTGGCCGACGGCTCGGTGCTCGGGTTCGTCGATGTGCCCGGGCACGAGAAGCTCGTCCACAACATGCTGGCGGGAGCCACCGCCATCGATTTCGTGCTGCTGGTCATCGCCGCCGATGACGGCCCCATGCCCCAGACCCGCGAGCATCTCGAACTGCTCGATCTGCTCGGGTTGAGCCGGGGCGCCGTGGCCCTGACCAAGATCGATGGCGTATCGCCCGAGCGGCTCGACGCGGCCCGGCACGCGGTGCACGAGCTGCTGGCGGGCACGGCGCTGGCCGAGTGTCCGCTGTTTCCGGTATCCGGGCGCACGGGGGACGGCGTGGACGCCCTGCGCGATCATCTGGAACGTGAGGCTGCCGCCTTCGTGCGTCCGGCCGCGGGCGGGCGTTTTCGGCTGGCCATCGACCGCGCCTTCTCACTGTCCGGTGTCGGCACCGTGGTCACGGGCACGGCCCATGCCGGAACCGTCGCGGTCGGTGAGACGCTGATGCTCGCCCCGCCGGGACTGAAGGCGCGCGTGCGCGGTCTGCACGTCCAGGATCGGTCCGCCGAGCGCGGCCAGGCCGGCGAACGCTGCGCCCTGGCGCTCAAGGGCGAGTTCGAGAAGTCGGACATCCGGCGCGGTCAGTGGCTGGTCGAGCCGAGTCTCGCGGTGGCCCTGAACCGGGTGCAGGGCGACGTGCGCGTGCCGGCGAGTCAGCCGGCCTTGAGACACATGCAGAGCGTGCATGTCCATCTGGGCACCGAGGACATCGTCGGGCGCGTGGCGCTGCTCGATACGCGGGAGGTCACGCCGGGCGAACGGGCGTTGGTCGAGCTGTTGCTGGAACGCGAGACCCTGGCTCTGCGCGGCGATCGCTTCATCCTGCGCGATGCCGGTGCTCAGCGCACGGTCGCCGGCGGGCGGGTGCTCGACATCTTTCCGCCCACCCGTCACAAACGCACGCCCGAGCGGCTGGCCTTGCTCGATCGCTTGCGTGATGACGATCCGGTCGTGGCGCTGGAATATCTGGCCGACCAGTCGACGACCGGTGTCGATCTGGAGCGTTTCGCCCTGAGCTGGAATCTGGGGCAGGCTGCCGCCGAGACGCTGTGGCAGCGCGTCGGGTTGCGGGTGATTCGCGAGGGCGAGACGGTGATCGGCCTCAGATCGGCGGCCTGGGAGGGACTGCGGGCGCGGCTGCTCGACGCTCTGGAACAGGAGCACGCGCGCGCGCCCGACATGATCGGGGTCGAACCCGAGCGGCTGCGTCGCCTGACTTCGGTCAAGCTGGCGCGTCCGGTCTTTGCGGCGCTGCGCGCCGAACTGCTGGCTTCGGGTGCGATCGCGCAGACCCGCACCTGGCTGCATCTGCCGAGTCATCGCGCCAGCGTCAGCGACAGTGA
>ERZ1673962.1396-NODE-1396-length-11582-cov-7.489460_pt1 | contig 11582 bp, 9 predicted proteins | sample MGYA00580188_ERZ1673962 | MGnify/ENA primary metagenome ERZ1673962 (study PRJEB41334, sample SAMN05608104) | rock metagenome | biome: terrestrial subsurface; feature: shale formation; material: shale | place: USA: Pennsylvania ... | reverse complement strand
TCAGGTCACGGTAGCTGGTTTGTTGTGGGCGCAGCTCCTGGAGGATGTCGCACAGGGTGTGTACTACGTCGATGTTCTGTTTTTCGTTGTGGCCGCCGATGTTGTAGGTTTCGCCGGGCTTGCCTTCGGTGACGACTTTATAGAGAGCTCGGGCGTGGTCTTCTACGTAGAGCCAGTCGCGGATTTGGTCACCTTTGCCATATACGGGTAGCGGCTTGCCTTCCAGGGCGTTCAAGATCATCAACGGCACGAGCTTTTCCGGGAACTGATAGGGGCCGTAGTTGTTGCTGCAGTTGGTGACCAGGGTTGGCAGTCCGTAGGTGCGTTGCCAGGCGCGGACTAGGTGGTCTGAGCTGGCTTTGCTGGCGCTGTAGGGGCTGCTTGGGGCGTAGGCTGTGCTTTCTGTGAACATTGGGAGTTCGCTGTTCTCCCCCCTCTCCCCTGGCCCCTCTCCCCCCAGGGGAGAGGGGAAGTTGGCCTCATCGCCCTCGTAATCGTCAGGGTGCGGGAGGTCGCCGTAGACTTCGTCTGTACTTATGTGGTGGAAGCGGAAGTTGGCTTTTTTGTCGCCTTCCAGTGCCTGCCAGTACTGGCGAGTGGCTTCCAACAGGGTGTAGGTGCCTACAATGTTGGTTTCAATGAAGTCTGCCGGGCCGTCGATGGAGCGGTCTACGTGGCTTTCGGCGGCCAGGTGCATGATGGCGTCTGGCTGGTGTTGGGCCAGTACGCGGTCTACTTCGGCGCGGTTGCAGATATCTACCTGTTCGAAGGCGTAGCGTTCGGTGTCGCTCACTTCCGCGAGGCTTTCGAGGTTGCCCGCGTAGGTGAGTTTGTCGAGGTTGACCACTTCGTCCTGCTTGTTCTGGATGATGTGGCGAATGACGGCGGAGCCTATGAAGCCGGCGCCGCCGGTGACTAACAGTTTCATTTGGGTGCCTGATGAACTTTAATTGGGTTAAGGCTGAAGTCTTCGATTTCCGAACTCGGGAATCGGCTTTCTGAGTTTGGAAACGTGTTTTCCGATGCTGGAAATTAAAAATTAGCCGTAAACGGGGACCTTCCGTGGAAATGGCTTTTACATTGTTGGAAACAGGATGCTGGATTTTCCAAAGCTGGAAATAGATTTCAGTGGGAAATTTCTGAGCAAGCTTGGAAACCCTGTTTCCGGCACTGGAAATTCAAAAACTTAAGCAGTTGATTAAACTGGGAACTTAAAAACTGATAAGGGCCTCTTATCGGGTTATTTTCCTTTTTTCATCCCTGAAGGGCATCTTCTCCCACTTCATTAAAAATCGAAACATCAATATTGCCACTCTTCAGTGTTTCCCGCCCACTGATTGCTACCCGATTTTCATTAACGAAGGCATCCATCACTTCGTCAAAGACTTCAGCAGAGAACGAGCAAACATGGTCTTTGTGATCTGAGGTTTGCCGCAGCGTGAAGGTGAGATTATCACGGTCCATTTCAGCGACGAGGCCTTCCAAGGTGGTGATTTTCTCTTCTTTGGTTCGCACAGTCTGGAGCACCTTTTTTACTCTTTTCGAGGTGTCGCGATCTAACCGGAAGGTTTTGTCGCCCTGACCCAAAATCGTCCCGCCTACTTCAAACTCTGTCACCGTGCCAGACAATGGCGGAACTAGTTTTTCGAGTGCTTCCAGCAACTCAATTTCCAGAGCTTGCAGATTGGCATCGTCATTCTCTGCGGAGTTTGAGCTAGAAATTGCCTCGGCTAAGGCGGTGCCAATTTGTTGCATTTCTGCATCATCTTCATCCTGGAGCAACGTCTCTTGTTGCTCATGGGGTAAGCTGAATGCTACCTCAAAGCTGTTGTATGCAAAGTGTTGTACGGGCAAATCATACAAACGCTTTCTTGAATTACTGGCACGGCCTTGTTTGCCAGGCTCTTTAAAAACGTGGGCGGCAGCTTTTCTTAAAGCGGTACTGGCACCCTCAACCACTTGACGGATTACACTGGCTGGTACCGTGCCATGTGAAAGCCCTTCGCCAATGGCGCGTAAACGAAATGCCGGTTGCAAATGAGGCCAAAGCATTCGCCCTTGAGCTGGCAGCACTGACTCGGGCAATTCGCCTAGCGTTGTTCTCCAGGCATTTTGGGGTTCGAGCGTGTGGTCCGTTTCCAGTACCCATACCACGGGCTGGTCCAGCGCATTTCTGACACTTACGGTGCCGTTTTCAAGTTGAGCAATAATGGCGTCGCTGGTAGGCGCCACTACGAAACGGGCGCTTTCATTGTTTTCGTCTACCAACATGAAGAGGGCGTTGCAAACACGAGTTTCAGCAGTGAACAAACGTGGCCCGTCAACATCGATTAAAACGCTTAGAGTTTTAAAGCCACGAAAGTCTTCAGGGTCACTGTTCAGACCTTTAATATTCCAGTCCATGATTAACCCTCGCTGCTGATTGTGAAGGCGGCAGCACGTTCTACCTTTTCAAATGGCCACCAGGTCATATGTGATGGCCGTGTTCTAGCTGGTGTAGCTTTGAGCTTACCGTGTTCAGCTGTCAATTCGCCACGAAAAATCAATTTACCCAGTTTTGGGAAAAGCTCTGTCAGGTGCCTGGCCTCTGAAGGGTTACGAAACACAGACAGACCGTAGCGCAAACATGCGTCGCCTTTCGATGCTTTGCCGAGCTCAGCGTGGGATTGAAAATCTCCGACGGCTGGGGGATTTTCTCGGCAAATGCGGTATACCACGCCGTTTGCGGGCTCAGCATCTGGTGGTGGACAAGTGTCTGGCCAATGTTTCGGAAAGCCTGCCATGGCGTTTTGCTCCTTCCATACATAAAACTTTGTTAAACAAAATGATCGCGATGAGGGGATGTCTCGTCAAGAATCACTGAAATTGTCTGGCTCAAAGTGCCGCTTCCAGGTTTTCTTTAAGGGCCTGCTTAGCGTGCTCTTCGCCATGGACCAACCTTATGTCTTTTGGCGTTTCCCTCATCCCCGCCACAAACCCCACCAATCCCTGCTGGTCCGCATGGGCAGAGTAACCACCAATGGTCTCAACTTTCGCGCGGATGCTGTGTTTTTCGCCATCCAGCAATACGTAGCCGTTGTTTGGGCCGTAGCGTTGTATGTCACGACCCGGGGTGCCTTCGGCCTGGTAGCCTACGAAGAGTACGTCGTGCCTTTCATCGCCCAGCATCGCCTTGAGGTAGTTAACGATACGCCCCGCGTTGCACATGCCGCTTCCGGCGATAACGATGGCCGGGCGGGCGCTGCGGGCCAAGTGGTGGACCATTTTCAGGTGTTCGTGGTGGCCTTCCACGGTTAGCAGGTTGTCGAAGGCCAGTGGCTTTCGGCCCTGTTGCAGCCGGGCATGGGCTTCTTCGTCCCAGTAGGGTTGCAGTTCGCGGTAGGCTGCGGTGAATTTGGCTGCCAGGGGCGAATCAAGTATTACGGGCAGTTCGTCGCTGATGATCTCTTCGAGTTCGTACAGTAATTCCTGTGTTCTGCCGATGCTGAAGGCCGGGATGAGTACGGTGCCCTGGTTTTTCAGGGCGCGGTCTATGGCGACTTTCAGGCGGTGTTTTCGGTCTTCACGGCTTTCGTGGTTGCGGTCGCCGTAGGTGCTTTCGAGGACCAGTACATCGGCTTTTTCCGGCGACTGTGGCGCCGGCAGCAGTGGTGTGTGGCTTGCGCCCAGGTCGCCGCTGAAGACGATGCGGGTGCCGTTGTGGTCTACCTCTACATAGGCGGAGCCGAGTATGTGGCCGGCCCGTTGCAGGCGTATGCCTACCCGGTGTTCCGGGGTGTCTATTACCCTGTGCCATTGGTTGTAGGGTAATGGCAGCAGGCGCTGTTCGATGGTGGCCAGGTATTGTTCCACCAGTTGCCTGTCGCGGCTGATGCCGAGTTTGAAGGCATCTTCCAATACCAGAGGCAGCAGTTTGGCCGAGGGCCGGGAGCAGATAATGGGCCCGGTGTAGCCGGCGGCCAGTAGCCAGGGTATGCGGCCCACGTGGTCTATGTGTACGTGGGTGGCTATGAGTGCCTGGATGCCTTCTGTGCTGAAGTCGATTTCCTGGGTATTGCGTGTATTGTCGGCTTCCTGGCCCTGGAACAGGCCGCAGTCTATTAGCAGGCTGTTTTCGGGGTTTATGTGCAACTGGTGGCAGGAGCCGGTTACGCCGGTTTTGGCGCCGTGGTGTTCTATGTTGACTGTTGGCATTCCTTTGCCCTCTATGAGTTTAGGCTTTTGCCTCGTTTCGTTATTTTCCTGAGCGGATGAAGGCGATGACGAATACGGTAAACACGCCGAGCATGCCGCCTAGCATGGTGGCTACGATGGCAATCAGAGCGCGCTTGGGCTCGCTTTTCTCCTGCGGTACCACGGCCGGGTCGACGGTTTCGAAAACGTACTCATCCTGAGCGTTGGCCAGCATGACCGTGCGGGTTTCACTTTCGATGAGCTGGTAGAACACTTGCTGCATGCCGGCGATGTTGGTTTCGCTGAGCTTTTCTTCCAGGTAGGCGATGCGGGCTTCGGCTTCGTTTACGTCTTGCTCGCGCATGTGTTCGTTGATGTCGTGTACCAGTTTCTCAGCCCATTCTCTGGCTACCGGTGGCGACTGGCTGCTGATGCTGAGGGTGATCATGCCCGTTTCATCGTTACTGGAGATGCTCAGGTGCTCTTTGAAAGCCTTTACCAGATCCCAGTCGGTGGGCTTCAGGCTTTCGCCCTCTTCATCGGTGAGCCATTCCTGTGTTTCCGGGTTATAGACTTCTTCGTTGATGACCCACTCTTCCCTTTCCATGCTCCACTCTTCGGTTGCCATGAGTGGGACGGTGAGGTTGTGGCGGTGAATGAAGTCCGTCAGAAAGGCGCGGGACTGCAGCACCTCTTTGGCCATGGTGGTTGTATTGCCACCACCGCCGCCCAGGCTAATGCCCGCCAGGCTGGCCAGGCCGCCCAGTTGGCCGCTTAGGCTGGGACCACTGCCCTCGCTCTGCGCCGGCGCCAACAACACACTGGCCTGGTAGATATTGGGCTTGCTCAGGGCGTAGAACACACCGGCAGCGGCAAAAATGATGGTAAACAGGATGATGACCCACTTGCCGCGCCATAGGGTGGCGAAGAGCTCGCGGAGGTCAATTTCATCATCCGGGTAGTATTGCTGTTGCGGCACTTGAGTGATGACAGGTTGGTTCATTACAGGTTACCCACTGCTGCGGCACCGAGGGCCATCTGGTAGACGATCTGGCTGACGTTGGTCCAGAGTTCAAGCTGGTTCAGGCGGTCGACGTCGATCGGCATGATGATGGTGTCACCCGGCTCTAGCTGGCTGCCACCGCCGCCGAACCAGTTGCTGCGCTGGGGCATCATCACGGAGCCGTCGGCTTTGACCACGTATACGCGGCTCTCGTCTGCCTGGCGGGTGGGGCCGCCGGAGCGTTCGAGGTAGTCGTCGACTGTCAGACCCTGCGTGTACATATGGCTGGTTGGGAACTGCACTTCGCCGAAGACCGTTACCGCTTGCGGGATTTCCGGCACGGTCAGGCGGTCGCCGTCTTGCAGGCGCACAGGCTGGTGCTGCTGGCCGGAAGCAATCGCGGCCAGATCAATTACCATGCGGCCGACCGGTCGGCTATCCTGAACGTCTTTGAGCAGCCCTTCCACTTCTTCCACTCTGTCTGCTGCATTACCGCCCGCGTCATTACCTTCCAACTGCACGCCCAACAGGTCGCCTTGCAACCGTTCTTCCGCTTCTTGCAAGCGCTGTGCTTCGAGCTGGCGCAGCTTGGCGCGTGTGAATACTGCGCCCTTCGGGAAAGCGTTGTCAGTCAGACCGCCGGCGCGTTTAAGCACGTCGCTCAGGGTTTCGCCGTCCTGGAAGGTGTATTCGCCCGGGTAAAGTACTTCGCCGGCCAGGGTGACGGTGCGGGTTTTGGCGAAATCCGGTACGCCTTTGATCAGGATGCGGTCGCGGCCTTTTAACTGCAGATTTTCGTCGCCTGCCAGCACTTTGGCGGGCGAGAAAGGGATAAGCGTGGTTTCGCCGGTGCCCTTTTCGGTGGTGCTGTAGCGGATAATTTCGCCTTCTTTCATCAGGGCATTCTCTTTCAGGCCACCGGTTGCGGCCAAAAGGTCGGCCAGGCTTGCATTCTCAGTGAGCGGGTAAGTTCCGGGGAATCTTACCGGCCCGCGAATACTCACCACCGAGGCCCACTCATCGGCTTTTGTCTGAGCACTTAAGCGGCTGTTGATATTTCCCAGGGCTTCCTGCCGCGCGCTGGCGCTGGTGGTGGTCAGAATCAGAACGCGGTCGCGGGGGCTGAGCAGCAGATCCTGCTCGGAACCCGGCTCAGCAATCGCCTGCTCGGGACTGAAACTGGCCACGGAAATGAATTGGCGATCGTCTGATTCACTGATACGCAGTGCGTATTTGCGGTCTGCCCGTTCGTTCAAATCAAACGCTTCGGACTTCAACATGTCAGACACCCGCAGGCCGGGCTGCCACTGGTATCGGCCGCCGCGAGGCACGGCGCCAGAGAGAGTTACGTAGGCCTCGGTGGCCTGCTTGTCGGCCCTTACAGTTACCGTTTGGCCGGTATTGTTACGGATGTTGTTAACAACTTTGTTGAGCTGGTCAATTCGGCTTTGGCCAGAGGCGTCATTGAGTATGACAACACGGTCACGCGCCTGCAGGGCGAGATTCTCTTCGGAAGTAGGATTATCCAGTGCTTCTTTCAGGTTGAAGTTGTATACCTTAAGACCAGTCAAGTCTTCAGTTTCCCGGATCAACACTGCATAAGACAGATCAGCCTGATCGGTTAGGCCGGTGACCGGGTCACCAATCAAATCGGCGACGGTTAGCCCTTCTTCCCAGCCATAGCGGCCTGTGCGCACGGCCTCACCGGCCACGCTGACAAAGCCATCTCTGAGATCTGTGATAGATGACACGGTTAGAATGTCACCCTTCCTGACATTCTGCTGTTTGGCCTGAACTTGGGTGAGATTCAGGTCTTTCATGGTCAGCTCAAACCGACTGTTTACCCGCTGCATTTGCGCACGGCGAGGGTAGGCATCGGCGGTCAGGCCGCCGGCCATGTCCAGCACCTCGGCGACGGTCTGCTGGCCCTTGAGTTCGTACAGGGCCGGGCGGCGCACCTCACCTTTTACGCCAACAAGCTCACCAACGGGTGGAATAAAGATGACATCGCCGGCTTGCAGGCGCACATCGCCGGAGGTGTCGCCCTTAAGTAGCAGGTTGTAGAGGTCCAGCGTGCTGACGACTTTGCCGTTGCGCTTGAGCTGAATGTTACGCAGTGTGCCGGTGCGGCTGATACCGCCGGACACGAACAGCGCGTTGGTGATAGTGGACAATGAACTGACGGTGTAAGCACCCGGTGTGCGCGCGTCGCCTACCACGAAGATTTGCATGCTGCGCAGCTCGCCGAGGCTGACGCTGGACTTCAGGCCAATAAAGTGCTTTTCGACCAACTGGCCGACACGTTCTTTAAGCTCTGCAAAGGTGAGGCCTGCAACTGATTCCGGGCCAATCTCTGGGAAGTTGATGGTGCCGTCGCGATCAACTGTCAATGTCAGGTTCCGGCTTTCCTTGCCCCACATCTGGATGCGGATTTCATCCCCCGGCCCGATGGTGTATTCAGCAGGGACGGGGATGGAAGTAACCGGTGCGAAAGTACTGGGGCTACCAGCAAACAAATCATAGCCGAACGGTTCAAGCCGCTTGGTTTTCTTTTCGTTTTCGGCACTGCTGGCTTTGGTTTCTACGTTGGTTTCTTCCAGCTCTTCATCCTGGCCTTCTTTTTCGGCGCTGCTCGCAGGTGTTTTTTCTACCACCGGCTCCGGGTTTCGGATTTGCTCGCCATTGCTGCTGGCAGAACCACTTCCGCCACCGATGGAATCGAGATCTACACCGTACTGGCTGGCCAGGGCTTCTTGCTGGGCTTTGGGCAGGCTTTTGAAGCGTTCGATTTGGGCCGGACTGAGGGACTGTGCCTGGACAGCAACAGGGAGCAACAGGGCCAGGGGAAGCAGTAGGTTCTTTAAATTCACGGTGGTGTATTCCGGTTTAACTGAAAAGTGATTTTTTTTGCCGCTGAAGAACACGGAAAAAGACAAGGATTAAAAGATTTTTTTGCCACTAAACCCACTAAAGAACACAAAAAAGATTTACTGCGGTAAGAAGATCTTTGTTTTTCTTTCGTGGGTTTCGTGGCGGAATAATTCTTTAAAAGCGGTAAGTCCAGCTCACACTGGCCGAGAACTGATCTTTTTCGCCGCTGATGTATTCGATTTCTTTATCGGTGGCCTGAACGTTCAGGTCCAGCCAGCCGTTGAGCACTTCGGTGCCGAAACCGAGGTTGGCGATACCCACTTTTTGACTGGATACTGGAACGGTATAGAAGATATTTTCTTCTGCCCGAGCGCGGCTGGCGCCGTCTTTGTTGAGTTCCGCGTAGCTGAACTTGGCACTCAGGTTACTTCCACTGTTAAAGAAGTGGTATGCCCCTAGGGTGACAGCTGCGGCATCGCCGTCAAAGCTGGTAGCAATGTTGCGGCCGTAGTAGCGATTGCCGCTTTTATAACGGCTATGTTCATAGCTGATGTTAGGCCTGGCATCACCGAGAAAGTCGTCTGCGGTGGTGTTGGTGTATTCAAAAAACCACTGCTGGTCCGCGTTGAACAACTGGGTTGTCCAGTCTACACCCAAGAGCCAGGATTTGCGGGATGGAAAAAAGCCAGCTTCGTCTTCGCCCATCATTTGGCCATAAAAGCCAATAGACTGATCCCCAAGGGCAAAACCATAACGGACGTCTACACTGCCCAGCTGGTCGCCAGGTTCGTTGGCGCCTCCCTGGCCGTTGTCTTTGCCAATGAGGCCGTTCCAGACGGTGGTGGTGTTTTCGGAATAGCCTTCGCCCCCAAACACTAGGATGCGGGAAAAACCAACATCCAGGCCGTTTATAGGCTTCAGCGACAGGCGCATACCGATAAGCTTGGCATCGGGCACGTGGCGGTCGCTTTCGAGCTGGCCGGCGAGGATGGTGAAGTCCCAAGGGCCAATCCAGTTCAGCCAGGAGGTCTCTGGTGCAGCTGTGCGGTTACGGGTAAGCCATACACTAGGTAACGGGCGTGCATTGTTGGAGAGGACCAGGCTGGACTGCCAACCTGGCCCCCACCAACGATCAATGGCTCCAGCGCCGAGTACCCAGTTGCCGGGATTAACAGCGAAATAGGAACCGTCCAGGCGCAGCTCTTTATCGTCATCCGGCTCGTAGGTGTAGGTGGGCTTGATGCCGAGTGCCCAAAAGCCGCCTTGCCATTGCAGGTTGACACTGGTCTCGGCTTTGCCGGTGCCAGTTTGCTCAAAGCCGGTGATGCCGGGAACTTCGTTTTGTACCCGAAGATTGAATTCGCCCCGAAAGCCTTCGCTGGCCTGCTGTTCTTTTTCAAAATTCAGATAAGCAGCAGCCATGCCCACCGCTTGGTGATCTTGGGTGGCTCCGCGTTTACCTGATGTCGCGTCTGCCCAGCTAATAGGCCAAGTAGTAATGGAGGCTTCGAGATGGTCGCGGTCGGCCAGCTTCTGGATGGCAAAACGCGCTCTTGGATCGCCGGGATCTACCCAGGGAGCTGCGACTGCTGAAAAAGCGTTTAGGCACGCTACCGCCCCACCGACCAGGGCCCAGTGCTTTAAGGACATGAAAATTGGCTTTTCTAATGCGACTTAAGACAGGGCTTTCAAGCAGGGGCGAGCTATCCCCAACAATCCCCTGTCGGTTAATGGAGCTAATATTGCAAAACCGTGGCAATTCTACGTATCCCGGTGTGACAAGCAAGTGACAATTTCATCTAGCGCACCAAAATCAGGCACTTAAGTGCGTAACAAATTGTTAACATGTAGCCCGAGCACACACTTTGAGCACTTTTTGATCACTTCGCGAAAAAACAGAGGCGGGGAGGGGCAACACCATTCATTGCTACTACGCCCCAAGACTGACCAAGGAAAATCTAAACTTTAAACACGCGAAAACTCATTATGGCTTAAGCACCGATACAGGAACTTTTACGGTTTGCTGTTTTTGCATGAAGGTGATCAAAACAATCGCACGCTCTTCACCATCGTACGCTTGGAAGATGGCGTTAATGCCTTTGAAAGGACCTTCTTCGAGTTCCACTTTCTGGCCTTTCTTAATCCCACCCTGTTCAGCGACTTTGGCCATACTCGCTTTGATTTGATCAATGACAGTGTCATCAATAGGGGTGGGCTTGCCAGCAAAACTGACGACGCGTAGTACGCCGAGCGTCGAGCGCAATTTCGACCATACTGGATCGGTTTGCTCGAGGTTAATAAAGATGTAGCCAGGAAACAGTGGCTCCAGGCGCTTTTGGCGTTTACCTGAGCGAATCTTCTCCACCTCGATTTTTGGGTAGAAACAAGGGACATCCTGGTTTTGAAGGTTATGCAGGGCGCGGTCACCCTGTGCGGGTTTGTGTTGAAGTACGTACCAAGTCATAACTCAAAAATACCAAGTTCCGGCAGCAATGAACCAGGGGTTTAGCACATCCTCTTTGCCGTATTTCAGTGGCTCGCCTTCCAGGGTCTGCACTTTCCCTCCGGCGGCCAAAAGAACCGCGTGGGCGGCTGCTGTGTCCCATTCACTGGTGGGACCCATGCGCGGGTAGATGTCCGCATGGCCTTCGGCAATGCGGCAGAACTTCAGGGAACTGCCGGCCTGCACGGTTTCGTGGGGGCCGAGTTTCGCTATGAAGGCACGGGTGTCTTCATTCAGGTGGTTCTTGCTGGCCACCACGCGCAGGCTGTCGCGTGGTTCTGCCACACGGATGTGGCGGGCTTTCCCGGTACGGTCGCGCTTGTAGGCCCCCTCGCCTTTCACGCCCCAGTAGGCTTCTTTCAGTGCAGGCGCGATCACCACCCCCATCACCGGCTCGCCGTCTTCGATCATGGCGATGTTAATGGTGAACTCCCCAGAACGCTGGGTGAAATCTTTAGTGCCGTCGATGGGGTCGACCAGCCAGAAACGGCGCCAGTGTTTGCGCTCTTCCCAGGGTGCTTCGGCGCATTCCTCTGAAACAATGGGAATATCCCGGGCAATGCGGCGCAGGCCTTGAACAATAATTTCGTTGGCGGCGAGGTCTGCTGCGGTGATGGGGCTTTTATCTTCCTTGAAGTGCACTTTGAAGTCGGACTGATAAATGTGAAGCACTCTTTCACTGGCTTCGTCCGCGATTTTAATTAGATCCGGGAGCAAGGAACTGTAGTGCATGGTGGCGTCCTGCATGGGTGAATTTATGCTGCGTGACTACGTAGAAGCGGCCAGGCACCTTGCTTTGATGCTTCCAGGACGACGATTTCCACGATGGTGCCGTCATCGGCATAACTGATGTGGGTGTTCCAATCCTGGGAAGCTTCTTTGGCAATTGGTTTGTCTGAGAGGTGAAGCACCAGGATGTCGTCGTCTTCGTCGTATGTGGTTCTCATTGCTCTGCCTCCCATGAAAAATGGTGCATGACGGTTTTCACTACCAGCCTGTCTTCCAAGACTATCGCCAAGCATAGCAAGTTAT
>ERZ1673962.1395-NODE-1395-length-11592-cov-3.331802_pt1 | contig 11592 bp, 9 predicted proteins | sample MGYA00580188_ERZ1673962 | MGnify/ENA primary metagenome ERZ1673962 (study PRJEB41334, sample SAMN05608104) | rock metagenome | biome: terrestrial subsurface; feature: shale formation; material: shale | place: USA: Pennsylvania ... | reverse complement strand
TGGAAGCCGGTTTCGACTTCATGACGACGACCACGCATAAATCGATGCGGGGGCCGCGCGGCGGGCTGATCCTGACGCAGAAAGCCCATGCCAAGAAGCTCGATGCCTCAGTCTTCCCCGGCCTTCAGGGCGGCCCGCATATGAATCAGGTGGCGGCTACGGCGACAACGCTGAAGCTCGTGGGCGAGGGCGCCTTTAAAGCCTATGCCCACCAGGTGCTGGAGAACGCCAAGGCGCTCGCCAATGCCCTTGCCGCCCGGCAGATCAAACTCGTGACGGGGGGTACGGAAAACCACCTCATGGTCATCGACACCGAGGCGAGCTTCGGCATGAGCGGCGATGAGGCGCAGCGTCTTCTCGATGAAATAGGCCTGACGACGAACAAGCAGGTGATCCCCGACGATCCACGCCCGCCCATGCGCCCTTCCGGCATCCGCCTAGGCACGCCCGCGCCCACCGCGCGCGGCATGGGGAAAAGCGAGATGGAAAGCATCGCCGCGATGATTGCAAGTGCCCTCAGCGCCGATGCGGGCAAGCGCGAGGAAATGCTGCCCGCCCTTGCCGCGGAAGCCGAGGCGCTCTGCGCGCGCTTTCCCGCGCCGGGGCTTTAAGCGGTTCAGCTTTCCAAGTTCTGCATAAGCTTGGAAAGCAGCATGCCCTTATAGGCATCGATGATCCTGTCGCCCTCCTTGCGGTCCAGCGCGACCGCAAGGCGGACGGCGGCGCCCGTGAGCTGCATCATCAAGAAGCAATCGGTCTTGAGGCTCTTCCAGGCAGCGCGCGGGGCAAGCGGCTTTAGGGCGGCAAAGAAAATCTCGCCATTGAGGCGGCTGTCTTCGATATCGATATCCTGCATGCGTTTATCGGCCTGGGTGCCGCACCAGATATCCCGCGCGACGGGCTCCATCAAAAAGAAAGCGTAATAGCTATCCATCAGCCGGGCGATGAGCGCGCCCGCGCTTTCCTTATCGGTGATGGATTTCACTTCCTCGCGCAGGCCCGCGCGCACTTGCTCCATATAGTCTTCGGCCAGCGTCTGGATGATGGCGCCCTTGTCGGGGAAGAACTGATAGACGGAGCCGATAGGCACGCCCGCCCGCTCCGCCACCTCGCTCATTTTCACCGTGTCCGAACCCTTTTCCGCGATCAGCGCCTTGGCGGCGGCAAGAATGGCTTCATAACGGGCGCGGGAGCGGGCCTGAGCCGGTTTTTTGCGAAGAGCGCTGTCGGTCATGGGGCGGGTTTCCAATTTTTGCTTGCGCCGGAAAATATGAGGGTTTATCAAATTATTCAAATCTGAGGAATCCTCATGTTATGGGAGAGAGGAATGACGGTAAATAACAAAGCCTGCATCGTGGGCGCGGGGCCCGGCGGGCTGGCGCTGGCGCGCACCTTCAAATTGCTGGGCATCGATTTCGACTGCTTCGAGCGGCACAGCGATGTGGGTGGCATCTGGGATGCGGATAATCCGGGCTCGCCCATGTACGATTCGGCGCATTTCATTTCCTCCAAAACCCAGTCCCATTATCTGGGTTTCCCGATGCCGGCCGATTATCCCGATTACCCGTCGGGCCGGCAGATCCTTTCTTACATGCGCGCCTTTGCCCGCGAGTTCGGCCTTTACGGCGACATCACGTTCAACACGGAAGTGAAGGAAACGCGCTTTGAAGATGGCGGCTGGACGGTGACGCTCGGCACTGGTGAAAAGCGGCGCTACCGCTGGCTCATCTGCGCCAACGGCACGAACTGGCATCCGAGCCTGCCTCAGTTCGAAGGCAGTTTCGACGGCGAGATCCGCCATGCGAACACGTTCCGCTCACCGGACGAGTTCAAAGGCAAGCGCGTGCTCGTCATCGGCGCTGGCAATTCCGGCTGCGACATTGCCTGCGATGCCGCGCAATCGGCCGATGCCGCCTTTATCAGCCTGCGGCGCGGCTATCACTTCATTCCCAAACATATTTTCGGCAAGCCGGCGGATGTCTTTGCCCATGAAGGCCCGCATATGCCCATGTGGCTGACGCAGATCATCTTCGGCGCGATGTTGCGGCTCCTCAATGGCGATCTGACGCGGCTCGGCCTGCCCGCCCCCGATCACAAGGTTTTTGCAAGCCACCCGATCGTCAATACGCAGCTTCTTCATTATCTCTCCCACGGCGACATCAAAGCCAAGGGAGATATCGCGCGGCTCGACGGGCCCGATGTCGTCTTCAAAGATGGCAGCCGCGAGACCGTCGATCTCATCCTTTGCGCGACGGGCTACCGCTGGAACATTCCTTATGTGGAGGAAAAAGAGTTTTCCTGGAGAGGCGGGCGGCCCGATCTTTTCATGAACCTTTTCTCCCGCGAGAACCCGCAGCTCTTCGCCATCGGTTTCATGGAAACGAATGGCGGCGCCTACAAGCTCTTCGACAATATGGCCGACCTCATCGCACGGGCGATCCTGGCGGAGGCCCAAGGCGGCAAGGAAGCGGCGCGCTGGGAAAAGGCGCTCACGACATTGCGGCCCGACCTTTCCGGCGGCGTGAAATATGTCGGCTCCGACCGCCATGCGACTTACGTCAATATCGATGCCTACCAGAAGGCGATGAAGGGTCTGCGCAAAACCATGCGCTGGCCGGAGATTCCGGACGGCCATTATGAAAGCCTGCGGGCGAAGGCGGCGGCATGAGCCGGCCCCTTGCCCTTATCACGGGCGCAGGCGGCGGCCTTGGCCGCACGCTTGCGCTCGAGCTTGAAAAAGCTGGCTACGGTCTCGTCCTCACCGATATTTCCGAAGAGGCGCTGGAAAAGACGGCAGGCGCGCTGGGGAGCGCCCCGGAGCGCATCACCGCCGATCTTTGCGCAGCAGAAGGGTTGCAAACCCTTTGCGCGCGGCTTGACGCGGCGCCCGGCATCGAGCTTCTGATCAACAATGCCGGGATCGGCCTTCCCGGCTCCGTTGCCGCCTCCGATAGCGCCCTGCTCGATAAGCATCTCGACATCAATTTGCGCGCGCCGATGCATCTTTCCCAGGCCGCTGCCCGCGCCATGCTGAAACGGGGCAAGGGACAGATCTTTTCCATCGCCTCTCTTGCCGGGCTTTTTCCGCTGAAAGACAGCGCCGCTTACAGCGCCTCGAAATTCGGGCTGCGCGGGTTCATGGCCGCGCTCCATCTCGAACTTGCCCCTCACGGCATCAAAGTCGGCGGGCTTTATCCCAATGCGATCGACACGCCCATGCTCCAGGCGGAAATGGCCCATCCGGAAGGCTCGCCGCTCAATTTCGCGGGCAATGCCAAACCGCTCAGCCCGGAGGAAACGGCGCGCCATGTCATCAAGGCGCTGAAAAACGGCAGGCTGGAAACCTGGCTGCCGGTGAGCGACGGCCTCATGGCCGGTCTCGTCATGACCTGGCCGCCGTTGCTCGGCCCCGTCTTCCGCTATCTCGAAAGACAAGGCTTAAAAAAACAGAAAGCCTATCTCGCCGCGCTCGGCATTGACCGTAACTAAGCCGCGTAAAGCGCAAAAAGACCGCGCGCGATGAAGACGGCGCCGATGGTCAGCACCACCCATTGGCTCCATTTGCGGAAATTCGTGTCGCTCATCCGGTCGAGCACTTTCTTGCCGAGCGTCGTGCCCAGCATGGCAAGGGGCACGACCATGAGAAAAACCCACCAGGGAACGGACGCGCCCTCGCTTTCCATCCTCACCGTCTCGCGGACGAGAAGACCGAAATAGACGAGTTTGAGCAAATGGCTGACCGTCTGCGTCACCGCTTTGGAGGCGACAACCTCATGGCGGGTAAGACTAGTGCGCACGAAAAACACATCGAGAAGCGGCCCCGCCACCCCGGCCACAAGATTAATCAGGGTAATGATAAACCCCGCCGCGGCCGCCATGCCTTTTTTCGTTATGTCGAGAGCAAGACGCTCGGGCAATACCGCAGCGATGAAGGGCACGGCGCCGAGCGCCAGAAAGACGATCTCCCTGTCCGGCACGAAGGACAGCGCGGTGAGCCCGGCAAGCGCTACTGCTGCGCCCGCGCCATAAACGCCCAAAATTTCCCAGCGGATATGGGCCCGGTTCAGCCAGGCGCGGTAGCCATTGGAAGCGGCTTGCGTCACCCCGTGCAGCATCATCGCCGCGCCCACCGGCAGGACGGAAACGAGGAAGCCCATCAGCACGATGCCGCCCGCCATGCCGAATATGCCCGACAGGATGGCGGTCGCCACGACGACCAGCCCCAATGCAATAACAAGCAGCGCGCTCATGCTTTCCTCCTTTACAAGGCGGCGCGAATTTGCGCGCGCGGTGGAGAAAAATCAATAGAGGCAAGAGCTTATTAAAGTGAGAGAAGTTACAGAACTTCTGTAAAGGAACAGAAATTCTGTAACTTTTGTAAACGACCTAGTTCCCGAGCCGGGCCTTGAGACGTGCTAGCAGCGCGTTTTCCGGCTCGAAAAGATAATCCACGTCCCGCGCCGTGACGGTGGTGATGCCGTTCTCGCGCAGATAGCTGACGGCGTCATAAAGCTTTGCCGAGGGGCAATAGGCGGCAAGCTCGCCGCTGCCCGGCAAAGCGGCGCGCGCTTCCTGCGGCACACGCACGTCGAAACGGGCAAGCAGCTCATCCACCAATGTCTGATCGAGCGCGGGCGCGGCGAAACGGATTTCCTTCATCCGCTGCGCCTCGGTGCGCGCCGTGATCATGTCGAGCACATGAGTTGCCGCCTGCAGCGCCGTGTCGCACCAGGTGGCGGTGAGCGAGGCAACGAGGTTCGCCTGGCTTTTCAGCATCACCCCGTCATCGAGCACTTTCAGATTATTGGCCGCCAGCGTTGCGCCCGTCGAGGTGATGTCGACAATCGCCTCGGCGGAACCTGCCGCCGGCGCGCCTTCCGTCGCCCCCAGGCTTTCCACGATGCGGTAATCGGAAATCCCGTGCTCGGCGAAGAAAAGCCGCGTCAGGTTGAGATATTTCGTGGCAACGCGCAGACGGCGCTTGTGGCGGATGTGAAAGCCGCGCGCCACATCGTCAAGATCGGCCATGGCGCGCACGTCGATCCAGCTTTGCGGCACCGCCACCACCACATCGGCATGACCGAAGCCGAGCGGCAGCAAAAGCTCCACCTTTTCTTCCGGATTCACGATTTTCTCGCGGATGAGATCCTCACCCGTCACGCCAAAGTGGATGGCGCCGCTTTCCAGATTGCCCGCAATTTCAGAGGCCGAGAGAAAGGCGATATCGACATTGCCGACGCCTTTCAGAACGCCGGTATAACCGCGCCCGTCCTTCTGCTTTACCTTCAGCCCGGCGCTGGCAAAAAACGCATTGGCGTTTTCCTGCACCCGCCCCTTGGAAGGCAGGCCGATAATCAGTTTCTCGCTCATCGCCCCGCTCCTTTCGCGTTTTCGGCCACCGCGCGCGCCAGCCGCTCCACCCCGATGGCGCAGCCGATGGCCGGTACCGGCCCCGGCGCGCCCAGCGTTTCGAGCAGCGTGTCATAGCGCCCGCCGCCGGCGACATTGACGGTCTTGCCCGCCAGCTGGGTGCGGAACTCGAAAACGAAGCCCGTGTAATATTCCATATTGCGCCCGAAGCTCGTGGCGAAATGGGCTTTGGAAAAATCGGGCGCCGCCGCTTCCAGCCGCTCGAAGCGCCGTTCGAGCCGCGCCATGGCCTCGCCGAGCGAGCCGCCGGAAAGGCCGGCCGCTTTCGTCAGCTCACGGATTTTTGCGAGCGCCTCATCGGGCGTGCCGGAAATTGCAAGAAACCCGTCGATCAGCGCCACAATGTCTTTGGGCAGCGCCTGGGCGCCTGCATCCGCCGCCTGTTCCAGCAAGCGCTCGGCAATTTCCCGCGTCGAGCGCCCGCCCACCGGTGAAATACCGGCAAGGGTCAGCACTTCCTCGATGAGCGCTTTGGCCTCCACCCCGTCCAGCGCGCCGAGAGCGGAAAAGAGCCCGGGCAGATCCGGCCCGGACGCGGCCAGCGCTTCCTGATCGGCAAGGCGCAGCAACAGCTCGCGGAAATAGTCCGGCCGCCAGAAATGCCGCTTCAGCCGCTCCGCCCAAGTGGCGGGAATGTCGAGCCCATCGACCAGCGCGCCGAAAAGCGCCAGATCGCCCATTTCAAGGCGATAGGAGGCAAGGCCCGAGGCTTCCACCGCCCTGAGCGCCAGTTCCAGAATGGCGGCATCAGCTTCCTCGCAGCTTTCGCTCGCTTCGCATTCGCCGATCTGCTCGACGCCCACTTGCGTGAACTCGCGCATCGGCCAGGGCGCGCTCGACTGATAGCGGAAGGCAAGACCCCGGTAGGTTAGCTTTACGGGTTTGTCGGCTTTCGGGTGCTCTTCGAGATAGTGCAGGCAGGTCGGAATGGTCAGGTCCGGGCGCAGGCAAAGCTCGGCGCCGCCCGGATCGGAAAAGACATACATGCGCCGGCGGATATCCTCCCCCGAGCGGTCCAAAAAGACATCGGCGGGCTGAAGCACGGGCGGATCGACAGGCTGAAAGCCCGCCTCGCCGAACAGGGTTTGCAGCCGGTCGGCCAGCGCGCGGCTTTCAGCAGCGCTTGCCAGACTTCCAGCGTCCATATCGGAATTGCTCATTTTCTCGTTCCGCCCCGTTGGCCGCGGCGCTTCCTTTAGAAGGAGAAAGCGTCAGGTTTTCAAAAGCGGACCTCTTCTAGCATGGAAAAGATGACTGTTTCGCCCCCAAAGGGGCAGGCGCGCAGCCCGCCGGGCCCGGCACATGCCGCGCCGGCTCAGCGGGCGGCGGTATGTCGGGCAAGCACATCCTTCACGGCGCCGACGAGACCCGCGCGGGGTACGGAAATCTGCGCATGAGCGCTTTCGCGCCATTCGGTATTGTCGGTGATCTCTTCGGCCTTTTGCGCGCCGAGAATAAGGTCCTTGATGGTGACCTCACCGGCGGCCCGCTCATCCTCGCCTTCGATGACGACGCAAGGCGCGCCGCGCTTATCGGCATATTTGACCTGCGCACGCATGCCCGAGCCGCCCAGATACATTTCCGCGCGGATGCCCGCCGCGCGCAGCTCCATGACCATGCGCTGATAATCGGCAAGGCGGTCATTATCCATGGTGAGCACGATGACGGGGGGCAGCACGGTTTCCGTTTCCAGCTTGCCCAAGGCTTCGAGCGCGGCATAAAGGCGGCTGACGCCGATGGAAAAGCCCGTGGCCGGCACCTTCACGCCCTTGAAGCGTTCGACAAGATCGTCATAGCGCCCGCCCCCGCCGACGGAGCCGAAGCGCATACGCCCGTCTTCGGTTTCCGCCTCGAAGGTGAGCTCGGCTTCGAAGACAGGCCCCGTGTAATAGCCAAGGCCGCGCACCACGGAGGGATCAAAGGCAACGCGGTCCGCGCCGTAGCCGCCTGCGCTTAGCAATTCGTCGATGAGGCGCATCTCCGCCACGCCTTCCAGCCCGCGCGCGCTGTCACCCACCAGCTCTTCCATGCGCGCGCAAACGGCGGCGCGGTCATCGCCGCCCGCACCCGTAAAGGCCATGATGCGGTCGATCTGTTCATCCGAGAGATGCGCGCCTTCGGTGAAGTCGCCGGACTCGTCTTTCCGCCCCTTGCCGAGCAAGAGACGCACGCCCTCAGGGCCCAGCCGGTCGAGCTTATCGATGGCGCGCATGACGGTGAGGTGCCGCGCTTCGAATTCCGCGCCCTCGCCCGTAATACCGGCATTTTCAAAAACGCCGTCCAGCACCTTGCGGTTATTGACGCGCATTACATAAGAGCCGCGCGGAATGCCGAGCGCTTCCAGGCAGTCGGCGGCCATCATGCACAGCTCGGCATCGGCGGCGACGGTGGGCGCGCCCACCGTGTCGGCATCGAACTGGGTGAATTGACGGAACCGGCCCGGCCCCGGTTTCTCGTTCCGCCAGACGGGGCCCGTCTGATAGCGGCGGAAGGGCTTGGGCAGCCCGTCATAATGTTCGGCGACATAGCGCGCGAGCGGCGCCGTCAAATCATAGCGCAGCGAGAGCCATTGCTCGTCATCGTCCTGCAGCGAGAAGACGCCTTCATTCGGGCGGTCCGCATCGGGCAGGAACTTACCCAGCGCATCGGCATATTCAAAGGCCGAGGTTTCCAGAGGCTCGAAGCCGTAAGCCTCGTAAACCTCCCGGATGCGCGCGAGCATGGCCGCTTCCGCCCGCACGGCGGCAGCGGGAATGTCGCGCAGTCCCTTCGGAATCCGCGCCTTCGGTCGGAATATTTTCTGCTTCTTGCCCATGTGCCTGAAATCGCTGGGGTTTGCCGGTCGCGCGCAGTCCTAGCGCAGAAGCCCCGGCGCGGCAAGCGGCCCCGCCGCCCGAGCTTCCGTCACCGCCGCCAGGTGTTGCCGATATGTTCCAATTTCCCGGATTTGCGCGGAAAACGCGGCCATGCCGTGCCCCGCCCGCGCCCTCTGCCGGTGCTCGTCTTGCCCTTCCTCTACGCCAGGCATGAGATGGAGCGCCGGGCCCTCTCTTAACCTTTGCCCTGCCGCCCGCAAAAAGAAGCGCGTTAACCTTCGAGCGTATTTGCCTCAAAATTTAATCGTTTTTTAACCGGGCACTTTCCTCAGCTTACAGAGCGTTTTAGATAAAGGCCGAAGCTCAACCGGTTGCGCGCTTTGAGCTTTTTGCCTTTCCCGCCGAAACCCCGGCACCGAACTTGTCCACATTTGAATGATAATATTAAGAGGATGTTTACTTTGCGCATCAATAATTGGGCATGGGCCGGAGAGGTGATTCGGACCTCAAACCGTTAAGACAAAAGGGATTACGGCATGCGGCACGCCCAACCCGTCAGCACTGCACCGGAAACAAATACAAGGCACGTGCCGTTCAACATCGGGGATTTTGGGGATCATGCGTCAAAGGAGATATCCCGCATGGCCGAAGCTCTCAAACGGATCGAGGAAGGCGGACGCCCCAGCGCGCTGACCATCGCCCTGCTTTGCCACGACAGCGCGCTGACGCGCACTTTCGAAGCAGCCGCGAAAGCCGATCCCGATTTTCCCTACGACATCATTTCCCTTTCAGCCGATGCCGGCCTTGCCCCCTTGCTGGAGCCGGGGATCGACGCCGTGCTTGTGGACCTCTCCCTGCCCGGCGACATCGACGCGCTGATCCGGCGGATCACGACGCTCGGCCCCGACGCGCCCGTCATCGCCTTTGCCGCTTCTTTGAACGGGCACAGGAAATACGCGCTCGAAACGCTGGAAGCAGGCGCCGAAGAAGTGCTCGGCCTCGACAAGATCGACGCGGGCGAAGCGCTTTGGATCACCCGGCTCGCGCATCAGCGCCGCCAGCGCCGGGACGAGGCGCGCCCGGCCCCTTGCGTGCCTGCCGTGCCGCAAAAATCTCTCACCCTCATCCAGGAATCACCCGAAGCCATGCTGATCATCGATCAGGACGGGCGGGTAAAATTCGCCAATGAGGAAGCCGCCGCCCTGCTCGGTTTCACGCCGGAAGCGCTGGAAGGCAAACCGCTGCATCTGCCCCTCGACATGGCAAGCGATGCGCCCCAATCGCTGACGCTGCCCGGCGATGACGGCGCCACCCGTTTCGTGGAAGCGCGCGTCTTCGAAACCAATGAAGGGCCGGTGCCCACCAAGATCGCGACGCTGACGGACGTGACGGTGCGCCGCCAATTGGAAGATACGATCCGCCTGTCGCGCCACCAGCGCGAGGAAGCCATCCGGCGCAGCCGCACCTTCTTTTCCAACGTCAATCACGACCTGCGCACGCCGCTGACCCATATCATCGGCTTTTCGGAGATCATGCGCGACGAGCGCTTCGGCCCGATGGGCAACAGCAATTACCGCGACTATGCCGCCGACATTCATGCAAGCGGCACGATGCTGCTGGAAATGATCGAGGATCTTTTGGGCATCGCGGATGCGGAAAAAGGCGACACCACGCTGCATGAGGAAATCTGCAATCTGGCGCAGCTCGTCAATATTGCCGTGACAAGCCAGCAGGCCGCGTGCGAGCGGGCCGGCATCAAGGTCGAAATCGACTGTCCGGAAAACCTGCCAGGTTTTCAGGGCGATGCGCGGCGCCTGCGCCAGGGCTTCTTCCGTCTGCTCAGCGAAATCATCCACTCCACCCCGCCCGGCACGGTGCTTGTCATCAAGGCCCGCCGGGAGGAGGCGGGGCTGAGCATTCATGTTTCAGAGAAAGACGAATTCGAGGCGCTGCATCCCGACTTGCTGCAGGAAACAAGCACCGGTGCCCGCGGACCCGACAGCCCGGAACGCTCGTTCCTCAGCGCGCAGGCCAGCGGCCATCCGCGTCAGGATGGGCTGGCGCTCACCTTAACGCGGCGTGTGGTGGAAATGCATGGCGGCACGCTGGCCGTTACCCCGACAAAGACCGGGCGTCTGCCGCAAGTGCATTTGAACTTTCCCGCGGGCCGGCTCTGTTAAACGAGCGGATCAGTCGAAAAGCGCGTCGATATCTTCCTGGCTGCAATGCTCTTCGCTCGGCAGCGCCGGGCCGTGCAGCAGCGATTGATATTCGTCTTTTTCCTCAACGGGAACGGCAATATCGTCGAAAGCGCCATCACCCCAAATGCCGTGAATGCTCTCGAGCCGCTCTTCCAGGTTTTTGATGGAGCGCAGCACCTTGGTGATGCGCTGGCTCGTAATGTCGTGGAAGTTGCAGGCTTGCAGAATGGCGATGGACTGCTCGCGGATGTCATAGACGGCGGCGGCATCGCTGCCTTTGAGCTGATCGGCAAGGCGCGTGGCGCTCTCATCGATCGCCTCGGCGGCGGACAAAATCGTGTCGGCGGCAAGCTCGTTATGCGAGATGACCTCTTCAAGCTCGTCGGTTGCATGCGAGAGGCGCTGCAGATCCGGCTGCTCATATTGCATGGCTTTGATTTCAGCCTGGGTGTCGCGCACCGCACCCTGCAGCCGCTCGACCTGGCTTTTCAGCTTCGCGGCTTCTTTCAGCTCGGATTTATATTGATCGAGAATATCGCTCGAAACCGGGGCGGCCTGCGTGAAGGCGCTCATGTCGGTTGCCGAAAGGCGGGCTTCCAGCCTGCCGATCGCATCGAGCAATTCCCGGTGCCGGGTCTCGCCGTCATCGGCCGGTTTTTCCGGCACGGGTTTGGGCATCACCTGCCCCGCCATATTCTGCTCGATACGAAAGCGCTTATTGCCAGCCACGACGCCCTCTCAGCTTCCCCAGACGTTTATCGTCCTTAACCGGGCAAAGCCTATCGGCAATTCGCTAACAAGCTGTTTCGGGTAGGACAGATTGCGGCACAAAATGTGTCGCAATCTGTGCCGTTCCGGCACGGCAAGGCATTTCCCTCAATCGAGATTGAAGCGCACGGTGATCACAACCTCGACCGTTTCCGCGCCGAAATCGGCCGGCACGGGCGGCAGAGGGCTCGCCCGTTCCAGCATTTCGCGCACTTCACGGTCGAGAAGGCCGGAGCCGGTGCCCTTGTCGAGGCCGAAACTGCGCACGGCGCCGGCTTGGTCCACCACGAAGCGCAAAACCGCATCCCCTTCCACTCCGCGCCGGCGCGCGGTGCGCGGATAGCGTTTGTGGCGGGCAAGCCAGGCCTGCAGGCGGG
>ERZ1673962.1394-NODE-1394-length-11597-cov-193.264426_pt1 | contig 11597 bp, 9 predicted proteins | sample MGYA00580188_ERZ1673962 | MGnify/ENA primary metagenome ERZ1673962 (study PRJEB41334, sample SAMN05608104) | rock metagenome | biome: terrestrial subsurface; feature: shale formation; material: shale | place: USA: Pennsylvania ... | reverse complement strand
GCACTACCGGGACAGACGTTCGCCTTGTTCAAGGAGCCGCAGGAGGAATGGTTTGGCTGGGCGCCGAAGATCGAGCTGGGCCGAGCGGAGGCCGGCGAATGACCGGCGCACGGCGGCATGTGGTCGAGAGGCTGCTTAGCTGCAGCGCCGCCGACCACCATTTCTGCGAGATATACATAAGGAAAAGGGCCCGTCGGGGCCCTTTTTCGTTGCGGGGAGATCAGGCCGACTCTTCGGTCCGTTGGGCTGAAGCAGTGTGCTCGCTGGCGACCGGTTCGCGGCGGCTGATGTATTTCCAGTCCGCCTCGTCGATGTAGATGCCGGCCGGTCCGCTGCCGCCTTCCAGGTCGATGGCGACATGGGCCGAGACCTGAGGCTTCACCGACGCGAGGATCGGCACGAAGCCCAGCTGCAGGCTGGTTTCGATCAGCGCCTGCTGGTTGCGCTCGTCGATGTCCGCCGCCTCGTCGAGGTAGTAGGGCAGGCGGATGCGCCCGGCCTGCTCGCGGTCCATCAGGTGCAGCAACAGGTACATGTTGGTCAGCGCCTTGATGGTCATGGTGGTGCCGTTGGACGCCGCACCGTCGATGTCGGTGTGGATCACCGGCTGGCCGCCAACCTTGGTGATCTCGAACGCCAGCTCGAACAGGTCCTTCAGGCCCAGCTGGTTGTTGTTCGCCGCCACCAGCCGCGCCAGATACTCCTTGGCTTCCTCGTTCTTCGCGTCCTGTTCGGAAGATTGGGACAGATCGAACACCGAGAGCGTCTCGCCTTCCTCGTATTGCCCGGCGCTGTGGATGATCTGGTCGATGTGCTTGAGCGCATCCTTGTTCGGCGCCAGCACGATACGGAAGCTCGCCAGGTTGGAAACCTGACGCTTGTTGATCTCGCGGTTGAACAGCGCCAGCTGGTGTTCCAGGCTCTCGTAGTCGCTGCGGATGTTGCGCAGCGTCCGGGCGATGTCGGTGACCGCGGCACGGCGCGCCTTGGCCAGGGTCAGCGCCTCGTCCTGACGGTGGGCGTAGGCATTGACCAGCAGCTGCAGGCGGCGCTCGGGGTCTTCCTCGCTATCGAACTTGGCTACGCCCTTCAGGCGCACCTGGGCATACAGCGCCTCGATCTGGCCGTCGACGCGCTGTAGCGCCTGCCAGCTGTCCTGGTAGTCGTTGAGCAGCGGCAGCAGGTTGTCCAGCGAGTCGTCCACCGGGTCCATGAAGGGCGTGCCGAACGGCAGGTTCGCCGGTAACAGCTGGCGGCGGCGCAGGGCGTCCTCGAGCGTGCGTTCCTTGGCTTCCAGATCGGCCAGCTGACGGCCGACCAGCTGCAGCTTGGCGGACAAATGCTGCACGCGCTCGGCGAAGGCGTCACTGGTGCGCTTGAGTTCTTCCTGGGCGGCTTCGGCCTGGGCCAGCTGTTCCAGCTTCGCCGGCTCCTCGGCGGCCAGGGTCTGGCTGCGGCGGAAGTCTTCCAGCGCTTTCTGCGCATCCAGCACGGCCTGGTACAGCGCCTCGGCCTGGGCCTTGCTCGCGGCGCGGTCGACGGCCACGGCATGCTGGGTCTTGAGCTGCTTGAGCTCGCGCTCCAGACGATCCTTCTGGTCGCGCAAGGCGGCACGGTCTGCCAGGGCCTGCAGCGCCGGTGGCTCGATATGCGAGAGGTCGATGGACAGGCCCGGCACCGAGAAGGTGTCGCCCTTGAAACGATCCAGCACCGCTTCCACGGCCTTGACCCAGTCGTCACCCTCGGCGCTGATGCCTTTCTCACCCAGCGGCAGGCTGAACAGCTGGCCATTGAACAGGCGCATCAGGCGATCGACGTCGGCCTGGGAGAACTCTTCGCGCAAACGCGAGTAGCTGTTGTTGTCCGCATGGTCGAGTTGCTGCTTGACCGACTTCAACCGCTTTTCCAGATCGCGTAGACGCTCGTCGAGGTCCTCGCTGGAGAACTGGCGGGACTGCGCCAGCGCACCGGCCAGCTCGTCGTGGGCGTCCTTGGCGGCGAGCAGCTGCTGCTCCAGCACATGGGCGTCCTCGACCAGGGCGAAACGGTTCTTCAGCACCGCCAGCTCGCCGAGCCAGCGCTGGGCTTCGCTGATCTCGCGTTCCAGGCGCATGAGTTCGCCGGTCGAACCACGCTGCTCGTTCTGCAGCCCATCCTGCTCGCGGCGGTAGTGCTCGGCCTGGATCACCAACTCTTCCTTGCGAGCATCGGCGTAGTCGTGCCAGGTGCCCAGCAGGTTGTCCAGCAGCGGCGAGAGGCGATGCAGCTTGCCGCGCAGCAGCTCGCGCTGGGCAACGCCGGCAGCCAGCGCTTCGACCAGCGGGCCGGCGGCGACCAGCGCCTGGTAGTCCTGCTCCATGCGGCGCACGTCGCGGAAGGCTTCTTCGGTGGCGGCGATGTAGTCGACGCTGCCCGAGCGCAGGCTGTGCTCGAAGGCATCGAGGAACAGCTGCTTGAGCTTGGCGGCAGTGATCTCGCGCATGTGCAGCAGATTGATGAACAGCGCGCGGAAGGTTTTCAGGCTCTGCTCGCTGGTCGAACGCAGCGGGATCAGCGTCATGTCCAGCGGAATCGAGGTATGCCCGCCGACCAGCAGCCGGCGCAGTTCGTCCGGCTTGGCCTCGTAGGCCTTGATGCCGGCGCGTTCGAGGTTGGCGAACAGCTCGCGCTGGCGCAGGCAGGTGCCGTTCTGCTGGTAGTGGTCCAGATCCAGCGAGCCCTGGTAGACGAAGAACTGGTGGCCGAAGCCGCCGCCCGGTCCGCGACCGGCCACGCCGATCACGTGCGGGCCGTGGGGCAGCATGACTTCGACGAGGATGTAACTGGTGTCCGAGGCGAAGTAGAACTTGCGCGACTGCTCGAGGCTGTACTTGCCGAAGCTCATGTCCGACATGCGCGCCAGGATCGGGAACTGCAGCGCGTTGATCGAGGCGGACTTGCCCAAGTTATTGGCGCCGTAGACCGACAGCGGGTTTTCCAGCGGGAAAATGCCGAGGCTGTAGCCGGCGGTGTTCAGCAGGGCGAAGCGGCGGATGCCGTAGCGTTCCTGGCTCATGCTTCAAGCTCCTTTTCTTCGGCGATGGCGCGGGCCAGGGCGTCCTCTTCGGACTCTTCCAGCGGCTCGTCGATGAGGATGATGTCGTCCTCGCTCTCGTCCTCGGCGATCAGCTCCGGCGCTGGTAACGGCAGATCGCTGCTGTGCAGGCTGGCGGCCAGATCGCGGTCCTGCTGCACCGACAGGCAGACATCGAGGAAGCGGTGCATCGGTGGCAGGAAGCGGTAGACGCCGTTGCTGTCCTCGGCGAAGCCCAGCTGCGTCAGGCGGCGGATGACCTTTTCTTCCAGCTCTTCCTGCGTGGTGACTTCGGCCTGCAGGAACAGGTCGCGGTACTTGTCCAGCAGCGCCGGCAGTTCATCGCGACCGAGACTGCCGCCATCGAGCACGGCCAGCGGATCGCGGCCCTGGTCGGCCAGGTGCTCGACGAGGATGAAGGTGAACAGTGCCAGGCGCTGGGCGGTCTTGTTCACCTGCGCGCCCATCTGCTCGGGGACGAAGTAGTAGAAGCCGCGCGGATCGCAGACCAGCTCGAAGCCGAGCGCCTTGAACAGTGCGCGGTACTGGTCCTGCATGTTCGACAGCTGCGCGTAGGGCTCCGGCTCGCTGCGCGACAGGTGATAGCCCTTGAACAGCTCGCGGAAGATCGGCGCCAGCTGGGTCATTTCCTTGAGGTCGATGTTCATTCAGGTTGCTCGCTGGATCGTTGGGTAGAAATCAACAAGGTGATTTCCACAGCGTGATTTGATGGGCTTTGGCCTGTCTGTGCTGCTGGTTGGTGCCTGCCCCTCACCCCAACCCTCTCCCCATAGGGGAGAGGGGCTGTTGGTGCGGGGAGCGGAAAGCGACGTCGACCTGAGCCTTGCGATGGGCAGGCTGCGGGGCCTGGCTGCAATGGCGGATGTGAGCGCTGTATGGAAGACCGCCCCATGGAAAGCGGCGAAGCCTTTTCCACCTTTTCGATTCGGTGTGGCTGGAGGTGGACAAGCTGCGCGTTGCCCACCCTACGTAGGAATCAGCCATTGGCGTTGGCCACCAGGGCAAAGGAGCTGAGGCTGACGCGGTGCTCGCGGGTCAGGTATTCGCGACGCTCCAGGCGGTCGCGCTGGAAGCGGCTGTCGCGGGACAGGCGCGAGAACCAGTAGAGCAGCTCGTCGGTGGCGCCCTCGGGTTCCTGTTCCAGCAGCCAGGCCATCAGGTCCGGCAGCGGCAGTGCCTGCTGGCAGCGCTCGATCATCTCGCGGGCGGTGCGCGGTGCGCGCGGCTGCTCGCCTTTGCGCTTGCCGCTGGCCCGCGGGAACTGTGCCGGTTTCGGCTCGAAGCGGGCCAGGGCATAGACGTAGGCTTCGACCTGGCTGGCGGTGCCGAGAAAGGTGCTTTGTGGACGGGTGAACAGCGGCAGCGAAGCCTGTGGTACGGCGTCCAGGCCTTTCTTGCGGATCGCCGACAGCGCCAGCGCGGCGCCGCGGGTCACGGCGTTGTGCCGGCGCGCTTCCTCGCGCAGCGGCAGCAGCAGTTCGCGGGCCTTGCGCAGGGTCAGCTGAGCGGTGGTCTGCATCTCGAGGATGCGCGCGTGGGTGCGCAGCAGGAGGTCGTCGTCCACCAGCTGGCCAAGACGTTGCTGTTCGCCGAGCAGTTTCATCAGCACCTGCTCGACGCGGTGCACGCCCTGCTCGAAGGCGCCATCGGCGGAGACCAGCTGGATCATCGGCTCGACGTATTCGTCCCAGGTCGCCAGCACCTCGGCATAGCGCTGGCGCAGCGGGATCTGGCGGTCGCTGGTCTTGGCCCGGTCGGCCACGGCGACCAGTGCCTGTTCGTCGTTATCGAGCTTCTTCAATACATCGCGCACGCGCATGTCCAGCAGGCGCAGCTGGCGGGCCAGGTCGTTGCCGTCGCGAATCTCGAAGGCATCGAGGATATGCCCGGCCAGGCGCTCCAGGTGGCGCAGGTAGGCTTCGATCTCCAGGCACAGGCCGAGGCGGTGCTCGCGGCGCAGGTAGGCGAGGAAGTCGTGGATCTGCGCGTTCAGCTCGAAGCGGTTGGGGCTCTTGGCCACCGGCACCAGGATGTCCAGGCGGATCCACTGGTCGAGCAGGGCAGTGATATCGGTGGGCGTGCCTTCGGGCAGCTGCGCGGCCAGCTGATGACGAAGTTCGACCAGGCTCAGGGTGCCGGCGTCGAAACGCTCGCACAGCGGCTCGAGCAACGTCCAGTGTTCGGCGAGGGCACGCAGTACGCGCTTGGGTTCGATCATCGAGGCGCCAGTCCAGCCAGTGAAAAAGCGCGAATTGTACTGCATTGACAGCCCACTGAAGGCCCGCCGGACAATCGGACGCGCTCTGAATGCGGCGCCCGGCAATCAACTGGGCGATTCACTTGAACGTCATTGCAGGCGGGTTAGCCTGTCTAGCATCGGCGCTTGCAGCCACATCGGTGCTGCCGGATGTCCTTGAATGGTGACGAAGTGTTGAAAATCTATTTCGATCTGCGCCGGTAATCGGCACAATTCGCGGCTTTTGCAAACGGGAGCTGCCGGCTCCTGTCCGGCGAAATTCCTTGGGGGCACGTAGACATGATCCAGACGCCGTATTACCTCATTGATAAACAGAAGCTCCTGGGCAACCTGGAGAAGATCGCCTACGTGCGCGAACAGTCCGGCGCCAAGGCGCTGCTGGCCCTCAAGTGCTTCGCCACCTGGTCGGTATTCGACCTGATGCAGCAGTACATGGATGGCACCACTTCGTCCTCGCTGTACGAACTCAAGCTCGGCCGGCAGAAGTTCGCCGGCGAAACCCACGCCTACAGCGTGGCCTGGGCCGACGATGAGATCGAAGAGATGGTCGCCAACTGCGACAAGATCATCTTCAACTCCATTGGCCAGCTGGAGCGTTTCGAGGCCGGCACCGAGGGCATCATCCGCGGCCTGCGCGTCAATCCGCAGGTCAGCAGCTCGGATTACCTGCTGGCCGATCCGGCGCGGCCGTTCAGCCGCCTGGGCGAGCACGATCCAGCGAAGATCGAGGCGGTGATCGGCAAGATCAGCGGCTTCATGTTCCACAACAACTGCGAGAACAGCAGCTTCGAGCTGTTCGACCAGATGCTGACCACCATCGAGGAGCGCTTCGGCCACCTGCTGGAAAAGGTCGAGTGGGTCAGCCTCGGCGGCGGTATCCACTTCACCGGCGAAGGCTATCCGCTGGATACCTTCTGCGCGCGGCTGAAAGCGTTCTCGGAAAAATTCGGCGTACAGGTCTACCTGGAGCCGGGCGAAGCGGCGATCACCATGAGTGCGTCGCTGGAAGTCACGGTGCTCGACACCCTGTACAACGGCAAGAATCTCGCGGTGGTCGACAGCTCGATCGAGGCGCACATGCTCGACCTGCTGATCTACCGCCTCAACGCCAAGATGGCGCCCAGCGACGGCGAGCACAGCTACATGGTGTGCGGCAAATCCTGTCTGGCCGGCGACATCTTCGGCGAGTACCAATTCGATCGTCCGCTGGCCATCGGCGATCGGCTGTCGTTCATCGACGCGGCAGGCTACACCATGGTCAAGAAAAACTGGTTCAACGGCCTGAAAATGCCGTCCATCGTGGTAAAGCAGCTCGACGGCAGCGTCGAGGTGGTTCGTGAGTTCGACTTTAACGATTACCTGTCCAGCCTTTCCTGAGGCCGCAGTACAAGGGGGTGAAACAATTGAAGAAAAACGTTCTTATCATTGGTGCAGGAGGTGTCGCCAAGGTGGTGGCCCATAAGTGCGCGCAGCACAACGACGAACTCGGTCGTATTGCTATCGCGTCGCGCAGCATCTCCAAATGCCAGGCCATCATCGACAGCGTGCAGGCCAAGGGCGGGCTCAAACAGCCCGGCGAAATCAAGGCCTATGCGCTGGACGCCATGGACGTGGAAGCGACCAAGGCACTGATTCGTGAAACCGAATCGCAGATCGTCATCAACGTCGGCTCTGCCTTCCTCAACATGTCCGTGCTGCGCGCCTGCATCGACACCGGCGCCGCGTATCTCGATACCGCGATCCACGAAGAGCCGGGCAAGATCTGCGAAACGCCGCCGTGGTATGGCAACTACGAGTGGAAGCACCTGGCCGAGTGCCAGGAAAAGGGCGTCACCGCCATCCTCGGCGTCGGTTTCGACCCGGGCGTGGTCAACGCTTACGCTGCCCTGGCGCAGCAGGAATACTTCGACAAGATCGAGTCGATCGACATCCTCGACGTCAACGCCGGTTCCCACGGCAAGTATTTCGCCACCAATTTCGACCCGGAAATCAATTTCCGCGAATTCACCGGTCAGGTTTACAGCTGGCAGAACAGCCAGTGGACGACCAATCGCATGTTCGAGGTCAAACGCACCGACGACCTGCCGGTCGTGGGCGAACAGAGTCTCTACCTGACCGGCCACGACGAGGTGCACTCGCTCTCCAAGCACCTCGATGTACCGAACATCCGCTTCTGGATGAGCTTCGGCGAGCACTACATCAACGTCTTCACCGTGCTGAACAGCCTTGGCCTGCTCTCCGAGCAGCCGGTGCGCACCGCCGAAGGCCTGGAAGTGGTACCGCTCAAGGTGGTCAAGGCCGTATTGCCCGATCCCGCCTCGCTGGCGCCGGGCTATACCGGCAAGACCTGCATTGGCGATCTGGTCAAGGGCACGAAGGACGGGCAACCTCGCGAGCTGTTCATCTACAACGTCGCCGACCATGAAGAAGCCTATGCCGAGACCGACAGCCAGGGCATCTCCTACACCGCCGGCGTACCGCCGGTTGCCGCTGCGCTGCTGGTGGCGCGTGGCGAGTGGGATGCGCAGCGCATGGTCAACGTCGAAGAGCTGCCGGCCCAGCCGTTCCTCAAGCTGCTCGATGTGATGGGTCTGCCGACCCGCATCAAGGATGAGCGCGGCGATCGGGCCTGGGATCAGTAAGCTAGCGACAAGTTGCACGCAAGAACGAAAGGCCCCGCTGCTCTGGTAGCGGGGCCTTTTGCTTTGTTGGCGGCGCGGCGGTTGATGTAAAAAGCGACATCCACCCTACGTGCTGTTTTTGCCTTGCATGGCTCTAGCTTGCTCGATCAGCCTAAAGCCCGCCTAAAGGCGGGCTTTGTGTTTTCTGGCGTAGGGTGGAAAACGCCGACGGTGAACGCTGGTGGAAAACGCTTCGCGGTTTTTCACCCAACGCTGCAACAACCCAAGCCAAACGCAGCTTCGCCTTCCCGCTTTGTTCATTTCACGCGACAATCCGCGGACTACAGCGCCCCCTGAGAGGCGCTCGGCAGCCGTGAGGATTTCCTATGAGCAGCAATGATCGCGTCATCATCTTCGACACCACCCTGCGCGACGGCGAGCAGAGCCCCGGCGCGTCCATGACCGGTGAGGAAAAGCTGCGCATCGCCCGTGCGCTGGAGCGGCTGAAGGTGGACGTGATCGAGGCGGGCTTCGCCATCGCCAGCCCCGGCGACTTCGCCGCGGTGAAGCTGGTTGCCGACAACATCAAGGACAGCACCGTGTGCAGCCTGGCGCGCGCCGTCGATGCCGACATCGAACGCGCCGCCGAAGCGCTGGCCGGCGCCAACTCCGGGCGCATCCACACCTTTATCGCCACCAGCCCGATCCACATGCAGTACAAGCTGCGCATGCAGCCGGACCAGGTGGTCGAGCAGGCGGTGCGTGCGGTGAAGAAGGCGCGCGGCCTGTGCGCCGACGTGGAGTTCTCCTGCGAGGACGCCGGGCGCTCGGAGATCGATTTCCTCTGCCGCATCATCGAGGCTGCCATCGACGCCGGTGCGCGCACTATCAACATCCCGGACACCGTCGGCTATGCGATTCCGCACCAGTACGCCGACACCATCCGCCAGCTGCTCGAACGCATCCCCAATGCCGACAAGGCGGTGTTCTCCGTGCATTGCCACAACGACCTGGGCCTGGCGGTGGCCAACTCCCTCGCGGCAGTGGTCGCCGGTGCGCGCCAGGTGGAGTGCACCATCAACGGCCTCGGCGAGCGTGCCGGCAACGCCGCGCTGGAAGAGATCGTCATGGCGATCAAGACCCGCCAGGACCTGCTCGACGTGCACACCCGCATCGAGACCGAGCACATTCTCGCGGCCTCGCGCCTTGTCTCGGGCATCACCGGCTTCCCGGTGCAGCCGAACAAGGCCATCGTCGGCGCCAACGCCTTCGCCCACGAGTCGGGCATCCACCAGGACGGCGTGCTCAAGCACCGCGAGACCTACGAGATCATGTCCGCCCAGTCGGTTGGCTGGAACGCCAACAAGATGGTGATGGGCAAGCATTCCGGCCGCGCCGCATTCCGTTCGCGTCTGGATGAACTGGGCATCGTGCTCGAAGGCGACGAGCTGAATGCCGCGTTCGCCCGCTTCAAGGAGCTGGCCGACAAGAAGCACGAAATCTTCGACGAAGACCTGCAGGCGCTGGTCTCCGACACCCTGGCCGACGAAGCGCCTGAGCACTTCAAGCTGGCCAGCCTGGAAGTCGCGAGCAAGACCGGCACGATCCCCGAGGCCAAGCTGGTGCTCAGCGTCGACGGCGCCGAGCGTAGTGCCCAAGCCCAGGGTTCCGGCCCAGTGGACGCCACCTTCAAGGCCATCGAGGCGGTCGCCGAATCGGGCGCCACGCTGCAGCTGTATTCGGTCAACGCCATCACCCAGGGCACCGACTCCCAGGGTGAAGTCACCGTGCGGCTGGAGAAGGGCGGACGCATCGTCAATGGCAACGGCGCCGATACCGATATCGTCGTCGCGTCGGCCAAGGCTTACCTCAACGCGCTGAACCTGATGCAGGTCGGCGCCAAGGCTCACCCACAGGTGGAAGGCGTTTGATCAACGAAGCCCGGCGTCTCGCCTACCTCGACGCCATGCAGGTGGCCAGCTGGCTGCCGCGTACCGAACTGCCTTTCGCTGCGCCGTCGCTGCCGGAGTTGCTGTTGCCGGTCGCGGCCGAAGCGGAGCCGAACATTGCCGTCGCCCCGCCAGCCGAGGTACAGGTGGCCGCGCCGGAAGTGGAGCGGGCATCCGCAGCACCTGTCGTCGAGCCGCCGCAGGCGCCGCGTCCGCGTATCGCTATGCCGGAACCCAAGCAGCCGGAACCGGTTGCTGCCGCGACGGAAGAACAGGCTGCCGAACCGGCCAACCCGATCGAGCCACCGCCACGTTTCTCGCTGCAGCTGATGCGCGCCGGCAACGTGTTGCTGGTGGTGGAATTGCCCACCGGCGAATCCTTCCAGAGCCGCGACCCGGCCTACATCCTGCTCAAGGACCTGCTGCGCGCCGCACGCCTGCCGGACAAGCCGCAGCAGGTCGGCGATGGCGAGCCGATTCGCTGGCCGCTGCTGAACAAGGGCAGCCTCGACCAGGGCGGCGAGGCCGCGCGCGATTACGTGCAAGGTGTGATGGCCGCCGAGCTGGAAAACATGGGCTGCGATTGCATTTGGCTGATCGGTCGTCCGGCGCTGCGTTTCGCCGGTGAAGTGGATGTCGACGCTTGCTATCGCGAACTGGCTGTCGAAGGGCTCGGTCGCGCACTGGCGATGCCCGGCCTGGAACAGCTGATGGAGCAGCCGGCTGCCAAGGCCGAGCTGTGGAAAACCTTGCGCCGCAGCATGCCGCGCTGGCACATAGGTTCATGAGTACGTGTGATGAGTGATGCTGTCAGCTTCCGCCCGATGACCGCGGCGGACATCGAAGCCGTGTTGAAGATCGAGTACGCCGCCTTCAGTCACCCCTGGACGCGCGGCATCTTCAACGACGCGCTGAGTGCCTACGAGTGCTGGGTGATGTTCGAGGGCGAGCAGCAGGTCGGGCACGGTGTGATCAACCTGATCCTCGACGAGGCGCACCTGCTCAATATCACCGTCAAGCCGCAGAGCCAGGGCCGCGGCCTCGGTCTGCGCCTGCTCGAGCATCTGATGGAGCGTGCCCGCGAACGCGGCGGCCGTGAATGCTTCCTCGAAGTACGTGCGAGCAACACCACGGCCTATCGGCTTTACGAGCGTTATGGCTTCAACGAAGTCGGCCGGCGCCGGGCCTACTACCCGGCGGCAGACGGCCGTGAAGATGCGCTGGTGATGGCCTGTACGTTGCTGGATTAACTGCTGCGGGCCGAGGCTCCGGCTCTTGGAGCTCGCCAATGCCACGATCGCGGTTCCCGTTCTCCGACCGTTGCCGATCTCGTAGGGTGGATCACGCTTCACCGATCCACCGTGCCCGCGCCCTGGTGGATGTAAAAAGCGACATCCACCCTACACCCACTGGACTGATTGCTGCGGGCCGAGGCCCCGGCTTTTGGGCCGGCGCTCGTCGCGCCCACGTCTCGCTGTTGCCAAGCTCTGAATGTTGCCGGCCTCGTAGGGTGGATCACGCTTCATCGATCCACCGTGCTCTGGCCAAGGTGGATGTAAAAGGCGACATCCACCCTACATCTACGAAGTCAGTCGAGACCGCCTTATGAGCTCCGGGGCCATGTCGCTTCCGCCTACCGAGTGCGGCAAATGGCTCCGCTCTATTCCCCCGGCCGC
>ERZ1673962.1393-NODE-1393-length-11611-cov-2.955867_pt1 | contig 11611 bp, 11 predicted proteins | sample MGYA00580188_ERZ1673962 | MGnify/ENA primary metagenome ERZ1673962 (study PRJEB41334, sample SAMN05608104) | rock metagenome | biome: terrestrial subsurface; feature: shale formation; material: shale | place: USA: Pennsylvania ... | reverse complement strand
TCAAACAAAATTATATTAGAAAAAGACAAAAAACTCAAAAAACTTAATAATCATTTGAAAAATAGTGTAAGTGATGCCTTATTGGAATTGAGAGATGTATATAAACTTGCTAGAATAGGTACTTGGGTTATTGATGTAAAAAAAGGGACTATAACTTGGGATGATTTCAACTATGAGATATTTTCTAGAGATAAAATTAAAAATCCAATAGAAACAATCGATAATTTTCTAGATTTAATTCATCCAGATGATATAAAAAAGGTAGAAAATGCTTATTATAGGCATCTTAAAACTAGAGTACCATATTTTGTTATGCATAGAGTTGTATTAGATGATGGTAGTATAAAATATCTTGAAGAAAGAGGTGAAACAAATTTTGATGAGAAAGGATTACCTCTTATTTCAAAAGGGACAACGCAAGATGTTACAGAGCAACAACTTGCTATTATAACTCTTCGAAAAAGAGATGAACAAATGCTACAACAATCGAGATTAGCTCAAATGGGGGAGATGCTCAGTATGATAGCTCATCAATGGAGACAACCTTTAAGTGCCATAAGTGCCACCACAAACAATCTTATATTTAAGATTATGCTTGATGAAGTAAATAAAGAGACTTTTACAAATGAACTCTATTTGATAGATAATTATACGCAACATCTATCAAAAACAATAGAAGAGTTTAGAGAATTTTTCAAGAAAGATAAAAAGAAAAGTATAACAACACTTAATGAAATAGTAGAAAGTACTCTAGATATTGTCAGAGTTTCAATAGAAAACAAAAACATAAAAATACAAACAAATTATAAATGTACTAAAAAAGTAAAAACATACATTAATGAGCTAAAACAAGTGCTTTTAAATATTATGAAGAATGCAGAAGATGTACTTTTAGAAAAAGAGATAGCCAATCCATGCATCTGTATTGAAACAAATTGTGAAAATAATAGGATAATATTAAGTGTAAAAGACAATGGGGGAGGTATTCCATCACAAATAATTGATAATATTTTTGATCCATATTTTACAACTAAAGAAAAAAAAGAGGGGACAGGTATCGGTCTTTATATGTCAAAAATTATTATTGAAGAACATTGTCACGGGAAGTTATATTTTGATACCAATAAATATGAAACAACATTTACTATAGAGTTAGAAGAGGAAAATGCTGATTGATATAAAAATTTTGCTTACAAATATGAAAGAGATAAGACTTTTATATGAAGAAGATAATCAAGATATAAAAAAGTAAATACATAAGTTTAATCATCGATTTGCTTTTAAGAATTGATAAATTTAAGGTTGCTATTTTGTTGAGTTTATTAATTTAGAAGAAATCATTTATTAAAAAGGAACTTTTTTTGCTTTATCCTTATAACATATCATTTATGTGTAAAGGATTATTATTGCGAATTAGACTAAATAATGATTATATTGTAATAGAGATAGAGAGTAATAGCTATTATTTGAGTCTCATTTCTTCAAATTTAGAGAGTGTTAATAATAACCAATTAAAGAAAGAAGATTTTTTAAAAACAGTGTATTATTTGTGTGCAAAAAAAGCAAGAAAACAGAATTTGGAGTTTTTAAAGAGACTTTTAGATTCATCTACAAAAGAGATAAAAATTGATATAAAAAAATCTTTACATGTAGAGTCTAAAGATACTCTAAAAAATCACTATTCTTTACTAAACTCTAGTGAAAAAGATTCTTTACATATAATCAGACAAAGATATTTAAAACTTGCTAAAATATATCATCCTGATAGAGTTGCGCATAAAAATAAAAATTTAGTAAAAGAGTACACTACAAAATTTCAAAAAATACAACGAGCATATGAGACACTAAAATATAAAACAGCCTCATAGTTTTTTATGATACAATAACTTTAAATTTACTATGAAAGTTATGAAAAAGGTTATAGATTGAATGAATGTAATGTAGCATTAGAATTGGCATTTATTATTATCATGATTGTCTTTTTTACTATTTATCGTGAAGTTTCACAAAAAAAATACAAAAAAAATATGCGTGAACTGCTTGCTGAAGTTGAAGAAAAAAATACGCTTTTAAAAATGTTATCAACCACAGATAAACTCACTGGCTTACACAATAGAATTAAGATTGATGATACTCTAAAGAGTAACTTAGATATGTTTAAACGATATGGCAATGTCTTTAGTGTCATAATTCTCGATATAGATCATTTTAAAAAAGTAAATGATACTTATGGGCACCCCGTTGGCGATGTAGTTTTAAAAGATTTTGCTACCATCATCAAACAAAATGCAAGAATTACAGATACACTAGGTAGATGGGGTGGTGAAGAGTTTATGATAATAGCAGCTGAAACAGATTCATCTGGAGCTATCAAGTTTGCTACGACCCTGAAGAAAGCTATTAGTGATTATGATTTTGAAAAGGTAGGTAGAGTAACAGCTAGTTTTGGATTAACTCAAGTAGCTGTTGGAGATGATACTGATGATGTAATTAAAAGAGCAGATTTAGCACTTTATAATGCAAAAGAATCTGGAAGAAATAAAGTAGTATGCGGCTTATAGCCACATACTTTTATATTACAAAATATTGATGTGCATCTTCTCTTTTAGGAAGAGGCTGTGCTTGGAAAGTTTCTTCACCTACAAAGACAGTATAGGTTTTATCTACTTGTGTTTTAGCAAAAGTAAGAACGATTCTTGCACTTAATCTTTTATCTTCATCTGATGCATCTGCCAAAAGTAAAGAAAAGGGACCTGGTATCTCATCAGCTTTTATTTTTATATATTTACTATTCATTGCTTTTTCAAGGAGGGCATTTTCTGCTTGGTCTCTACCTATAATAAGTTTTGCACCATCAGGAAGTCTTAAATGGCGGCCATTTTTTAATATATCAATATCTTCTACATGTAAAGAGTCATGTTTTAAAAATTCCCTCATTTTTTTCGTAAAGTTAGTGTCTGTTAAAAGGCAACCTCCACCAGGACTTTGAAAGTTTTCCCAACCGAAATCAGCAGCAAGTTGCAGTTGGGCTTCTCTCCCTCTACCATGGATGTCAAGAAGTTTTTCTCTTTGAACCCATCCCTCTCTTTCAGGTTTAGTAATATCCAAATTTTTAGCACATAGTGGACGAAGTATTAAATCCTCTTCATCAAGTGCGAGTTTTTTAACTAAGCCCATTGCTTCTGCCCTTTGGCTCATAGGTCTTTGTCCTAAGACTTCACCTGTAACCATAAAGCTAGCACCAAATTCTTCTAAGTACTCTTTTGCAATTCTAAACATAAATGCATGACAATCTATGCACGGATTAAAATGTTTTCCATACCCATATTTAGGGTTAAATAGTACTTTTTTGAGATACTCATCTCTCACATCAATTACTTTAAAATCAGCTCCAGCAATCTGGGCTCTTTCTCTCATAATATCATTTACATCGGTTCTACTGCCAAAGCCTATATTCATGTTTATTGCTGTAACTTTTATACCTTGGTCAACCATAAGTTTGATAGCTATCATACTATCAAGTCCACCACTAAACAATGCGATGGCGTGTCTGTTATCTTTCATTTTACTGTCTCCTTTTTACTGAGCAAAGCCCAGCAAAAATTCCTATCACTGAAGCACGAAGCTTGGCTTCTGTATTTATCTTTCATAATTTACTAATTTTCCTTGTCTTAATTTCATTATTTTATCTTGCATTTTACGAATTGTAAAGCTCTTGTTTTTATAGTCCATGCTTGAGCTTTTTACTTTTTTTAACTCTTCGGTATAAAAAGCATATAAAAAATTTAACATAGATGCTATGAGTTCATCTTCATCGTAAACCTTTATGTCTTCTCGTAAGAGAATTCTTCTTAAACTTGGATGCTCTTTATCGTTTGCTAAAAGTGCAGATAGTTCTGCATTATGTGTTTTAAACATATTGACATCAATTGTATCTAAAAGTGTATCGATTAAATTGGGCGTGGTCAATAATGTTTTGATTATAGTGAGCTCGAGCGTGTCTTCAAAAGTAGATTTTTGCTGTTTGAGTCTATTTGACTGGTGTGTTTGTACTTTTACTAAATTTTGGTTTATGTTAAGTGTTCCTGAGAGAACACCAGCATAACTATTAGCAACAGAGCTTGGCAAAGTTTTTAGATAAGCACTCCCTTCTTCAAGAGCTTGTTGCTTTTCTAAAGGATTTTGAAGGTTGTATTTTTTTACTATTCTCTCAATTGCAAATTCTATAAAAGGTTGAGGATTGTGAAAAAGTCTATTGAGTTTATCACTTTGTCCATTTTGTACCATATCCGCAGGGTCCATGTTTTCGCCAAAAAGAACAACGCCTCCATTTATGCCAACACTACTTAGCATCAAAGAAGCTTTAAGTGCAGCAGCAACACCTGCAGAGTCACCATCATAAGCTAATATAACTTTTGGATTGCCTCTGCTTATAAGCGGGATATGCTCTTTTGTAAGCGCAGTTCCTAGAGTTGCAACTGCATTTGTAAAACCGGCTTGGTGTAGCATAATAACATCAAGATACCCTTCTGTAACTATGATGGCTTTTTCTTTATAAATATTGTCTTTGGCAAAATTGTATCCGTACAAAAGGTACGATTTATTAAAAAGTTTTGTTTGAGGTGAGTTTACATACTTAGCTTGGTGACCAGATATAGTTCTGCCTCCAAAACCAACTATCTTACCACTAGCAGAGCGAATAGGAAAAGTAATTCTTTCTATAAACCTTGCATAGTTTCGTCCATTTTCTCCAACACCTGCTATTCCTGTCTCGATTGCTTCACTTATAGTGTAACCATGTGAGCTTAAAAAGTTTAGATTTTCTTGCGAGCTTGGAGCATATCCAAGTTCAAATTTTTCTACACTAGCTTCACCAATACCACGATTTTTTATATACTCGGTAGCTGAAGGTCTATTATCTAAAGTTTTTTTAAAAAACATATTTATATTTTCTAGTAATTTCCTATCTTCATGTGTTTTCCCATCATTTGAAGTGTAACTTAGTGAAAAATTGTACATTGAGGCTAATTTTTCTATAGTTTCAGGGTAGGATAATTTTTCATACTCCATCACAAACTTGATACTATCTCCACCTGCACCACAGCTAAAACAATGATAAATCTGTTTAGAGGGACTTACTACTAAGCTAGGGTTGCTGTCGTCATGAAAAGGGCAGACGCATTTCCAGTTTGCGCCATTTTTTTTGAGCTCCAAGTAACTTCCAACTACATCAACAATATCAAGTCTAGTTTTTAAATTTTCTATGGATTGTGTATCTATCATTTTAATGTTTCCTTTTTTAGGAAGTGAATTCCTAAAAAATTCCTTTCACTGGAGCACGAAGCAAAGCTTCTGTACATAATCATCTTATTATTATACTAAATTCGCTATAATAATCTCCTAAAGTTCTCAGTGAAAGCTGTAGCTTTAGTAGAGTGTAAATTAACAAGTGGCATTTGAGCTTGTTAAGATGATAGTAAAATGAAAAAGGAGAAAAATTTGGAAAGTTTTATTATAGAGTATCGTGACCCTATGTTTGGGTTGATAATTCTTTTTTCTACTATATTTGTTATCTCCTTTGTAAATTATTGGTGGGGAAATTATAAGACAAAAGAAGAAAAAGATGGCATAGAAGACTTCATCAAAAGATTTGAAATTGTAAGTGATGAGAGTGAGTTTAAGTCACTTCTTAAAGATAAAACGATTCCTGTCGAATCACTAGCACTTCTAGCACATGGCTATGGAAAAAGTGGAAATTTTGAAAAAGCAATAGGACTTTACCTTTTAGCACTAGAAAGAGCTAAAAAAAGAGAGCATAAAAAATATATACTCAGTGAACTTGGAAAAACATACTTTAATGCAGGATTTTTAAGAAGAAGTTGTGAAGTCTTTTTGGACTCTTTAAAACTTCATCCAAGAAATGAAGAGTCATTGAAATATTTAAGTGTAAGCTATGAAAAATTAAAAGAGTATGATAGAGCTATTGAAGTACTTGATTCACTTGAAGCTAAAGTAGGTAAACAAAGAGACTATCTTCGTTCACTTTCTATTATTTATGACTATCAATTAACTGATAAACAAAAGATAAAAAAGTTAGTCGATATGCTTCAAGAGGCACCATTTTTGCAAAGAAAGATATTTGAACTTTGGCAAATAACAAAAGCAGAAGTAGACATGAAGCTTTTTGAAACATTTGATCACAAAAAACTTTTAGATTTGTTGTGGATGAGTGATTTAGAGTGGTTTGATATTACTACAAGTAAAGCACCATTACTTCAAGAGATAAGTAGTTCAAGAGGTTTGATTGAAGCAAAAAAAGAGTCACATGAGTATTTTGAGTTGGAAGTCTTATCAAACTTAATTTCTATCGGCTACAAAAAAGCATCACTTAATTTTGAGTATATTTGTGAAGATTGTAAAAATAGTTTCCCAGTTCATTTTTATAGATGCCCAAATTGTCAAGCAATAGCAACAGCAAATATAGAGCCATCAATTACAAAAGAAGTTTTTCAAGATAGTACATCTTTCCAATAATAAAGGATATAAATGAATCAAGAGTTGAAAATTTTGCAGAAGCGTCTGGATTATCAGTTTGAAAATCAAAATCTGATAATCGAGGCACTTACTCATAAAAGTTATAAAAAACCTTATAATAATGAGCGATTGGAGTTTTTAGGAGATGCTGTTTTAGACTTGATAGTTGGCGAGTATCTCTATTTTAAATTTAAAAATGTTCCAGAGGGCGATCTCTCAAAATTAAGAGCATCTTTGGTAAATGAAAAAGGATTTGAAAAGTTAGCAAGGGTTTTAAACTTAGGAGAGTGTATATATCTTTCCACGGCTGAAGAAAACAACAAAGGAAGAGAAAAACCATCACTTCTTTCAAATGCTTTTGAAGCGGTTATAGGAGCAATGTATCTTGAAGCTGGGATTGAAAAAGTTCGTTCGTTAGTAGTTAAAATCTTAGAAAAGGCATACCCAAAGATTGACTTGGATACTATTTTCAAAGACTATAAAACGACACTTCAAGAGTTTACACAAGCAAATCAAGGGATAACTCCAGAGTATATTATGGAGCGATCTTTTGGACCTGACCACCAAAAAGAGTTTGAAATATCGGTCAATATCCATGGCAAACAGATTTCCAAAGCACTTGGAAAAAGTAAAAAAGAAGCACAGCAAAATGCTGCAAAAATAGCTTTAGAAATATTAATTGGGGAGCAATAATGTCAAATTCGTTTGGTAAAAAATTCTCGTTTTCAACATTTGGCGAGTCTCATGGAAAAGCCATTGGTTGTGTTGTAGATGGGATACCAGCAGGTTTAAAAATAGATGTCGAATATATTCAAAAAGAGTTAGATAGAAGAAAACCTGGTCAAAATAAGTTTGCAACGCAAAGAACAGAAGGTGATGAGGTTGAAATTTTGAGTGGAGTATTTGAAGGTTATAGCACAGGGACTCCAATAGCTCTTATTATTTATAATAAAAATCAAAAAAGTAAAGATTATACAAATATAAAAGATATCTTTCGTCCAGGTCATGCTGATTTTACTTATTTTCATAAGTATGGTATCAGAGACTATAGAGGTGGTGGAAGGAGTAGTGCAAGAGAAACCGCATCAAGAGTAGCAGCAGGAGCGATTGCAAAAATTATGCTAGATGAATTAGGTATACATGTAAAAAGTGGTATATATAGTGTAGCTGGGATTGATGCACAAAATTATGATTTTGATAGAGTAAAAGATAGTGAAATTTATGCTTTAGATGAAAGTGTAGAAGATGCACAAAAAGAGGCTATATTAAAAGCTAAAAATTCACATGACTCAGTTGGAGGAGTTGCTTTTGTAAAAATACAAAATGCTCCAGTTGGTTTAGGTGAACCACTTTACTATAAGTTAGATGCAATTTTAGCAGAAGCTATGATGGGTATAAATGGTGTCAAAGCGATAGAAATAGGCGAAGGATTTAACGCATCAATACTTAATGGATCAGTAAACAATGATTTAATTAAAAAAGAGGGCTTTGTGAGTAATCACAGTGGAGGCATTTTAGGTGGCATTAGTAATGGAGATGATATAGATTTAAAAGTTTACTTTAAACCTACACCTTCTATTTTTATAGCGCAAGATACAGTTGATATCAATAACGAAGAACACAACTGTGCTTTAAAGGGAAGACATGACCCTTGTATCGCTGTTCGTGGTACTGTTGTTGCTGAGGCAATGGCTGCTTTGGTTATTGCGGATATGATTCTTTTAGGCATGAGTTCTCGGATGGAAAATGTCAAAAAAGTTTTTTCTTAGTTTTTTACTCTTTTTTGCAGTTTCTATATCTCTTATTTTTACTGTTATAGATATGCAAGAAAGAAAAGAAGTCAAAAAAGAAGAGCCTAAGAAGACTAAAATAGTAAAAACTTACAAGTATAGAAAATATCTACATGTAAAGAATTTTTATAAAGACATTGCTAAGCAAGCAGTGGAAATCTCATTAAAGTACAGTGTCCCTCCTGCTGCAGTTTTGGCAATTGCAGGAGTAGAATCAGGATATGGGAGAGGTTATGTCGCTCATATAACAGGAAATATTTTAAGTCTTGGAGCAAAACGAAATGAACCTGAGTTACCAGCTCTTTATCTACCAAACTTAAAAAAAGATAAATCAAAAATACTTTATGGAAATAAAATAAAAAAATATGCCAAAAATACCTTAGAATGGAAGAAAAGATTATAGACCAAAAAATATTGCGGGAACTATAAAAGAGCTAGATTATCTTGATAAAAATCCAAAAGAAAAAAAGAGAGCTAATTTATCTTGTATAGAAGATTTTGTAAAAGTATGGATAAATAAAAACAAAAAATTTAAACCATTTGTAGATGCAAGAATAATGCTTAATAAAGAAGTAAAACTGGGTTCAAAAGATATTTTATTTAGTAGAGATTTAAATGTAAGGTTTATTTATATGATAAGTGGCAAAAAAGACTCTTTTAATTTCAGAAAAACATGGGCACCTAAAGTAGTAAAAATTATGGATAATACAGGCTTAATAGAGCTTACTGAAGCTTTACATGTAGGGAGTGGAAATTTTGACGAAGTTTGGTAAGATTTTTGACTAAAACAGTGTTGGTTCTCGCAAGCTTTTAATTTTAAAACTTTTTCTATGTATAGTTGAGTAACCATGTAAAGAAATTTCTTCTACATGTAAAGCAGTTCCATATCCTTTATGCTTTTTAAAGGAATAATTTGAAAATTCTTCACTTATAGTGTACATGTAACGATCACGACTTACTTTAGCCAATATACTAGCAGCACTTACTTCAGGGACTTTTGCATCTGCTTTAATCATGGTTTTTATATCTTTTACACCAAAAGAGCTATTGCCATCCATAAGTATTTCACAATCACTAAAATACTCTTTTATCGTTTGTATAGCATACCCAAGGCAATAACTAAGACCTTTCTCATCAATCATATTATTATCACAAAAGACTATTTTATAATCAGCCTTTCCCTTTATGAGCTCATATAGTGAGTCATTTAATCCAGAAATATCCTCTTTTAAAACAACACCAGATACTACTAATGGGCCTGCGATACAACCTCGGCCAGCTTCATCAATTCCACATAACATAAATGTCTCCTATATGTTAATTTCAAGTTTATTTGTATGAGGTTTTTAAGATAAATATTTACTAAAAGCACTACACAAAAATCGTAATTTAAAAAGGTATAATTGACTTCCCTAAGATAATTTCCTCTAGTTTATCTACGGTATCTGCATCTTCTTCTAAATTACTAAGACGGTTGACTTGTAAAGTAAGGTTATAATCTTTTAAGATAGATTTAACAAGATTTTTCTCTATTGAAACATGTTCATTCAAATGCAAAAGTAAAAATTTATCTGCAAATATTCTGATGATAATACTTTTAGGATAAATTTCTTGTAGTTTATCTGCTATTGTTTGTAGTAACTTATCACCTTTTTTCCAACCATTTGTTTTGTTGTAAGGGGCAAAGCCTCTACAGTTTATATAATATGCACATATATTTTCAAAATCTTTTTTATGAGTCAGCAAGTACTTGAGATAATTAATATTACAATGACCCGTTAATTGATCTCTAAAATAGTATGAAAATCGAATATCTTTTAACATGTCTTCAGAAGTTTGAGAAAGATCACTTTCTATTTCTATATTGAGGAAAATTTCTTTAGCAATATTTACTATATGTGGGTTAAATTGTTTTCCACTTTCATCAACTATTATACTAATAGCTTTTTCTTTAGTCAATGCACTTTTGTAAGATCTATTTGTAGTAATGGCATCAAAAGTATCAGCTACAGCGATGATTTGTGATAACAATGGAATTTCTACACCTTTTAATCCTAAAGGATATCCTTTACCATCATATCTCTCATGGTGATGCAGTACAATTTTGGCTATATCATGAAAAGGCTGTCTTGAGAGTAGCTCATAACTTGTAGTTGAATGCTTTTTAACAAGGTCATATTCTCCTGATGTAAGTGTATCTGGCTTTAAAAGTATGGCGTCTGGAATCTCTATTTTCCCTATATCATGGAGCATACCTGCTCTATAAAGTAAGTCTATTTTTTCATCAGAAAGATTCATTTTAGCAGCTATGAGTGATGCATATTTTGCGACTCTTTTACTATGCCCTGCTGTATAGCGGTCTCTTCTTTCCATCATATTGACGAAGGAATAAACACTATCTTCAAAACTTTTTATTTTTTCATTAAAGAGGTGGTTGATTTTATATTTAATCCACCATATAATTATTAAGCCAGTCAACCACATAGTTACATAGGTAAATGTTAAAAATAAAAATGACTGATGATTAAATTCACGAAATGATGGTATTTTCATATTCATATTTACATTACCAAGTATATCTCCTGCTTTTTTATCATCATGAACATGGCACTTAGAGCAACTCTCATCTGCCACAAGAGGAGCAATGTAAAAAAGGCGATTTTCATCTCCATACTGGTAGGAAGTATGAGTATCTTGTTGTGTCTTTTGTGCTTTAATGATAGCTTTTTTTACATTTTTATTTAAGTTTTCCATATCACTAGGAAAATATTCACCTTCAATTTTTATCTCATTATTTTGCTTGTTTTTTGCAGCATAGATAAAGTTTCTTATTGAAAAATCTTTTTGTAAGTTAACATCTTTATTTTTTTTCATAACTCTTATTTTTTGTTTAAAAGAAAAAAGCATTAATTCTTTTGCTTGTCTAACAGATGTTTTTGCTTGTGTGACTGTATTTTGTAAAACATGAGCATTTTCGTTTTGTATTTGGTAATTATAAAAAGCATATATAGATAGTGTCCACACAAATGTTAAAAATATGGCAACTTTTTTAAATAGTTTTACTTTTTGGGCAGATGGCATTGTCTTACCTTTTGGATTTTACAATTAGTATTTATTATAACAAATCTATCATTGAAAGTAAATAATAGTTGGCAAAAAAAGTTTTAATTTACTTTTGCAATAGTTTAACTTAATTCATCTATCTTAACAATAGTATTAGTCATAAACTTATGATCTTTTTCTGGAAAATCTATTCTAAAGTGTGCCCCTCTGCTTTCTTCTCTTTT
>ERZ1673962.1392-NODE-1392-length-11621-cov-3.593896_pt1 | contig 11621 bp, 13 predicted proteins | sample MGYA00580188_ERZ1673962 | MGnify/ENA primary metagenome ERZ1673962 (study PRJEB41334, sample SAMN05608104) | rock metagenome | biome: terrestrial subsurface; feature: shale formation; material: shale | place: USA: Pennsylvania ... | reverse complement strand
GGGTCGCGCGCGAGGGGATCCCTGACCCCTATGAGCTCGTGGATCTGATGCGCGACGCGTCACGACCCGCCGAGTCCCCAGAGGTGGAGGTGTCCCCATGACCCTTGCGAAAATCACAAGCGAACCCGTCCTCTCAGTGGTCATTCCGCTCTTCCAGAAGGTTCGGCATATCGCCAACGCGCTTGAGGACGCGTTCCGGTCCTGCCAGATCGCGGGGGCTCCGTTCGAGCTGATCGTGGTCGACGACGGGTCCACGGATGGGTCCGGCGCGGCCGCGCGGGCCTGGGCGGATCAGGATCCGGAACGCGGCGCCGCCCTTCGGCTCCTCACGCAGGAAAACCGGGGCGCCGCCGCAGCGCGCAACGCGGGAGGGCGGGCGGCGGGATCGGACCTGATCCTGTTCCTCGACGCGGATGATCGCTGGGCGCCGCATCACGTGCCGGAGATCCTCGGGCTGGTCCGCGACTTCCCCGGCGCCGCCCTCTACGCGGACGCCTGGGCGGAGATCGGTCAGAACGGGGCGCGCCGGGAGCACCTTTTCGGGATCGGGTCCGAGCATCGCGGCCCCCTGCCCTGCTTCTTCGAGGCGATGAGCTCGGGGCCGATGATCGTCTCCTCCAGCACCGCGGCGGCCCCGAAATCGTTCCTGGAGCGAAGCGGCGGGTTCCCGGAGGGGGTCACGCACGGGGAGGACAAGGTGGGATGGGGCCGGCTCGCCCTGCTGGGTGAGGTGGTCTGGTCCCCGAGGGTCGGCGCGGTCTGGGATAAAAGCGCCGACAACCGGTCCGACGGGGTCTCCGGCCCCGCCCCCTCCCCCGCGTTCCGGGACTTCCTCCGCGAGGCGGCGGAAACGGGCGGGATCGGGGATCGGGGCCGTGAGAACATCCGCATCGCGATCGCGGTCGAGGAGGCCCGGCTCTCGGGTGAGCTCCGCATCTACGACCACCAGACCCCGGCCCGCTACGCGCAGGCCTGCGACCCCGAACCGGTCTGAGGAGGACATATGGCCCATAAGGTGCACATCTACGATCTTGACGCGGGTTTCGATGAGGGGGGCTGGTTGAGACCCGCCCGCACCGTCGAGACCGCCGATCCGGAGGAGGCGATCGCGATCGCGCGGGCCGAGCTGGACCGGACCGGGTCGATAAGCGCGGTCACGGTCCGGCCGGACTGGCGGCTCTGCGCGGACCTGCCCGCCTATTTCCGGCTCAACAACACGGTTGCGGACTGGCTCGATGAGAACCCGATCCCGGGGGCCTGGATCGGGCGGCTCACCGAGGACCTTGAGCACTGGGCCGGCTACGGGGTCCGAACCCCGGAGGAGCTCGAGAAGTACCTGCTGCTCACCGATTACTCGGAGCTGCACAAGGAGCTGACCGGGTTCCGGCCGCGCGTGCACGGGCTCACCATGCAGACCCCGCTCGGGGAGATCGAGGCGGCCTATGACCGGCTCCGCCCCTCCGATCCGACACCCGGGCCGGACATTTTCTGAACCCGAACCGGGCCCCGGTGATGCCCGTGAAATGACACCCCGCAAGGAGGACAAAAACATGGCGATGACAAAACGCGTTCCGTTTTTCGACCGTATTCTCGGCGGATCGCGCATCTCGCGCTCCGTGACCGTCGGCGCGTTCACAAGGATCGAGGCCGGCGCCATCATCGGCGATCGGGTCCGGCTCGGGGACTGGTCCGAGGTCGGGTCCGGAAGCCGGATCGGACCTGACTGCGTTTTCGGCTCCTGGGCGAAGATAGGCCGGGGCGTCACCCTCGGCGCCGGGGTCCGGCTCGGATCTCACAGCCGGATCGGGGACGGCACATATATCCCGGAGGGGATGAACGTCGGGGACAATGAGCTGATCACCCCGCAGGGCGTGTTCGAGAACCGAACCGGGGGTTTCGTGACCTCGATCTATCCGGACGCCGCGACCGTTTCGGGCCCGTTCGGCCATTTCCTGATCCCGCTCGACCCGGGGGACCCGGACGAGCTGATCGATCAGCTCGTCGATGACCACCAGTGGGGCAGGTCGGACGCGCTGGAGCCGTGCCGGCTCCTTCGCGCCCCGCGACCGGAGGAGATGGAGGCGGCGTTGAGCGTCGTTCGGGCGCGGCAGGACGCCTTTATCCGGCAGGAGGGGCCGGCCGCGTCAGAGCAGACAGATCTGCTCAACGACCTGTCCCCTGAGCTGTTCTGAGAAAGAGCGGCTCCGCTTCTGTTTTAATTTTTCAGAAGTACCAGTCAGGTCGGCTCCGCAACCCGGGACTCGGGCTGATCGGGGGCGAACGGGTCCCACACCTCGGCCTGAAGGCTGATCGGACCGTCCGGGAACGCCTGCTCAAGAACCCCACGTTTCGCGTGCTCGAAGACGTCTGAGGCCGCAGCCGCGAGCTCCGGGTCCACCACGGTGCCGCCCGCGGGTCCACCGATCTCGAACACCACCCCGTGGATCTCCGCCTGGTCAGGGAGGGACGCGGCCCCGGACATCGCGGTGTAGACGTCCCGGGAGACCCCCGCCATGAGCGCGCCGTCGAGCGCCGCCTTGATGGCGGTGCCGCCGCGCCGGATGGACCGCACGACGAGGTCGTCCCTCTCGTTGGTCCCGTAGCTGAGGATCAGCCGCTCCTGGGCCGTGTTCGCATAAGGGTCATTATTCGGGTTGGCGATCGCGTAGGCGCGCCCCCGATCGTCAGACCCGATGACCATGGCTGCCGGGATCGGTTTGATATCCATGTCCGTCTCCATTCCTGTTCAATTTGATCTTAGCGCCGCCATGCGAAAATACCGAACGTATCATATCTCTCACGGGCCACACGCCGCCCTGCGAATTTCCCGTTTTCATCGGAACGCCGTAAACTGCCCCTGAAACCCCGGAGGCCCCATCATGAAGTTCATCCCCTTCCCGCCCACGCTCGCCCGGATCTCCGCGGAGACGGGCCGTCGCCTGCAGAGCTCCGACCAGGACGACGCGGGGCGGCGCCGTCCCCGCTCCGCCCTGCCCCGGCCCTACACGGCGAACGCGGTCGCCGCCTACCGGTGGCCCGACGGGCGGATCGCCCCGGCCTATGACATGTACGCGCCCCAGCACCCGGACGGGGCGGAGCCGGGGCTGGCCCGCATCCATTACGACGTGCGCCACCACCCGAACGACACCTCGAGCTATGAGCCGCGGATCCTCACCTTCCGGTCCGTGCCGGACCTCGAGGCGGAGGGGGTGGTCGTCGACCGGACCGCCGCCGGCCTGCTGCTACATGACCTCAAGGCGGCCCTGGTGATCACCCCGGATGAGGGGGCGATGTCCGAGCTCGAGACGCGCGCCCCGGACGGGTCCCGCCTCCTGCGCGCGCCGATCCGCCGGGTGGGCGAAGGGGCCGGAGAGATGACGCATTTCCTTGCCACGAACACCTCCGGGGGCGGGTTCGAGGTGATGGGGTCCGCCACCGAGGCGGACCTCTTCGCCACCGCGCGCGAGCGGTTCGGCTTCCTCCCCGACCAGCCGGATTACCCCGCCTTCTGTGAGACGCTCCGCAAGCATGGGACGAAAAACGGCTGGGTGGTCGCCGCGACAACCCTTCTGGAGATACCTGAAACATTGAGGGATTACATGGGCGTGGAGCTTGATCCTCAGGTGAAGGATGAGGGGCCAGGGTTCTGATGCCCGCCTTTCCGGCCGAGATCGGAGAGATCGCGGAGGCGATCGACCTGCCCCTGAACGGGTGGCCCGGGAACTGCCACGGGGTGGCTGAACGGGTCCTGCGCCGCCTCCCCACGCCGGGCATGCGGCTCGTGAGGGGCCATTTTCACGGCTGGACCAGCCCCGCCTCCGTCTATCGGGGCGGGCCGCAGCAGCACTCCTGGCTCCGGCTTCAGGACGGCCGGATCCTGGACCCGACCCGCTGGGCCTTCGACCAGCCGGGGAACCCCTACCTCTACGTGGGGGAGAACGACGCCTATGATGAGGCGGGGCTCTGGCTCGCGGAGCGGTCCCGGCCGATGATGGGGCTGGCGGCCCTCCTGAGCGCGGACCGGGACGCTCCTGCGCGCGCCGTGGCGGACCGGCTCAACGCCTGCACCGCGGGCCTGCGGGACCGGCTCGCCACAGCCGCGGGGATCCCCGCCCTTCGGGACGGGGAGGGGTGTCTGAGGGACGCGGACCGTCTCCTTGATCGTCTGAAATCGCCCGTCGAGCATCTGGACGCGCCGGAGGCGCTCTACGCGGCCGCCGCGGACGCGGGGCTGAGGGCGCATATCCGGATCGACAACTGGGTCCGGGTCATGGAGCCGGAGCGGGTCACGCCGGACCGGGGCGCGAACCGTCTTTACGATGATCCGCCCGGGGACCGGCTGACCGGCCCCCAGGCCCTCTTCCGGGTGATGGCCAGGTTCCTCTCGATCGAGGAGCGGGACGGGCTGGAGCGGGAGCTCGAGGAGCTCGGGTACTGGCTCGACGACCTGCATGAGGCGCTGAACGAGATGGAGCGGGTCCTGCGTCATGATCCGGAGCTGAACTGGATGCCGCGGAACGACCGCGACCTCCTCGCGGTGGACGCGGCGGACCTGCTCGGGTCCGGGTTCGGGGAGGCGCTCCGGGTGGAGCGCTACGCGGACAGCCTCGGCCTGAGCCGGACAGGTCTGGACCGGGAGCTGCGCCGCTTCGGGGAGGCGGCGAGCTACACGCTCAGCTGGCTGCCGGAGGCCCCCTCGGAGCCCGCCCTCCCGGCCCCTTCGGCCTGATCGACCACGTAGTCGAGGTTCAGGATCAGCCCTTCGAGACCGTCCAGCCAGGGCTCCAGCGTCCGGAGGAGCGCCTCGCCCGCCTCATCGACCTGATCGCTGACCGGTTTCAGCTCGAGCCGCCAATCGTCCAGGCACTCCTGACCCCAGGAGGTCGTTCTGGTCCAGAACAGGCTGATGATCAGATCGTTCTCCGGGGAGACCCGACCGATCAGGTCGACGCAGGTCCGGCTGAACTCCGAGAAGGCGAGCTCCCCGTCCGGCGCGTCCCGCTCCCCCTCCGGGGGCCGGGCGAAGGTGAGCTCGAGGCTGTGGATCCGGAGCGGCGCCACGGCTTGGGAGAGCGCGTCCGCCCAGACGGTGAGCCGCGCGGCCAGCTCGGGGGCCTCCAGCTTGACAATCGAGTAGTTGAACGCCCAGGACCCGTCCTTATCGCGAACGGCGCGGACCCGGTCCCGGTCAAGCCGGGTCAGGGTCTCGGTGGCGAGGCTGGCGGGGGGCGGGAGCCCGATCAGGGCCCCGCTCAAAACGCGGGCTCCGGCTCCGCGGGCGCGGCGGGCAGCCGCTCGCGCAGCGTTTCCTGCGCGTATTCGGACCCGATATGACCCCAGACCGCGTCCGTCCCGGTCCGCTCAGGGCGTCCATCGGAGATTGTCCAGGTCTCCACCACGACCCCGTAGACCTCCCCGTTCACGCTTTTCGAGAACTCCGACAGGGTCCCGTTCGTGTCCTGCACGAGCCAGGCGCGCGCCGCCTCCTCCCCGTCCGCCTTCACCCGGTCCCGGTACATGTCGCGCACCTCCTCGCAGGGGATGAAGACCCCGTAAAGGCCCACGTCCCACTGCCGGTCCGGGTAGGCGCGGGTGTTGGCCACCGAGTAGTGGTCCAGCCCGTGGCTGTAGCGTTCCACCAGGAGCCACGGCACCCCCTCGGCGGTGAGCCGCTCGAGGAGCGCGTTCGGGTCATCTGCGCGGGTGAAGCGCTTCAGCTCCCCGAGCCCGTCCGCCTCCGCCCAGAAATCCCGCGGGCTGTCGTCGAGGGACAGGTAGCCCACCAGGACCTGATCGCCGTCCTGACGGATCTCGACCTCCTCGGCCTCCGCGACGGCGAACTCCGTCCGCATCGTGCCCGTCACCGCCGCCCCGAGAAGCGTCTCAACGCGCTCCCTGATATCCTCAACACCCATTCAGGCCTCCATATTCTCTTTGTCGTATACCCTAAATTCTTCCGGATCAGAAAGATACCTTCCCCTTCCGTTATCCGGGCTCCGCGACCGTCTCGACGCTGACCCGCCTTCCGGCCTCCGAGAAGCTGTTCGCGATGATGTCCAGATCATGCGCGCTCGCGCCGCGGCCCCTGATCACGTCGCGCCAGCGCGCCCCCACCATCTCCGACAGGTCGTTCACGATCCGCACCGCCTGCTCCGGCCGGACCCCGAGGCTCGGCCCCGCCGCGACCGCGTTCTCCAGCGTCGCCTCCCGGCCGGACCCGGCCTTGCCGAGATGGAAGAACAGGTTCCGGCTCGTCGAGAGCTGAAGCGTCGGGGTCACGTCATAGACCGGGCTCAGCGCGTAACGCCCGTGCTCCCCGAGCAGGAACGCGGTGTTGCGGTAATGATCATCCGTGTTGCCGCAGAGCACGTTCATCACCATGCGGCGGAACACCGTCTCCCCGTCATCCCCGGACACCCCGAACCGGCGGATCCCGTCATAGAGGTCCGCGTAGCCCGAAAAGCCCCGGTCCGACTCATGGGCGCCGAGCAGGGTCATCGAGGAGAGGAGATGGCGGCGATGCACGTCCCCCTCCCCCTCCTCCCGGTCGAACCGGCGCAGCACGAGCGCGTCCCGGTCGCCGACCCGGATCACCCGGCGCTCCGCGGCGCGGAGCCCGGCCATCTCGCACAGGTCCAGGCAGCCCGCCTCCACGGCCGCGTTGTTGTACCGGTCCCGCTCCAGTCCGAACTTCACCAGGTGGGGGAACCCGTCTATCGTCACCGTCCCCTTGGGGCGGGCCCCACCCAGGTCCGTCCCGGGGGCGAGAAAATCGGTCAGCCGGGCGGGGAAGGAGCCCGACCTGTCCACCTGGTCGACAACCCGCTGGAACTCTTCGAGGTCCCCGAGATGTGTCAGCTGGTCATCGATCTGAAGAGGCAGGACCGGGCCCGGGGAGAGCGGGGTCGGGCCGAACCGGAGCGCGCCAACCCGGTTCCCGCTCTGCGAGACCAGAAGGAATTCCGCCTCCGTCGCCTGCCTGCGCTGAAGCCGCAGGGACTCCCGGTCGATCAGCTTGCGCCCCCAGGCGTCCGGCGCCGCGTCCCGGATCCCGTTGAACAGGGTGAAATTCTCCGGCGCCTCGATCAGGTCAGGGCCGAGCGGGAGCTGGACCGGGTCGATCGCCACCGCGTCCGGCCGCTGCAGATAACGGCGCCCGTAGGCGAATTCGCACCGGGAGAACCGGCCGTCCTCCAGCATTGAGAGCTGCCCGGCCGGGACCGTCTCCCCGCCGAGCTCGATAAAGACGATCGTGTTCACCTGCATGAGGCCCCTCCAAAATCAGAAATCCAGATCCGCATCGTTCATGGCCGAACGGACGCGCTTTGGCAGCCCCAGGCGGTGCTCCCGCGCCCCCTCCTCGGCCCCCATCTCGAAGCCGGCCAGGAACCGCTTCTCCATCCCGAGAACCCAGGCCGCGGTCGCGTAAGCCCCCATGCTCACCGTCGGGTCCCCCCGCTCCATCCGGACCAGGGTGCGACGGGCGACGTTCAGACGTCCCGCCATGTCCTCCTGGGACATCTTGCGGGCGCGACGCGCCGCGCACAGGTCCGCGCCCATGCGGCCGAGCGCTGCAACCAGGGGGTCCGGTATCGTCATCTTGGTCCGCTTCTCTTTCACAGTTTTGTTCCTCACGAGTCACGTTAAGCCGGTTAATGTGACTCGTGTAGCACAATTTCAGGGTTATGCCTACAGCCCCGGGGTCCGGTCCGGGCCATTTTCCGGGCTGATCAACGGGTAGTCCGGGTCATGCTCAGGCACCAGCAGCTCCTGCCCGTCGAGGCTGAGGGACGCCGCCTCGTCCGATTCCAGATGAAACCGCAAGACGCAGACCCCGCGCAGGCTGTCCCCGGCGCCGGCCTCCGGCTCGATGAAGACGGGCCTGACCCATTCATCGGCGCTCACCTCCCATCCGCCGCAGTCCAGAATCACGGCCCCGCCGAACTCCGCGGTCTCGTAGATCACGTCAGCTACCACGGCGCGCGCCCGGTCGAGCTCGGCCCGGTGAACCCGGCTCCAGGCCACCCCTTCGGCGGTCTTGACCCCCTCCGTCAGGACCTCCCCGGCCGCGCTGAACCCCTGAACGAGGTCCCCGTCGCTCAGCGCATCCACAAAGCTCAGCTCCGGTGAGGGGCCATGCGTGAAAAATCCCGCATACGGGCCTCCGGCCCAGACCCGCACCCCGACCGCGTTCGGATCCGTCTGCGCCGGGGTGAGGCCGGATCGAGGGTCCTTCATCAGGCTTCTGGCCTGCGTCGCCAGGGCGCGCAGCGTCTCTGCGCTCCGCTCAGGCGCGAGATCCGCCTCTGAGATCTCCGCAAGCTTGTTGATCAGGCCCCGGGCCGTTGTCGGTTCGGTCGGTGCCTCCGAGATCGCAAGTACACCGGGTCGCCACGGGGAGTTCCCGTCAGGGCTCGGGGCCCAGAGGCGCCCGTTATAGGAGATATGCGCGATCAGCTGGCCCGCCTCGTCGAAGACCTCCCCGAACCCGAACTGGGACGCGCCGTATCCGGTCCGGTCCCGCAGGGCGACGTAACCGCGCTGCGCCTCCTCGAGCGTTCTGCAGTTGCGGACCCAGTCCACCAGAGGCTGACCGCTCGGGTCCTCATTGACCTCGACCCGGACCCGGAACCGGGTCCGATCGCTGACGGGATAGTTCAGCCGATCCTCCGCCACGCCCATCCTGATACTCCTTGTCGGGTTTTCAGAAGCTTAGCCGGGGGTCGCGAAAAAACGAACGGTCCCCTCATCCTTTCCGGACGTGCAGCCCGAACGCCTCGTGCAGGAGCTCGAACCGGCCGCGCCGGATCAGGTTGCGGCGGGCGAAGTCGTCTCGACCGGACACGGTCGCCATCTTCGTGATCAGTCGGCCTCCGCGGCGCTCCTGATGTAGAACGGCCTGGATCGCCTCCGCGACCATGTCACGCGCCAGCTCCTCGCTCATCGCGTCGGAGGCGAAGGAGACCAAGTTGATGATCGCCCGGACCGGGTCGGAGGCGTGGATCGTGCTGACCACCATCGGGCCGGACAGGGAGATCCGCAGCAGCTCCTGCGCCGCCTCCGGCGTCTGCACGTCCCCCAGCATCACGTAGCGGGGCCCCCAGCGGCGCGCCGCCCGGACCCCCTTGGGGAAATCGTGCTCCGGGATCTCGACCTGGTAGATCGCGCCCTCGCCGCTCACGACGTGCAGGGGGACCTCCGGCGGGTCCTCGAGGGTCACGCCCACCTCCCCGTTCTCCCGGGTCCAGGCCCGCAGGCAGCTGGACGCGGTGGTGGTCTTCCCGGACCCGAAGGATCCTGAGACCAGCATGAGGCCCCGGTCCCGGCCCAGCGCGCGGACCTGTTCGACGACGCTCTTCGGGATCCCCATCTGGTCCAGGTCGAACGCGTGCGGGCTCAGCCGCCTCAGGCACCAGGTCCACCCGGGACCCGGGTCCGGGGAGGAGTCCCGCGCGCGGATCAGGGCGGCCCGGTACCAGCCCCCTTCATGCGCGTGGCTGAACTCGTCCGGTCGGCCTTGGGACTCCCATCTCTGCATCAGGGTGATGCGTAGCCCCTCCGCGTCCCGGAGATATTCCCCCGGGAGGACCCGCACGGGTCCGCTCGGGTCCTGACCGGTAAGGTTCCGGATCAGGAACGGGTCCTGATCAACCGCCGGGACGTAGATGTCGTCAAAGACCGCTTCCGAGAGACGCAGCCCGGACCGGCCCATCAGTAGCACCGGGTCATGGCGAGGACCCGGCCGTAATCCGTGCCCACCTCATAGACGTCGGAGACCCCGTCCGGGTTGCCCAGAGCCGGGTCGTTCTCCGGGTTGAGCGGGTTCCCGGCCGAGAAGGTGCAGTTTCCGGGCGCCGGGTACGGGCCGCCCGAGAAGGTGAAGGTGCAGACGTCCTGGGACACGTACTGGTAGAGCCGGACCCGCCAGTCCGCCCCCTCATCCTCCGCGAAGGCGCGCATGCCGACCGTCGCGCGCCCGTCCGGGTCCGAGAAGGCGGCCGGCAGCACGTAAACCCTCGGCTCCACCAGGAAGGCCCCGTCCGGGGTCGTCGCCGGGCATTGCGGCTTCGGGATCGTGTCCCCCGAGGCGAGCACCTGCACGTCGAAAATCCCCGTCGAGAGGTCCGTGTCCCCCATCAGGAACCGGTCCGCCGAGACCTGAACCTCCGGGTTCCCGGCCACGTCGAGCTCCACCGCCAGGGGCTGGACCCCGGAGCCGGTCTCGATGAGGAAGTTCTCGGCGATCAGGGTCCCGGTCATCCGGGTCAGGTCGCAGTCGATGGTCAGCTCCGTGTCCGAGCCGGTCCCGGGCGCGACCGAGCCGCACCCGATCACGCGCAGGTTCTCCAGGGTGGAGACCACGTCCGGCACCCCGTCCCCGGTCGTGTCGACGGGCGGGCTCATCGTGATCCGGGTCGTCCCCTCTATCGTCGGGAACACGTCCGGCAGGCCGTCCCCGGTCGTGTCGTAATTCACGATCACGATGTCCCCGTAAACCGCGTTCGTCGTGTCCCGGCACTCCACGTAGAGCGGGCTGTTCTGGTCGATCATGGGGTCCGCGAGGATCCCCTCGCAGCGGCGGAACGCGTCCTGCAGGTCCGTCTCCGGGTCCGGAAGATCGATGCTCATGCCCGAAGCGTCCAAAACCCCGTATCCGCCGAGTGCTACGATCGCGGCGAACCGGCCCACCGGGTCGGCCGGGAACCCGTCCGCCCCCACGAACCCGCCGAGATCGAAACTGAACACCCCGTAGGGGCCGCGCGCCTCGGTTCCGGCCTCCACGAATCCCGCGTTCGACCGCTCGGTCCGGCCGGTGACCGGCGCACCGGTCTGGGTGGGCAGAGCCACCCCCTCCGCCGAGACCAGCACCGCCTCGATCCGGACCTCCCCGTTCGCCGGATCCCCGTCGATCAGATCGGCCGCGATGGAGCCCTGCCCGCCCGGGTCCATGTCAGGAACCGTCAGGGTGGCCTGAGGAACGGTCGCGTCCGCGGCCAGGACGGCCCGGGTCAGGAGCCGGAACTCCTGGCCGTATCCCCGGGCGAGCGCCCCGGAATCGTCCAGGAAGGACAGCGGCAGGAATCCGAGATCCCTCAGGTCCGACATGTCATAGCGCAGCATGGCCGAGCCGTTCAGCGCCGCCTCATCATATAGGTCGTCCAGGATGTCCTCGTAGCGGGAGGAGACGAAGTTCTGCGCCCCCTGCATCACCAGCGCGTATTCCCGCGCGATCAGGATCTCCTCCTGACGCTCCTGCTCCTGAAGGATGAAGGAGGCGGAGAAGCCGATCACCGAGGAGGCCAGGCCGAGGTAGAGGATCCCCTCCAGCATGGTGATCCCGCGTTGCCGTCCGCTCATCATGTTCTTGTTTTTTCGCATCACGTTATCCTTGGAAGAGCCGCAACAGCAGAACCCCGTAAAGGGCCCCGAGCGCCATGGGGAGGAGCGGGGCGGACCGTCCCGTTCCGGTGAGGGCCGCCTGCTTGACCGCATCGGTCGCGGCCGGTCCCCGGACCCGGCGATAGACCGGCTCCGGCGCCTTGAGCACGAAGAGCAGGGTCACGGACAGGGCCAGGTATGTCAGGAAGGTGTACGGGGTCATCCCGAAAAGGAGAAAGGGC
>ERZ1673962.1391-NODE-1391-length-11622-cov-2.928158_pt1 | contig 11622 bp, 12 predicted proteins | sample MGYA00580188_ERZ1673962 | MGnify/ENA primary metagenome ERZ1673962 (study PRJEB41334, sample SAMN05608104) | rock metagenome | biome: terrestrial subsurface; feature: shale formation; material: shale | place: USA: Pennsylvania ... | reverse complement strand
GCTGGATACGGCGATGGCGGTGTCGGTCAGGGCGGAGCCACCCCAGGCGGCCAGGTTGACGGCGATGGTGTGGTGTTCAGCCAGTCCCAGGAGCGGGGCCAGTTCGGCGGCGGCCTGCAGTTCGCGGCGATGGCGCTGGCCGTAATCCAGCGACAGCCCGATCACCCGATAACCGGCTTCGATCGCCAGGGCCGCCGCGGTGGCTGAATCCAGGCCGCCGGAGAGCAGGGCGATCGCAAGGGGTGGGGCAGATGGGGCTATGGGGCTGGCGATGGCGTTAGGGAGCTTGTACAGAAGTACATCTTCCCCAATGCCAGCGCCGCTTGCTGCCGCCACGATGGCCCCAACCGTGCATTTGGGGATATGGATTTGGCCAGGGGCATCAAAAATGCGGCGCTTGTTTTGCTGCTCGCTGCGGCGCCCGTCTCGGCGGTACCCCGGCTCGATCTCTCGAGCCATCCCAAAGCCGCCGCCGGTGATCGCCGCTGGGTGATCCAGCTGCCGGGGGTGCTGCCCCCCCAGGCCGATCCCGCGCTGTCAACCAACCCTGCCGACTGGCGGGTGCAGCTGATCGTGGGCCAGATGGTGGAGCTCGATTGCAACCGCCAGACCTTTGGCGGCAAGCTGCGGCCGCTGAAGCCGGCCCAGCCGGGCGGCCCCCTGCTCTATCGGGTCACCGATGTGGGGCAGCTGGCCTCCACCCGCATGGCCTGCCCGCCGGATCAGCCCCGGCGCCGCGCCTTTGTGCCGATGGCTGGCAAGGCCTTTGTGGTGCCCTACAACGCCAGCCAACCGATCGTGGTGGATGCGCCCCGGCCGCTGGAGCTGCGCTGGCGGCTGTGGAAGGCCGAGGTCCAGGAGCGGCCGGCTCGCCTGCAGTGATCAGCGCAGCCCAGCCACTTGTGGCTCTGGAGGCTGAGCCGCCACTGGGGATGCCGCAGCACGTGGGCCGTGGCCAGGGCCTGGCCGCTCGGCGAGTCCCAGCCCGGCTGCAGTAGCAGCGCCGGCTGGTTGCCAGCGGCGCGCAAGCCCTTCGCAGCTGCCGCCATGGCTTCGGCGAAGGCCAGATCGTCGGCGCCGTGCACCACCACCTTGAGTTCGTGGCAGCTCGCCAGTAGCTCGGTTGTGGGCGGCCGGTGGAATTTGGGTGAGAGGGTGATCCAATCGAAGCGGCCGCTCAGAGGATCGACGCCGCTGGTTTCCAGATGCAGGGGCAGGCCGCTGCTGGCGAGGGCGGCGCAGAGGGCGGTGAGCTCTTGGTGGAGGGGTTCACCGCCGGTGACAACCACAAAGCCGGCCCCTGCTGCTGCAGCTGAGGCGGCTTCGGCGGCCAGCTCGGCCAGGGGGCGCAGGGGGTGGGGCGCCGCGGCCCAGGAATGCTTGGTGTCGCACCAGCTGCAGCCCACGCCGCAGCCCGCCAGGCGGATGAAGAAGGCGCTGCGGCCGGCGTGGATCCCTTCCCCCTGGAGGGAGTGGAAGGTTTCCACCACCGCCAGGGCCTGGCTGGGCGGTGCCGGTGGTGGATTCGGTGTCGGTGGCTGGGGCGCAGGGGTCAAAGGGGCTTGCCGGGACCAGCAGGGAGATCCCATCGATTCTCCTGCCAGAGGTCGTGGCTGTCCTGCATGGCGAGATCCGGATCGTTCCAGCTTCGGAAGCGCTCGCGGGTCCTGGTCCACTTCCAATCCTCTGTCCTTGATTCTGTACAGCTGTACAGAATCAAGGACAGTGCCGAAGGGCCTCCAGGGGCGGAGCTTGGCGGGTAGTTGCTGCTCAAAGGCTTTCGGCCGCTAGGGCGGGCTGGTTGCAGGAGGTAGCGCAGTGATCAGGGTTTTAGGTAGTGCCCCGGTGCTAGCTGTTGTTTGCCGGAATCTGGGTTCGGCACGCCAAGCGTGGGCAAATTTTTAGGGCCCTTGGCCTCGCCTGTGAACTCTGGTGAGTGCAGATCCTCGCCGCTCAGACCTGCGGGACCTGCGCGAAAGCCACCTGGGCAGCCCGCTGCTGGGCCGCCTCGATCAATCCCCGGAAGAGGGGGTGGGGCTTGCCGGGGCGGGAGAGGAATTCCGGGTGGTATTGGCAGATGTGCCGCTGATGGTGTACCCCGCTTCGGTGAAAAGGCTGCGGTAGGCGTTGTTGAATTCGTAGCGATGGCGGTGGCGCTCATACACCACCTCATCGCCATAGAGGCGCTGGGCCATGGTGCCGGCGGCCAGGCGGCAGGGGTAGACGCCCAGGCGCATCGTGCCGCCCAGATCCACCACGTCCTGCTGCTCGGGCAGTAGGTGGATCACCGGGTGGGGCGACTCCCCATCCAGCTCGGCGCTGGTGGCGCCCTCCAGGCCCGCCTGGTTGCGGGCCCACTCGATCACGGCGCACTGCATGCCCAGGCATAGGCCCAGGAAGGGCACCCGCTCTTCCCGCGCCCAGCGGATCGCCGCCACCTTGCCGTCCACGCCCCGGTTGCCGAAGCCGCCGGGCACCACCACCGCATCCATGCCCGCCAGCAGCGCTTCGGCCCCCTGGGTTTCGAGCTGCTCGGCGCAGACCCAGTGCAGATCCAGTGAGGCGTCCCGATCTAGGCAGGCGTGACGCAGGGCCTCCACCACAGACAGATAGGCGTCGTTGAGCTGCACGTACTTGCCCACCAGGGCCACCTTCACGGCCGGGCCGGGGTGGCGCAGTTTGGTCACCAGCTCCTGCCAGCGCCCCATGTCGCTGTTGTGGTCTGTGAGCTGCAGCACCTCCAGCACCTCGCGGCAGAGCCCCTCCTGCTCCATCGCCAGCGGCACCGCATAGATGCTGTCGGCATCGAGGGCCTGGATCACGGCCCGCTGCGGCACGCCGCAGAAGCCGCCGATTTTGCCTTTGAGGTCGTTGCTGATGGTGCGGTCACTGCGGCACACCAACACATCGGGCTGGATGCCGATCGAGCGCAGCTCCTTCACCGAGTGCTGGGTGGGTTTGGTCTTCAGCTCGCCCGATACGCCGATGAAGGGCAGCAAGGTGACATGCACGTAGGCGATGTCGTGGCGGCCCACGTCGCCGCGGAATTCCCGGATCGCCTCCAGGAAGGGCAGCGATTCGATGTCGCCCACCGTGCCGCCGATCTCGCCGATCACCACGTCGGCATTGCTGTTGGCGGCCACCCGGTGGATGCGCTCGCGGATTTCGCCGGTGATGTGGGGGATCACCTGCACGGTGCCGCCGTTGTAGTCGCCGCGCCGCTCCTTGTTGATCACCGCCTGATAGATCGAGCCGGTGGTGACGCTGTTCAGCCGCGACATGGCCGTGTCGGTGAAGCGCTCGTAGTGGCCCAGATCCAGATCTGTTTCGGCGCCGTCTTCGGTGACGAACACCTCGCCGTGCTGGTACGGGTTCATCGTGCCCGGATCCACATTCAGGTAGGGGTCCAGCTTGAGGATCGAAACGCTGTAGCCGCGGCTCTTGAGCAGCCTTCCCAGGCTGGCCGCCACGATCCCCTTGCCGATGCTCGACACCACCCCGCCGGTCACAAAAACAAACTTACCCATGGGCGTTCAGACCTCCAGCAGGCTGCGCAGCATCCAGGCGGTTTTCTCGTGGATCTGCAGCCGTTGGGTCAGCAGGTCGGCGCTGGGTTGGTCGTTGGCCTCGTTGGCGGTGACCATGACGCGGCGGATGGTGCGGGCCACGGCTTCATGGCCCTCCACCAGCTCGCGCACCATGGCCAGGGCGCCGGGTACCCCTTCGGTTTCGGGAATTGAGGAGATGCCCGCATAGGTGGCACCGCCGTAGGGGGCAGGGCAGCCAAGGGCGCGGATGCGCTCGGCGATCGCGTCTAGGGCCATCCAGAGCTCGGTGTACTGCTCCATGAACATCTGGTGCAGGGTGTTGAACATCGGCCCGGTCACGTTCCAGTGGAAGCCGTGGGTCTTGGCGTAGAGCACGGTGCTGTCGGCCAGCACCTGGCCCAGCCCCGCGGCGATCTGGAGGCGCTGGGCTTCCGGGATGCCGATGTCGATCGGGGGGGCGCCGGCGGGAGCGGCTGGCTTGGAGGCCATGGGGCTTATACGTAATAATTCCGTTTTAGTTGGTCGGCGGGGGGCTGGCTGCCCTGTGTTGAGCTTTGTTGTTCCGCAGGCCACCGCTTTCAGCCAAGCTCCTCCTCCTCCGTCCAGGTGCTCGCCACATGCAGCTCCTCCAGCTGCTTGTCGGCCACCCCGGCAGGGGCCTGGGTCATCAGGCAGCGGGCCTGCTGGGTTTTGGGGAAGGCGATCGTGTCGCGGATCGACTCCTCGCCCGCCAGCAGCATCACGATCCGGTCCACCCCGTAGGCCAGGCCGCCGTGGGGTGGGGCGCCCATATCGAGGGCCTCCATCAGGAAGCCGAACTGGCGCTCGGCCTCCTCCAGGGGCAGGCCGATGGTCTGCAGCACCTGGCGCTGCAGGGCTGAATCGTGGATGCGCAGGGAGCCGCCGCCCAGCTCCAGGCCGTTGAGCACCAGGTCGTAGGCCTGGGCGCGGGCCGTGGGCAAGGTGTTGGCCCAGGCGGCCGGATCTGCCCCAAGGTCTGCGGCGTTGGGGGCGCAGAAGGGGTGGTGCAGGGCTTCGAGCCGGTTTTCGCCGGCGTTGAACTCGAACATCGGGAAGTCCACCACCCAGAGGAAGTTCCACTGGTCGTTCTGCCGCTCGCTCTGCACCAGGCCGAGCTCGCGGGCCAGGAACTGGCGCACCCGATCGAGGGCCTTATTTACCGTGGCGGTGTCGCCTGCGCCGAACAGCAGCAGGGTGCCGGGCGTGGCGCCGCTGCGCGCCAGCAGCTCGGCTTTTTTGTCGTCTGGGAGGTTGTCCTTGATGGCGCCAATCGTGTCGATCTCGCCGCCCTCGCGCACGCGGATAAAGGCCAGGCCGCCGGCCCCAGCCTTTTGGGCCTCGCTGAACACATCGCCGCCGGGCTTGATCCGCACGTTGCTGATGGCGTCGTTGCCGCCGGGCACGGCGATGCACTTCACCGCGCCGCCGGCGGCCACGGCGCCGCTGAACACCTTGAAGCCCATGTCTTTGACCAGGTCGGAGACATCGCACAGCTCCAGGCCGTAGCGGGTGTCGGGCCGGTCGGTGCCGTAACGCGCCATGGCCTCATGCCAGCTGAGCCGCGGGAAGGGGCGAGGTAGCTCGATGCCCTTGACGGCCTGCCAGATGCTGGCGATCAGGGCCTCGTTGAGCTCCAGGATCTGCTCCTGGTCCATGAAGCTCATCTCCATATCCAGCTGGGTGAATTCCGGCTGGCGATCGGCCCGCAGATCTTCATCGCGGAAGCAGCGGGCCACCTGGTAGTAGCGCTCAATGCCGCCCACCATCAGCAGCTGCTTGAACAGCTGGGGTGACTGGGGCAGGGCAAACCACTCGCCACCGCACACCCGGCTGGGCACCAGGTAGTCGCGGGCGCCTTCGGGGGTGGAGCGGGTGAGCACCGGGGTTTCCACCTCGATGAAGCCGGCCTCTTCCAGGAAGCGGCGCATGGCCTGCACGGTGCGGTGGCGCAGGCGCAGGTTGCGGGCCATGCGCTCGCGGCGCAGGTCGAGGTAGCGGTGGCGCAGGCGCAGCTCCTCGCGGGTGTTCTCCTCGTCGTGCACCGACACCGGGAAAGGCAGGTTGCCCTTGACGGCATTGAGCACGGTGATGGAGGCCGCCATCACTTCCACCTGGCCGGTGGCCAGCTTGTCGTTGATGGCGTCGGCGGGGCGCTGGCGCACCGTGCCGGCCACCTGGATCACCGTTTCGTTGCGTAGGTGCTCCGCCACGGCGAACATTGCGGCGCCGTTGTCGGGATCGACGGTGATCTGCACGCTGCCGCTGCGGTCGCGCAGGTCGACAAAAATCACACCGCCATGGTCACGGCTGCGGTCTACCCAGCCGCACAGCTCTACGGCCTGACCGCTGGCGTCTTGGCGCAGGTCGCCGCATCCGTGGCTGCGCATGGGGAGAAAGCAAGCGGATCCGCGATTTTCCCACGGCGCCGTCAGCGCCGGTAGAAGGGCCGCTTCACCACGGTGGCCGGCTCGGCCTTGCCCCGAATCTCCACCGCCAGCTCGGTGCCCAGCTTGGCGGCGGCGACGGGCACGCTGGCCAGGGCGATGGCCTTGCCCAGGCTGGGGGACCAGCTGCCACTGGTCACCTCGCCCACCACTGCCCCGTTGTGCAGCACCGGGTAGCCGTGGCGCGCGATCGCCCGGCCCTGCAGTTCCAGGCCCACCAGCCGCCGCCCCGCCCCCTCGGCGCTCTGGCGCTCCAGCACCGCCCGGCCGATGAAGGGCTTGGGCATCTCAAGGTGCACCAGCCAGCCCAGCCCCACCTCCAGGGGCGTGGTGCTGGAATCCATCTCACTGCCATAGAGGTGCATGGCGGCCTCCAGGCGCAGGGTGTCGCGGGCGCCGAGGCCGCAGGGGGTGACCCCCGCCTCCAGCAGCTGGCTCCACAGGTTGAGGCCCGCCTGAGCTGGCAGGAGCAGCTCGAAGCCGTCTTCGCCGGTGTAGCCGGTGCGGCCCACAAAGGCGGTGGCCCCCGCCAGCTCCAGCTCCCGGTGGCCGAAGCGGGGCAGGCCAGAAAGGCTTTCGCCGCAGAGGGCCTCCAGGCGCACCTGGGCCTCGGGCCCCTGCAGGGCCAGCAGTACCCCATCGCCCTTGCGGTCGTCGATGGCGATGCCGGCCGGCTCCAGCTGGTTGCGGATCCAGGCGGTGTCGGTGTCGGCGCAGGCGGCGTTGATCACCAGCACCAGCTCATGGCTGGCCGCTTCGCCCTTGGCTCCCTGGCGCCAGCCCCGGTCGTAGACGATCAGGTCGTCGCGGATGCCGCCGGCCTCGTTGAGCAGCACCGTGTAGCAGGCCTCGCCGGGGCCGATGCGGAACAGATCGGTGGGCACCAGGCTCTGCAGGGCATCTTTGACGCCATCGCCCCGCAGGCCCAGCACCCCCATGTGGGAGATATCGAAAACGCCGCAGTGGCTGCGCACGGCGGTGTGCTCGGCCACCAGGCCGGCAAATTGCACGGCCATCTCCCAGCCGGCGAAGGGCACCATCCGGCCGCCAGCCGCCCGGGCTGCTTCGAATAGTGGGGTGTGCAGCAGGGTCATAGGGGGATCCTATTGGGGGTCGTGGCAATCACGAAGGAACTCGAAAGATTCGGGTTCCTTGCTTCCCAGCAGTGCCAAGCGTCCATACCTTGGGAGACCAAATCCCGATCTGTTGATGGGTCAAAGACCCTGCTGTCGTAGCTGCCGCCATTGCGCCCCTCCTAGGGGTGTGGAAATGGGCTGGTGCCAGCTGCGCCAGTTGCAGATCCACCCCGAGCTGGCCACCGAGCTGTGGTGTCACCACTGGACGGCCCGGCCGCCGCGGCTGCCGGTGCTGGCGGGGGGCCAAGGCGCCGGATCAGCTGATGGCTCCCTAGCTGGGTCCCTGCCGAATCAGCAACTCAGCCTCGATGCCGTCCTGGGCCAAAGCTGAAGCGGATATAAATTTTTTACACGACTGCTCGCCCTGGCTGCTTTGCCTGGCCACAGCAGGGATGCTGCGTTATTAGGTTATCTGATGGTTCCCGGAGGAGGCTGAGATGACCGCAACTATGTCGATCACCACCCCTATCGAGTTGATGGCGGCCCAGGTGGATTGCGAGATACTCACCCTGCCCACCGGTGCCAAGGTGTTTTCCCGCGGGGAGCGGGCCGATTCCATCTATGGGGCGCGGCGCGGCATCGTGGAGTTGGTGGGCGAAGGCGGGGAAAAACTCTGCTACCGGCCCGGCGAGCTGTTCAGTTACCAGGACATCGTCTGGGGCGATGGCTGCTATCGCAATGAGGCCCTGGCCCGCACCCCGGTGGAAATCCTGCGCCTCGATCGCCTCCGCTTCCTCAACCTGCTGCACAACCACCCCACCCTGGCCGTGCTGTTGATCAGCCAGCAGCATGAACGCCTGCGCGAGCAGCGCACCAGCGGCACCTGCTGCTACTGAAGCTCCCGCTCGATTGCGGCTGGAATGGCGTCGAAGCCGCCCCGTTGCCAGCGGGGACTCCAGATATCCGAGCCACAGACGACGGCCGCGGCTCGGGCGGGATCCGGCTCCAGATAGCGACGGCCGTCTGTGGCGGCGAACGTCCAGCTCCACCAGCCGCTCGGATACATGGGCACCCAGCCATACATCGGGTCGGCGTAGCCGAACACCTCGCGGATCAGCTTCACCGTGTCGATGTGCACTTGGCGGAAGGCCTCCGGTGATTCGCTCTGGGTGGCAAACACGCCGCCGGGCCGCAGGATGCGGCGACAATGCTCAAAAAATGCCCGGTTGAACAGGCCTTCGGCCGGGCCGGCCGGGTCGGAGCCATCGACGATCACCACGTCGTAGCTGGCATCGGGCGCATGGGCGGCCCAGGCGATGCCGTCGCCCACCGTCAGCTGGAAGCGGGGGTCGCTCCAGCAACCGCCGCCGATTGAGGGCAGGTACTGCTGGCTCCACTCCACCACCAGGCCGTCGATCTCCACCAGGTCGAGCTGCTGGACGCCGGCGTGGCGCAGGCATTCGCGGGCGGTGCCGCCATCGCCGCCGCCGATCACCAGCACCCGCTCGATGCTCGCTGCGCTGCAGAGGGCCGGATGCACGATCGCCTCGTGGTAATGCCGCTCCTGGCGCTCGGCCGTCATCCAGCAGCCATCGAGCAGCAGGCCCTTGCCGTAGCGCTGGCTGTCGATGATGGTCACCCGCTGGAAGGCTGATTGGGCTTCGGCGAGCACCGTGCCCTCGAGGCCGTAGCGCACGCCGTCGAAGATCTCGTCGATCCAGCCTGGGCTAGGTGGGGTGCTCACAGGCCTGGGGGTTGCTGGTTCCAGTGAAGCGTCTGATCGGCCCCGCTCCCGAAGGCCAGTCTCAACGCGTTGCTTAGCGTCCCCCGTCGATCACAAAGTTCTGGCCCGTGCACATGCGGGAGTCGTCGCTGGCCAGAAACAACGCCAGCCGTGCCACGTCCTCCGGCAGGATCCAGTCCTTGAGGGCCTGGGAGCGAAGCCGTTCGGCATCGGCCTCCGGCGTCAGCCACAGCCGCTGCTGGCGCTCGGTGAGCACCCAGCCCGGGATGATGCAGTTCACCCGCACTCCGTGGGGGCCCCATTCCCTGGCCAGGGCCCGGGTGAGGCCCACCACTCCGCCTTTGGCGGTGACATACACCGGCAGATCGGGATAGCCCTTGAGGAAGGTGATCGAGCCCAGGTTGACGATCACGCCCCGGCCGGCCTCCTGCATCGCCGGCAGCACCGCCTGGCTGGCGAAGAACTGGTGGCGCAGGTTCACCCCCATCAGTTCATCCCAGAGCTCCGGGGTGACGTCCTCGAGCTTGTGACGATCGTCGCGGGCCGCGTTGTTGATCAGCACCTCCACCGGGCCCAGGCTGGCGGCCAGCTCCGCGAGCGTCTGGCTCAGGCTCTCCAGATCCTGCAGATCGCAGCGCCGGAACACCGGCAGGTGCGCGCAGGGCTGCAGCTGCTCGAGCAGGGCCGCGGCGGAGGTCGTGTCGAGATCGAGGAAGGCCACGCGTGCGCCCTGGGCTGCGAAAGCGGCCACCATCGCCGCGCCGATGCCGTTGGCCCCACCGCTGATCACCACCCGGCGCTCCTGCAGGCAGGGGTAGGTGGCCCCAATGGCTGTGGTCATGCTTCCGGCTGCGGCTGTGCTGATCCAGCATGGCTGCAGCGGCCGAGCATGCAATCACCCCCGCCGATCTCCCCCTGGGTGATGGCCTCACCATCCCCGCTGCGGAGCTGCGCTGGCGCTTCTCGCGCTCCTCCGGCCCGGGGGGCCAGAACGTGAACACCACCGACTCCCGGGTGGAGCTGGTGTTTGATCTGGCGTCCTCCGCTGCCCTGCCGCCCACGATCAAGGCCCGGGCCCTGCGGCGGCTGGAGGGGCGGCTAGTGGAGGGCTGGGTGGTGATCGCCGCCAGTGAGCACCGCTCCCAGTGGCAGAACCGGGTGGCCGCCCAGCGGCGCCTGGTGGCGCTGCTGCAGGAGGCGATCAAACCGCCGCCGCCGCCGCGGCGGGCCACCAAGCCCACCCGGGGTTCAAAAGAGCGCCGCCTCGCCGCCAAGAAACTGCGCAGCGCCATCAAGGGGCAGCGGCGCTCGCGCCCCCAGCTGCCGGAGGACTGAGCTGTTTATGGATGCCTACAGGAGGTGGTACAGATGTACACCCTCCTGTAGGCACCAGATCGGCAGCGGGCCTGCCGCCTCACCTGCCAGCCGGCGGCCCGTTCTCCGCCCGGATCTGGGCCTTGGCCTGCTGCCACAGGCCTTCGAGCTCGCCGATTCTGCGGCCCTGGAGATCGCCGCCCAGGGCAGCCTCTACCCGGGAGAAGCGATCGAGAAAGCGCCGATTGGTGCCCGCCAGGCCATCTTCCGGGTCGATCCGGCACCAGCGAGCCACGTTCACCAGGGTGAACAGCAAGTCGCCCAGTTCCTCCTGGGCATGGCGGCGATCCCCGGAGGCCACAGCTTCTTTGAGCTCGTCGAGCTCCTCGTGCACCTTCGCCCACACCCCTGCCATGTCATCCCACTCGAAGCCGGCCCCGGCCGCCTGTTTGGAGATGGTCATGGCGCCAGCCAGGGCGCCCTGGCCACGCACCTTGCGGGCCAGGCGATCGCTGAGGGGGCTGGTGGAGGGGACCTGTAGGCGCTCGGCGGCCTTGATTTCCTCCCAGCTGGCCGGTTCGCCGCCGAACACGTGCGGGTGGCGGCGCACCAGCTTGGCGCTGATGCCGCGGGCGATCGCCGCCAGATCAAAGTGCCCTGCCTCGCCGGCGATCTGGGCGTGCAGCACCACCTGCAACAGCAGGTCGCCCAGCTCCTCCGCCAGGTGGCTGTCGTCGCCATGGCGGATCGCATCGGCCACCTCATGGGCTTCCTCGAGCAGGTAGGGCACCAGGGAGGCGTGGGTCTGCTCCAGGTCCCAGGGGCAGCCGGTTTTGGGGTCGCGCAGCCTTGCCACCACGGCGATCAGCTCGGCGAGGGCCTCAAGGGTCGGGGTGCTGGAGGGGGAGCCCATGGAGGTGGCGGGGCGCGGTAGGGCCACCCTCTCATCGCCACCCTCTCACCGGCGCCGCTTGTGCCACCGCCGTTTGCCCCACCGCAGCAACCGCGGCGTTTTGGGCATCGGATCACCGTCCTGCACCAGATGCAGCCAGGCGCTGGCCTCCAGCCCCACCAGCGCCGCGATCACCAGGGGCTGGTGCCAGCGCCAGAGCTGCTGGGCCAGCTGCACCAGGGCTGCGGGGGTCGGGGTGCCGAGGGGTTGGGCCAGCCAGCTGAGGCCGATCAGCAGGACGCCCAGATAGAGCAGCCGCCCGCAGCTGCCCAGCAGGGGGCTGTGGGAGAGCAGGGAGCGATGGCGGAGCAGGTTGCGGTAGGGCCACCAGAGCAGCCGCAGGGCCCCCCAGCGGCGGGTGGGATTGGAGCGGGTGTCGAGGTCGGGGGAGAGCAGCAGGCCCCCCAGCAGGAAGGCCAGGCTGGCGCAGGCCGCCCCGGCCAGCCCCTGCCACGGCCACCACAGCAATCCGAAGGGCAGACACAGGCCCCAGGTTGCTCGGTCGTGTCTGGGGCCGCTGGCC
>ERZ1673962.1389-NODE-1389-length-11627-cov-4.414794_pt1 | contig 11627 bp, 27 predicted proteins | sample MGYA00580188_ERZ1673962 | MGnify/ENA primary metagenome ERZ1673962 (study PRJEB41334, sample SAMN05608104) | rock metagenome | biome: terrestrial subsurface; feature: shale formation; material: shale | place: USA: Pennsylvania ... | reverse complement strand
GTATTTGATATATTAAAAGAAGTGCCTATAGGATATACTAAAACATCAAAATATAATATATCATTTCCGATTAATATAGGTGATACAGGTCAAGTTATATTTAATGAGCGTCAATTAGACAGCTGGATAGTAAACGGTGAAATTAAAGAGCCTGACGACTTTAGAAAGCACTCATTAAGTGATGGATTATTTTTACCTAACTTTTATAATAGACAAAATTTAATAAGTAATTTAACTACGACTGATTTAGAAATAAGAACATCAAGTGGAAATGGTAAAATATCGATAGCAGAAAATGGAAAAATAGAAATAGAGCGTGACGGTAACAAAGTGTTGCAAACATTAAGCGATGCTTTAAACGTGTTAAGTACTGCAACGGTTACGGTTACAGCTGGAAGTAGTGCAGGAACTTATAATCTTGATCAACAGTCACAATGGGCTAGTTTTAAAAGCGTTATAGATATTATTAAAAAATAAGGGAAATTATGGATATACAATTAAATGATGATTATGATTTAGCCTTAATTGATAATGATTTAGCATTAACTGGAAGCATTGATGATGTTATACAAGAGTTAAAAGTACGCTTACAATTCTATTTTAAAGAATGGTTTTTAGATGAAACTGTAGGTATACCGTATTTTGAAGCAGTATTTCAAAAGGGCGTATCAGTTGAAACTATAAACGGTATTTTTATAAATGAAATTAATAGCACAGATAATGTAAACGAGATACTAGAATACTCGAGCGACTTTGACAACGATAACAGAGAGTTTACAATTAGCTTTAAAGTAGATACGACTTATGGCGTAACTACAATAACAATTTAAGGAAATAATATGGCTTATGGCGTAACAGCAGATGGATTTAAAAAGAAAAGATTAGTAGACATAAAAGCAGAAATTGAAGCGTCATTAATTGAAACTTTTGGAGATACAATCTCACTAATACCTCAAAGCGTAATAGGTCAATTTGTGGGAATTATGAGTGAACGTGAGAGTAATGAATGGGAACAATTAGAAGCAGTTTACAACTCTTTTTATCCATCAACAGCTCAAGGTGATGCACTTAGTGAACTAGTTTTATTAAACGGTATAGAGCGTCAAACAGACGAAACAGACGTAGCACTTAGAATAAGACGTGAAATATCAGTAGGAGCTTTAGGAAACAACATCTTAGATAGTTTATACGGTCAATTACTTAACTTAACTGATGTAGTAGATGTTTATGCAACTGACAACAAAACAGATATAACAGACTCAAAAGGCATACCTCCTCATCAATTTTTGTGCGTAGTTCAAGGTGGAACTAACCAAGATATAGGCGATACAATTTGGAGAAATACACCTCAAGGCATTAACTCATACGGTACTGAAACTGTTACAGTAGTAGATGCACAAGGATATAATCAAGATGTTTTTTTCTCACGTCCTACTGAAGTGCCTATATATTTTGAAATTAATGTCACTATCAATTCACTTTATCCGATAGATGGAGCATTGCAAATTCAAGAAGCGATTGTAGCTTATGCTGAAAGTCTATTTACTATTGGTGATGATATTATTCACAGTAAATTTTATGTGCCTATTAACTCAGTTGAGGGAATAGACGACATTGAATTGTTTATAGGATTAAGTGCTTCACCAACGGGAATAATTAACATTCCAATAGCTATAACTGAACTTGGAACTTTTAGCACAGCAAACATAATTGTAAACGAGGTGTAAAATGACTTGTAAATTAACAGCTTATGACGTGCAAAACAGACTCGCTGAACAGTTTAAAAATAAGCCTTTAATAAATGGGTTTTTAGAAGCTTTTGTAGATAGAGAGCTAGAAAGTGCTGAATGCGATTTGCTAACTAAAAGATGGTTGAATACTGCGGTTGGAAAACAACTTGACGGTATAGGGGAAATTGTAGGAAAGTCAAGACCTTATTTACCTTTAGATGAAACTAACTTTTTTGGATTTGAAGAAGATTTGGACGCTTTAGGATTTACTACTTTAACAAATTTAGAAGTAGGAGGGTTTCAAGCTCAACTAAATCCACCTCTTGCAACTTTAGCAAATGATGACATTTATCGTATTTTAATAAAAGCTAAAATATTTCAGAACTCATCTTCTATGACAGTTGATGAAACTTTAAACATATTAAGTGCGATTTTTGATACTAAAATTAGATATTTTTTACCTACTAACTTATATCCAATGTACGAAATAAACAAAAGTTTTTACAGCTTTGAAGAGTCTATAATCAAAGATTTACCTCAAACAATAGGAATAGGTGAAGTTCAATATAAAGTAAGTCCTAAGGATAGTGGGTTTGGATTTGCAGAAGATCCAAATGCTTTAGGATTCACAACATTATCAGATAATTCTATTGGCGGTAATTTCGCTAAATTCTTATAAGATATAATTAACAAAAAGGAAATAATATGGCAAAACCTAGTGTTTATCCAATATGGAACACGTCAGAAGTTAATGCAGTCGAGCCTGACGCTACAAGACAATCCACGGGATGGGTTTTTAGTGGAAGTGTACCTGAAAAACCGCCATTTGAATATGACAACTTTTTAAAAAATAATGTTTATAAATGGGTTAAGTATTTAGATGAAATTACAGATTTTTCAACACTCGTAGCAAAAACAACTCCCGTCGTAGCTGATGAACTTATTTTATCTGATAGTGCCGCTGCAGGAGCTACTAAAAAAATAACTTATGAAAATTTAGTAAGCGGATTAATATCTCAAACTTCAATAGCCAGACCAACAAAAGTCAGCACAACAAGCATAAGTGTAGATGGCACAACATTGACCATCTCTTCACCTGTAGCTGGAACTGATTACTACTTTTCTAAAACAGCTATTCAAACAGTAAAAGATGCTGATACTATTGGTGGATTTCACTACGGCTTAACTCCAAGTGGTGAAACTCCAACTGGTAACAAAACAACAGCTGACATAACAGCGATTGCAGGGATTAATCAGTACTCAATATGGACTAATTGGTTTAGACCTATATGTGAGCCAGAAGGAATGGTACATATCAATGGCAAATGGTATGACATCTACCTTTTAAACTCTGAACACATTATAAATGGAACAAGCAAAGCCTTTGCAACTATTGCAGGAGGAGAAGAAGGAGCAGTAGCTTTTGGAAGAGCAATCCCCAAAATTCCTTTAGCTTATGGTGGAGATGGAAGTGTTAATTATGGAAAGCTTACCTGGTTTCAACTTTGTGAAATTGCAAAATCTCATGGTAAAGAGTTAATAAGCTATGAAGAGTATCAAACTATTGCTTATGGAGTTTTAGAGGGAACTGATTGTAGTGCCTTAGAAGTAGTGCAAGGAAGAGTTGAACACTATGCAACACTAACAAGCAAGTTTGGTATTGAACAAGCAACTGGTGTTCAGAATGTTTGGGGTAAAGATTTAAGTGAAGATGGTGGTACTAGAGCTTGGCAATCTCAAACAGACGGAAGAGGGCAGATTTATTCAGCTGGAAACTCACCAGTTGCAGTGAGACTCGGTGGCGCTCGTACGCATGGCGTGTATGCAGGTTCTCGCAACTCGTATTGGAGCTACTATGTTTGGCATTCGCGTTGGGACGTTGGTTGCCGTTTCGCTTGTGACCACTTGAATCTTGCATAGTGAGTGAAAACGAACGATGAACACAAGCGGAGCAAATGGACTTATAGTGATAGAAAAGTATGAGGAATTTGTCAATTATATCTATCCTGTGCTACAGAATATCCAACGGAAGCATGGGGTAGTCAAAGAGAGAGTTTTACTTATCATTTTTGAGCAAGTAGAACTTTTTTATAAGGCATTAAAATCTTCTCAAAAGAGCAGACTTTATGAAGCTGATAGTAACTTAGCGAGTATAAGATTTTATTTGAGGTTTTTAAGTGATGGAAATAGAAAACTAATCACTCAAAAACAACATCAAGTAGCTTCAATAAAACTAGGTGAAGTTGGCAAAATAGTAAATAGTTGGATTAAGGGCAAATAAGATAGCAGTGAAACTCGGTGGCAATCGTACTCTAAACTTTTTAGGGTACAGAATCACGAGCAAATATAAATTAGTAAGAAAAAACAGCGTTGTACGAGCAAAACGAAAGATAAAGTTTTATAAGCGTACTAACCAAAGTGAAGCCTTAAAAATGTTTTTAGCTTCATGGGGAGGACACCTAAGAAGTGCCGATAGTTTTAATCTAAAAAATTACATCAAAAAGGAAATAATCTATGCAAGAGCAAGTTAGCAAAAAACCACTTGTAGATATACTAAGTGAACAATTAAACAAAAGAATAGTAATGAGAGGCGATGACTATGTAGAACTAGGGACAGACTATGTAGTTTCTCAAGAGAACTTAGATGTTGCTATTGCAGAGCAGAGTAGCATATATGATAAAGAAGTTCAGGATAAGATAGACACAGAAGCTAAACAAGCTAAGTTAGATTCACTAGCAGTACTTACAGTTACAACAGCTAATGGCAATACATTTGATGCGGATGATGTAGCTAGAGCTGATATGTTGAGTGCTATTATAGCAAGTGATACTTTAGGTAATACAGAGCAACAATGGAAGATGGCTGATAATAGTTGGGTATTGATTACTTTAGGTGAACTAAAAGAAGCTAGTGCCTTAGCTATTCAAGCTAAGGGTGCAATACTAAGTAGCTAAGATGAATAACTGTACTTTGTTCCCTGATGGTACTTGGTCATCATGTTGTGCTAGGCATGACAGAAGATATGAGAACAAAAGGCTAACTAAGTATCAAGCAGATAAGTTGCTATATAGGTGTGTAGCAAAGAAGAATAAATTAATAGCATCAGTAATGTTCTTAGGGGTAACACTCTTCGGGCATTACTGGTACAAAAAGGCAAATGATGAAGCACATAACAAACATAGTTAAATTCTTAATAATGTTTATTTTTCAACTACTTGTAACAGTTATAGGGTGGTTTTTAATACCACTCTTTATGATTAGACAAGAAGAGTTTGATTGTACTAATGAAGCTAGCAGACCAAATAGAAGATTTAAAGATAAGTGGTTTGACTCTATATTTGGTAATAGTGAAGATGGTAATGATGGAGATATTTACTACAAAGAGAAATATGATAGCTTGAATTGGTGGACTACATACAACTGGTGTGCATTTCGTAACCCTATACATAACCTAGCATTAGCTATGGGGGTAGATGAAGTAATAACATCATATTTATGGCAAGGATACAGATACACAAAAGATACAGTAGGTCACGAAGGATTTGTGTATAGTAAAGCTACTGGAGAGAGCGGTAAGGTATATCCAATGTATAGATGGTGTAAGTTATTATATAAAGACTATGGTATAGAGATGAACATAGGCTATAAAAACTTTAATATAGGTGATTTAAATAAACACTATAAATATAGTTTTACAGTAAGTATTAATCCATTTAAAAGGTTTGAGAAATGAATTGGTTAACAACAATATTAGAGCCTATTGTCAGTATTGCAAAAGAGCCTATAGTTGAATGGCAAAAAAGAAAGACTCTTGAAGTTGAACAGCAAGATAAAGCACTAGAGAGAACACACGAAATAAATTTAAAAAAGATTGATGTTGCTTTTGAATTAGCAAAACAAGGTCAACAAATAGAAGCTGACTGGGATACAAATGCACAGCAAGACATGAAAACAAGTTGGAAAGATGAGTATCTAACAATACTATTTAGCGTACCTTTGATACTTGCTTTTTTACCATCTACACAAGAAGCAGTGCTAAAAGGTTTCGAGACATTAGATAAAACACCTGAGTGGTATATGATGCTAGTCACTGGGATAGTAGCTGGTGTATTTGGACTTAGATGGTTGGTAAGTAGAAAGCGAGGCAAGTAATGAACGAAGAGCGAATACTCAATCAACTCGGAGACCATGAAAAGACACTTACGCTTATGAGTAAAGTTGTAGAGGACATCAATAAAAACCTAGATAGATTTGCAAGTGCAAATGAAACACTAACTAAAGAGATGGCTCAACACTGGCATGTACAAGATAAGATAATGACAAAAATGGAAGCTATCTTAGAGAGTATGTCTAAGTATGAGGATAGGTTTACTAAGATAGAAGATAGACAGCTTAATGGTTGTCCTAACTTCAACAACTTTACAAAGACTAGAGATGAGCAGTTAAAGAGGTATGAGAATATAATAGAAAACTTAACTACTGGTGTAAAGCGAAATAGAGAAGAGATAGACTATATAAGAGGCAACTGTGAGATACATATAGAAAAGATGAAAGTAGCTAATAAGCGTATAGATGACTTAGAAGTTTATCAAAAAGATAATGAGAAGTGGAAGATGAATATATACGTTACTCTACTTGGTAAAGCAGTAGCTATTATCGTTGCAATGTATGCAATGTATGAAGGGTTAAAATGAGTAAAAGTAATGAACAATGGTTATTCTTACAGGATGTAGCTTTACTTATAATGGAAGCTAAGAGACTAGGAATAAAGCTAACTGGTGGTGAGCTATACAGAACAGAGTATCAACAAGCTAAATACTTTGCAGATGGTAAATCTAAAACTATGAACTCTATGCACTTAAAGAAACTAGCAGTTGATTTTAACTTCTTTATAGGTGGTCAGTTAACTTATAAGAAAGAAGATATACAGCCATTAGGTGACTATTGGGAAAGTCTTGATTATAAAAATGAATGGGGAGGTAATTGGAAAAGCTTTCAAGATGTACCTCACTTTCAAAGAAACGAATGAGAGAGATTTAAACTCTCTCAATTAACATTCTAATATTTCATAATACAAATCAAACTTATCATTACTTATTGTACTAACAAGACCATCTATCCTTACTTTAGTATATGTTTCATCTCTACTTATAAAATAAGCAACTTTTTTCGCTAAGTTATTCCATAGCTTTTGATTTTTTTTCATTTCATCCCCTTATCTATCCAATATTGTTCAATCTTTTCTCTTGCAGTATTGCCTTTTAGTTTTTCTTTTATTCTTTCTTTTTTTATATCTTTCCCAGTTAAAACAATACTTGCTAAATACAACAGTCTACCCCTTGTTTGAAAGTTAATATTTACTCCATTTTCTGCTTTATGTACTAAAAAAGAAGAGAATATCTTTCTATCAAACTCACCGCCACCGTTAAAGTGTTTTCTTAGTAGTGAGTATAGATATTGTTTATCTGCTCTTGGTAAATCTAAATCACTTATTTTCATTTAACAACCCCTTTACAAGTATTTCGCAAACATCAAAAGTACTATTTGCATTTTTATTATTTAACTCTATGCATTCGTCTTGTATATCAACAATTTCAGCGTAACTCATAGGTGTAAAAAGTCTTTTTTTGCCTTTCATCTGCTCGTAATATTCAGAAATTAAAGAAACGCTTATCAGCATTAAATCAATATCTTTATCTACATCCTTCAATATTTCGTTAATTTCATTTGTTACGAGTTCTAAATGCTTGGAATATTTTTCACTTATCCAAGCAACCTTCCTAAATAGCTTTTTCAATCCTTTTGGAATATCATCAACAATTTCATTTTTTTCCATTACGGTAGCAAAATATATAAAACTTGCTACTATTACTTTAGCTTGATTATTCATCTTTTCGCTAAGCTATAATCAGCTTTATACCAAAGTTTTTTCGCTTCTTCTGTTTTAAACTTTTCCCATTTTTGAGTATTTGGGTTATATTCACCTTTTCTTGATGATATTTCTTTGATTGTTTCATTCATTGTTTTTTCAGCGTCATATCCGTGAGCTTCAATCGCATTAGTTGCAAATACTTTTAAATCATCAAGAGCGTCTATTTGAATATATATAGGAGCTTTACCAAATAAATGTCCAAATTCATCTTTAAACTTATCTTTTAGGAATTCAATTTCTTTTTTATTATCTATTCCCATAAGTTCCAATAGTTCTTCATAAATATTTAACTCTATATTTCCAACTGTTTTTTCAAGTCCTCGCTCTTCTCTCCACTTTTTTAATTCTTCGTACATTTTCTCTCCTTTCAATTTATAATATCATCTATATCAGCGTAACCATCTTGTATCTGTTTTAATAGTTCTCTCGTTGGCATTCTATTACTTTCATCATAGATAGGGTGGTATCTTTTTAATGTTTCTATCGCTTCTGTTCTAACCTCTAAAGATTGATTAGAAGTTTTAAAGTTTTCCAAAAGATAATTAAACTCTTTTTTAGAACTTACTTATTTTATTTTATTTATTAAATAGTCGGTCATTATTCATCCTTTAAGCTTAACCAATAAGCTCTCATAAGTGCAATGTCATCATTACCACCACCTATCATATACGCTTCTTCTAACTGTTCAGGGGTTAGACTGTCTACCCAATCCTCGTAGTTTTTATAATCGCTCATTGTAAATCCTTTCTTCAAGATATCCAAGAATATTTTTAACAGCCTTAGCTCTTAATGGTTTATGTGCTTTATGTGGAACTCTATATTTTTCTATTATTTTCTCCATAGTGTCTTTAACATCATAATTATCTGAAAGCCTTCCATTGTCTTGTAATGTTGTTTTTACTGGTATTGCTTTCACAGAAGTTAATAGCCGCCTTGTTGAGTCTTTGATCAACTCATCTTCTATGTTTAAATCGTGCATATTAAATAGCATTATTTTCTCTCCATAAGTTGATGATAGGTTATAATTTCTCGCTCAGGTTCATATTGACTTACTACTCCATATACAAAAAGTATAGCTAAGAAAAAGCCTATATATATTGTTTTCATTTTAAGCCTTTTTCTTTTAGCATTTTATCTCTTAATCTTAATTTATATTTTAGTGTTAGCATAGTCATTTCATACTCCTTATGCGAATAAATCTATTGTTTCAGTTTTTTTTAAACTTCTATTTTCAATCTTATACAACTCTATATCTTCTTCAAGTTTGTTGATTTTAATATTTAATTTGGCTATTGTAGCTTTTTGAATTGCTGCTAATTTTTCCCACTCCCTAGCTTGTTGAGTATATCCCCTAAGCTGATGTTCGCTTACTTTGATATAAGTATCTCTACTATCTCTCATATCTTTTAAAAAGTCTGTTAAGTTTGTCATGTTCTCTCCTTTTTTTGTCTTAAGTTATTATAAGCCTAATTTGTTTAAAACAATATAAAATTATACAATATTTTTACATTTTTATTAAATTTAAGTGTCTTTGTGCAAAATATATTATTTTATTTAAATCTCTTTCTTGTGAACTATGTTCTTGATTTCCTAATCTATAACAAGATTTAAATATATTCGCAATGTTCCAATGCATATTCTTATACTCGATTAAATCTTGAATTGATTCGCTATCTTTTGGTATATCATAATATTCTGTTTTCCCGCCGTTGTTTTTGCTACTCATTAAATAATCCTAAGTCACTATTTTTTTCAAATACACTTTCTTTTTTTATTATCCCTAACTTTTTAAATGCTATTTTTCTTTCAATTAACCATGCTTTATATGGATACATTTTACGCTCTCCAAATGGATATGCTAAGTCTATTACTTTTCTATAGTTTTCGTCTTTACATTCTTTTATAGCTTTATCTATAGCTATTTTTGATTGATTTCTCCATGAACTCATTTTTATCCTTTAATAGCCTAATACAAATTAATGTATTAGACTTTAGTTTTATATGCTAGAAAGGGATTTGACTTTCATCTATATCAATATCTGGAATTTGATGGTTTACTACTTCGACTTTTGGTTGAGGTCTTTCTTGTGATTGATAACCATTTTGTTGAGTGTAACTAGATGGTTGTTGATAGTTTTGTTGAGGTGCTTGGGTATCTTGGTCTTTTGGTGCAAAATCTATTTTAGGGAATAAAAACTTATTAGTATATACTTTACTTCCATCTTGCTTTGCATAACTATCTGTAACGAGCTTGCCTGTTACTATTGCAACACTTCCATCTTTAAAGTATTTTTGTACAAACTCACTAGCTTTTTCCCATACCTCACCCTTTATGTTTAGGTTTTCATACTCTCCTTTAGAGTTTTTTTCACTACAATTTAATGTAAAACTAGTAACTGATTTCCCAGATTGAGTAAATTTTGTTTCTAAATACTTCAAATTTCCTATCGCTGTTATTGTTGGTAACATTTTCTATCCTTTTTTAATTTTGTTTTTATATGTTTTAATTATTTCTTTTAACTCTTCAACTGAATAACTTTTTGGATCATTCATCGACTCTAACTTTTCAACTCTTTCAATCCCTATTTTTTCAATAAGATTTTTTCTATACTCAACTAAATTTCCTGATAAATGATTATTGCATATTGAGCATTGTTTATGACAATTATCTTCATTAAAGGCTAATGCTTGATTTCGTCCTCTCGGTCTAAAATGTCCTGCATGAAATTGCCTTCCCTCTTTATGCCCACAACTTATGCAAGGTTCTTTATCATCTCTTAATCTTATAAACTTATTAAAAACTTCTTGAGCTTTCTTTTTCAAATAGCTTTTATCATTTTGATTAAATTCTTTTTTAGCTTTATTTTGAGTTTGTTTTAAAGTATTTTTGCCATGAGCTATTGCACATTGTATGTTCTCACATACTACTTGAAACTCTCTTTTAGGTACAAAATACTCTTTACAAACTGGACATTTTTTCCTTCTAGGCTTTTTTGTTTTTTTTAGTTGGTCTGCTTTGGTGTATGAGGTCATTTTAAAGCTCATCTTTTTTTACTTGTTGTTTTTCTCCACAAAAAGCACAAAATTTAGCTTTAAATCCCATTTCTATTTCTTTTTCTTTCACTTTTCCGTTTTTAAAAGTTTTTTCCGTTTGCACATAAATATTGAAATATGGAGAATATCCACTAAAATTAATAGTTCCTTTTTTTTCTCCTTTTATATCTTTGGTCATTGACCCGTCTGTTGTTTTTTTACCTATATATTCTTTTTTAAAAATATCTATACATTTTGAACAAATCATTCAATCCCCTTTATAATCAAACACAAATCACCATCAAACACAATCACATCTAACTTTTTGTGTTTAATCTCTTTTGAATTTATGTATATTTTATCGTCCACTAGCTTACATGGTAGTATTTTGTTATTATACACGCACGTAGCCCAAACGATAGACTGTTTAGCTTGTAGCTGAATAGCTAAAATACATATTAGTAGTTTTAGTTTCATAACTACCCTTTTAAACTTTCAATTTCTTTTAGTAACTTCTTGCACTTTTCTAGTGCAGCATCTGACAATATAGCAGTTTTGCTTTTTCCAGTTGCTTTTGATGTTTTATCTAATATAAAATTGACATCATCACTAAATCTAAAGTTTGATATTTTCTTTTTCATTTATTCTCCTTTTCATTAAAGCTAAGTTCTATCGCTTTAAAAATAAATTCTTTCCATTTTCTCCAAAATATTAATGCAGTTTTTCCATCCATTTCTATAATTTCTTCATCTGTAAAATGCTCCCATTTTTCAATAGTGTATCTTTTACATCCTATTTGCAAAGTGTCTTTAGTAAATCCTACCTTATATGCTTCTAATTGCATAGTTCGTAATTCTTTCATGTTTCCAATCCCCAATAGGTCAGCATTCCTTAGGTCAGCATCACTTAGGTTGGCATTCCTTAGGTCAGC
>ERZ1673962.1387-NODE-1387-length-11665-cov-3.630577_pt1 | contig 11665 bp, 22 predicted proteins | sample MGYA00580188_ERZ1673962 | MGnify/ENA primary metagenome ERZ1673962 (study PRJEB41334, sample SAMN05608104) | rock metagenome | biome: terrestrial subsurface; feature: shale formation; material: shale | place: USA: Pennsylvania ... | reverse complement strand
CGGGCAACAGCAACGGTGTGCGCTGGCGCGGGCGCTGGTCAAGGATGCCGGTCTGGTGCTGCTGGATGAGCCGCTGGCCAATCTCGACTACAAGCTGCGCGAGGAATTGCGCGCCGAGATCCCGAAGATCTTCGAGGAGGCGGGCAGCATCTTTGTCTATGCCACGACCGAGCCGGAAGAGGCGCTGCTTTTGGGTGGCAATACCGCCACGCTGTGGGAGGGGCGCGTCACGCAGTTCGGCCCCACGCCGCACGTTTACCGCCAGCCGCAGGACGCCACAACCGCGCGCGTGTTCAGCGATCCGCCGATGAATTTCCTGCCGGTGACCAAATCCGGGGCGCAGATCAGTTTCGGCGACGGGCAGAGCGCACCCGCGATCGGCGGCATGGCTGATCTGGCGGATGGCGACTATGTCGCCGGGTTCCGGCCCAATCATCTGGAGTTGGAGGCGCAGGGCGAGTGTTAGGTGACACTCATTATTACAGTGATACCGGAAGATCGGACCCTATGCCGGAAGTGGACGGATAGGCGTTTTAAAACAAGCGGTTGCGGGATGGGGAAAAGTAACGGCGGAACGCGCCGTGAAGTTTGCACAAATCACGAAAAATCGAAGATTTGGACGTGAATGAGGCCTCCGCGGGAAATTCCGGGACGGGATGGGCGAAAACCGTCAAACCCCATTAAAAAAGGGTTTAACGGCCCGCGAGGGGGGTGTTTCAGGGGCTGTCGGGACGGTCCGGGAGGGAAAAGAACCGGGACCCAAGCCGCCCACTTCTTTTTTGCCGTCCCACTTCGATGTTTTCTGGCGCAGAAACAAGAGCTTGGGCATTCGCCGCACGGTCAGAAGCGGCCAGAGAAGTGGGACCCTATTTTTGGGTGCCAGAGAAAACCCTAGACTCTCACGCAGAGCGCCCAGCAATAATAGCGGCGTCAGAGAGGGGACGAAAATGGCATTTCCAACCATGATAGATAGTTCGACCGGAGCACAAGCCGTGGTCGTCATGCCGGGGTTATTCGACTTCACGATCTATGTTGATCGCACCAAGTACAAGATCGACGAGATAGAGGACGCCGCCGAGATTGATGCTGAGGCCTACCGTTCAGCTGGCCGCGCCGCTGTTGGAGCGGTGGTCGGTGGACTTCTGACCGGCGGACTTGGCTTCCTGGCAGGAGCGGCGCTCGGTGGCCGACGCAGGGTGTCCGCAAGCTATTTCCTGAAATTTCGCGACGGTAATTACGTGGCGTTCACGACAACCAACAAAAAGGACATACAGCTGCTCGCGCCAGTGGTGCGCAAGTATGATGTCAGGCGAATGGCCGCTGGCGGTTAGAAGCTTACAGAAACCAATCACCACGCATGCGCCGACCAGACGATCTCGCCGAGGATGCGGAGGCGGTTCATGTCGGGGCCGGAGCGGGTTTCGGTGGCGTGGGCGGGATTGTCGGAGGTGAGGATGATCAGCTGATCGGGCAGGTGATCGAGGCGCTTGACGCGGGCCGCGCCGTCGGTGTCGATCAGGGCGTAGACGTGGCGGTTGCGGATGGTCGTGCGGCGTTCGTCGATCATGACCAGGTCGCCGTCGTATAACGTGGGCGCCATGCTGTCGCCGGTCACCTTGAGCAGGCAGGCGTCGGAGGGTGATATGTCGCGTTCGCGCAGCCAGTCGCGGCGGAAGGCGAGCGCGCCGGTGCGTTCGACCTGGTCATTGACCGCGCCGCCGCCTGCGGCGAGGCGGGCATCGACGCGGGGGATGGCGGCGTAATCGGCGTTGTTGAGCGACACATTATATATAGGGCGTGCCTCGCCCGCAGTCTCGCGCATCACGTCCACCTCGATCCCCCGCATCGCCCCGGCCATGACCGCGTTCTCCACGTCTTTCATGGTCCACTCGCCTGCGGCGCTGAGTTCGCGCCTGCCGGTCAGAATATAAAGCACGTCAGCACCAATGCCTGAGATTGCGGAGAGATAAGCTGCATCAGGATGGCGCTTCCCGCTTTCATAGTTGATCTGCGACTGTTTCCCGACGCCTGCAACCGATCCGAATTCAGTTTGAGACATTCCTAGATCTACTCGCTGCTCGCGCAAGCGCTCAGAAAAAGTCGACATTTGTTATCCTTCCGGCTTGACGGTTTACGAACGTGGACCTAATATCGCGTCATCACCCATTAACAGGGATTGCGAATGATGACCCAGAACCAGTTCAACTTTCAACCCGGCGCGATCTTGCATGATGCGATCGTGGGCACGTTCCGCGCGCATGGCGGCAGCTTCTCGCAGTGGTGCAAGGAGAACGGCATTCATCCCGGCGTGGCGCGGAACGCCACGTTCGGGCAGTCACGCGGCCCTGCGGGCCAGAAGCTGCTGAACCAGATCATCGAGGCGGCGGGTCCGGACTTCCTGCGCATGGCCTATGCCAAGCGCATCGCGGAATATGCCGATCAGGTGCGGGAGGCGCAGGAATGAGCCTTTCACGCGACGATCTGTCAATCATCGAGGGCGATGCACGGGTTTCCTGCCGTCGGCTGTCAGAAACGCTCGGTTTTAACCGTGTGAATGACCTGCATCGGCTCATTCGCGCCAACGAAGAAGAGTTGGCGGATTTCGGGGAGGTTTTTTGCTTCTCGGCAAAAAACCCCTCGTCGAAAGGCGGGCGTCCGATCCTGACCTATTACCTCAACGAGCACCAGGCAGTGGCGGTCTGCATGTGGGCGAACACGGCCACCGCCCGCGCCGCCCGGCTTCAGATCATCGAGGTGTTCGTGGCCTGGCGGCGCGGTGCGCTTGGTGCGCGGGAGGCGGAGCGCGAAGGGCCGGATGCGGCGTTCCTTCGCGATGGCGACCGGGCCGAGGCGTCGCTGCGGCATCTGCGTGGGGTGAGCGGGATCGACGAATACCTGCGCGAGCTGACGCATCTGCCGATCTGGCCTTCGGCGCGGCGTCCGTCGTGGTGGCATCATCTCGATGTTCGTGAGTTCCTGACGGTGGCGCATCGACAGATGTCGCTGATCGAGGCTGCGCGGCAGGGCAAGCAGCATTTCGGCGACCGCTGCCCCGGCAAGTCGGCGATCCACGTCTACTGGCAGCGTCTCGACGTGGCCAAGACGGGCAAGACGCTACATCTGCGGCCCGCGTCGCACTATCGCAACCCGGTTCTGCCCGCCCCGACGAAGAAGGAGGACGCGGCATGAGCGCGCCAGATTTCAAGACACTCTGGGCCGAGCAGCAACGCGCGGCTATTGCCGTCGTATCGGCGTTGTCGCCGGAAACGAAGGGAGCTCTGGTGGCTCTGACAGAGGAAGCAATTGCCGATCGATGCTCCTTGAGTGAATTAAGAGCCATTGTAGCACGAGAGCTTGGCGACGCGCGTGACGCGGAAGCCCGCGAGGCAGGGTCTCAATGACAGGTTCTCCGCCCACCCGTGCCGCTTCGATGACGATGATGGCCTGCCGCATCCGGTCAAGCAGCACGCGCCACGCGCCTGCGGTGATGTCTTCCCAGCTTTCGAAGCTGTCGGTGATGGCGAGGGCCGCGAGCGCGCCGTCGGCCTCCTCGTCGAAATCCTCGGAATATGGCGTTGCGCGGATCACGTCGAAGCGTTGTGCCATGAGTGCGAAGACCGGCTCGAAGGCTTTGAGCGTTTCGGTGTCGGGGACGCGCTCTGCTCGGCTCACGTCCGGGTCGCCGCCGTGTTTCTCGATGCAATACCACATGAGCACATCTGTCGGATCAGTCATCGGTTCCCTCCATCGGTTTGTTGGCAGCGACGATGGTAGGGCGCGCGCGGGCGGGGTGTCGAGCCTCGTCCGCGTGTCGGAGGTGCCGTCATGAGCACTCCGACGGTTCACGATCTGGCGGCGCGGTGCGCGGAGCTTGGCGTTACCGGTGAGCAGATCCACGAGATCCTCACGCTCTATGCCGAGGTGATCGCGGTCGAGGCCCCTTATGCGGAAAACGAGATCAGCCTCGCAGGTGTCCTCGGCCTCAACATCATCGAGATGATCGCTGAGGCCGCGTCATGACCGCCCGGCGCGATCCCGAGGGGCGTCTGCCCGAGGGCAGTGGCATGGTCTGTGCCGGGATCCTCGCGCTCGTCTTCTGGGCGGCGCTCGGCTTCTGGCTGATCCCCGCCGCGTCTCATCATCCCGTTTCAACAGAGGAGCTCTCCCATGCAGCTGAGTGATCTCATCCCCGATGCGGGGCAATTGCAGGCCGAGATCGACGCCATCCCGGAGGTGCAGCGCGTGGCGCTGGCGCTGCAGCTGATCCGCGATATCCGCAGCCCGTGCTGCGCGCTGTCGCTGATGCGGCTGAGCCGGTTGGCCGAGGATCATCACTTGGCGATCCGGAAGGACGAGTTCGTCCGCCAGCACGAAGCCCGTCGGGTGCCGGGATGAGCGGCCCCTTGAACACCCGTTTGAAACCCCGCGTGCGTGCTTGCCTGTATGGCGCGCGGGTCTTGCGCCGCGACCGGTCCCGGTCTGCTTGCCCCGGTCGCGGCGTCTTTTTGATCATCTGCGATGTGTTGGCGGTGGCGGCGCTGTTCGTGCTGCTCTTCGGCGTCGCGAGTTTCGGAGGATGAGCATGGGATTGCGCATAGAAAAATGGGGCCATGGCTATGCCGTGTTCGACGGCGTCAAGCGCCTGACCGGCCCCTATAGCTGTCGCGATATCGCGCTGCGGGCCCTGGACCGGAAAGAGACCGAGGCGCGCCAGGCAAAGCACGCGCGCAACCGCAACTGCCTGACCTGCGGGCGCGCGTTCTGGAGCACCGGGTTCGGGCATCGCATGTGCGACGGGTGCCGGGGGCGTCACTCGGGCCTCGACGCGCGGATGGTAGGCGGCTGATGCATCACGCGCCGCTCACCTCATCGCGCCTGCAGCGTGTGCTGGCCCTTCTGAGGGACGGCAAGCCCCACACCACGCGCGAGATCGTGCGGCGGGCGCATGTGGTGGCGGTGAACAGCTGCATCGCGGAGCTGAGGGCGAACGGGGCGGAGATCCTCTGCACCCGTGAGCGCAAGAAGGACCGGCTGATCTGCCGGTACACAATGACGAAGGCACCGGAATGATGGACGAAAACCAGACCAAAAAGATGCAACACATGGCGACGTGGATGCACAAAGATGCGCATCAGGTCGCGTTCATCATCGGGATGATCAGGGCGGGAGACCCCCTGTATGCTGATAATATCGAATACTCGCGTCGGCTGATGCGGGACAATCTTCAGAGCGTTCGCAGGCTTGCCGATCTGATCCAGCAGGAGCTCGGCGATGAGTGAGATGCGCCTCATTGAGACCCGCGAGATGGCGCTGGATGACATCGAGGTTCATGACCGGCTGCGCCCGGTTGACGAGATGGGTCTCGGGGCGATCCTGATGACGCTGCGCGAAGGCGAGGCCCCGACGGATCCTGTCGATGTGCGCCGGGTGCGGCGCAACGGCTTGGTCAGCTACCGGCTCATTGACGGGCTGCACCGGCTTGAGGCCGCGCGGCGTAAGGGGCGTAAAACGATCCTTTCCTCGATCTACGAGGGGACGGATGCGGATGCCCGGCTGATGGAGATCGAGCGCAATCTGGCGCGCGCCGAGATGAAGCCGGTGGATCGGGCGGTGTTCCTTTTGGCCTACAAGGAGGCCTATGAAAAGAAGTATCCCGAGGCCCGCGCGGCCATCGGCGAGGCCCTGATCGCCAAGCGCTGGGATACGACGAGCATAATGCCCGTCGTATCGTTTGCGGCGCGCGTAGGGGAAATGGCGGGGCAGCACGAAAGCACTGTGCGCCGCCAGTACCGGGCGGTGAGCGATTTGTCACCTGACGAGATCGAGACGCTGCGCGATGCGCAGAAATGGGTTGGCTACAAGGATCTGGCAGAGATTGGCAAGATCACTGACCCCGAGGAACGTGGTTTCGTTATCGGCAAGCTGTCCGCCGGTGAGGCGAAAACGGTCAAGGCCGCGCGCAAGGCGTACGCCGCGTCACAGGGCAAGGCCCCGGGTCCGCTCAGCGACAAGGATCAGAAGCTGGCGCGGCTTTCCGATGCCTGGGCGCGGGCCGGAGAGGCCAACCGACGCAAGTTCGTCGAGGCCAATGCTGCCGAGATCGAGGACCTGCTGAACGCGATCTATCGCGGGGAGGACGCCGCATGAGCGACCCGGCCCCCGCACAGGAATGGTGGAGCGCCGCCGAGCTGGCCACGTCCGGCCTGCCGGACCTGCCCGGCACCAAGCGCAAGGTCAACGAGATGGCCAAGCGCGAGGGCTGGTCTGCGCTGCCCGGAAAAGTGCGGCGGCGGCGGGGTGCAGGCGGCGGGGTCGAGTATCACTGGAGCGTTCTGCCCTTGCGGGCCCGGCTGCGGCTGGGGTCCGAGCAGGCAACGCCGGACAGGGCGCAGCCTAGCTCAGATGAGGCATGGGCGCGGTTCGAGGCTGCGGGCGACAAGGCCCGGGACGAGGCCGAGCGCCGTCTGTCGGCCATCGGCGAGGTCGAGGCATTGGAAGCGGCCGGCGTCACGCGCTCGACGGCGGTGCGCGAGGTCGCGCGTAAGCTGGCGTGTTCCGAAAAGTCGGTCTGGAACTGGCTGGGCATGGTCGAGGGCGTGAGCGCCGCCGACCGGCTGGCCTATCTGATCGACGGGCGCGCAGTGCGCAAGAGCCCCGGCCTGCGCGCCGATCTCGATGATGAATTCTGCGCGCTGGTCCGGAGCGACTGGCTGCGCCCGTCGCAACCCAGCCTGACCAGCTGCTATGATCGCGCGGCCCGCGTCTGGCTGGGCGAGAAGCGCAACAGCCCGGTACCCCCGCTCCACCAGGTGCGGCGATGGATGAAGGCGAACGTCTCGGAGCCGACGGCGATCTGGTGGCGCAAGGGCGAGGAGGCGCTGCGGCGGCTTTACCCCGCGCAGGAACGCAGCAAGGCCTTCATGGCTCCGCTCGAATGTGTCCAGGGCGATTATCACAAGTTCGACGTGTTCGTGCGCTGGCCCGGCGTCGACGCCCCGGTGCGCCCGCAGATGATGGTCTGGTCGGACGTCTATTCCGGCAAGCTGCTGGCATGGCGTCTGTCGGATACGGCCAACAGCCACACGGTGCAGATGGTCACCGGCGATCTGATCCGGACCTATGGCATCCCGCAATCGGTGCTGATCGACAATGGCCGGGAGTTTGCCGCCAAGGCGATGACCGGCGGCACGCCCACGCGGTTCCGTTTCAAGGTGACGGATGAGGATATTCCCGGCCTGCTGCCCCTGCTGGGGGTGCATGTCCACTGGGCTACGCCTTATTCGGGCCAGTCCAAGCCGATCGAGCGCGCGTTCCGCGACCTGTGCGACCGCGTCGCCAAGCATCCGGCCTTCGACGGGGCCTATACCGGCAACAAGCCCGATGCCAAGCCCGAGAACTACGGCACCCGCGCGATCCCGCTGGACGAGTTCCGTGCGGTGCTCGAGGACGAGCTTGCGCATCACAACGCCCGGCCCGGCCGACGCAGTGAGGTGGCCATGGGGCGGTCGTTCAACGAGGTGTTCAACGAGGGATATGCGCGGGCCACGATCCGGCGCGCCTCCGACGAGCAGCTGCGGCTGTGGCTGTTGCGCGCCGAGGGTCTGCGGGCCAAGCGCGGCAACGGCGAGCTGAAGCTCTTTGAGACGCGCTACTGGTCGGACTGGATGTACCGGATCGCGGGGGAAAAGGTGGTCGCGCGGTTCGATGCCGATGATCTGGCGGCGGGGCTCGAGGTCTATGACCTCAAGGGCCGCTACCTGGGCCATGCGGAGTGCTGTGATGCTGCGCCATTCTTGAGCGTCGATCACGCTCGCGACCACAATCGCAAGCGCGGTGCCTGGATGAAGGCGCAGAAAACCGAAGCGAAAGCCGCGCGCGAGTTCAGCGCATCGGAGATTGCCGCGCGGCTTCGTGGCGCGGGCGATCTGGCCCCGGACGAACCCCTGCCCGAGGCGCAGGTGCATCAGCTGGTCACAGCGCACAAGGCCGCCCCCAAGCGCCGCGCGGCCACGGCGGAGGATACCGAGCGCGAGGCCGCACATTCGGCCACCATCGCACGGCTCGAGGAGCGCCGTGCCGCTCCGCGCGAAGAGGATGATCCCGCGCAGCGGTTCGCCCGCGCCCGGGCGCTGGAGCGCGCCGTCGAGGCAGGCGAGACGCTGACACGGGCGCAGGGCGAGTGGCTCGGGGACTACCAGCAATCGTCGGAATACCGCGCGCATCTGCGCATGGAGCGCCGGTTCAGCGCGGACAACTGAGAAAAGGAGAGCAGCATGACACCATCCATTGCCCCCCTGCGCAACGTCGCAGCCCTGATCGGCCTCGTCGAGCGGGTGCAGGAGCGCGCCTTCGGCCTGCCCGGCATGGCCACCTTCTACGGCCCCTCCGGATGGGGCAAGACTACCGCCGTCACCGTCGCCGCCAACGAGTACCAGGCGCATGTCGTGCAGGTCAAAGACTGCTGGACGCCCACGTATTTCGCGCAGGCGATCCTGCGCGAGATCGGCCTGCCGCCGGTGCGTGGTGTCGCGGCCATGGTCGATGCGATCGGCGCGCAGCTGGCGCGCAGCGACCGGCCCCTGATCATCGACGATGCGCAGTATCTCTTGCGCAAGCGGATGATCGAGCTCGCGCGCGACATCTATGAGAGCTGCCAGGCCCCGGTGATCCTGGTGGGCGAGGAAAAGCTGCCGCAGGACCTGACCCGGTGGGAGAACATCCACAATCGGCAGCTTGCCTGGGAACCGGCGCTCGCCTGCAACATGTCCGACGCCGAAAAGCTCGTGCCGATCTACGCGAGCGGCGTTGATGTGGCCGATGACCTTCTGGCCGCGATCGTCGATGCCTCGGCGGGGTCGATCCGGCGGGTGGCCACCAATCTCGCGTCTGCGCGCGAGCTGGCCAAGGGGCGCGGCCGGAGGAACGCCGATCTCGATCTCTGGGGCACGCGTCCCTTCACCACCGGTCAGCCGCCGACCGTGCGGCGCGTCGAGGATTTCCGCCCAGTGGCGCGGACAGAGCGCGCCGATACGGTTGTGCCGCTTTCTGGTGACGCGAAGGCGGTGCGGTCATGAGCGAACTGTTCGAACAGATGTGGGACGAGGTGAAGAACCTGCCCGAGTTCGACTGGAAGGCCGTCTCGGATCGCGGCTGCAGCGCCGAGACCGCCGCGCGGTATATCCGGCACTGGCTGAAGGACGGCCGGGTGCGGGTGTCGCGCCTGGCGCGCAACAACAAGCGCTGGTACAGCCCATCGCATCTGCCCCCGGCCGGGCCGCAGCCGGTGAGCGCGGAAGCCACGCCCGAGGGCAACATGTGGCGCGCGATGCGGCATCTGCGCCAGTTCAACCCCACGGACATCGCCGCGCATGCCAATGCGGGCGGCATCGAGGTCACTATTGAGAAGGCCCGGGCCTATTGCCGCCAGTTGACCGCCTCGGGGCACATCAAGGCGCTGAGCAAGGCGATCCCCGGCACGCGCGAGGCGCATTACAAGCTGCTGGAAGACAGCGGCCCGCGCGCCCCGCGCCCGGTGCGCATGGCGGGTATCCTCGACCCCAACACCGGGGCCTTTGCCCCGTCGAAAGGCGGTGCGGCATGAGTGCGAAACGTCCACAGACACAGCACGCGAAAGAGAGAGCCGCGTTCATTCTCGGGCGGATCACGCGCGAAGAATACCAGCTTTGCGTCAAGGGATACGCGGTGATTATCGGTCAAGCTCTGATCGTTTTCGGCTCTTGGCGTAACCACCGGATTTGGCTGCGCAACCGCAATGTCAGGAAAGGCGGTGCGGCATGAGCGCGCTCGACACCGCCCGCGAATTCTGGGGCGAGGGCATGCCCGACTGGGTCGAGGCGCTGGCGCTGGCCTGCGACAACACGAGCCAGAACAAGGTGGCCAAGGAAATCGGGCGCAGCGGCAGCCTGGTCTCGAACATCCTGCGCGCCCGGTATCCCGCCGATACCGGTGTCGTGGAGGATCTCGTGCGCGGGCATTTCATGGCCCAGACCGTCGAGTGCCCGGTGATGGGCACGATCGGCAAGCAGGTCTGCCGCAAGTGGCGCGGCCGGGCCAACCGGTTCGAGAACGTCAATCACCAGTATGTGACCATGTACCGGGCCTGCAACCGCTGCCCCCTGCACAAGGGGGACGACGATGCCGAGTGACGACGTGTCAGCGGTGGTGGTGGAAATGTCGCGCCGCGGGCTGCCGCCGCGCGACATCGCCCGGAGGCTCGGGACGACGGCGAACGCCATCTCGACCCGCTTGCACCAATTGCGCAAGCGGGGCGTCGCCCTGCCGCCGCCGCAGATCGGCCGCCCGAAGGGTACCGCGCGGTCGCATCTGACGCGGACAACCCGGCAGCTGCACGAGGATCTGCAGCCCTATGCGGCGCGCCGGGGTCTGGCGGTCAAGGAGCTGTGCCGCAGGATCCTCAACGCCGTCGCCGAGGATGATCTCGTCGACGCCATCCTGGACGATCTGGAGAACGATGAATGACCGACCCTGACATCACCCGCTGGACCCAAGACGAAATGATCCGCCTCGCCGCGTCGGGCGTGGCCAAGGTCGATCTGCTCGGCCCGCGCGGCACCACGCTGTGCTCGATGGACGAGATCGCCGCCATGGCGGGCGTCTGCGCGATGCATGGCGTGGGATCAAAGCCCCCTTCAAACGCCCCTTCAACAGGAGACGACAATGTCTGAGTTCACCCCTCACCCCATCCCCGACGGACGTCGCGAGATCGACGGCCATATCTACATGGGCGACGGTCGCGGCGGCTGGCAGCCGGTCGAGACGATCAAGCCGCAGCACCTGCTCGAAGACGAGACCGCCCGCAAGATCGTGGGTTACGCGCTGCCGCTCTCGGGCCAGATCGGGCGCTTCAAGGGACACACGTTCGACGACATCTCGGACTTCGAGGCGATCCTCGAGCAGGAATACGGGGCCCGCGTCGGCGGCAAGAAGGGCAACAAGACGCTGATGACCGTCGATCAGCTCTACAAGGTCGAGGTCCGCGTGTCCGACCGGATCGACTTCGGCCCCGAGCTACAGACCGCCAAGGCGCTCTTTGACGAGTGCCTGAACGAATGGTCGGCCGATGCGCGCGCCGAGCTGCGCGGGCTGGTCTCGGACGCCTTCAACACCGACAAGGAAGGCCAGATCAACAGGGCGTTGATGTTCGTGCTCTTGCGCCGCGAGAGCGACGATCCGCGCTGGCGGCGCGGGCAGGATGCGATCCGCGATGCGATGCGCGTGGTCGGGTCCAAGACCTATGTGCGCTGCTGGCACCGCGAGAGCCATGACGCCCCCTGGCAGTCGATCCCGCTCGATCTGGCGAAGGTGTGAGGGGATGGCCTCAGAGCCTTGGCATCTTCCCGTCCAGCCCCTTGAGCGCGCCTTGCAGGCTCGCCTTGGTGAGGCGGTCGGTTGCGTCATCGGCGATCATCGCGATGAGGCGTTCGCGCAGGCTGTCGCGGGTCACGCTTTCGTCGCGGTTCAGCATCTCGATGACGGTATCGGCGAATATGTTGCGCCACATGGCTTCTGCTCCTTCTTCCCACATCTCGCGGGGCTGCGCCGGTTCGCGCTCGGTCTCATCGTTCATGACATTCGTCCTCGGAAGGCTGGTTTCGGGGATGATAGGCGCCGGGGGGCGTTGGCG
>ERZ1673962.1381-NODE-1381-length-11698-cov-3.851842_pt1 | contig 11698 bp, 10 predicted proteins | sample MGYA00580188_ERZ1673962 | MGnify/ENA primary metagenome ERZ1673962 (study PRJEB41334, sample SAMN05608104) | rock metagenome | biome: terrestrial subsurface; feature: shale formation; material: shale | place: USA: Pennsylvania ... | reverse complement strand
GTCCGGCAGCATGAAGTGATTGATGCCGCCGATGCCCCGGATCCGGTCACGGATACAGGCTCCGACACAGGAGCCCAGCACCGTGACCATCAGGATCTCGCGTGTCGAGACATAGTACTCGCCCGGCAGGATCTTGACCGCATCCATCTCGAAATGGCGGTCATAGTAGAGATTGGGTGCCAGGACTTCCTCGAATCCATGCTGCATAGCGGTCCCATTTCAGTTTGTGTGCACAGGAGCGTAGACCGTCTTGCCCCGCAGCCGAAAGAGATTGGCCACATGCGCCAGACTCTCGGAGTGTCCGACGAAGAGCAATCCGTCCGGACGCAACAGCGGGTGGAAACGCGACAGGATCTTCGCCTGTGTCGGCTTATCGAAGTAGATCATGACATTGCGGCAGAAGATGGCCTCGAAGGGTTCGCGTATCGGCCAATGCTCGCTGAGCAGGTTGAGCGGCTGGAACTCGATCAGGGCGCGCACCTCGGGCCGTACCCGTGCCTGACCGGCCCGCGCGCCCTTGCCGCGCAGGAAGAAGCGCTTGAGCTGAGCCTCGGGCAGCTTCTCGACCCGATCCATCGTATAGATGCCCTCGGCGGCCTGACGCACCACGTTGGTGTCCAGGTCGGTCGCCAGGATTTTGACGGGCGGTGTCCAGGAATCGAACGCCTCGATCAGGGTCATGGCCATCGAATAGGGCTCCTCGCCGGTCGAGCAGGCCGAAGACCACAGCCGGATCGGACGACGGCCCTGACGCCTGGCCTCCAGCGCAAGGTCGGCCAGCACGGGGAAATGATGCGACTCACGGAAGAACGAGGTCAGGTTGGTGGTGAGCGAGTTGGTGAAGTGCGGCCACTCGTCCGGATTGGAATCCAGGAAGTCCAGATACTCCTCGAAGGTGGTCAGGCCGGTGGCGCGCAGACGCCGGGCGATGCGGCTGTAGACCATGTCCATCTTGGCCGGACTGAGCGAAATGCCGGCGTGCTCATAGATCAGACGCCGGATCTGCTCGAAGTCGCGTGACGTGAAATGGAACTCACGCTCACGGCTCACCGCCGCGTTCTCTGCCATGTCGTCGCGCTCAGGCCACGGCCAGATGCGTTTGATCGACCAGCCCCATCTCCTGGCTGGTCATGAGTTTCTCGATATCGACCATGATGATCATGCGCTCATCCAGCGTGGCCAGGCCGTCGATGTAGGCGGTGTCGAGCACCGAGCCGAATTCGGGTGCGGGCCGGATCTGATCGCCGCGCAGCGCGATGACGTCCGAGACGCCGTCGACCACCAGTCCCACGATGCGTCCGCTGATGTTGAGGATGATGACCACCGTGAATTCGTTGTACTCGACCTGCCCGAGATGGAACTTCAAACGCATGTCGATGATGGGCACGATGATGCCGCGCATGTTGATCACGCCCTTGATGAAGTCGGGCGAGTTGGCGATCTTGGTCACGGCGTCATAGCCGCGGATCTCCTGGACCTTGAGGATGTCGATGCCGTACTCCTCCTCGCCCAGGGTGAAGGTCAGATACTCACGCGCGCTGTCGGTCGCGACCGCGCTGCCCTCCCGGCGCTCGTCGTTCATGGTCTCGGTCTCCCCTTGTCTCGTTTGAGTATTCGATCTCGACTAGCCGCCGGCCCGGCGGCTGAGCCGGACCAGGGCATCGACGTCCAGGATCAGAGCGACGCGCCCATCGCCCATGATGGTGGCCCCCGAAACGCCTTCCACCTTGCGATAGTTGGTCTCCAGGCTCTTGATGACGACCTGGTGCTGGGCGACCAGCTCGTCGACCAGCACGGCGGCACGCCCCTCGTTGGTCTCGACGATGACCAGGATGCCATCGAGCAGGTTCGGCTCGGGGCGGCCGCTGCTGAAGACATCGTGCAGACTCACCAGCGGCAGATATTCGTCGTTGATCTGGACTACGCGCCCTTTGCCGACGATGGTCTTGAACTGTTCGGCGCGCGGCTGGATCGACTCCTGGATCACGGTCAGCGGCAGAATGAACATTTCCTCGCCCATGCGCACCGAGAGTCCGTCGAGGATGGCCAGCGTCAGCGGCAGACGGATGGTGATGTGCGTGCCGCGCCCGGCCGTCGAGTCGACCTCGACCCGACCGTTCATGTCCTCGATGTTGCGCCGCACCACGTCCATGCCGACACCGCGTCCTGAGATGTCGGTGACGCGCTCGGCCGTCGAGAAGCCGGCGTGGAAGATGAGCTGCCAGACGTCCTTGTCGGACGGGTTGTCCGGCATCGGAATGCCCTGCTTGGCGGCCTTGGCGAGCAGTTTCTCGCGATTGAGTCCGGCGCCGTCGTCACTGACCTCGACCACCACGCTGCCGCCGCGATGGCTGGCGCGCAGCACGATCTCGCCGGTCTCGGGCTTGCCGGCGGCCAGACGCGCCTCGGGGCGCTCGATGCCGTGGTCGATGCTGTTGCGCACCAGATGGTTGAGCGGATCGGCCAGACGCTCGATCAGCCCCTTGTCGAGTTCGGTATCCTCGCCGATGAGCTTGAGCGTGACCCTTTTGCCGAGACTGGCCGCCGTGTCGCGCACCACGCGCGGGAAGCGATTGAAGACGAAGCTGATCGGCATCATGCGGATCGACATCACCGCTTCCTGCAGATCGCGCGAGTTGCGTTCCAGGTTCGACAGCCCGGCCATGATGCGCTCATGGACGACCGGGTCGAGTCCGGCCGCCGAGTCGGCGAGCATGGCATGGGTGATGACGAGTTCGCCGACCAGATTGATCAGTTGGTCGACTTTCTCGACGCTGACGCGGATGGACGAATCGGCCGTGGCCGGGCGCTTGGGCGCGTTGCCGGCACGGCTCTCGCGCTCCATGGCCGACTTGGCCGGCGATGCCGCCGTTGATATCGGTGCCGAGGCATCGTCGTCCAGGCGTGACTCGGGAGAGCCGGGCGCCGAATTGAAGATCCCATACCCGCGTTCATCGTCGAGCCGCTCCTGATGCGCCACGGCGGCCACTCGATCCATGCCGGGGCTGCCGCCGAAGAGTCCATAACCCGAGTGCTCCTGATCGATTGCGGCCTCGGTGCCTGGGGCGTCGCGGAAGAAGCCGTAGCCGTCGGACTCCAGGATTTCGGCCTGAAAACCGAACGCCTGAGTCTGGTCGGGAGTCGAGTCCGAAGCGCCGGTGCGCTCTTCGGCACCGTACTCGGTTCCGGGCGCGCCCTCGAAAAAACCATAGCCGAGTTCGTCCTGATCCGGCGCGGGCGCCGATGCGGCCTCGCCGAACGCGGCGTCGCCTTGCAGACCGGGCGCATCGGTGAAAAAGCCGTAGGCGGTCTCGGTTTCCGCCTCGGTCTCAGCGGGCGCTTCCAGTGTCTCGATCGTGTCGATCTCGACCTGCCCCGGCTCGCAGACGAAGGCCAGGATCTCTTCGATCGCGCCGCGTCCGGCTGTCGATGTCAACTGCCACAGGCAGCGCTCGGTCTCGCCGGTGCCGATGTCCTGGATCCGGCCCAGCTCACCCAGTGCCTCGAACAGTGCACGACGTTCATCCGGCGTGCCCTGACCAATGCCGGCCGGCTCGAACGCGAGACGCCAGTGCGTGACGGATGACTCGGCCTCGACCGTGCCTGCCGGTTGAGTCTCGCCCGCAGACGACGCCGGAACGTCTCCCTCAGCATTGTCCGCACGCGCCAGCCGTTCCAGGTGCCGGCAGACCTCGGTCACGCGCGAATCTTCGTACTCCTCGCCTTCCTGATGGGCCTGGAGCTGGGACTTGAGCACATCGCCGGCCTGGAGGAAGGCATCGACCATCTCGACCGTCGGGGCCAGTTCCTGCTTGCGCAGACGATCGAGCAGAGTCTCCAGTACATGGGTCACTTCGGCCATGTCGCTGAAGCCAAAGGTGCCGGCCCCGCCCTTGATGGAATGCGCCGCGCGGAAGATAGCGTTGAGGGTCTCCAGATCCGGCGCTTCGACGTCCAACTCCAGCAACAGGCTCTCCATCGCGGCCAGGTTCTCGCCGGCCTCCTCGAAGAACACCTGATAGAACTGACTCATGTCGATGCTCATGGCCCCTCCCCCTCAGCTCTGGCGCGACGCGTTCAACCGATCACTTTGCGGACGACTTCCAGCAGCTTGGCCGGGTCGAAGGGCTTGACCAGCCAGCCGGTCGCGCCGGCCGCCCGGCCCTGACTCTTCATGGCGTCGCTCGACTCGGTGGTGAGCATCAGGATGGGCACCGATTTATACGGCGGCAGTGCTCGCAACTGTTTGATGAGGCTCAGGCCATCCATGCGCGGCATGTTCTGGTCGGTGAAGATGAGATCGAATTTGCCGGAGCGTGCCTTGTCGAGGCCGTCCTGTCCGTCGACCGCCTCAGTGACCGCATACCCCGCCTCCTTCAGCGTGAAGGAGACCATCTGTCGGATGGACGCCGAATCGTCCACGGTTAGAATCGTCTTAGCCATGTCGTTGGATCCTTGAGAATTGCGATGAGTCCGATCGCCGACGGCTCGACGGCGCCGGTCGCTCGATCAAAGCGGTAATACTGAAGATTTGCGCCACGGTTGTCGACCGTCCATAACGGAGATTCTCGCCCAACAGGGCTCGCCTTTATATACCGGTGACTCGGACGAATGCCAATGCATGTGCGAAAATCCGGCGTGAAAATTGGCTCGTCGGGCCTGTCCCCTCCGCTAACCCGAGGTCGTTTGCCGCACGATGTCGTCGCCTTCTCCATCCGAATCGCACTCTCCGCTCGATCCACCGCTGCCGCGCCGTCCCGGCGAGCGCCGGCTCTGGGGCGGACTCCATGGCGCCGGCACGGCTCTGGCCATCGCCGGCGCCGCTGAGCGTCATCCCGGACTGGTGCTGGTGGTGGTCGATGCCGTCCAGACCGCCGCGACCCGGCGCGCCGAGCTGGGATTCTTCCTGGACGGAGGCGAGCGGCCGATCCTCGACTTTCCCGATTGGGAGACCCTGCCCTACGACGTCTTCTCGCCGCTGCCCGAGCTGGTCTCGGAGCGGCTGCTGACCCTGCATCGCCTGCCGACGCTGGAGCGCGGCGTGCTGATCGTCCCGGTCGCGACCCTGATGCAGCGTCTGCCGCCGCGCGACTATGTCGATGGGCATTCGCTGGTGCTCGCCGTCGGCGACCGGCTCGATCTCGACGCCACGCGCCGGCGGCTGGAGCGGGCGGGCTATTCGTGCGTCTCGCAGGTCATCGGGCATGGCGAATATGCGGTGCGCGGCTCGCTGCTGGATGTCTTCCCGATGGGCAGTCAGGTTCCGCTGCGCATCGACCTGTTCGACGAGGAGGTCGAGAGTATCCGCGTTTTCGATCCCGAGACACAACGCTCCAGGGACAAGCTCGACCGCATCCGGCTGCTGCCGGCACGCGAACTGCCGCTCGACGAGGAGGCCATCGCCGGTTTTCGTCAGCGTTATCGAGCCGCCATCGCCGGCGATCCGCAGCGCAGTCTCATCTATCGCGAGGTCTCCAAGGGTCAGGCGCCGGGCGGGCTGGAATACTATCTGCCGCTGTTCTTCGAACAGACGGCCACGCTCTTCGATTACCTGCCCGAGGATACGCTGGTTGTCGAGTCGATCGCGTGTCGCGAGACGGCGCGCATCTTCTTCGAGAACGTCGAGCAGCGCTACGAACAACGGCGGCACGACGCTGAACGTCCGCTCCTGCCGCCATCGCAGCTCTATCTGCCCCCCGAGGAACTGGCCGGACAGCTCAACCGGCTCTCGGGCGTGCTCCATCAGCCGGACGCGGTCGACGAGCGGCGCAAGGGCTATACCGATGCCTGCAACTTCGCCACCCATCCCCTGCCGCCGCTGACCATCCAGGCGCGTGCCGCGCAACCGGCGCAGGCCCTGCTGGGTTTCCTCGCCGACGGCGAGCGGCGCGTGCTCTTCGTCGCCGAGAGCAGCGGACGGCGCGAACTGCTCGCCGAGCAGCTCAAGGGCTTCGACATCCACGCCCGTCCGGTGCCGGGCTGGCGGGCGTTCCTCGACGGCGACGCCGCGCTCGCCCTGACGGTGGCCCCCATCGAGCAGGGGCTACTGCTCGAAGACGCGCGGCTCGCCGTCATCACCGAAAGTCAGCTCTATGGCGAGCGGGTGCGCCAGGAACGGCGCCGACGCGAGCGCGAACGCGACAGCGACGCCATCGTCCGCAACCTCACCGAACTGACCGAGGGCGCGCCCGTGGTCCATGAGGAACACGGCGTCGGACGCTATTTGGGACTCCAGACGCTGGAGGTCGGCGGTCTGACCACCGAGTTCCTGACGCTCGAATACGCCAACGGCGACAAGCTCTATGTCCCGGTCAGCGCGTTGCAGTTGATCTCGCGCTACACCGGCGCCTCGCCCGAGAATGCGCCGCTGCACCGGCTCGGCGGCGATCAGTGGGAGCGGATCAAGCACAAGGCGGCGCAGAAGGCGCACGACGTGGCGGCGGAACTCCTGGACATCCATGCCCGGCGCGCGGCGCGTCAGGGTGTGGCCTTCCCCGAGGGCGGCGAAAACTATGCCGCCTTCGCCGCCGCCTTCCCGTTCGAGGAGACGCCTGACCAGCAGCGCGCCATCGAGTCGGTACTGGCTGACATGGCCGACCCCAAGCCGATGGATCGCGTGGTCTGTGGCGACGTGGGCTTCGGCAAGACCGAGGTCGCCATGCGCGCCGCCTTCATGGCGGTGCACAGCGGGCGTCAGGTCGTGGTACTGGTGCCGACCACGTTGCTGGCGCAACAGCATTTCGAGAACTTCTCCGACCGCTTCGCCGACTGGCCGGTGCGCGTCGAGAGCCTGTCGCGCTTCCGTACCGCCAAGGAACAGAAAGCGGTCCTGGACGGACTGGCCGATGGCACCGTCGACATCGTGGTCGGCACCCATAAGTTGCTCCAGCCGACGATCCGCTTCAAAAACCTGGGTCTGGCCATCATCGACGAGGAGCACCGCTTCGGCGTGCGTCACAAGGAGCAGTTGAAGAATCTGCGCAGCGAGGTCGACGTCCTGACGCTCACCGCCACCCCGATTCCGCGCACGCTCAACATGGCCATGTCGGGTCTGCGCGATCTGTCGATCATCGCCACCCCGCCGGTCGAGCGCCATCCGATCAAAACCTTCGTCAGTCCCTGGAACGACGCCCTGGTCCAGGAGGCCGTGCTGCGCGAACTGAAACGCGGCGGTCAGGTCTACTTCCTGCACAACGAGGTCGAGACCATCGAGAACCAGGCCCAGAAGCTCGAAGCCCTGATCCCTGAGGCGCGGGTGGCAGTCGCTCATGGTCAGATGCGCGAACGCGAGCTGGAGCGCATCATGCGCGACTTCTACCACCAGCGTTCCAACCTGCTGGTGTGCACGACGATCATCGAGAGCGGCATCGACGTGCCCTCGGCCAACACCATCCTCATCAACCGCGCCGACAAGCTGGGTCTGGCCCAGTTGCACCAGTTGCGCGGTCGGGTCGGACGCTCGCACCATCGCGCCTATGCCTATCTCATCACGCCGCCGACCAAGACCATGACGGCGGATGCGAAAAAACGCCTGGAGGCCATCGAGTCGATGGAGGATCTGGGCGCGGGCTTCACGCTCGCCACCCATGACCTGGAGATTCGCGGCGCAGGCGAGCTACTGGGCGACGAGCAGTCGGGCCAGATCACCGAAGTCGGCTTCACGCTCTACATGGAGCTGCTGGAACGCGCGGTCGAGGCGCTGAAGTCAGGACGTGCGCCCGAGCTGGACCGCCCGCTCGACCACGGCACCGAGATCGATCTCGGGATTCCGGCACTGCTGCCGAGCGACTATCTGCCGGACGTGCAGGCGCGGCTGGTGCTGTACAAGCGCCTCGCCGGCGCACGGGATCGTGAGGAACTGCGCGAATTGCAGGTGGAGATGATCGACCGCTTCGGCTTGCCGCCTGAACCGGCGAAGAATCTGTTGGAGATCACCGAACTCAAACTCCTGGTCCAGCCCTGGGGCATCCGCAAGATCGAGGCGGGACCGGCGAGCGGGCGTCTGCTCTTCACCGAATCGCCCAGGATCGACCCGGCCAGACTCATCGGTCTGATCCAGAGCCGACCCAAGGAATACAAGCTGGAAGGCGGCGATAAGCTGAAGTTCTTCCGAGACATGGCTGAACCCGGCGCGCGGATTCGCGAGGTTCGGCGCATGCTGGAGCCGTTGCTGACCTAGCCATTCGGTCTTCAGTTGCGCGGCTGTGGCCGTGCATAGAACTCGCCGCACCGCAAGCGATAGACATCAATGAGCTGGCGCATCTGCTCGGCAACCGCTTGGGCGGTCTGAAGATCGGTATAGAGTCCTGAATCCGTCGTTTCCGGTTCCGGGGTCGGCGCCGACAACCGTATCGCCATGATGCCCGGCTCATACCAGCCGATTCGCTCCGGGCCTTCGACATGAAGGATCGACAGCGCCGGGTACATGGTGACGGCGTGTCTGGTTGCGACATGGTGGCCGGATTTCATAGCGATTCCCCTGAAGGTCGTTGTCCTGATGACCTTCAGGAGCGAATACCGTGCCAGCGGCGAAATCTTCGATCCCCCGGCGAATCTGGCACAGACGACACACTGAAACCGTCATGCAACACGCACGAAGCGACGAATTTTCGACACTGATGCCCCGCAAACGACGTAGCTCCGACGCCACTGTTGCAAGGTGGCCATCCATCCGGGACGCGACAGCCGGATCGAGCCGATGGCACCGCGAGTTTCGTGAACCAAGCAACAGTCCGGCGCGCGTTCGCGGTCTATGCTTACCGAGGATGGCGCCGCCTTGGCACGGGTGTTTCAGGGGCGAGCGGGAATCCTTTCCAATCACCGAGGAATCCGAAAGATGGCCACCGAGAACAGACGCCTGCTGATTGCGATCGATGCCGAGATCCGCGAGATCAACCGCACGACCATCAACCCGTTTTTCGAAGAGCTCAAGCTCTCAGACCTGACTCCCGTGATCGAAATGGTGGCCAAAGCCCGCGCCAACTACCTGCGAGCGCTCTATGACATCGCGCTCAAATCCCCGGATGGGCAGCCGGACGCGGCCGACATCGAACGGCTCGGCACCCTGCGCCGGATCTACGAGGAACTCGTCAAGGGCACCCAGGCGCTGGAGACGGCCATCGAACGTGAATATATGGACGTCGTCCGGTAGGCTCAGCGCTTGCTCTGACAGTTCGGGCAGAGGCCGTAGACCACGAGTGAGTGGTCTTCGATCTTGAAGTGATGCTCGGCGGCAATGCGTTTCTGACGCGTCTCGATCGTGGGGTCGAGGAACTCGACGATCGCGCCGCACTTGATACAGACGAGATGATCATGGTGCTCGCCGCTGTTGAGTTCGAAGACGGACTGCCCGCTCTCGAAGTGACGGCGACAGACGAGGCCGGCCCCCTCGAACTGGGTCAGCACGCGATAGACGGTGGCCAGACCGATCTCTTCGTCCTGACTCAGGAGTTCCCTGTAGACGTCCTCGGCACTCATGTGGCGCTTGCCACTGTGCTCGAGGATGCTCAGGATCTTGACGCGCGGCGCCGTCACCTTGAGTCCGGCCTGCTTGATCTGTTCGTTTTCCAACTGAATTCTCCGGGTCACGGGCCGACACGACCGACTTGGACGATCGCACTCGGCCACTTGGATCAGCGCCCCCTGTGATCCAGGAACGACGCTACGGTATGATGCTCTGATTTAGCGCAAAGTCGTGATCAGGACAAGATGCGAAAGATTTTCAGTTTTCCAATACTGGGCTCCATGATGGTCTCGATCGCCATCGCGGGATGCGCGCGCGACACCAAACCGGACGAGACGCAGACCTCGGTCCTGGAGAATCTGCCCTTCGTCTACAAGATGACGGTCCAACAGGGCAACATCCTCACCGAGGAGATGGTCGATGCGCTCGAACTCGGCATGACCAGGCGTCAGGTCAACTTCGTGCTGGGCACGCCGCCGCTGGTCAGCTTCTTCCATGCCAATCGCTGGGACTACACCTATACCATCAAGCGCGGGCATCAGCCGATGGAGCAGCGCAATCTGACGCTCTACTTCGAGGACGATCAGCTGGTGCGTATCGAAGGCGATCTGCAACCGAACCCGACGCGCGCCGCCGCACGCACACCCGAGCAGATCCTGATCGAGGTGCCTGATTACGAGTCACGCGAAGGTGTGGTCCGCCGCAGCCTCAGGGGACTTGGGCTGGACCCCAAGGACTGAAGACGGCGCACCGCCGAGGCGCCCCCTGAACACCAGCAAAGATGAGAACGACATGCATTGATAATTGACAGGCTCGAACTCAGCGCTTACTCTTTAACGCGAATGATTGCTATTTGCCAGCCATCCGGCTGCTCCGTCATCAATCACCGTGCAACCCAGCTGAGAGCCTGACGATGCCTACGACCACACCAGCCGCCAGTCGCCGTCCCGAGCACCTCCACAAGAGCGCACTGTCCCCGATACCGCGCACCATCGACGTCCGGTCACTGCTCGGCAACGATCCGTTCGTGATGATCGAGCACGGTGATTGTCGCTACGTCCTGCGGATGACCCGCAACAACAAGCTGATTCTGACCAAGTAAGGAGCGGCGTCCCATGCACGAACGCTCCATCCTGGACATTGCCGCCCCGTCCGGGCGAATGCCTCCCTACGGTGATACACGCCACGCGCGGCAGGAAGTAGCCATACCGCCGCTGGGGAGCCGTCGCCGCAAGCTGTGGGAGATTCCGCACAAGTATCACTGCCCCATCATCGGCACCTGCCTGGACGTCGGCGAGCTGAGGCGCCTGGACGCGCGTTTCAGCTGGCGTAAACAGGAGCGCCCGAGTGACTACGAGATCCATGTGAGCTTCGTTGCCGCCGCCGATGAGCGCAACGACCTCTCGCAGGCTACCTACAAACTGCTGGAGAAGAAATACACCGGTGTCGTTGGGCGCTTTACCAAGGCGCGCTCCACCGAGGAACTGCTCGCGCTCTGGACCGAGGCGCTCGGCGCCGGCGAGGTTCCAGGTGCGCTCTGGGCCGTCATGACGCACCCCCGGGCGGATGCCGTCGTGATGTCCCTGGTCTATGAAGACATCCATATGATCTCGCATCAGATCGGGGCCGGTCAGCGGGCGGATCTGAAGGCGCTCTCCGAGACACGCCAGGAACTCGCACGCCTGAAGCGCGACTTCGAGACGCAGCAACGGCGCGCGCGTGAGCTGGCCGATGGGCGTGAGCGCGAGATCGCGCGGTTGAGCGAGCGGCTGGCGCACTGTGAGGGTGACTGTGAGCGGTTGCGCGAGCGCGAGTACAGCCTCAGCGAACGTCTGAAAGCCGGCGGCGCGGAGACCTACCAGCAGGCTCTCGATGAACGCGACGCCCGTCTCGCTCAGCTCGAAGAAGCACTGTCGGCCAGCGAAGCCCGCACCGCCATCTGGCGGGAGAAGCACGCCCTGGCGCAGGCCGAATGCGAGCGGCTCGCGCAGTTGGCCCAGGAGCGTGCGGCCGACTGCGAAGCGCTGGAGCGGCTCGTCCTACAGTCCAGCGCCGCGTCCTGTGAGGACTGCCCCAACGAACGCTGCGCCCAGCGCGCCGACCTGGGCGGACGACTCGTACTCTGCGTCGGTGGACGCAAGCCACTGGTCGAGCAGTATCGGCGCCTGGTCACCGGCTGCAATGGCCGTTTCGACCATCACGACGGCGGACTCGAGGACAATCAGCGTCGCCTGG
>ERZ1673962.1380-NODE-1380-length-11708-cov-3.564747_pt1 | contig 11708 bp, 11 predicted proteins | sample MGYA00580188_ERZ1673962 | MGnify/ENA primary metagenome ERZ1673962 (study PRJEB41334, sample SAMN05608104) | rock metagenome | biome: terrestrial subsurface; feature: shale formation; material: shale | place: USA: Pennsylvania ... | reverse complement strand
TGGATCGAATTCGGTCGATGAGACGCCGGGAATCATAACATGCCGGCGTCGCGTACCGTCGGTCGGATGACCGACTGACCCGGCGATCAATGACGGTAGAGCGCGCCGCTCATCCAACGCCAGGCGATGAACCATGCCACTGTCGACGCGATGGCGCCGATCCCGAAAGTGATGGCCGGACCCGCATCGGCCCACAGCAGACCGCCGATCAGACTCCCGGCCGCCCCGCCGGCACCGAAGCTCAGACTGTTGTAAAGCGCCTGACCGCGTCCCTGGGTGCGCCCGGGAAACACATGATGGACCAGATGAATCGCCGAGGCATGGAAGGTGCCGAAGGTCGCGGCATGCAGCCATTGCGCGGCGAACATCACGACCGGCTGGTCGACGAAGACCCCGATCAGGATCCAGCGCACACCACCCAGCGCCAGACTCCAGAGCAGGACACGCCGCGCGCCGAAGCGCTCCAGCAGGCGATGCATGATCAGAAAGATCAACACCTCGGCGATGACCCCCAGCGCCCACAGCCAGCCGACCGCCGTGCTCGAATAACCGGCCGCCTCCAGATGGATGGAATAGAAGGCGTAGTAGATGCCGTGACTCAGCTGCATCAGGAAACAGGCGCCAAAGAAAGCCAGCACGCTCGGTTGAAGCAACAGCGCGCGCAGCGACACGGCAGACGGCGTGGCCTGGCGGGGTGCGCTGTCCGGTACCACAAAGGTCGCCAGACAGATCCCGACCGTCAAGAGCAGCACCCACACAGGCACCTGAGCCAGCGAGCCGTGTTCCAGCGCCAGCCCCAGCGCCACCACCACCAGCACGAACCCCACCGACCCCCAGACGCGCACCAGGGCATAGCGGGTCGGGCGCTCGCACAGATGGTTGAAGGTTAGAGCCTCCATCTGCGGCAGCGAGGCGTTCCAGAAGAAGCTGAACAGCAACAGGGTCAGAGCCATGCCCCAGAAGCCGTCCGTGACAGAGAGGGTCGCGAAGCCCAGCACCGCAAGCACCGAACCGAGTCGCACCACCGGCATGCGTCGCCCGGTGTGATCGACGATGTGCCCCCAGACCACGGGGGCCACGATCTTGGTTCCTGTGAGGATCGCCATCAGCACCCCGATGGCGAGCGGCTCGAATCCGGCATCCTGGAGATAGAGTCCCCAATAGGGCACGAGCGCCCCGAGCGAGGCGAAATAGAAGAAGTAATAGCTCGACAGACGCCAGTACGGCATGGGGCGGCTCGCTGGATGAAGCGCGACCGACCCCGCCTCCCGCACCGGATCGGTCCGAGTCGGCGGGGTCAGGGGGCCGGATCAGGAAGTGGGACGCGGCTCGGCCGGAATCGCCGGGATCGGCGGCACGACCTCGGCGTTCTGTGCGCGATGACGCAGGGTGTGATCCATGAGCACCAGCGCCAGCATGGCCTCGGCGATGGGCGTGGCGCGGATGCCGACACAGGGATCGTGACGCCCCGTGGTGACGACCTCGACCGCCGCGCCATGCCGGTCGATGCTCCGGCCCGGCAGCCGGATGCTGGAGGTCGGCTTGAGCGCGATACGGGCGACGATGTCCTGCCCCGTGGAGATGCCGCCGAGGATGCCGCCGGCGTTGTTCGACAGGAAGCCCTCGGGGGTCATGGGATCGCGGTGCTCCGTGCCCTTCTGCTCGATACAGGCGAAACCGGCGCCGATCTCCACGCCCTTGACGGCATTGATGCTCATGAGCGCATGGGCGATGTCGGCGTCGAGCCGGTCGAAGATCGGTTCACCGAGTCCGGTCGGCACGCCCGAGGCGACCACGGTCACGGCCGCACCGATCGAGTCGCCCGACTTGCGCAATGCATCCATGTAGGCTTCCAGCTCCGGCACCGTCTCGGCACAGGGCCAGAAGAAGGGATTGTGCTCGACCTGCTCCCAATCGAAGCCGCGCGGACGCCAGGGACCGAGCTGGGAGAGATAACCGCGAAGGCGGATGCCGAGCCGCTCGGCCAGATACTTCTTGGCGATGGCCCCGGCGGCGACCCGGATCGCGGTCTCGCGCGCCGAGGAGCGCCCGCCGCCGCGATAGTCGCGCACGCCGTATTTCTGCTCGTAGCTGTAGTCGGCGTGTCCCGGACGATAGCGTTCGGCGATCTCGGAATAGTCGTGCGAGCGCTGGTCCTCGTTGTGGATCAGGAGTCCGATCGGGGTGCCCGTGGTGCGGCCCTCGAAGACGCCGGAGAGGATCTCGACCCGATCGGACTCGCGCCGCTGGGTGGTGTGGCGCGACTGTCCCGGCTTGCGCCGGTCGAGATCGTGCTGTAGATCCGCCGCCGTCAGCTCCAGACCGGGCGGACAACCGTCGACGATGCCGCCGAGCGCCGGACCATGACTCTCACCGAAGGTGGTGACGACGAAGTTGCGACCGAAGCTGTTACCCGACATGGTCAGTAGGCCGGCGGCGGAACTGTGTCATCGGGATTCAGCCAGGCGTTGCCCTTGGCCAGCACATCACGGCTCAGGGTGCTGGTGGCCTGATGGAGCTTGATGCCGTTGATGATGTAATCGTAGCGGGCGCTCATGTAGTCGAACTCGGCCTGGAACAGATTACGCTGGGCGTTGAGCACGTCGACCTGGGTGCGGGTGCCGACCTCGAGTCCGGCCTGGGTCGATTCGAGCGCCGAACGGGCCGAGACGATAGCCGCCTGACGCGCTTTGACGTCCTCAATGCTGGAGAGGATGCCGCGGAAGGCGTCCTTGGCCTGCTGATCGACCTGACGCCGCACCTGGTCGAGCCGGTCCTGGGCGGCGCGGTACTTGTAACCGGCCTCGCGGGTCTTGGAGGTCACGGCGCCGCCCTGGAAGATCGGGACGTTCAGCGACAGCCCGACGAATCCGGTCTCCGAGTCAGTGCCGTTGTACTGGGCATCCGAGCGTGAGACATCATAGCCGGCCTGCAAGTCGAGCTTGGGCAAATGGCCCGAGCGCTCGATCTCGATGGTGGCCTTGGCGGCGTTGACCGACTCGATCGACGCCAGGATACCGTAGTTGGAGCGGATGGCCGTGCCGGCCCAGGCCTGGAGGTCGTTCGGCTCGGGTGGCGACAGCGGCAGTTTTTCACCGAGACGCGCCAGCGGCACGCTGATCGGCCCGACGATGGTGCGCAACGCCTCCCAGGCATTGCCGAGCAGGTTTTTGGCGCTGATGAGGTCGGCGCGCGACTTGTCGTAGGCGGCCTGACTCTCGTTGACGTCGGTGATGGCCACCAGACCGACCTCGAAGCGCTGCTTGGATTGCTCCAGCTGGCGTTCATCGGCACGCACCAAGGCCTCGCGCACAGTCACGGCATCGGCCGCGCGCAGCACGTCGAAATAGGCCTCGGTGGTCTTGACCATGAGTGCGATCTGGGCGTTGCGATACTCGGCCTCGGCCTGGGCGATGACGTTGTCGGCCTGCTGGAGCGTCATCCAGTTGGCCCGGTTGTAGAGGCTCTGCTTGACGACGGCCTGAATCTGCTGGGTATCGTAACGATCACTGCGATCGCCGATCGATCCGCCGCGCGAATCGAGATCGTAGAAGTTGGCATCGCCCTGGAGGCTGAGGCTCGGCAGGAGCAGCGAGCGTGCCTGGGGCTTGACCTCGCGCGTGGCAAACAGCGTCTGTTCGGCCTCGCGCAGCGAGGGGTCGCTCACCACAGCCATGTCGTAGATCTGAAGCAGATCCTCCGCCAGCGATGGCAGTGGCGATCCACCCAACGACAAGGCGATCAGGGCCGGAAGAATTCTCCTCATGCTGGGTTTCCTTGCGAACGGGCCGGATGGCCGAGAGATGGAGTCAAGGCGGCAGTATAGGCGACAAGCGGGCTCGGTCTCAATCGACCCGATCGCGGTCAGCTCCCCCACAGGATATGGTCGACATACTGTTTGATCCTGCGATGACCGGGTGTGTCGATGGTGGTGAACTGGAGATTGGTCCGGAACTGATCCCGGTTCGACAGCGAGCGCAGGACACGCGCATAGACCTCGACCTGGGCGTCCAGACCGAACTCGGGGGCGAGCGACATCAGAACCTCGGAATACGGCGGCAGCGCCACCGGCAGATCCACGCACAGCCCGAAGTATCCCATGTCGTGGATCTGGCCGACGAAGCGCTCGGGCAGGATGCGCTTGTCCTCGACGCGCTGGAAGACGGCCGGGAAATCGACCAGGATGCGCGGCGTCTTGCGAATCTCGATGGTCGGCACGCGCAGCAGCCGCGGCTCCTTGACGGCCTTGAGCTCGTAGAGCATCACGGGTTTGGAACGACCCTTGACCTGGACCTCGTTGACGCTGCCGACCTGGATGGCGTTGCCGGCGGCGCGAAAGCTCGCCTCACTCAGCAGGATCTGACCACGCAGGGCATAGCCCTCGATGCGCGAGGCCAGATTGACGGGGTTGCCGATGACCGTGTATTCGTTGTAGACGTCCGAGCCGAAGCATCCGGCCATGACGTCGCCCGTGCTCAGGGCGATACCGGCATAGAGACGCGGCTCGCCGCGTGCCTCACTCTGACGGTTCAGGTCGATCATGCCCAGCTGCATCTCGACGGCACAGTTCAGCGCGCGGACCAGATCGTCGGGACGGCGCGTCGGCACGCCGAAGACGGCCATGACCGCATCACCCATGAATTTGTCGACCAGACCGCCATGGCGATCGACGATCCTGGCCATGAGCCCGAAGAAACGATCGAGCAAGTCGACCATCAGCGTCGGCGGCACCGAATCCATCAAGGCAGAGAAGCCGCGCAGATCGGCGATGAGGATGGTGGCCTGGGTACCGACGACTGGATGGGATTTGCGCATGGTCGAAATCCATAATTGACGATTTTCATGGGTTTTGCGGGGCGCTCGGTTCATGCTTGGCGCTCGATCCCTAGACCGCCGCCAAAGAGAATAGCCACCCATGGACCGTTTTACACGTACCTATAGTTTGCTGCTCGGTGCCGTACTGATCGCCGCCCTCTTCTTCTGGGCCAAATCGACCTGGAAACCCGAGGTCTGGAACCTGGACGAGGTCTTGACCTCGGATGCCCAGCTCGCCGGCTACCCCTATCAATTCCGTCTGCGCGCGTTCCATGACGGTGTGGCCGTGATCTCGACACCGCGCTCACCCGAGTTCCCCGCCTACAGCTTCCTCCAGGTCATCCACCCCAAGCTCGCCGGCAAGGCCCAGGACGACCCGGAAATGATCGCGGCCCAGCAGGATCTCATCGATCACCAGAAACGCGCCATGGGGCTGATGCTCGCCCAGCCGGGCGTGAAGAGCGTCGACTGGGAACTCGATGTCCAGTGGCTGGCCGATCATGGCATTCATCGCTGAAGCGTCGTTGCGCGCGGGAGACCGCCTGCGGGACAGGGGAATTCTTGACCGAAACGGACTATAATCGCGCCCCCGAACAGCGGAGGGCCGACCATGGGAACCAGCAATCACGACCAGACGGCGAGCACCGCGCCGGGCGCAGACCGCCGTCATCATCTCTACAATGTCCTGGCCTGGATCTGCTTCGGACTCGGATTCGTCGGCATGGTGGTTCCCCTGATGCCGACGACGGTGTTCTGGATCTGTGCCACCTGGCTGTGGCTGCGTAGCCGGCCGCACCGCGTCCGCTTCCTGGTCGAGCATCCGCGCTTCGGCGAATCCATTCGCCGCTTCCTGGATCACGGCGAGATCTGCCGCACCGGCAAGACCGCCGCCGCCGTCGGCATGGCCGGCAGTCTGGTGATCTGGATCGCGCTCGCCGCCCCGAGCTGGCCGATCATCCTGCTGGTCGGCGGTATCCTGGCCCTGGTCGCACTCTGGATCCTCACCCGCCCCGAAGGGCCGCGCCGCACATCCACACCACCCCCGATGGCCGTCACCCTGGACGCCAGCGCCTGGGCGCGCGCCAAGCCGCCCGCCAATCCACCTGGATGAGCCGATCATGCGCTCGGTCCTGCTGGTCGACAATGGTTCGAGCCGTCCGGATTCGACGCTGAATCTGCGCCGACTCGCCGCCCGACTCGCCGAGCAGATCGGTGAGCCGGTCCGTCCGGTCTCGCTGTTGCACGCCGATCGCGTGGCAGCCGAACGGCTCGATGGCCAGCCGGCCGAGATCCTGGCGCCCACGCTGCGGCACCTGGTGAGCGAAGACCGGCGCGACCTGCGGCTCCTGCCGCTCTTCTTCGGTCCAAGCCGTGCGCTGACTCAGTTCGTTCCCGAGCTGGCCGCCCAGATCACGGCCGAATTCGGTCCCTTCCGGCTCGAAGTCGCCCCCGAACTCTGTCCGCTACCCGTGGGCGAGCCGCGCCTGATCGAGATCCTGGCCGACAATCTCCGTGTTGCCGCGACACGCGCAGCCATCGCTCCGAAACGGGTGGTGCTGGTGGATCATGGATCGCCGATCCCGGAGGTGACTGCGGTGCGCCGCTGGCTGGCGCTTGGGCTCGCCAGGCGCCTCGGCCCGGATGTCCGGCTGGAGGAAGCGGTGATGGAGCGCCGTCCCGGACCCGAGTACGATTTCAATGGTCCGCTGCTCGAAGATCTGCTGAGCCGCCTGGCCGAGGCGGATCGCGAGACGCCGATCCTGCTCTCGATGCTCTTTCTGTCCGCCGGCCGGCATGCGGGACCGGATGGCGACATCGCCCAGATCTGTGCCCGTATCGAAGCGCGCTTCCCGCCTCTGCACATCGAGGTTTCGCCGCTCGTCGGCAGTCATCCCGGTCTGATCGAGATCCTCGCCAGTCGTCTTCAATGAGCGCAATCAGATCAGGTGCGAACTTCGGCTGGCAACGGACCAGCTGCATCAAAACGGGCTTCCCACGAGTTTTGCGACGCAAATAATCGATTATCGATCGAATCACGATTGAACCGCAGGGCTGCCTCAGCGAGCGAGGGCATATCGGCCAAGGATCGGCTGACAAAAACACCTGGAACATCCGAACGGAAATGCATCTCGCCAAAATCCGTTGAGATCACAGGCAAGGCCAGTGCACGGTACTCGTAATATTTTATGGGATCGACAGACGCCGTTAGTGCATTGCTCTTGAAAGGGATCAGGCCTACATCGAATTGCAACATAGACTTCAAGGCCAGCCCGTGATCACAGGCTGGCAACATGGCAACGTTTCCAGGTAACGCCGTCTTCGGCGGTTCAAAAACAGGACCGATCAGTCGAATATCATCGCCTGGCCTGGACTCAGCCAAAGTGCGTATCCAGTCCCAGTCGAACCATGATCCTATCGTTCCAACATAGCCAAAAATACGCTTCGTGGATTTTGTCGAGACTTGCTCCATCGCAGGCATGACCGACAAATCCAGTCCGTTATGGACTAAGCGCACATCGTTATGAAATCCTTCCCAACGTATTTTTAGTTTAGAACTCGACGCCCAGATGGTGTCGACTCTTCGAGCAATCATTTGCTCTCTTCGAGCCAAAGCAATACGAGACAAACCCGCATAAAAAGCTGGAAAGTCATCCATCGCATCGTATAGAGATGAGCAACGAAAAAAACGCTCCAGAAGCTCCAGCGCCAGAACTGAAGGCTTGCCGATGACTAGCAAGGTACTGGAATCATTTACACATTCATCGAGCGCACTTAAGTTTGGCCGCCAAAATTGCCTGTTGATCAAAGCCGAACCAGGTAAAGGCTCAATAGGAAATCCACCTAGCTTCAACACCTTGAGCCAGGATGGTGCATCCTGGACCAGGCTAGTCGTCGTAGTTGATGGTGGACGCCTGAAATCACTCCACCGTGGAAACCGCGTTGGATAAGGATCGATCCAGAAAACATGTTTGCGGGTACGGCTATGAGCCCAGTGAACAAACTTGTGAGGCCGCTGAGCAAAACTCTCCCAGGGTACTGGCGACAGGTATACAAGGTGCATCAGACGAAATATTCACGTAAAGTCTTTACAATGCGCTCTGCGGCCTGCCCGTCTCCGTAAGGAGAAACCCCGCGCGCCATTGCGCGATAGGCGGTTTCATCATCGAGCAATCGCTGCACCTCTTCTACAATTTTTTTGTAATGTGGGCCAATTAACTTAACCACGCCCTGGTCAACAGCTTCTGGCCGTTCCGTTTCGTCGCGCAGTACCAACACTGGTTTCCCAAGAGCGGGGGCCTCTTCCTGAACGCCGCCAGAATCAGTGATAATGATGTAAGCTCGCTTCATTGCTGCGATGAATGGCGCATAATCAAGCGGCGCACAAAGAATGAAATTAGGCAACTCCGACAAGAATTCATAAGCAACATCTTTGACGTTGGGATTTGGGTGAACCGGATATAGAAACTGCACCGTCGGATTGTTCTCTGAAAGCGTGCGCAATGCGCGGCAAATATTGCAGAATGGCTCGCCAAAATTCTCTCTACGATGGGACGTTATCAGCACCAGACGTTTGTCAGGATCGACATCGACCCCAATGTTCAATTTTTTTGCAGCTGTCATCAGCAAGGCATCAATGACTGTATTGCCTGTAACAACGATTTCCCTATCTGGCACGCCTTCCTTAAGAAGGTTCTGTCGCGCCTTTTCTGTAGGGGCAAAATGCCAGCGCGCCAGTTTGCCCGCAATGACCCGATTGGCTTCCTCGGGGAACGGATTCTGCATGTCCCAGGTACGAAGTCCTGCCTCGACATGGCCGATAGGTATACGATGATAAAAACAGGCCAGTGCGACCGTCATGACCGTAGTAGTGTCACCTTGAACCAACACGGCATCTGGCTTTTCAGCTTCCAGCACATCATCAAGATCAAGCATCAAACGCGCCGTTAGCGTGGTCAATGCTTGATTCTGGCGCATGATATCGAGATCAATATCAGGCTCGATACCGAAAAAATTATTGACTTGATCCAACATCTGCCGGTGTTGGGCAGTCGCCAAAACTCGAACTTTCGCCCAGGATTGATTTTGAAGCGCCAAAATAACTGGCGCCATCTTTATGGCTTCCGGACGCGTACCAATCACGCAAAGAATTTTTTTCATTTCTTGATCCCCATGCGATCGAGAAGAGATATCCAGTCTTCAATGAACGATTTTGCAGAGAAAGCATTTCTTGCCTGCATAGCTGCATTACGCGCATCCGCATAATGATCGAATAGATATTCAATACGATCCGTCAACGCTTCCCTATCACCCAAAGGGTAGGTGAAAAGTGCTTTATGGTTACCGACCAGATCCGCATGCTCATTGATATCTGACAGCGCTACCGGCATAACAGACGAAATTGCTTCAGCCGCAGAGAGCCCAAAAGATTCGCCTCGCGAAGGCGAAACAAAAACCCCCCCAGCACTCGCAACAGCATTCATCAAGGCTTCCGCTGACGCAAAAGGGATTGGAGGCAGAACTACCGACACTCCATCTAACTTTCTTTTGGAGATTTCTTTGTGGACATTTATCTCGGGCGACAGAGGGCCGCAAAACAATAACATAAATTCTTTTTTTCGTCGTTTTTCCAGAACCTCAAAAGCATCGAGAAGAGATATTGGATCTTTCAGCTTATCCATTCGAGCAAAAAAAAGAATCGGCTTACGCGACCATGCCGGAAGCTCAATATTTGAATTCGCGCGAGATAGCGAAATATCCCAAGGAACAAAATTTCTAAGCACCACCACCGAATCAGCCAGTGATGGAAATTCATTTTTAACTAACTTGCTGAACGACATCGACGGAGTGACTATGAATTTACACTTTTCCGGCAAATCAAACAGATATTTTCTATTCTCTTCATAAGGAGTATGGCATTCAACGATATATGGAGCAGCTTTTTTGCTGCAAACATCTATAGCTTGAGGGCAATCAACAAGCGAAATCAAATCATACTCTCGATCGAGAGAGTCAACCAAAGATGCACTGCCATTGAGTTGATATTCTTTGAGAGCAGATGAAAAAGCGCTCAATCCGCCCGCATCTTGCATAAAATAGAAATCGACCGTTGTTTCCGGCAGGTACTGTTTGAAAGCCAATGCACGGTTTATAAAAACTCGCTCGCACCCACCAAAAGTTGCCCATGGATAAACAAAGCAGACCTTGATTTGCATAATGATTAAGCGCGCTCTTTTTGAGTTGGATTTTGACTGAATTCAATCCCCAGCAACACCCGAATTTCTCCAAGCTTTATCCTGGCTTGCGCGTGATTTCGCGGAGTGCATTGAGAAAACAGCCAAGCCATCGAAGTTCATTACTCACCCACGACCGCTCGATCAAGGGGGCTTAGTGTTTTGCGCTTCAAGAAGATTGATAAAGAGACCATATTCCTTGCTGGCTCGTCACTTTCGCCATCAACGTATCGAAACGAGCTTGCCATGTCGTTTGTGCAAGAAACGACTCCAAGTCACTCGGCGAGCGATTCTCATTGAGCGCAAGATCAAGTGAGTAGGCAATAGTTTCTTTTTCAGAGAAATATGTCATAGGAAATCTATCAAGATGACGAATACCCGTCACTATCACCGGCAAGCCAAAGTATAGATACTCATAAATTTTTATTGGATCCACTGCTTCGGACAAATCTCCCTCAACAAATGGAATCATACCAGCAGACCAGGAAGAAACCTTTTTATGCAGATCGCTCGGTAGCATTTTTCCCAATAAAGATACGTTGGGCATGTCAGTCGCTTTTTTTCTTACCCAATCGGGCTCTCCATATCCGACAATCTCAAAAACAATATCTACGCGCTCTTTCGCAAGAGAGAAGAGTGTAGGCCAGTCGAACCAAGCGTCAGTCAAATGACCGAAATAGCCAACTATCTTTTTTTTATTGCTTTGTGATCCAGCTATATTCCTTGTCTCAACGCCCAAAGTTTCGGCGCTATAACCATTGCCAATCACGGCAATATCAGAACGAATATCTGAAAATTTTTCTTGCAATGGTGGGGATACAGCACAAACGAAGTCAGCTTGAAGAACAAGCGATTTTTCCGTCGACTCTTCGAACCAGGGCGCCTGACCAACTCGATAAAAAGCCTCCCACTCGTCCATAATATCATAAATAACAACAAATCCTTTTTTTCGCAAAAGACTCACAAGCCTTACGAGTTTTTGCTCTGGCATAGTTATCAAAAAGTGCGCGGATTCAAAATTTGCGGACAAATCATTAGCATTTGCCACAAACTCAAACAGCGGAATTTGAATTATGTTGTGAGAAACCTCGCCACATCCCTTTGACAGCAATTCATTTGGCGACCACTGCCAGGCAACAAACAGAACGAGGTAGCCATTTGTTGAGTAATATTTTGCAGCATTAATGGGTCGTTGGTTGACCAGCTCCTCAAATTCGAATGCACATGGGATAACCACGATTTTTTTGCTTTTGTTTGCAGCATTAATCCATGCGACCTTATCAGTTTGCGCAGCAGGGTTTATTATACCGCCTTGATTGAAAATCAACTGCTTTCGAAGTCTTCTTGACACATAAGCATAGCGATGCCGATTCAATTTATTTCGAATTTCTTCAGGCAGGCGCCAATAAACAGATTTCAAAAATGCATATCGCTGCTCTGAAGAAAACACCGAGCTGTAAAATCTTTTCATGAACCGAAGTGGCCGAGTGAGGCGCCAAGAAGTAGAAGATAAGAACTTTTTCATCTTTGAATCACATTCGATGACAGATTGGTTGAGACTGTCCATCTCGGCCTCTCGCTCGGCAGCTGTCTGATGGAGGCGGACTATCTCGGCCTCTCGCTCGGCAGCTGTCTGATGGAGGCGGACTATCTCGGCCTCTC
>ERZ1673962.1378-NODE-1378-length-11721-cov-4.050231_pt1 | contig 11721 bp, 10 predicted proteins | sample MGYA00580188_ERZ1673962 | MGnify/ENA primary metagenome ERZ1673962 (study PRJEB41334, sample SAMN05608104) | rock metagenome | biome: terrestrial subsurface; feature: shale formation; material: shale | place: USA: Pennsylvania ... | reverse complement strand
ACGCGTGTCCGGAAATTACTGAAATGCTTGTCCGGGAATTACTGAAACCCGCACCATGACGGCCGTCATTCAAGAGGCCTATGTTCAGGGCCTATCGACGCGCTCCGTGGATGATCTGGTCAAGGCGATGGGAATGACTGGCGTATCGAAGAGCCAGGTCTCGCGGCTCTGCGGCGAAATTGATGAACGCGTCGATGCATTCCTGAACCGCCCGCTGGAAGGCGAATGGCCCTATCTCTGGCTTGACGCGACTTACATCAAGGTCCGCCGCGGCGGTCGGATCGTCAGCGTCGCTGCCATAGTGGCCGTGGCGGTTAATCTGGATGGACGCCGCGAGGTTCTGGGCATCGCTGTCCAGCCCAGTGAGGCCGAGGTCTTCTGGGACGAGTTCTTGCGTTCTCTGGCCGATCGCGGACTGCGCGGCACCCGTCTAATCATCGCCGACGACCACAAGGGACTGAAAGCCGCCGCCGCAAAGGTGCTCGGTGCGACAGTCCAGCGCTGCCGCGTCCACTTTATGCGCAACGCACTTGCCTGCGTCGGCAAGAAGGACAAGCCCATCGTCACTGCGGCGCTCCGGACGGCCTTCGACCAAGACACGCTCACAGCTTCGAAAGAGCACTGGGCCAAGTTGCTCGACGCCTTCGAACCGCGGCATGCCAAGCTTGCAGAGCTGATGCGCCGTGCGGAGGATGACGTGCTGGCCTACAAGAGTTTCCCCCGCGAGCACTGGGTCAAGATTCACAGCACCAACCCGCTTGAACGCCTCAACAAAGAGATCAAGCGGCGGACCAACGTCGTCGGGATCTTTCCCAATGAAGCCGCAGTCACACGATTGGTCGGAGCACTGATGCTGGAGCAAAATGATGAATGGGCGATCACGCGGCGCTACATGACACTGGAAACCGTCGCCGCCATTTGCGACACTACCCCAATGGACCCGGCGACAATCGCCGCCCTGTAACTGCGGCCAAGCCAAGGCCGAAGAACAAAGTTACACCATTCCTTGGGACACTATCGCGTTCTTGAATTCAAGGGCTTTCGGCATGAGGATCTTATGAAGATGGCGGCCGAGGCAGGTGTCCCAGAAGCCGACCAAGAAGGCGTCGTCGCATACGTGGCTGAGCAACTCGCGGGCCTACATGAGGGCAACGTTATCCGCTATCGCCTCAAACCGAGCGATCTCGACGGCGTCACACTCCCTTGATCTGCTTCGGCAAGGGGTAGAAGATAAACCTTCGCCCCTGGTGTGCAAAGAACTTTGGCAGTTCGATAGAGCAAACGCTCAGAAACTGCAGCGTCCATGCCAGGGACCTTATTTGCGCTGGACAGCGTCTTTGCATGTTCTGCGAGGGCTGTCCTTGCACCAATCGATCCGCCCTTGCCGGATCCAGAAGTGACACCGACACTCGTTTGTCTGCCGGACCGAAGGCGAGATCGCCGGGCGTTTCAGCCAGTCTGATATGGCCGTCCACCTGGGTCTCCGGTTTTTGCTGAGGGACAGCTTAATGGTCTCGCCGCACCCGCAGGGGCAGCGGAAGCAGGCCCATTTGTCGACGCCATCGCGCAGGCTTTGTCAGGTTGCTGACGCCGCATCGGCGGGGTAGTTTTTGTCATGCTGAACACCAAAGATTTGTCGGATCAAAGGCTTCCGGTTTCCACGGAGCGTCATCGGGTACGCCGTTTGGGCCTACCACCGTTTCGCTCTGAGCCTGCGCGACGTCGAAGACCTGTTGGCTGAACGTGGGGTTACAGTGTCGTACGAAACGATCCGGGATTGGGTGAGCCGGTTCGGGCACCAGTTTGCCGCAAAGATCCGCCGTGACCGTTCAGCGCCGGCAGATAAATGGCATCTCGATGAAGTCGTTATCCAAATCAAGGGACGAAGCCACTGGCTTTGGCGGGCCGTCGACGCCAAGGGCGACGTGCTCGAAATCCTGATCCAGTCCCGACGCAACAAGGCCGCGGCCCGCCGATTTCTCCGCAAACTGATGAAACGTTGGGGCCAACCCCGTGTGCTGGTGACGGACAAGCTTCGCTCATATGGAACGGCTAAGCGAGAGCTCGTGCCCGGGCTGGGTCACTGGTCGCACAAGGGCTTCTGTGGTTGCCGTCCGTGATGCAAGAAGTTTTTCAAACCGTGTAAACTGAACTGGTGATCGAGTGCGAGCTTCTGTCAGGCCTTTGAACGCGGCGCTTTCAGAAGCCGCGGGCCGGGATGGTGATCTGCGGATCAGGTCCAGACCTAAACATCGAGCTTTGGTGCTCTTTCCCTTATCCTGGTTCTACCGATCCAGATCTGTTCGATCATTCTGCCCATTCAGGTCATTGACTTCTCACACCTCCTTCACCGACGTTGATCCATCCTGTGCTGCACCGTGTTCATGCAGCGACGGTCTGCGTCGGATCCCTATAATTTTCCTTCTTTGTTTGCATGGCCCATAGGGCGCGGGCCATCTTGTTGGCCAGCGCAACTGCGACCAGCATCTTGGGTTTGCGCGCGAGCATGCGTTCCAGCCAGGACCCTTTGGGAATGGATTTTCGGCCTAACCAACTCAAACGCGACATCGCACCGATGATCAGAAGCCTTCTGATGTCAGGCTGGCCCGCCTTCGACATGCGCCCCAGACGAGGCTTTCCTCCTGATGAATGTTGCCGCGGCACGAGACCGAGCCAGGCAGCAAAGTCGCGGCCTGAGTTGAATGTCTCCAGTGGTGGAGCAAAGGCCTCAATGGCGAGGGCGCTTAACGGACCAACGCCGGGCATCGTCTGAAGACGTTTGGCCGTATCTGTCTCGGTGGACAAAGCTTTGATCCGTTTCAACTTGGCGTCGATCCGTACAGTGATCTCTTCAATCAGCTCGAAAAGGTCTCGACACTCCTGGCGGACCAGGTCTGGAAGATCGCAATTCGGATCCTCCAGAATCTCATTCCCGCGGCTTAAGTTTCCGATGCCCTGCGGGATTGTATGCCCGAACTCGTAAAGGACTGATCGCAGACCATTTACCAGCTCGGTGCGTTGATTCACCAAACGCTCCCGGCTCCGGAACAGGATCGCGCGGGCCTGTTGGTTCTCGGACTTGGGCGGAACAAACCTCATCTCCGGCCGTTGCGCCGCGATGACGATAGCTTCCGCGTCGGTAGCATCGTTTTTCTGGCGCTTCACAAACGGTTTCACGTATTGCGGCGCGATCAGCTTCACCTCGTGGCCCAAGCGGGTCAACTCGCGAGCCCAGTAATTGGCACTGCCAGATGCCTCCATGACGAGGACGGCCGGCGGTTGCGCAGAAATAAACTCCCTAAACTGTGGACGGGACAGCTTCTTACGAAATTTCAGGTGTCCGGTCATGCTGGCTGCGTGAAGCTGAAAAACGTTCTTTGCCAGGTCCACGCCGATCATTGTATCTTTCATTTGCCGTCCTTTCCTTTTCGTGACGTTGAACACCACGATCCTGGCACAATTCGATGCCGTTTGGGGAGGACGGCAACCACCCCATCTGAACAACCGAAGCGAGGCCTCCCACCGGCATACACGAAGACGCGAGAAGATCATGGGTCGGTTTAAATCCCCGCGCCAAGCACAGCAGTTTCTATCTGTGCATGATCAGGCCACCAGTCTGTTTCGCCCGAAGCGCCACCGCCTGTCCGCAGAATCTTACCGCCACGCTAGGAACGACGCACTCTCGCTGTGGACCGGTTATTCCAACGAATTGACTGCGTGACCTTCGCCGTCACCAATAAACTCAGCCTGACATCAGCAACCTGACAAAGCCCTGCAACGCGAACGAGATGCGCCGGTGCTTCATCAAGCGCCGCGCGCGGCCTCTTACACCATCCGATGGGACACTGCCCTCGCAGTCATCAACACCATGTTTTATATAAGTAATACAAAGTTCAGGACAGCGAAATCAGCGCGCTACTTGGGGAATGCGGGACCAAGAGACTATCAGCGTAGGTAACATAAAGTTGCTCAAGGGTTAATATTTACTCGTTTGTCAGCTGCGAGAAGTAGTGAGAGCTTGCAAACTTAGTCAGCTTTTCGCTGTGATATGAAGTCATCAGTGAGTGGTCAAGATCGGACGAGGGCCATTTGAGACTGATGCTGTAATCGCCGAGCTGATTGGAAGTTGTATGGGAGCACACCTTTTAGACCAGTCCTATAGACCTACCATTCGATCAGATGGTCTAAGTTGGAGTGCAAAATATGCGTGAGAAAAATAAACTGTTGTTGAAGCGACCTCAATTGGGAATTTGTAAAATATGAGCTATTCAGAGGTTCAGCATTTTATTGGCGGCAAGTGGTGTCCGGGCGGCGAAGGTTTGGCCCTGGATGTTTTGAATCCCGCTACCGAACAAATGATAGGTAAAGTAGCTGTCGCAACTAAAAGTGATTTGGATGCCGCTCTGGAATCCGCGCAGCTTGGGTTTGAGGAGTGGGGGGCTATGTCAGCTTATACCCGCTCGAATATATTGCGAAATGCCGCGATTATTCTGCGTGAGCGCGCTGACATGATCGCCGGGATATTAACGCTAGAGCAAGGGAAGCCATTGGCGCAGGCCAAGGCCGAAGTTCTAGCCGGTGCCGAATTCATAGAATGGAGCGCTGAAGAGGCGCGCCGGACATACGGGTTGGTTATTCCTGCGCGCAATGCCGAAGTGCTTCAGCTCACGTTACGCGAGCCAGTCGGGCCAGTAGCGGCATTTGCGCCGTGGAATTTTCCCATCAATCAATGTGTGCGCAAGCTGGCAGCGGGTTTGGCGGCGGGTTGTTCCTTTGTGCTGAAGGGGCCGGAAGATACGCCCGGCTCACCTGCTGAACTTGTGCGTGCCTTTGTTGACGCAGGCGTGCCGGGGAATACAATCAATTTGGTTTATGGCGATCCACCAATGATTTCTGGCCATCTGATACCGCATCGTGTGATCCGTAAAATCAGCTTTACAGGATCGACACAGGTCGGGCGGCAAATTGGGGCTATGGCTGCAAGCCATATGAAACGCATGACGCTGGAGCTCGGAGGCCACGCACCCGTTATTGTTGCTGAAGATGCCGATATCGAGGCTGCTGTGAAATTCATGGTGCTTCAAAAGTTCCGGAACGGCGGACAGGTCTGCACGTCGCCTACGCGCTTCCTGGTTCAACAGAAGGTCTTCGATCGTTTTGTTGAAAAGTTTGTCAAACAATGCGCAGAGTTGGTCGTTGGCGATGGGCTTGATCCCGCAACAGAAATGGGGCCGCTTATCAATCGCAAGCGGGTCGATTCAGTTTCCGAGTTGGTGGATGAGGCAGTGTCACTAGGCGCCAAGCTTTGCACAGGTGGAAATCGTATCGCCAACAAAGGGTTCTTCTATGCACCAACAGTTCTCACAAATGTCCCGATTGCTGCGCGTATTATGAATGAAGAACCGTTTGGTCCAGTTGCTTTGATCAATCCATTCAACACTCTGGATGAAGCGCTGGAGGAAGCAAACCGTCTTGAATTCGGGCTAGCATCGTATGCTTTCGCCGGAAGTGCCGCGACAGTTGCAAAGCTGGGCAAGGGGATTGCGGCCGGTATGGTGAGCATCAATCATCTAGGATTGGCTTTGCCCGAGGTTCCCTTTGGTGGGATCGGAGATTCCGGAGTGGGTACAGAAGGCGGAGCGGAGGCCGTCGCCCAGTTTTTGGCAACAAAATTTGTCACTCAACAAACGATCGGAGGATAGGATCTGACGCGTTGTGCGTCATATCAAAATAAGACTAAAATCAAACAGGGAGAGAAAAATGAAAACCAAGTTGAAATCAATAGCGCTGTCAGCCTTTGCAGCTGCGTTGACTTTTGGCCCCTTACAGGCGTCAGCAGCCGATGTTGAATGGCGCATGCAGACTTACGCGAGCACGGGGATGTCAGAATACAACTCGCTCGTCGTAAACTTCGCCAATCGGGTCGAGAAAGCCTCTGCTGGGCGTATGAAAATCCAGGTCTTTCCAGCAGGGCAAGTGGTTGCTTCGCCAGAAGTAACAGAGGCTGTGCGCGCTGGTGCGCTAGATCTCGGCAACACTTTCTTACTCTATTACGCTGGTAAGGAACCTGCCTTGCAGGGGATTAACGAATGGCCCGCAGGTCTCTATGATCAGCAAGCCTTAGAATGGTTCTATTCCGGCGGCGGTAAAGAATTGCTTCGGCCAGTTGGTGAGCGGAACAACTTTTACTACCTAGGCGTTTCGACACTGCTTGGCGAAAACATCTGGTCCAACAAGAAGATTGAGTCTCTTGAAGATTTTAAAGGTCTCAAAATTCGCACTGCAGGTTTGACCGCTGAATCCCTTTCCAAATTTGGCGCTTCTCCGGTTAGCATGGCATCTGAAGACATCTATACCGGCATGCAACGCGGAACGATTGATGCGTTCGAATTTGTATCCACACCAGTTCATTACGGCTTTGGTTGGCATGAAGTTACCAAATATGTCATTAACCCAAAATTCACGATGGGCGGGTCTTCGGATTGGATTGTGAACCTGGATTCATGGAACGCATTGCCTGACGACCTGAAAGAGATTGTGGACAACTCTTTGCGGGCCGCAAGCGATGATTTCTTTGTGCAGTCACGTCTTGAAGAGGGCGAGATTGTGAAGAAGCTGGAGGAAGCGGGAGTTGAGTTTCTTACGTGGCCAGAGGGCGAGATCGAAAAATTCGAGAAAGCCCGTTATGAAGTCGTTCGCGAAAAGTATTCGCCCAACTCAGAAGACTTTCGTGTGATCCAGCAGTCGCGCATGGATTTTTTGACCAAGCTTGGCTACGCTGTCGAAGCGCCCTGAAACCTGAATATTATTGTCTGAACTAAGAAAAAGGGCCCGGGCAGTAATGCCCGTTCCCAACAATTAAAAAAGGGAGGCGGGAGCGTGCAGAAATTACTTTCATTAGTGGATGGAACATCAAAATACCTGTCGTATTTGGCGACACTTGCGCTGATCGCGGGGATGATAGCCGCATGTTACGAAGTTTTTGCGCGTTATGTACTGTCCCAACCTACGATATGGACGGGAGAACTTGTGCAGATCTTGTTCGGCTCCATTTTTCTACTATGTGCGGCTGACAACCTGCGCACGGGTGGACATGTTGCCATCGACTTTATCAATAGCCTTTTGTCGCGCCGGATGAATTTGATCCTTGCCGGAACTGTTAGTCTGGTTATCTGCATATACTCGGCTATCTTTCTTAAAGTTATTTGGAAGCGTGCCACTGACTCCATTTTGATGTTGGAGACTTCGAACACGCCCTGGGATCCACCTGTATGGCCTTTGTCGTTTCTCTTGATCGTGGCGGTCGGAACGATGTTCTTGCAGGCGTTAGCGTCGTTTATCCGAACCACACAGGGTAACGATCCCTCTCTACCACAAAAATAACTCTTATTGACTAAAAAGAGAAACCAATTATGGACCCTGCGCTCCTTACCGTTCTGCTTTTCCTATCGGTGATCATCGTGTTGTTTTTCAGCGTGCCAATTGCCTTTGGAGTTGGCATTGTCTCACTGGCTTTCGGCTATTTTGTCTGGGGTCCTGCTTCGATCTTTATTCTGGGCAGTCAAGTTTACTCGGGGATGCAGAATACCTCTTTGGTTTCATTGCCGTTCTTTATGTTCATGGCATCGATACTTGTTCGAAGTGGTATTGCCGACGACCTTTATAGCGCAATGTATTTGATAATCGGCAAAGTTCGAGGCGGGTTGGCTATCGGGACAATTTTCGTCTGCGCTGGAATCGGCTGCATGTCAGGCGTCAGCGCGGTTGGTGTGATTACTTCAACCAAGATAGCTTTGCCTGCGATGTTAAGCCGGAACTATGATGAGAAAATCGCGTTGGGTGTCATTATGGTTGGTGGGGCACTTGGCCAGCTTTTTCCTCCAAGCATTCTTGCAATCGTCTTTAGCGGGTTATCAGGCGTTTCAGTGGGTAAAATGTTTGCGGTAGGCTTATCGACCGGTGCCGTGATGGTATTCTTTCTCGTTGCCTATATAGTTGTTCGCTGCTGGTTGGATAAAAATCTGTGCCCTGCGGCTGATGACAGTATGATGGGACATATCGAACCAAAAGAACGTGTGCGTATCTATTTGCGGACTGTGCCATCCGTTTTGGTCGTTTTTGCAGTTTTGGGATCCTTGTTCGCAGGCATTGCCACACCGACAGAAGCGGCTGCGATCGGGGCCGCAGCAAGTATGATCATCGCATTGATTTTGGGCACCATCGATCTGAAGCGTATTTTTGAAGCGGCGGTCGAGGCCGCCAAGCAAACGACAATGGTGTTGTGGATTGCCCTCAATTCATTGCTTCTGGTCTCTGTTTATTCAGGTATTGGTGGTGATGAGGTTGTGCGTGCCTTGATAGATAGCTTGGGAGTTTCACCGGGGGTCGTGATTGGGGTTATGCTTGCCACAATCTTTGTATTGGGATTTTTCATCGACCCTATCGGTATTCTGTTTTTGGTCATGCCGGTGTTTTTGCCCGTACTGACTGCGCTTGATGTTAATATGGTTTGGATCGGTGCCCTCGTCATTCTGGTTTTGGAAACCGCGTATCTGACGCCACCATTCGGATATAACATATTTTTCCTGAAGTCAGTAGCACCGCCGTCCATTAGTTTGCGAACAATTTACGCCGCAGCACCGGCTTTCGTTTTGATTCAACTGGTGACCGTCGCGGCGTGTTTTACGATGCCTGGAATTGTTCTTTGGATCATTTACTAGGAGACAACGAATGAAAGAAAGTGCAATTTACGATTATATAATCGTCGGCGCGGGCTCTTCCGGATGCGCTTTGGCGGAACGCCTAAGTCGAGATGCGACAGCACGTGTGGCACTGATCGAAGCGGGAAAGAGTGATAAATCCTTGCTCATCAGGATGCCTGCCGGGGTACGACTGCTCTATAATGGCGCGGCCTATAACTGGAAATTCTCGACCACGGCCCAGCCTGAGCTTGAGGCACGCAAAATTTATATACCGCGTGGCAAGGTGATCGGAGGATCGTCTTCCATCAATTCTATGATTGCTATCAAGGGTGCCCGTAGCGATTACGAAAAATGGGCGGCTGTTTCCTCTCCTGAGTGGGGGCCCGAAAACATGTATCGGGTTTTGCGTGAAATCGAAGATTGTAGCGCTCTACCCCTAGTGAGCCGTAACGGGCGCGGACAGGATGGGCCAATAAAGCTATCGCGGCGATTGACCGGCCATACCTTGTCCGAGGCCTATATTGAGGCTTGTGAGCAAGCGGGCATTGGGCAAAACGATGAAGGGTTCAACGGCGAAAATCAGGCGGGTGCTGGTTACTTTGATGTGAACATCGCGTATGGCAAACGCCATGGCGCGTCAATGTTCCTTAAGAAAGCGAGTGGTCGGAGCAACTTGACCGTTCTGTCCGGATTGCCAGTACGGCGGGTCCACCTAGAGAATGGTGCAGCTTGTGGTGTTGTAGTTAAAAAAGGCTCTGATGAAGTACTGCTCCGTGCCGATAGCGAAGTAATCTTAAGCGCGGGGTCAATTGGCACACCGCAGCTTTTGATGTTGTCCGGAATTGGGCCTTCGACGCATTTGCGCGAAACGGGGATAACCCCCATCATTGATGCTCCTGAGGTTGGTCAGAACCTGCGTGACCATCTGGATTGTTCAATACGTTGGGCGACGCAGGGCGTTGACACTTATACCAAATATTTTCGACCCTACGAGGGCCTTTGCCACAGCGCCCTAGCCGGCGCGCAATATCTTCTCAAAGGTACGGGAAGTGCTGCGACACAAGGGATTGAGGCGGGTGCCTTTTGGGGGACCGATCGTCCTGACCAAGCTGAATTTCAAACTCATCTTGTCTTGGCGTTAAAGTGGCCGCCGAAAGGAGAACAACATCCAAAGAACGGTTTTGCTTTGCGTGTTTGCCAGCTCAACCCACAAAGTGTTGGCGAAATCAGGCTAGCCTCCGCCGATCCGAATGATGCTCCGTTTATCGATCCGCGGTTTTTGTCCCATTCGAAGGATCTTGATATGCTGGCTGATGGCGTTACCCGTATGGTGGATGTCGTCGAAAGTGGAGCCATGCGGACATATCTAGATAAGGCGATTGATAAAGATGCATTAAGCACCGATCCCGAGGTGGTGCGTCGCTGGATCAGAAAAAACGCGGAAACCGTCTATCACCCCGTTGGCACATGTCGCATGGGTAACGATGATAGCTCTGTGGTTGATAGCGCCCTGCGGGTACGCGGCGTAGAAAACCTGCGTGTCGCGGATGCGTCGATCATGCCAACAATCCTGAGCGGAAATACCAATCTGAGCTGCATGGCTATTGGTTTGATTGCTGGCGAGACAATTCAGGCCAGTAGTTAACAGGAAGCTCCCCGGATTTTGACCGCTTACAACAGGTAGGGCACTCTAAATCTCCTGTTGTAGCCAAGACATGAAGGTAGGGAATAACGGATGGGTTTCAGTCGCTTTCGGTCGGATTACCGAAAAGGGGCAAACGATTGCTTTGTTATCACTGAATGCATGGGCAAGGCGGTTTGACGAGAATTCACGGTCCAGAAGGGCTTCGATTCCGATAGCTATTCCAAGCCCGCTCATGGCTGCTTCGTACATCATCGACGCGTTTTCAAACCATTGACCACGCTTTGTATCAACATGAATGCCATTTGCATTTGACCATCTTTCCCAATCTTTGGGCCGGGTTTCGCAATGTAAAAGTGCATTTTGCCAATCGGCAACATCGCTGATCAACGTATTAGGCGGGAGATAATCCGGCCGACATACCGGAACCAAATTCGTCTCAAACAACCGCGACGAAATATATCTTTGATCCTCTAAACTATCTGAAAGTATTGCAAGGTCGATGCCCTTCTGTTCGAAATGAATCTCATGACTAAGAGTGGTGACAATCCGAAGTTGCGCGTCTGGATGAGATTGCAAATACCGTGACCAGCGGGGGACTAGCCAGCTAACGATGAAGCTGGGGTAGGCGCATATAACAAGGGGTCGATCGGCATTTTTTCCGACCAGATTATGTGTGGCCAAACTAATTTCATCAAAGACGTCGGCTAGACTATCAGCGTAATTCCGTCCTTCGTGGGTTAAGGATATCTGTCGGTGCATCCGGTGAAAAAGGCTGCACCCCAAATAATCCTCAAGCGATTTAATCGAACGACTCACCGCTGCGGGCGTCACACTCAGCTCATTAGCAGCACTGACAAAACTTCCTGTTTGCGCTGCCATGACGAAAGTACGCAGTGCATTTAGTGGTGGTAATTTAGGATCCATCGACGCAACCTAAGGTAAGAAAAACTCAACCAAAGACTAAGAATAACTTAGTTGTAAGTCAATAAATTAAGTGAAATAGTAAATTCAGTGCAGCATTAATTGACAAATTGTATGTCAAAAAAATCCTTAAGGGGACAGCTATGACCGAGAGACGTAGAAAATTCTATGCTTGGGGCTTTGAGGATCAAAGCGCCACACCCGAAGAGATGAAGCCGGTACTGGATACTTGGCACCGTACCTTCGAGGTTGATGCATTCGACGTAAAGCCCGCACCAACGCTTGATACCATCGATATGCCAGAGAGCAGAATTACCCATTTTCCAGAGACAATCAAAGATATTTGCCGCACAGATCGGTATGAGCGTGCGTTGCATAGCTACGGTCGGTCATTTCTTGACAGCGCCAAGATGTTTCGCGGTGATTTCCGCAATGCCCCAGATGTGGTTGCTT
>ERZ1673962.1377-NODE-1377-length-11728-cov-3.657500_pt1 | contig 11728 bp, 10 predicted proteins | sample MGYA00580188_ERZ1673962 | MGnify/ENA primary metagenome ERZ1673962 (study PRJEB41334, sample SAMN05608104) | rock metagenome | biome: terrestrial subsurface; feature: shale formation; material: shale | place: USA: Pennsylvania ... | reverse complement strand
TGATCAGCAGCGGCTTGCCGGCCTTGGCGACACCTTCCAGCACGGGGAGAAGATCACGGATGTTGGAGATCTTCTTGTCGTGCAGCAGGATGTAGGGCGCGTCGAGTTCGGCGCTCTGGCTCTGCTGGTTGTTGATGAAGTAGGGCGACAGGTAGCCGCGGTCGAACTGCATGCCCTCGACCACGTCCAGCTCGTTCTGCAGCGAGGTGCCGTCTTCGACGGTGATGACGCCTTCCTTGCCGACCTTCTCCATCGCCTCGGCGATGATGGTGCCGATCGAGTCGTCGGAGTTGGCCGAGATGGTGCCGACCTGAGCGATCGCCTTGGTCTCGGTGCAGGGCTTGGAGAGCTTCTTGAGCTCTTCGGTGGCGGCCTCGACGGCCTTGTCCATGCCGCGCTTCAGATCCATGGGGTTCATGCCGGCGGCGACCGCCTTCAGACCCTCACGAACCATGGCCTGAGCCAGCACGGTCGCGGTGGTGGTGCCGTCACCGGCGATGTCGGAGGTCTTGGAAGCGACTTCCTTGACCATCTGCGCGCCCATGTTCTCGAACTTGTCCTTGAGCTCGATCTCCTTGGCCACGGAGACGCCGTCCTTGGTGACGGTCGGCGCGCCGAAGGACTTCTCCAGCACCACGTTGCGGCCCTTCGGACCCAGCGTGACCTTGACGGCGTTGGCGAGGATGTTGACACCCTCCATCATGCGGACACGGGCATCACCGCCGAACTTCACGTCTTTTGCGCTCATGCTTCTAAATTCCTCGAATGAATCGGTTTCTGTCTTGATTGGGAAAAGCTTGGAGACTCAGGGGGCGGAAGGCCGATCAGCCCTCGACGACCGCCATGATGTCTTCTTCGCGCATCACCAGGAATTCCTTGCCGTCGAGCTTGACCTCGGTGCCGGAATACTTGCCGAACAGTACGCGGTCGCCGACCTTGACGTCCAGCGGACGCGCCTGGCCGTTGTCGAGGATCTTGCCGTTGCCGACGGCGATGATCTCGCCCTGGATCGGCTTCTCGGTGGCGGAATCCGGGATCACGATGCCGCCGGCGGTCGTGCGCTCCTCTTCCATGCGACGGACGACGACGCGGTCATGCAGGGGACGGATGTTCATGGATGGCTCCTCGATACAGGTTGAGAAGTGGGTGGGTCGAGTCGCCGCGAGACCGACGCCGGGCCGGTCTGTTAGCACTCACTTGTAACGAGTGCTAATGGTAGAGCGAAATCGTCGGCTGTCAAGTTCCAAAGCGCGTTCTGGGGGATGGCGGGTCGTGGAGCGGGAGACGGGAAACCGCGCTGAAGCGGAAAGATCGAGACCGTAGGGCACGCCCGTGCGCGCCCTACCCTGGATCACATCATCGTAGCGCCAAAGAGGCTCAGTTGTTCTTGGCGCCCTGGCTGATCCAGGCCTCGACCACGGCGATCTCGGCGGCCGGCAGCGGATCCTTGCCGTGCGGCATGCGGATGGAGGCATCGACCTCGCCGGCCACCAGGCGATAGAGGCTGCTCGACAGGGCATCCCCAGGAACCACCACGGGTCCGAACTTGGTGCCCTTCATCAGGGTGTCATAGGACTCGACCAGGAAACCACTCTTCTGATGCCCGAGTCCACCGCTCAGGTGGCACTCGACACAATGCTTCTTGAGAATGGGCTGCACGTCTTGCGCAAAGCTCACCTCGGGGGATCGATTGCAACCAGTCAGGGCGACCAGGATCAGAGGCAGTCCAACGGTAGCGAAACGGGACAGGTTTTTGTTCATCTCATCGATCTCGTTATTAGGGTTGGAGACAACTTGCCTTGCAAGCCGATCCTTGCTCGACTCAGTCGACAGCACGGCCGCATTCCGATTCCCGCAGGATCTGTACGGAAAACGGCTGGCTGACGACTCAAACATAGACCCTATTGGGTCTATGAAACCATGATCTAGGCCAAGATTTCGTGCGACTCCGTCCCGGATCGATACGTTTTTTCAGCCGGCCCGCCGCCAGGTCGTTCCTTGAGGACCGTCTTCCAGCACGATGCCGGCGGCGGTGAGCGCCTCGCGCAAACGGTCGGCCTCGGCCCAATCCCTGTTGGCGCGCGCGGCGCGGCGCTGCGCGATCATGGCCTCGATCTCGGCATCGCTCGGACCGTCGGCGTCCGTGCCACCGCGCAGATAGAGTTCGGGATCGTCCTGGAGCAGACCCAATGCGGCGCCCAGTTCGCGCAGCAGGGCGCCATGCGACGCCGCTTGGTCCGAGCCATCGGACCTGAGCCGATTGATCTCGCGCGCCAGCTCGAAGAGCACGGCCAGCGCCTCGGGCGTGTTGAAATCGTCGTCCATCGCCGAGTGGAAGCGGGCGCGGAAAGATTCACCCTCAGCGGGCGCGGCCTCGGGCAGTCCGCGCAGTGCGGTATAGAGCCGGGTCAGCGCCGCGCGCGCCTGCTGGAGCGCGCTGTCATCGTAGTTGAGCGGACTGCGGTAGTGGCTGGTGAGGATGAAGTAGCGCACCTCCTCGGGACGATAGAGGCGCAGGATCTCGCGCACGGTGAAGAAGTTGCCCAGCGACTTGGACATCTTCTCTTCGTTGACGCGGACGAAGCCGTTGTGCATCCAGACGTTGACGAAGGGTTCGCCCGTGGCGCCCTCGGACTGGGCGATCTCGTTTTCGTGATGCGGAAACTGAAGGTCGGCCCCGCCGCCGTGGATGTCGAAATGATTGCCCAGACAGCAGGTGCTCATGGCCGAGCATTCGATGTGCCAGCCGGGACGTCCCGGTCCCCAGGGCGAGTCCCAGGCCGGCTCGCCGGGCTTGGCCGACTTCCAGAGCGCGAAGTCGAGCGGATCACGCTTGGACTCGCCGATCTCGACCCGCGACCCGGCGCGCAGATCGGCCGGATCCTTGCCCGAGAGCTTGCCGTAGTCGGGGAAGCGGCTGACGGCGTAGTAGACGTCGCCATTGTCGGCGACATAGGCCAGCCCCTTGTCGATCAGCGTCTGAACCATGGCCAGGATCTCGCCGATGTGCGCCGTGGCACGCGGCTCGTCGGTCGGCGGCAGCACGCCGAGCGCCTCGCTGTCCTCGCGCATGGCCTGGATGAAACGCTCGGTCAACGCCTGGAAGGGTTCGCCGTTCTCATTGGCGCGGCGGATGATCTTGTCGTCGATATCCGTGATGTTGCGGATATAGGTCACGTCATAGCCGAGCGCACGCAGATAGCGATAGACCACGTCGAACACGACCAGCACCCGCGCATGCCCGAGATGACAGTAGTCGTAGACCGTCATGCCGCAGACATACATGCGGACTTTGCCGGGTTCGATGGGTTGGAAGGGAGCTTTCTGGCGGGTCAGGCTGTTGTGGATCTGTAGCATCGCGGTGGCTTGGGTTTGAAATGACCAACATCGAGACCCCATGGTAACAAAGGCGCGGGTTCGCGACGCGATCGATCTTCGTCGGCAGCGATTGGCCGGATGCGATCGATTGGGCAGCCCGGCGACGATTGCACTAAGATACCCCGCCTTGTCACACGATAGCCGCCAGAGACCATGCCACATCGCACCCTGACCGATTCCGGCGTCGGCGCGCACCGACGTCCCCTCTTGGACTCGATCGACAGTCCGGCCGACCTGCGCGCCCTGTCCGAGAGCCAGCTTCCCGAACTCGCCAGCGAGCTGCGTTCCTTTTTGATCGAATGCGTCTCCAAGACCGGCGGACATCTGGCGGCCGGACTCGGTGTGGTGGAGCTGACGCTCGGTCTGCACTATGTCTTCGACACGCCGCACGACCGGCTGGTGTGGGATGTCGGTCATCAGGCCTATCCGCACAAGATCCTCACCGGGCGACGCGACCGCATGTGCACGCTGCGCCAGAAAGACGGCATCTCGGGATTCCCCAAGCGCGGTGAGAGCGAATACGACACTTTCGGCGTCGGCCATTCCAGCACCTCGATCAGTGCCGCGCTCGGCATGGCGCTCGCCGCCAAGCAGAGAGGCGAACGACGCACCGTGATCGCCATCATCGGCGACGGGGCGCTCAGTGCCGGTATGGCGTTCGAGGCGCTCAACCATGCCGGCTCGATGGACATCGATCTGGTCGTCATCCTCAACGACAACGAGATGTCGATCTCGCCGCCGGTCGGCGCCATCAGCAACCATCTGGCGCGTCTGCTCTCGGGCAAGCTCTACACCAGCGTGCGCGAAGGCAGCAAGCACGCCCTGGCCGGGATGCCGCAGTTGCGCCATCTGGTCGGGCGCTGGGAAGAGCACATGAAGGGCATGCTGATGCCCAGCACGCTGTTCGAGGAACTGGGCTTCAACTACATCGGCCCGGTCGATGGGCACGACATGGACGGGCTACTGCGCACCCTGCGCAATATCAAGGACATGCCTGGTCAGCGCCTGCTGCACATCGTGACCAAGAAGGGGCGCGGCTTCGAGCCGGCCGAGGGTCAGCCGGTGATCTACCATGGCGTCACGCCCTTCGATCGCCAGACCGGACAACTGCTCAAGGCCAAGGGCGCGGGACCGACCTATACCCAGATCTTCGGCGGCTGGCTCCATGACACCGCCGCCGCCGATCCGCGTCTGGTCGGCATCACGCCGGCCATGTGCGAAGGCTCGGGTCTGACGGCCTTCTCCAAACGCTTCCCCGAGCGCTATTTCGACGTCGGCATCGCCGAACAGCATGCCGTGACGCTGGCCGCCGGTCTGGCCTGCGAGGGGCTGAAGCCGGTCGTGGCCATCTATTCGAGCTTCCTGCAACGCGCCTACGACCAGCTCGTGCATGACGTGGCGCTCCAGAACCTGGACGTGACCTTTGCCGTCGATCGCGGCGGACTGGTCGGGCCGGACGGTGCGACCCATGCAGGCAGTTTCGATCTGAGCTTCTGCCGCCCGATCCCGAACCTGGTCATCATGACCCCATCGAACGAGAACGAATGCCGGCGGATGCTCAGGACGGCCTATGAATACGAAGGCCCGGCGCTGGTGCGCTATCCGCGCGGCGGCGGTCCGGGTGTGGCCATCGATCCGAATGCTTCGGCGCTGCCGATCGGCCGGGGCGAGATCGTGCGTGAAGGGTCGCGGATCGCCCTGCTCGCTTTCGGTCCGCTGCTCAAGACCGCGCTGGAAGCCGCCGAGGTCTTCGATGCCACGGTCGCCGACATGCGATTCGTCAAGCCGCTCGATGAGGCGCTGATCCTGGATCTGGCCGCGCGTCACGAGATCCTGGTGACACTGGAGGAGAACGCGATCGCCGGTGGCGCGGGCAGTGGCGTGGCCGAGCTACTGTCGGAGCAGGGCGTGGTCAGGCGCTGTCTGCATCTGGGTCTGCACGATCGCTACATCGATCATGCCGAGCACCATGAGCAGCTCGCCAGTGTCGGACTGGATGCGCCGGGCATCATCGCCAGCCTCCGGGCCGAACTCAAACGGCACGAACACGCGGGCTGAAACCATGCTCGCTGTCCAACCGATCCCGGCCTTCGAGGACAACTACATCTGGCTCCTGACCGAAGGGGGCGGAAACGCGGTCGTGGTCGATCCGGGCGATGCCGAGCCGGTGCTGGAACGATTGAGCGCCGAGCATCTGACTCTGACGGCGGTGCTGATCACGCATCATCACTATGATCACACCGGCGGGTTGGAGGAGTTGCTCGCGGCCTTCCCAGGACTGGAGATCAACGGCCCGGACGACGCTCGCATCCGTGCTCTCACTCACCGTCGGCGCGAGGGCGAGACCTTTGTTCCGGCTGGATTGACGACGCCCTTCCAAGTGCTGGAAGTTCCGGGTCACACCTCAAGCCATATCGCCTATCTGGGCGCCGGCCGGCTGTTCTGCGGCGACACGCTGTTTGCGGCCGGGTGCGGACGGGTCTTCGACGGCACCTTCGAGCAACTCGCCCATTCACTGGAACGGATCACCACTCTGCCCGCCGACACGCTCTGCTATTGCGCGCACGAATACACTCAGGCCAATCTCGGTTTCGCCGAGTGGGTCGAGCCGAACAGTCCGGCGCTGGCCGAGCGCGTGCGTCAGGTTCAGCTACTGCGCTCCAGCGGACAGCCGACCGTGCCCTCGCGTCTGGATCTGGAGCGCGCCACCAATCCCTTTCTGCGCACCCGCGAACCGAAGGTCATCTCCGCCGCCGAGCGTCAGGCCGGGCACAGATTGGCCACGAGCGCCGCGGTCTTCACCGCCCTCAGACGCTGGAAGGACGAGCGCTACGATTGAGACAGGTGGTTGGTAGCACAAAAACCCGCTACTCGGCGGGTTTGGGATCATGGCCTTTTGGGCCTCGCCTAGACCATCCCGCCCATGAACCGCTCCCCTTCACGTTTACCCACTCAAACGAGAGCGGCCGACTTGTTGCGCCGGTCAACTAACGCACCGCTGCGACCACATTGCCCTTGACGCCAGACCTAGGGAAAGCACAGAATTTCCATTCACTTATCTATTCGCTTATCTATTCACCCAATGTCTCGCCACGCCGACCCCATCCGCCTTCAGCTCTCCATGGGGCCGCTACCCAGCAGACAACTTTTTGAAAAAATAGGAATTAGTCAGCCGACTGGGTCGCGCGCCCTAAAAGCCCTTGGCAGCGAAGTTGTTCGGTTCGGCTCGGGACGAGCTATTCACTATGCCCTGCGCGACGAGGCACGAGGGCTACCTGACATCGCAATCTACCGTGTCGACGTCGAAGGGCAAATTCGGCGACTCGGAATGCTCATCCCGGTGCGCCCTGAGGGGTTCGTCATGCGTCAGGAGAACGGCGCTGCTCACCATAGCGACGGACTTCCGTGGTGTTTACTCGGCATGCGTCCACAAGGTTATCTAGGGCGAGCCTATGCGGTACGCTACGGGGCCGAACTAGGGTTACCTGGCAGCCTTTCTGACTGGACGGACACTCACGCCTTACGGGCCTTGCTGGTGCACGGCCATGACGTCGTAGGCAATCTCCTTCTTGGGGAGATGGCTCGTGAGCGCTTCCTGTCTGCCCCGCCCCCGACACCCCTGCCTATGGCTGAGAAGGCGGGCCATTACGTGCAACTAGCCGCAGAAGCTGCCCGCGGCGACACGCCCGGTTCGTCCGCAGGTGGCGAACAACCGAAGTTCACTACGTTCGCCGAAACACCGGACGGACCGCGCCATGTCATTGTGAAGTTCACAGAACCTGTCGACGGGCTAGTGAGCGAGCGATGGAGCGATCTTCTGCTTGCAGAACACCTTGCACTGGAAACGTTGCGAGAGGCTGGGGTAGCCGCCGCCAGAACGCGCGTCATCGATCACGGACAGCAGCGCTTTCTCGAAGTCGAGCGTTTCGATCGGGTTGGAACCGCCGGGCGACGAGCAATCATCTCGTTAGGCGCTTTTGACGCAGAATTCGTCGGGTCTGGAAGGGGTCGCTGGCCTATTGTTGTGCGGCGCCTGTCCGCGTCCGGCGAAATCCGCTCGGAGGCTGCCGATGAAGCGGATCTCCTTTGGGCTTTCGGCGCGCTGATTGGAAACACTGACATGCACCTCTACAACTTGTCCTTTGTTTCGGATCACGGCCGCCCCTACGGCATCGCCCCAGCGTATGACATGTCACCCATGTGTTTTGCCCCCCGCAACGGCGGCGGCATGGCCGACACGATTCAGAAAGCAACCATCCATTCGGACGTGTCGAACGAAACATGGCGCCGGGCTGGGCAACTGGCACGCGATTTCCTGGCTCGTATCCAGCGTCAGAGTGTGTTTAGTCGTCGATTCGATCCTTGCCTCCATTCGCTGACGCAGCACATCGAAGCCGCAAGCGTGCAGATCGCAAAGCTAGGATAGCCGCAGCCCCTCTTGCTCGCGCTGAGAGGAGCAGCGATCAGATAGAGACTGGCTCAGGCGATATCGGACGGCAAACCAGCTTCACCAGCTGGTCGAGTTCGCCGCCAAGGATCTTGGCCCAGCGGTCGAAATCAGCCTCTTTCTTGGTGCGGAAGCATTCGACGAATCGCTGCCCCTTGCACCGGATGCTGACTTGCCTGGGTTTGGCGCGATTGTCGAACGTGCGAATCGATGCCATCGCGCGCCCCGTTTGGTGTGTTGCGGTGGGCGCCAGTGTAGCGTCGTTTTTTGAGTAGTGCGCTCAAATCGGGGATTTCGGATCAGACTTGGCGGGGTGACGCTCTTGCAAATGCCTGATTTGATTGGCGGAGAGGGAGGGATTCGAACCCCCGGACCCTTTCGAGTCAACGGTTTTCAAGTTTGCCGTAGGCAGACTTTGCCCCGCTTTAAGGCACTATTGTAAGCCTTACGCCCCTTTGCAGGTCAAGCACTTAGCGTCGTTTGCCGTTTTGCGTAACTTGTCGTAACTTTACGCTGAGCGCTTACGAGCCGCTTATGAGTGCCAGAATAGATGCGGCCGGCGACTGCGCCAACAGTCCCGACCGCGTGGTCAACCTCCTTACCTACGAAGGAAGCCAACGTGAAGATAGTACCCACAACACCGCCCGCCAGCGAGGTGCAGCATGCCTAAGCTGACAAAAACCTACATTGACAAGCTCACCGCGCCCGCTGACAAAGAGGCGTTCCACTGGGACACCGAGATCAAAGGTTTCGGCCTGCGCGTCACGCCCACCGGGAAGATCACCTACATCGTGCAGGGGCGCGTCAATGGCAGTTCGCCCCGCATCAGCATCGGCCCGCACGGGGTCTTCACCGTCGATCAAGCCCGTGAGGTTGCACGCGAGCACCTGCGCAGCATGCGCATGGGCATCGATCCGCGCGCCGTTGCCAAGAAGGAAGCCGCTCAGCGTGTCACCCTGCGCGACGTGGCCGACGCCTACAAGCGTGACCGCCCGTTGAAGGACAGCAGCAAGGCCGAGATTGAACGCCATGTGACCACAACCTTCGAGGCATGGCTCAAGAAGCCGCTGAAGGACATCAACCGCGAGATGGTGACGAAGCGCTTCAACGAGATCAAGACCAAGGGCACGCGCGGCGATGGGCCAGCGCCAGCACAGGCGAACCAGTCAATGGCGGTGCTTCGCGCCTTGTTCAATTACGCCATCCGCGAATACCGCGAGCCGGACGGCGCACCCGTGCTGACGGATAACCCTGTCGATGTGCTCTACAAGAAGTGGGTGCCGCTCAAGCCCCGCACCAGCCGCGTGCCGGATAGCAAGGTCGGCGCGGTGTGGTCATTCCTCACCAAGGCACGCGAACAGGCATACAACCGTGACACGCTGGCAAGCATCGACCTCGTGATGCTGCTCATGCTGACCGGCCTACGGATTGGCGAATGCAGCGAACTGACATGGGATCGGGTCAATCTTGAGGAAGGGTGGATTCACATTCCCGACCCGAAGAACAGCAACCCCGTATGGCTGCCGCTATCCACGCAGGCGGTGCAGTTGCTGACCACACGGCAACGGGTCAAGGGTAGCCCGTTCGTGTTCTCGTCCTGGGGCAAGTGCGGGCACATACGCGACCCGCGAGATACCATGACGAAAGTCAGCGAGGCGGCAGGCACCAAGATCACCCCTCACGACCTGCGCCGCACCTTCACGACGATAGGCGTGGCATCGGTGGGCATCGACTTGCACAAGGTCGAGCTACTGACGAACCACGTTCCCAAGGGCGTGACCGCGCGCCACTACCTTGAAACTTCGCACCTGCAATATCTCAAGCCTGAGACACAGCGCATATCCGATTGGATCGAGCAGCAGGCGGCAGCGCTGAACAAGTATTTAGAAGAATCAACGGTTTAATTTATCCAACATTGCCGCGTAAAGCGCTGCTACAGTAACGCCAACTAAGCCGCTCCGTGCAATGCGGGGCGGCGATTCAAGGGGCCGCACAGGGCGCCAAGGCAAAGAAGCATCTGTGACGCAAGCCGGGAAACCGGACACCCCCGAAACCGTCTGGGGCAGGTGACGACACAAATCTCGACGGCAAGCATTCGCCTTGCTGACGCTCCCTTTGATATGCGCAGGCAAGGCACAGTCTGAGGACGACTTGCCATGACCACACTTTCCGCGCTCAGCCCCGACCTGCTGACGAACGAAGAAGCTGCCGCACTGCTCGGCATCAAACCGAACACCCTCGAAATCTGGCGCACGAAGGGCAAAGGCCCGGAATTCGTGAAGCTCGGACAAACCAAGTCCGCGCCCATTCGCTACCTGCGCACCAAGATTTTCGAGTTCATTGAGGCGCAGTCCTTCCGCAGTACCAGCGCCTACGCACCGAACGCCAAACAAGCTGTTTGACGTTCGTGGCGACGAAAAACCAATGCAGCCGCGCAACTTGCCTACCCCGCACACCCGCTGATAAGCCCTGCGTAACTCCATCAAGAAAAAAGCCACCGGGTCAGGGTGGCTTTGAAGAGGAACAACTGCAATGGACAAACACACTTTAGGGCATGCCGGTTCAGGCGGCTCGGATATTTCGCAGGCAGCGCAGCCGCTACAGCGCGGCCAGCACGCGAGCCAATGGGGTAGCGGCGGCCAGCATGCAAACGCGGCCCCAGCCGCCGCGCAGCCCGATTGGTTCGACCGCGCTCTGCAACAGGCAGCGCAACCCCACAGCGACAAGAGCGCAGTCGTGACGATCACGCAATCGAGCAGCAAGCGCAGCAGGTGAAGGCGGAAGCGTTCAAGCTCAGTGGGCCGATCTCGGCGCACGAATGGGATCACGCGCGCTCAACGCAGCCCGCAGTCATCGACAAATGGTTTTACGAGGATGTTGGCGTCTTCGTTGCACCGGGCGGCACCGGCAAAACGACGCTGCTGCTGTTCCAAGTCATTCACGTTGTGCTCGGCCTTGAGCTGTTCGGCTACGAGGTGATCAACCCCGGCACGGTCATCATCTTGACCGCCGAGGACAGCCGCGAAACGCTGGTCGCGCGCCTCCGCTTCATGTGCGCCCAGCTTCAGCTATCCCCTGCTGACGTGCGCAAGGTGCAGGAAGGCGTCATCATCACCGACGTGTCGGGCAAGGGTATCAAGCTCGCGGCAATTGAGAGTGATGTAGTGGTGCCGAGCAAGTTCCTTGACCGCTTCATTGTCAATGCGTCGGAGGTTCATCCGTCGCTAATCATCATTGACCCGATGGTGTCGTTCGGCGTCGGTGAGAGCCGTATCAACGATTCCGAACAAGCAATGATTGACGCGGCGCGACGCATTCGGAACATGCTGCGATGCGCGGTGCTCTATGTTCACCACACCGGCAAGGCCAATGCCCGAGACAAGACGCTCGACCAGTACAGTGGGCGCGGCGGTAGCGCACTGGCGGACGGTGCGCGCATGGTGCATGTTCTCCAGCGACTCGACCCCGAGGATTGGACGGAGCAGACCGGCGATACGCTTGAAGGTGAAGAGTCCGGGTTCGTACTGGCGCGCCCGAAAATGACGTGGTGCCCGCCCCAACCGAACATCTACCTGAAACGGCAGCACTACCTTTTCGAGCGGTTCTACCCTGTTGCATCGACGGAAGGCGCTGGGCTGGTAATCGACAGGGACGCCGACAAAGTATTCCAGTTCGTGAAGGACGAATACCTGAAGGGCAAGAAGCACAGCCAGAACACGTTGATTCAGTCAAAGCTGCTTTCGCAGCCGCGTGTTCGTGCGGCAGTTGAGAGGCTGAAGGCTGACAACCGGCTAATTGACGAGAAGATAACCACAGGTGGGCAGGGAGGCGCCCGGTCATTTTTGCGCCCGATGGAACTCCCGCAATAGGTCGAAACTGGTTTTGGTGTGTTGCTGTGTTTTT
>ERZ1673962.1376-NODE-1376-length-11736-cov-4.377279_pt1 | contig 11736 bp, 16 predicted proteins | sample MGYA00580188_ERZ1673962 | MGnify/ENA primary metagenome ERZ1673962 (study PRJEB41334, sample SAMN05608104) | rock metagenome | biome: terrestrial subsurface; feature: shale formation; material: shale | place: USA: Pennsylvania ... | reverse complement strand
AGAGCATTTCGGGCGCCTGGTTGGCTTTACAAACAAGAAGCCAGAGCGGATGAATGGTCTTGGTCAGTCACCGTACGTCAAGCTTGAAAGCCATGATGGCAGGCAGGCGATCAACGGTGAAATGCTGCTCGATGCCGTGCGCCAGGATATAGAGGCCAGGCTCAAGCGTGAGCGAGATGCGAAGCTCGATGCCGATGCTCAACGGCTTGTCGAATCACAGATTGGGCTTGATGTTGGTGACATTCAATTCGGACAGTTGAAGCGGGGATGGCTCAAGGAGAAATGGAATAACGTTGAGCGCTCAATGATCAAGAATGGCGTCATGCCTGATGCGTCTAGGATCGACTTCAGAGTTGCTATGCAGATGCGAAATCTGAAGGTGCCAATTGCTGAAGCCATCGAAGCTTTTGAGCGTGAAATGCCCTCAGGTGACCGGAAAGTCGATCTGACGGATTACTCGGTGCGTACGGTCACCAAGGCATACACCACAGTTGAGCTCAAGGCAGAGGGTTACGATACCAGTACGGTCGATATTTTGGCTGAAGCCAAAAAGCGTTATCCGGACCAGTTTGTGAAAAAGGCTCCAGAAAATCAGATGGACCAGGACCAGGTAAAATCAGAGCCCGCAGGTCCGGTTAGGAAGACGATCAGTCAGATACTAGAAGCTGATAAGAAGCCAAAAAGGGAGGTTGATTTTGAGATGTGACGACTGCTCAAATTTCATCAAAATCGATTAAATGTAGCCGTAAAACTCGGAAAATCGCCGAATATTGACAAAAATACAATGAGTTGCAGCTATAGCGTTGGGAAGGGATTTGTTATAAATTATCGTTATATCTGTTTGTAAGCCATCAAAAACACAAATCGCAGACAGAAAAAAGCCCGCAGCGGCGGGCTTAAATCCGGGGAATCAGTCTCTAGTTTGGCGACCTGACCTGAAACCCCTCTTCTCAGGCACCAGTATATGAACAGTTACACCATAAAATCAAGTTTCTCAGGTCGCCGCCTAACGCTATTGCGTAGGTGGTGGCCATGTCACAGCTAAGCCTCGATCTTTTCGACGCGAGTCGACTTCCGCGAAAGCCCTATTGTACTGATCACAAAGGCGACTACCTGGACATCAGGCCGTTACCTGCGGCTTTGAAGCGTCGATATCTGCAATTCAATCCGCCGCACGCGGTTCACTGGATCATTTTAGATGTTGATGCTCCGGTTGCCCTGGCCAATTCAGAGCAGCCATCTACTCAGATGATGGCCATCTTGGACGGTACGATTCCAGCCCCGAACTTCCTTGCCATCAATCCTGAAAATGGCCACGCGCACGCATTTTATGCACTAGAAACAGCTGTTGCCAAAGGCGATCACGCAAGCCAAAAGGCATTGCGCTACGTTGCTGCCGTTGAAGCGGCTTTGATACGCACGATGGGCGCTGATGCGCTATACGTCGGTCTGATCGCTAAAAACCCTATACACAATGACTGGCGTGTTCTCGACTTGCGCAGCGAGCCTTATACCCTGGGTGAGCTGCACGACAGCCTGAATCTAAAGGGCGCATCAAAATCCAAGCTGCGCCGCGAGGCGATGACGAAAGGCGTGGGTCGAAACTGCGATCTATTCGACCGCCTTCGATACCACGCTTACAAAATGGTTGAGATTTACAAGCAGGATGCAACCTACGACCAGTGGTTGAGGTATTGCTATGGCAAAGCCGAGGATTTCAACGATTTTGCCCCGCCGCTGGATACCAGGGAAGCCAAGCACATAGGCAAAAGCGTCGCGAAATGGACGTGGGATCACTACACAGGACGCATGAGCGATGCCGCGTTTAGCAAAAAACAAGCGTACAAAGGCGCTCGGGGCGGTCGTATCAGTGCTAAAGCAAGGGCAGGTGCCGCAGGTAGTACAGAGGCTTTCAGTGAAAGCATGAAGGCTGTCAGGTCAGCTCGGCCAAGCATAGTCGGCAAGCCGTGGGAGGCTGAGGGCATTAGTCGTGCTCAGTGGTATCGAAATAAAAAAGATGAGAACAATTCTCAAGGATGAGACGTTACGAAGCCATATCAGATAACAGCCCGGTTTTAGCCGTTTAAAAAATATAGGGGGGGGTGGGGTAGGGGGATCTCAATATTATATGTAGATCTGTTTCTATCTGGCTAAGAAGAAAAATAGAAAAGAGGCCCTTCCTATGCGCCGTCATTCTACTTTTGCATCTGCCTACAGTATCTCGATAAGTCAGTTGCTGATGTCAACAGTTTCTTAGCTGATCGATGCGTCCCCGCAGCGGCCAGGAGGCGTTTTGATTTCTCGTCTATGCCTACATCCATGATTTCGGTTATGAGGTCTTCCAGGCCATCTGGCGCGTCTCTGCTACCAACCATGAATCCCACGACTATTGCGCCTATTATTGCGTCACTGTCCATTTTTCACTCCATGTCATTTCTTTCAAGATACAAGACATGGACTCGTCGTTGCAGACTGCAAAAACCGCTTTTTTTCTGTTAAAATCGCCTAAAATCGGCAAAATGTAATTGAAAATTCAATTACTACATCTCGACAATGAAATTCCTTATCCCCTGGGCTTCGCAAAAGCGCCCAATCGCGGTCAGGCTCGCCCAAGTGCGCACTGGTTCGCGGCGGCTTCGTACGGGTAGCCATGAAGCCCCTAGGCGCCCTTGAAGTGCCCAGCCCTGGGCGTGGCGCACTGCTCGAAACTCACGCATTGCAGACGCGCTCACCAGCGCCTGGAGCGTGTCCTGGTCGATAGCTTTACGCATCGCCAATTCCAGCTTCGACGGCCTCTGTAACGGCCTCCAGGGCGCTCTCAAGCCGCGACTGTTCATAAGGGTCGCCGTGGCATTGCTTCGATACGTCAACGGCCTGTAAAAAGCGTAGCAAGGCCTCAGCGTCAGCGTTCGGCATCTCAATCGTGCAAATCATGATTCATCGTCCATTTCGAGTAGTTCAGCGCACCATCTGATGTATCCGGCATCGATCATTGCCGTTACTGACATGGCGGGCGCCTGGGGGACTTTGTGTGCACGCTCGATCTGATCGTGCAGCCATCCAAGCAAGGCCTGCCTGCCCAGGGGGCAAGGCCCGTAGGCTTCTTCGAGCATGTCTGCGAGGCGGTCATAGCGATGTTTGATCTGCTGCATTCTCAAAAAACCCTCCTTTTCTGATAGAGGTACGCTCAGTCGCTGATCTGCCGCTATCAAAAACCGCTGCTTTTTTGATGCTTGGTCTCTCAATCAAGCCAGAAAAGCGGGTTTTGGTATACCAGAGGCAGGGGTACTGGACGCCGACCAGGGCCAAAAAGTCACCCAGGAGCATGGTTTTCGAGGGGGTCTATTTAACATAGATGCCGTTGGGCGTAGCGATAGTGTGTGGTCTTTACCTCATCTACGATCTGAATTTATGGGCGGCAATTCATGGTGATTTTCCCGAGGCTGGATGGCCTATAGTAGATATCACTTACAGCAAGGACGGGTGCTTATGCTTGAGCAAAAATGGTATGTGATCGGCTCCAGGATTACGTGGTTTATCGTTTTTTTTGGAAGCTGGATCTATTGCATTTCAGCCTACGGTTATCTGCTAGGCCTAGGGCTGGGATGGCTTCCGTCGTATATCGTGGCTTTTGTGGTCGCGCTGGCCTGGCCCTTTTTGCTCGGGATCTGTGCTTTCGCGGTAATTCTGCTGAGCATTTTCCAATAACAGCTTATTGAGACCATTGTCAGGCTTAAGAGACGACAGGAGATTTTTTATGGATTGGATTGCTTGGTCATCTATTACCGCACTAGTCATTGTCGCTATCCACGAATTCAATCGCTTTCCAGCTACCTCGAGGTCCTTGCACAGTCTGCAAGAGGCCCTAGAAAAGGTTCAGTCAGACAATGAGGATTTGGAGAGGCGCTTGTCGGATTTGGAGCAAGATTATTCAGATGTAAGTGAACAGCTTGCACGTATACGCGATCCGGTTTACTGGCAGGCTTTAGATGACGGTGATGGGCTGCTGTTATACGAGCTTGATAAACAGCGAAATAAAACTTGAAAAGCTCGATGTGGCTTCGACGAAGGCTGTCGAATAAAAGCTGAAAATGGCAGAGCCAAAATCGAGCTGCTGGCTGCCATGTCAGCTGAAGACAGGAGCTTTTTTCGGATTTGAGACTGAATGGTTACTTGAATAGCTCTGCGTGAGTGCCGATGTCGACAAAAACCACATCTGTTTTTGTGACTTTGTAGATCAGAAGAAAATCACCGCGGATATGGCAATCGCGGTGGTCTGCCCAGTCGCCAGTGAGTTCGTGATCCAAGTATTCTGGAGGCAGCGGTTCGCCGTGCCATAGCATACCCATTACGTCGCGGGCCTCATTCATATCATGGCGGCCCGCTCGTTTGTAACGTTCCCAGGACTTTTTAAATACTGGTCCATAATCGACACGCTTCGGCAGTGCTGCGCGCTTATCGTTGGCCGGCTTGGGTTGCTTCTTTGCCATCTAGCTCCTCAAACAACTCATCCATTGAGTTAAATCGGCTGCGGATTTCGCGTGCCTGCATCATAGCAAGAGCAGTTTTGTCAGAGGGCACTCGTACCTCAAAAGGCAGACCTCGAGTGGCGACGACCTGGCGCAAAAACAGACGCATTGCATCGCTTATGCTCAAGCCACAGGCTCTCAAAACGTCGCTGGCGTCCTCTTTTAAATCTTGCTCAATCCGGCAGCGCACATCAGTGGTTTTAAGTAGTACGGTAGCCATGATATCACCTCAATCAAAATGTAGCTACGTTGTAGTAACGTCGTCAGTCTAACACTGCCTTAATCTTGGTAAATCACCGTTCGTCGGGTAATTCGGTTCAGTTATCAGGCGGCTTGTTCATTTCCTTTGGCTTTAGCGTCTTGTCGGGTTCTACGTAGCTGTTTGGTGTACTGGGTTGGGATTCGCCATGGTGTGCATTACGAGGAAAGCCTCATGAGATTCGAAAAAGTGGGTGTCAGCTTTGAGGAGGGGTCTCGGATCAAGGCCGAGAACAGGGCGGCAAAAATCGCGCTGCTCGCATCGATGAGCGCTGAAGACCGCCAAGCATTCAACGAGCGGAATAAGGAATGGCTTGAGAAGATCGCGGCGGATTTTGGTGGGTATTCGTCAAAATAAAATAATTGGCCTTTTTCGTAAACAAATACAAAATAGGGCTAGTAATTGTCCTTTGTCTTGGGTACACTGTGTTCATACCAACTTGCCCGGAGAAGGGCCCATGAACGCACCAATAAAAGCCCTGGTAGACCGCATTTGCGACCGCCACGAAGTCACTCAAAAAGACATCGCAGCCGAGCTCGATGTCAGCTACGCGACACTGAAAAACTGGATGAAGGGCTCGACGCGTTGCCCGAAAACCGCGCAGATCGCCCTGGAGGCCTGGTCAGAAAATCCGATCAACCATCCTGGGGCGGGTGTCCTGGCCTTTTCGGACCTGGTGCTGACTGCATATGAGGAGCTCCAGTTGAGTGACGCCTGGCTCTTTGTGATCGATGACGATAATCGCGGTGGCACGTTTCTGGACTACATCAAAGACTGGTCTGATGACAAGATCCTGGATTTTATCCAGGAAGCGCCCTGCGCCTGGTTTGCTGATGTGGTGCGGGCCCAGCTGATCGACAATGAAACCGGCCAGCCTGCTTTCGAGCTGCCTGACAGCTCATTTAAGGCTTTGGTTGAGTGCGCAAAAGAAGAAGCCAGGCCGGTGGCAGCCAAGGAACTGGCTGACCGGTATGTCCGGGCGCTGCGGGAATAACTACGGGAACGTTAACTGAACTCGACGATTTGTACTGCCTTTATGAGTACAAAACGCCCGTCACAACTTGTAGTCGCCACGCAAAATCAAGATCAGCTCCGGCAGATCGCTGGTTTCGTAATTGATGGCCATGGGTTCTTCTGAGTCTTCTTTGTCTTCATCTATGCCGTTTATCCGATAAGCAGCCCCTACATACCTTCCGGCTATGTGTCCGGCGCCGACTTCAGCTGCATAAACAAAGTATTCCCATACGTCTGTCGTAAGGGTTTCAGGGGTTCCTTGATCCTCGCCCACCTGCCGATATCGGATCGGAAAGTCGTCTACAAAAAACCGCCCATCATCGTCCAAACCCATTGCTTCTGTAGTTTCCTCGATCAGCTTGAAAAGTGCTTTTCCGTGGACCTCATAAAGTTGGTTCAGGTCCTTTGTTATGTCGACTGTCGGAATGTCTGTGCTCATGTCATGGCTCCTATCGTATTAATTCATAATTCATAATTATGAATTAATAACTTAAATCTTTCGCCAAATCAACTTCTCTTTTGGGGCGTTCGGGCGGGCTCTATTCTTCGCTGCGCTCATCACCAAGCCCCGCTGCGCGGGTCTCGGCCCTGACGGGTAACGATCCCTAACGCAAGACCACAAAACCAGGCCCTCTGGGCCTGAAAGCACAGCCGCCGCCGCGCTGCGCTTGCGCGGGAGAAATGGCCGGCCAGCCGGCCTGGGCTTTGATAACAAATAAATGAAAAAAGATAACAAAAGGCTTGAGGTGTTATCATGATAACGTTATAATAACGTTATCGTAACAGATAACAAATAACAAAGAGGTAACACATCATGGCCATAGTAACTTTTGAATCAGTCGCAACAGCAGCTCAAGAAATCACGAAAGAAGGCGGTCGCCCATCAGTCCGGTCCGTCATTGCGTACCTTGGTGGCGGCTCTCCCAACGCTGTTTTGCCGCTGCTGAACGAATGGAAGGCGGGTCGTCCTACATTGAAATCGGGAGACATCGAGCTAGATCCTCGCATCGGCATGGTCGTTGCCGAACTGGTACACAAAGCCAGTGAGCAGGCAGCCAGGACGGCAGAAGAAAAAGCCGCTGATGTCCAAGCAGACGCCGAGGCCGTCGCCGAAGCAGGCCGCGAGCTGGAAAGTCTTACTCAGTCGCTCGAAGGCCAGTTGACCCAGGCACAGCAAGTGATCGCGGCGAAAGAACGCGCACTAGAAGACGTACAGGCGGCGGCTTCCATTGAAGCCAAAAATGCCCAGGAAAAAGCCACTGCCTTGCAAAACCAGCTTGCTGAAGAGCGCGCCAGGGCTGACCAGGCAGTTCAAGCCGTGGCAAAAGCCGAAGTGCGCCTGGAGCTGATTCCTGGTCTTCAGTCAGAGGTCGAACGATTGAAGCCTTTTGAGCAGCAAGCTGCCGTTTTGAGCGCAAACTTGGATTCGAGCAAAGCCACTATCGAGGATCTCAAGGCTAGACTGGGTGATGCCTTGGCTGACGCCAAAGGGGCTCATGATGACCTGGAAAAGGTGCGGATCTCTGAGCAGTCGTTGCAAGCCAGGCTTGATGCTGCCATGCGGGAAATCGAAGGATATAAGGCCGGCATGGCAGATCAAAAAGCTGACCTGGCTACTGCGCGCCAGGAAACAAAGGACGTACGTTCCGAGCTGGCTGCTGCACGTGATGAAGCGAAGGAGTTACGCGCTGAGATCAAAGCCATGGCGGTTAAGACAGACAAGCAAAACAGTGAGCAGGCCAAAAAATCCTGACCTTACTTGAGAGGTTATTAATTCATAATTATGAATTAATAACCTGCTTTCTCAAGGGCATCACGCACAATTGCGCTGACTGTTTTCAGTTCGAGTCCGGACCTTTTGTTTGCCAGTGCCTGATCCTGAATGCGCTCAATCAAGGCTGGCGGCAGACTGATAGCGATTGGTTTGGCCTTTTCAGAGTCAGGCATTTTTGCATCTGTCTGACCTTGTTGCCCGTAGGGCTTGTCAGCTAGGGACTTCGCCAGACGTTCAATTTCAGCCGCGTTAGGGGATACTTTCTTCTGTTCTGATGCGGTTTGGCTTCGGGGTTTAGGCACCGTAAACCTCCTTTACCAGTGATGTGATTTCATCTGCTGCAATGGCATTAGACGTCTCGATGACTGAGCGTCCTTCGCTCGATGCATCTTTATAGACCTTTCTTGAAAATCCGATGGAGTCCAGTACTTCAAATTCCTCGAATTCGCTCAAATAAGCGAGAAAATCAGATCGCTCTTTGTCTTTGACCGCCGCATTTGTCGACGCCATGGAGTGATAGACCATCACTCGCAAATCAGGATTGAGGTCTCTGATTTTGATGACCTGGTCCTGTAGCTCGACGATAGTGTCTAAGTCGAACTGGCTGCACTGATGTGGAGCGATGATTAGATCAGCTACAGTCGCGCCCGTGATCAATTCTCGTGAATTCCGGCCTGCAACATCGACGATTACGTGATCGAATTTTTCGTTCAGGGCTTTCAACGTCGAGCTGATATTGTCCCGTTTTTCAATAAGGGTGATCGCAGGCTTCAGCCCTGCTGCCTCACGCTCTGCATGCCACAGCGAAGCTGATCGCTGTGGGTCAGCATCTACAAGACACACATCGCTTGATGCAGCGAGCGCTACAGCCAGATTTACAGCGGTTGTTGTCTTGCCAGCACCGCCTTTATTGCACCCGATTATCGTAATCACAACGCCTCCTGGCGAGCACTCATAATTATGAATTATGAATTATGAATTACCAGATTGCAAGGGTTTTGAAAGCAAATAGGCATGGTAGTGAGCACAGCGAGCGACATGCCATTTACCCCCCCCCCCTGGCATCTGCGAAGCAGATGGGGGCGGTGTGTGCTTAACTCTCAAACGAGATATGGCAGTTTTATTAAAAATTATATAAGTTTTGATATTTACAGGAGGTTTTACAATGGATTTTATAATTGCGGCCATTCTTTTATTAAATGCGGCAATAGTGCTTTTTGGTGCTCGTTCAATAGTATTACAGCTAAAAAGTAATCAAAATGTTCTGCTGGGAGTAGAAAATACTTTCGCTACATATGCTCATCGTTTTGAAGAAAGCACGCATAACCTAACTATGATATTGGATGAGATTTCAATAAATACCGCAAGACTGTCTGAAATTGCATCGGATCATAAAGAAGATAAAAAAGATTTTTTTATGGAGTGATATTTTTAAGAAGTTTACATTTTTTAATTTTATTATAGGTTAGCGCTTCAGGGTATAACTAATCTATCTATATATGCCAACTATCTTTGGCTTTCACTCACTGTCATACTTTTATTCATAACAACAGCCGAACTTGGCTTTTTTTGGATGAATAGTGATGAGAGCCAGGGCTAACTCACTGACGTGAGTTTCTCCCTTCGCTTCGCTCGGTCGACCTGTCCCTCCCTCACTTCGTTCATCGGTAAAAGCAAACGGCCAAAGCAAGAGCAAAAGTCATGAGCGAGAGTCAAAACAAAAGAAGGCGCGGACCAGCGCCCAAGCCTGAAGATCAGCAGCGCAAAAACAGGATCTCTATCTTCCTGACCGACCAGGAATACCAGCACATCAAAGCTAAAGCCGGTGACTATGACCTGCCCGTGTATGTGCGCACATGCGCCATTGACGGGAAGTTCGCACCGAAGGCAGCGACTATCCCCAAGATCAATCTTGAGGTGTGGAAGAAGCTGAGCCGGTGCACAAACAACCTGAATCAGATCGCCAGGCACCTCAATACCTTCGCTCCAAATGATGAAACATCCATCGACGTTGATGAGGTTAAGAAGGCCCTGGCAGCCTTCAGGCTCGCTCTGATCGAGGGGCCTACCCAATGAAAGGCATGCAAGCGATCAAGCGCGGGAGCGGCTTTGGCGGCGTCCTGGACTACGCATTAGAGATGGAGGAGGGCATACCCAGGGGGAGAGTTATCGGCGGCAATATGAGTGGTCTCGACCAAAAATCGCTAGCCAAAGAGTTTGGCATATCTCGCCGCATTAGACCGGATGTTGAAAAGCCAGTGTGGCACAACTCCCTGCGCGCCCCTGCGGGTGAAAAGCTGACCGATGAAAAATGGGTAAAGTTTGCTGACGATTATATGAAGCGGATGGGCTTTAGTGATGACCATCAGCGAGCTTATATCTTGCACGACGACCCAGATGGTCAGCATATCCATATTATCGCCAGTCGGATCAGTCTGACGGGCAAGCTTTATTTGGGTAAGAACGAAAACCTGAAAAGTACCAAGGTTATTCAGCGCCTGGAAAAAGTCTACGGCCTGACTATCACAAAAGGCCCGGAGTACCAGGACGGCAAAGTCGTTATGCCCGATACCAAAAGGCCAACGGATGGTGAGCTCGGTTTTCATCAAAGAACTGGCGATCAGCCGCCCAGGTACAAATTAATAGAGCTTATTGATAAAGCCATTGAAGGCAATCCTACCGCCATTCAGTTTGTTGAGCGCCTGCAAGCTGCTGGGGTCACTGTAAAGCCGAATATGGGCAAGGAAAAGCTGAATGGTTTCAGCTTTGAAATCGATGGCGTGCCATTTAAGGGTAGTCAGTTGGGCAGTGCCTATAAGGGCCAATCACTTTTCGACAGGGGTATGACGTATGAGCAAAGTAGAGACCATGAGACGCTCAAGCGACTCACAAGACCAGCAACAAACGATACAGTCAGTACAGCAGCTCCAGGCCGCCCTGAGCAGCCTAAACGAGTCGAAATTAAAGGAGTTGATCGAGATCCTGAACAAGTCAGCTCAGGACCTACCGGATCAGATCAGGCAGTCATCGAAGCAAGTTCTGGAGCATTATCAGAACGAGATTCAGAAATCGATCAGCCTACAGAAGATGGCATTCGACTCGATGACGCCAGAGTCGATGATCGCCCAGATGCAACCCCTGGCAGAGATGCAGGCCGAGCTGATAGCGAAAGAGATAGCGCCGATTTGCCAGTCGATAACAGCGATAACCCAAGCAGGGGACGGACTGGCGAGGAATCTGTCGAAGCAGATCAAGACGATAGATCAGTCACTGAAGACGTTGAACACAGCGCTGACTCAGATGACCGAGTCAACGAAAGTGAACCAGCAGCAGCAAGCGAAAGCACTTCAACAGAGCCAGGCGCAGGCGCAGACGATAAAGTCTCTAGTCATAGTCCAGTCAGTAGTGGTGGGGGCGACGTTGCTCCTGGTGGCGGGGGTGGGGGTGATGATGGCGGTGTGAGTTACTTCACAACCGGCAATCCAGTCACTGATCAGATGATCAGAGAGTCAGCAGCCAAAATGAAGGCCGCTGAAAAGAAACGATCAGCACTGGCAGCGATGGCGAGTGCTGAGCTCTACAAAGCAATGAAGAAGAAAACGGCGACTTTCATGGAGTCTGCGACCTCGTTTTACCGTGATTTGTTGGTTGATCTGAATGGGTATCGCCTGCCGATCAAGGGCGACCGGAATGAGTCAGCCGTCCGCAGAATGCTTAACGGCCTTGGATCACGTGATTTTGAAGTCCGGATTATCGATAACAGCAAGCAAAAGAAGGCTCAGTCCAGGCATTACACGGCAGAGCAACTGGCAGACCCCAAAACATTGGGCTTTTTGCGCTCAAAGAATGCCCAGAACATGGACATTTACGTGCGTCCCAGGCATCCCGACAAGTCAGGTTTGGTGTTGGTCGATGATCTAAACAGGGCGCAGATAGCGGAGCTTGAGATTGCGGGGCTGAAGCCTGCGGTGGTGCTACAGACGTCTGATCAGAATTTTCAGGCATGGATCAGGATCAATGCTGACGGATTCGGCAGGGAAGAACATGCCGGCATCGCTAAATTCATTAGAGAAGAGGTTGGTGGAGACCCTGCGTCGACAGATCAAGAGCATTTCGGGCGCCTGGTTGGCTTTACAAACAAGAAGCCAGAGCGGATGAAT
>ERZ1673962.1374-NODE-1374-length-11762-cov-3.577689_pt1 | contig 11762 bp, 10 predicted proteins | sample MGYA00580188_ERZ1673962 | MGnify/ENA primary metagenome ERZ1673962 (study PRJEB41334, sample SAMN05608104) | rock metagenome | biome: terrestrial subsurface; feature: shale formation; material: shale | place: USA: Pennsylvania ... | reverse complement strand
CCGCGAGGAACTGACCGGTGGTCGGGTTCATCCGGAAATCGGAGATCAGGACGACCTCCTCAGGCGGCTCGGACTGGAAGGTGACCTCGATCCGGGCGCTGTCCGGGAGGGAGAGGCTGAACCCCTCGCGCGCGCGCTCCTCGATGAGGGGCGCGGCCGGCTCTGCGGCCGCCATCCAGGGGGCCAGGAGCCAGGGGGCCAGGAGAAGGAGGGGGAGGCTTCGCCACATGACGGGTCAGCGCATCTGGCTCGAGCGCGACATCATCTGGTCGGCCGTCTCGATCACCTTGGAGTTCATCTCATAGGCGCGTTGCGCCGAGATGAGGTCCGTGATCTGCTGGATGATGTTCACGTTCGACCCCTCGAGATAGCCCTGTCGGATCACGCCGACCCCCGGATCCCCCGGGTTCGCGGGCAGCGGGTCGCCTGACGCGTTGGTCAGCTCGAAGAGGTTGTTCCCGATCGGACGCAGCCCCGCCTCGTTGGCGAAGGTGACCAGGTTCAGGCGGCCCAGCTCGACCGGGATCGGATCGTCCTCGACAAAGGCCATGACCAGACCCCCCTCCTCGATCTCCACCTTCACGGTCCGGTCCGGGACGACGATGCCCGGGTCGAGCTCATCGCCGGAGAGGGAGACGAGCTGCCCCTCAGGTGAGAGCTGGAAGGACCCGTCGCGCGTGTAGACCTGCCCCCCGTCTGGTCGGTTGATCGCGAAATACCCCTTCCCGTCGATCGCGAGATCGAGATCGTTCGAGGTCGCTATAAGCCCCCCCTGCGTGCTCAGGCGGACCGTGCCGGCCGCCTCCACGCCGAGGCCGATATTCAGCCCGATCGGGGCGACGGAGCCGCCCTCCGCCCCCGGCACCCCCTCGCGGCGCTCCGCGGTGTAGATCAGGTCGCGGAACGCGGCGCGTGACGCCTTGAACCCGGTGGTGTTCGCGTTCGCGATGTTGTTCGAGATGACGTTGACGTTCGTCTGCTGGGCGGCCATGCCGGTCGCCGCGATGCCGAGTGCTTTCATGGGGGTCTGTGTCCTGTTTTTCGTCAGCCGAAACGGCCGATCCGTTCGATGAAGCTCTTCTGAAGGTCGTTCCGGTCATTGATGATCCGGTTCGCCCGGTCATAGGCGGAATTGACCTCCATCATCCGGGTCATCTCCCGGACGGGCTCTACGTTGCTTTGTTCGATGGCCCCCTGGACGATCGTCCCGAAAGGGGCCGGGGCGAGGGCGGCCTCAGCCGGACCGCCGGGAAGATATAGCCCGCCCTCGATTTTTCGCAAACCGTCCGCCTCATCCAGCTGGAACAGGCCGACACGGCCGAAAACCTGCCCGTCAGGCCCGGCCAGGGTCCCGTCCTGGCCGACCTTGAGGTCCTGGACCAGCTCAGGCGGGATCGCAACCGGCTCGCCGTCCGCGGTGAGGACGGAGGCGCCGGAGGCGGTGACAAGGGCCCCGTCCTGGTTGACGACGAGGCGACCGTCACGGCCCAGGGCGATCTGCCCTTCCGGGGTCCGGTAACCGAACCAGGCGTCGCCCGTGATCGCGAGATCAGTGGGGTTCCCGGTTGTCACAATGCCGCCCGACCTCTCGTCGACATAGCCGCCCCTGAGCGAGACGAAGCTCACGGAGCTCTGCCCTCCGGGGCTGTCCCCCTTGTGGATGAGGGATTCGAAGCTGGGGTGTTCGGCCTTGTATCCGGGCGTACTCACGTTACCCAGATTCGCTGCGGTCGTCTCGAGGTTCACTTGCATTGCCCTGGCCAGGGAGAGGCTCACGTGGCTTATCGTGTCCATATGTCAGTCATCTTCTGTTCTAGATCTTCACAGTTTCGATTTGCGAAAACGGAAACTTTCCTTGCACAACATGAATTTTTTCCTATGCTGTTGCAAGCGAATTCCCGTTTCGCTTTGTGTTTTTCACAAGACGCGGGACCGCCGGGCCGATGTTTGGGGATCGACACGCGTCTCAGGGTCTCTGGGCGCTTGACAGGAAGCTGTCAATCCTGAATGTCGCAGATCGAAACATGTGCCGGCAAGAGCCGGTATGCGAAAAATGAAACGGAGGATTCTTTCATGAGCATCAGCGGGGCGATGCAGACCGGCGTCGCCGGCCTTCAGGCCAATTCACAGTCCATCAGCCGAATCTCGGAGAACATCGCGAACGCGCAGACGGACGGGTATCGCCGCTCCTTCGCCCACATGGTGACGCGCGCGAACGGCTCCCAGGCGGCCGAGCTCCCCTCGCTCAGCGTTCGCGCCGTCGAGATGACCGAGATCAGCGACAGCGGGACGATCCGGTCCACCGGACGACCCTATGATATCGCGATCAGCGGAGACGGGTTTTTCGCGGTCACGCCGCTTCCCGAGGCGGAGATCTCGAACGACTTCGTTCTGACCCGCGCCGGCTCCTTCAGCGTGACGGGGGACGGGTACCTTCAGAACGCGGCGGGCTTCTTCCTGCAGGGGTACCCTTTCGCGGATGACGGCACCCTGGGCGCCGTGGACCGGGCCGGGTTCCGCGACCTCGTCCCGGTGAACGTGGGCAACACCACCATGCGGGCCCAGCCGACGACCGAGGTCACGCTTGCCGGGAACCTCCCCGCCCAGGCCGCCGGCGTCGCCTCACCGGGGGACCCGTTCGTCTCATTCGCCACCTTCTACACGCCCACCCAGGACGCCCGCCAGCTCGAGTTCGCCTGGCAGCCCTCCAGCACGGCGGACCAGTGGACGCTGACCGTTACGGACCCGTCAGGTGTCGACCTCGGCTCTATCGACGTATCTTACGACCCGTTTGGCGCGCAGGCGGGGGCACCGCTCGCCTACAGCAACGTGGTCGACCTGAGCGGGACCGGGGTCTTCTCGGCCAACCCGGCCACCGGCGAGCTGACCCTGAACCTTCCCACCGCCTCTGGCGGCGTCCAGCCCATCACGGTCCCGCTCGGGGCCCCGGGGACCTTCGAGGGGGTGACCCAGTTTTCAGGCTCCTTCCAGCCCCTCTCGGTCACCTCGGACGGGAACGCCTTCGGCACGATGATCCGGACCGAGTTCGACGCGGCCGGCGACCTCTTCGGGGTGTTCGACAACGGGATGCGCAAAGCGCTCTTCAACATCCCCGTCGTGCGCGTGGAGGCGCCGAACAACCTGCGGGTTCTCGACGGCAACACGTTCGGCTTGTCGGCGGATTCCGGTGAGTTCGCGCTTATGGGCTCCGGGGACACGGGCGTAGGCCGCCTGGTCTCGGGCTCCCTTGAGGGGTCCAACGTGGACATCGCCGAGGAGCTGACCGGGCTGATCCAGACGCAGCGGGCCTTCTCCTCGAACGCCAAGGTCATCACGACCTCGGACGAGATGATGGATGAAGCGCTCCGGATGAAGCGCTGATGTTTACTCAGGGCGCCCCGCAGAACGCGACGCGGCGCCCTGACCTCTTTTCGGGACGGAAGAACGCATGTCGCTAAGCAGCGCAATAAATTCGAGCATGAGCGGGTTGAGGGTGACCGGCAAATGGGCCGAGATCACCTCGAACAATATCGCGAACATCACGACGGAAGGTTACGGGCGCAAGACCCTGCAGCTCACGGGCGGCGAGGGGACCAGCGTTCGCGTAAGCGGCGTGCAGCGGGAGATGGACGACGCGATCGGCCGCCTGCACCGCGACAATATCGGACGCACCGAGCGCCAGGAGGCGACCGTACGGGGGCTTGACCCGTATATCTCGACCCTGGGCGGGGCGGACAGCCCCTTCAGCCTGACAAACCAGATCGGCAGGTTTCACGGAGAGCTCAGCCTGCTCGCGGCGGACCCCGGCAACGAGGGTCTGCAGAGGGCGGCGATCGCCTCCGCGACGGATCTGACACGGGGCCTCCACCGGGTGACGGACGGGATCGATGAGGCGCGTCAGCTGGCGCGCTCCTCGGCCGCCGCGGACACGGCGGACGCGGACGGGATCCTCAAGCGGGTCGCGATGCTCGGCCGGCAGGTGATGCAGGAGGCGAGCGGCACGACCTACCGGGTCGCCCTGGAGGATGACGTGGCCGGAGAGCTCGACAAGCTCGCGGGGATCATGGATTTCCGGGTCGAGCGGACACCGCGGGGCGAGATCAGCCTGTACACGACGAGCGGCGCCCCCCTCGTCCTGAAAAACGATGCGCTCGGGCTCAGCTACGACAAGCAGTCCGGACAGCTTCGGACCGGGGATATAGAGATCACCCCCGGCGATCAGGGGCTGCGCGGGATCTCCGAGGGGAGCCTTGCGGGCCATATCCTGCTGGATCAGTCCACCCTCCCCCGGATGCAGACGCAGCTCGACGAGCTGGCCCGGTCCCTGATCGACACCTTCGCCGCCGCGGACCCCTCCGTGACCGCGGGGCAGCCGAGCATCTTCGTCGACACCGGCGCCTCCCCGACCGACCCGCTCGCGCGCCGCATCGCGGTGAACCCGGGCCTTATCCCCGAACAGGGCGGCGAGCCCCGTCGGATCCGGGACGGTCTGGGGGCCGCGACGCCGGGATTCCAGGGGGATAACCGCCAGGTCATCGCCTTCGTGTCCGCGCTGGACGAGAAGGTGAATTTCGACCCCTCCGCGGGCCTCCTGTCGGAGGGCCGGATCTCCGATTTCGCCGCCGTCCTGACCACCGAGCATCAATATGTGCGGGTCCAGGCCGAGGAGGGTCGCGATGATGCGCGCCTCGCGACCGAGAGCGTCTCTCTCATGCGCAGCGGCATCGAGGGGGTCAACCTGGACGAGGAGCTTCAGCGGCTTCTCGTGATCGAACAGAATTACGCGGCGAACGCCACCGTCATGAGGACCCTCAATGAGCTCCTCGACACCCTCCTGGCCTCGGTCTGAAAAGCGAGAAAAAGAAGATGACAACCATCACGAACTCCGGGTCAAACCTGCACATCACCGGGACCCGCCAACGGATCATGACCGACCTGAACAAGAAGCTGGAGGTCGCCGGTCAGGAGGTGGCCACCGGGATGCGGGCTGACGTGTTCTCGCACCTGCGGACCCGCGCCAACGAGACCCTCTCGCTCCGGGGCGATCTCGCCCGCAGCGAGTTCTTCGTGTCGCAGAACACCCTTCTCGAGCAGCGCCTCGGCGCCATGTCGGACACGCTCGTGACGATGAGGGCCACCACGCAGAGCCTCATGGATATCGTCGTCCCGAACGCCACCAGCCCCTCCGGGACCGTCAGCGAGATCCAGGTGAACGCGCAGGCGACGATCAACGCCTTCGTGACGCAGACGAACCTGTCCTTCAACAACTCATCCCTCTTCTCCGGGATCGCCACGGACGTTCCGCCCCTTCAGGAGTGGGACGAGGTGAACCCCGCCTCCGGGTTCTCGCCGCAGGGCCTGGTGAACGGGGTTGTTGGGGGGGCCATCCTCAGCCAGGCGGATGCGCTGGCCAAGATCGCCCAGATTGACGCGATATTCTCTGATGACCCCAGCTTGCCCGCAGGGCAGACCTATCAGGAGACCTTCTTCAACGGGGCGCCGAAGGCGGACGCTCTGGGCAACCCGGTCCCGCGTCAATCCGCGCTTATCGCCGAGGGGAGCCTCCTGGAATACGGGGTGCAGGCGAATGACCAGCCGTTCCGGGACGTGCTCAAGGGGATGGCGATGCTCGCCTCCGTGGACGCGGTCCTGATCCAGGACCGACAGGCGTATCGGACATGGGTCGAGACCGCGATGACCTCGATCGCGGACGGGATGAGCGGGATGTCGGACATCGGGACCCGGGTCGGCGGGTTCGAGAACCTCGTGGCCGATGCGAAAGAGCTGCAGCTCAGCCGAATCGACATCTACGAGAGCCGGATCCTCGATCTCGAGGGGGTCGACCCCTATGAGGCGGTGACCCGCATGACACAGCTTGAGACGACCCTGCAGGCGACCTACCAGGTCAGCGCCCGGCTGTCCCAGCTCTCCTTCCTGAACTACCTGTAAGGCGGGACCCGGATGCTCCTCTCCGCCCTCTCGACGCCGTCGCCGTCGGGCTCCGACCTGAAGGCCTCCCGTGCCGATCAGATCACTCCCGGTGAGGCCGGATCTTCCGCCTTCTCCGGGCTTCTCGCGAGCCTGTCCGGCGACCAGGCCCTGACCCCCGTCACGCAGTCGGCCGTTCAGGTCGGCGGCCCCGGGGTCCTCAAGCCGGAGATCCCCGGGAAGGGGGCCGAAACGGGGGCGGAGGTGACGACTGAGATGGCGGACCTTGTCTGGCCGGAGCTCTCGCCAGGGCCCGTACTTGACGCGCCGCCCGCTTCCAAGGGGGCTCAGGGGGCCGCGGCTCAGGCGCTCACCACCCCGGACATCACCATCCCAGCGACGGTCGAAGACGCCCCGATAGGGGCCGACCCGACCCGATACCCGGGTGATCCTCAGCGGATCCCGGGTCCAGATCCGGCGTCTGAGCCGGGGGAGACGAGATCAGAACAGGTCACCGTTCAGCCTCTGCCGGAAAGCTTTCCGAAGATCGGCGACGCCTCTGGCCGAGGTCCCGATCAGCCCAAGCCGACCCCATCCCCGACCGCCACAGCGCCGGAACCCCTCGGGGAGACAGCGCCAGAACCTCTCAGGGAGACAGCGCCAGAACCTCTCAGGGAGATTACGCCGGAACCACTCGGGGAGATTGCGCCGAAACCACTCGGGGAGATTGCGCCTGAGACCGTCTCCGGTCCCCCGGCGGCCATGGCCCCGCGCGCAGCACAGCCCCCGGAGCAGGCGACCCGCAAAGATCGACCGATCCTCCCCCTGAACAGGTCTGAGGGTCTCGGCCCCCTCCGGGAGGCGGCCTCGGCGGCCCCGGACGGGGGCGATACGGCACCTGTGAAAAATGGTCCGGTCCCTCCCCTGACGCGCGGGCGGGAGCCCGCAGGTCAGGAGCCCACCCGAATTATCACTGACGGTGACACGCCGCCCGTGACCGGTCCGACCACAGGGCCCGCCACGGGAGTACCGGAGGTCCCGGCAGGCCCGACGGGCAAGTCGCGATCAGCCTCCGAGGTCAAGACCGGCGCGGTCCTGAGGAGCACAGGGCCAGGGGCCGTCATGACGACCCCGCCCGCAGGCGCCACTCGCGAGGTCCCGGCCCCCGAGAAGGCCGTGGGGACCGCTCCTGACCCGGTCGCGGACCTGCCGGTCCGGAACGATATCCACACGGGGCAGGCCGCGCATCCCGTGCCCCCCGCCCCCGTCTCCGATCGGGCCGCCCCACTTGCCGCCCCGCCGACGGCCGGCGGAGAGGGGCTCCGCCAGATCATCTCGACCGTCCCGGTGACCGGAGCGACCCCCAGCGCCTGGTCCGGGTCAAAGCGTGTCGGCGCCTCGGCGCAGCCGGCCGCCGCCCTCCCGGTGACCCTTGACGGTGACCTGGGCGACGCGTCGGCCGCGGGGGAGACGCAGCCCCCGGTCGTGAGGCCGGAATCGTCTCCGCTAGGCGTCGGCCCGTCGATCCTGATGTCCGGACAGGCCGAACGGGCTGCGCCTTCCGCAGGTGCGCGGCCGGCGAGACCGGTCGGATCCCCCGAAGGAGCGGCCGGGTCGGCCCTCCTCCCGGCCGATCCGGATAACGCGCCGAGGGTCACGGGCTCTCCGACCCCGCCCTCCCCGGCGACGGGGCTTCTGGCCCCGTCCCGTCCGGCCCCCCTCAGCCTCTCGGGCGATCAGCCGCCCCCCCTCTCCCCGACGGGCGGCGTGAGCCCGCCCGCTTCGAGACCCGACGTGGTCAGCCCTGCGGGCGCGGCCGTGAACGTCACCTCCGCTGCGGCCCTGGCCACCGGTCCCGCTGGCGGATCTCCGGAGATCCGGGTCTCGCGCCCGGACCAGGCGGTCCTTTCTGACCCGGCCGCGGCCTCCCCCCGACCTGATACGGCCGCCCTCTCCGGGGGCGGCTCCACCGGGCCCCAGGTCGCGGCTGACCCCGCTCCGGTCTCGGCCTCCGCGCTCCTGGGTGACCGGGTCGCGTTGTCACGTCACGTGTCGCGTCAGCTGCGCCTCCCCGCCGGTGGAGAGGTCCGGACGCAGATCACGCTGCGCCCCGACGGGCTGGGGACGGTCGAGGTCGATCTGACCACGGACCCGTCCGGTCGCCTGTCCGTCCTGCTCCGGGTGGAGAACCCCGCGGTCCTGCAGGCGCTGAGAGCGGATCGGGATCTGCTCCTGATGAGCCTCGATCAGACCGGGATGGACCTGGACGGGGCGCAGCTGGATTTCCAGGGGTTCGGTGCGGAGTCCGACCGCAGGTCCGACGAGCGGGGCGCGCGGACCGGACCCTACCGGACCGCGACGGACCTGACTGAGATGAGCGCCCTGCCCGCCGGCCCCGCCACGCGCGCCCCCCTGATCGGGGGCGGCCGTATTGACCTGTTCACCTGAAGGAACCACCTCATGAGCCTGACCATCCCCTCCGCCGCCCCGACATCCCCGGTCCCGGGCCAGGCCGCCGATCTTGGCAAGGCCAGCATCGGGACCGATTACGACAACTTCCTCAAGCTCCTCGTGGCCCAGGTGCAGAACCAGGACCCGCTGGAGCCGATGGATTCGACCACCTTCGTCTCCCAGCTCGCGCAGCTGTCGCAGGTGGAGCAGGCGATCCAGACGAACCAGAACCTGGAGGCGATCTCGGGCCGGATGGACAGCGTGACCGCCTTCGCCGACCTCGGGCTCCTGGACCGGACCGTCCGGGTCTCCGGGGACACGACCGAGCTCAAGGCGGGCCGGACCGCCTTCTCCTACAGCCTTGAGGCGCCGGCCGCGCAGGTGGAGATCGAGCTGGTCAACGCGGAGGGCGAGATCGCGCACCGGGTCTGGCGGAACAACGTGGCCGCCTCGACGCCGCAGGAGCTGAGCTGGGACGGGATCACGCCGGAGGGGCTGGTCGCGCCGGACGGGGCCTACCAGGTGCGCGTGCGCGCGTTCGGGCAGGACGGGACCCCGGTCAACACGTCAGTGACGGGGAGCGCGACGGTGTCGGAGGTCCGGTTCGAGAACGGGGCCGCAACGCTCCTGCTCAGCACCGGGCGGAGCGTGCCCTCGGAGTCGGTGGTCGCGGTCTTCTGATCGGTCCGGGGTCAGACGGACCGGTCCAGCTGTGGCCGGGTCCGGACCTGGCCGTCCCGGGGCTGGCCGTCCGCCCCGTAGATCCCTTTCAGGCTGTGCCGGGTCTCGATCCGGCTCAGCTCGTCCTTGATGCTGCGGGTCGCGGTCGTCAGCCCCTGGATCATGACCATGTTGCGCTCGAGCAGATCCCGGACCCCCTTGAGGCGGGCCCGCACCAGGGCGGACAGGCCCGTGTTCCGGACCAGCTCCGACTGCAGATGCGGGGTGATCCTCTCAACGCGTGCCAGCAGGTCCCTTTTGAGCTCAAGCGTTTCGTCGATCAGGGTCAGGTCGCCCCTCTCAAGGTGGCTGATCTCCCCCTTCAGAAGCTCGACCAGCTCATCTATGGTCCCGAGACAGTCCTCGGTCTTAAGGTCCTCAGGTTCTGTCACGACGGCTCGCGCTTTCTGTCCGGATTTGCGAAAATAGATCTACGGCAATCTGGACGATACGGTCCCGAAATGCAACAAGGTTGATGCGAAAATCGTTAACGGAAAGGTTCTCTACATGCTGTTTTTGCTGTCAGATCCCGAAAGGGTCATCCCGAGCTCCCTCGACGGGGAGATCAGGGCGGCGGATCACGACGTCAGGAGGACGGGTGAGGAGCCCGTCTGCGCGGGCGGGACCGACACGGCCCTGCTGATGGGGGATACGCCGGATCTCGCCGAACGTGTCGAACGGGCCCGCATGAGCGGGGGGGACATCCTCATCCTGACGGTCCGGACCGGGAGGGACAGCCTGAGGACCGCGGAGCTGCTAAATCTCGGGGCGGATGACGATCTGATCTGGCCGCTCCCGATCGGGGAGGTCCTGGCCAGGGTGGAGGCGGCACGTCGGCTCCACGCCAGGGATCGGCGGGGCGCCCTCGTCAGCCACGGCGTGACGATTTTCGATGATGATCGGGTTCCGGAGCTGAACGGCTCCCCCCTGCCCCTTTCGGCCCTCGAGGGGCGTGTCCTGTCGCGGCTCCTGAGGAATGCGGGGCGGACGGTCACGCGGGAGATGCTGTACCGGTCCCTCTACGCTTACGCCGAGCAGGCCCCGTCAGAGCGGGTGATCGACGTGCACGTCTGCCACCTCAGACGGAAGCTCCGGGACGCGCTCGGAGAGGACGCGCCCCGGATCAGGACGATTCGCGGCGTCGGATACATGGCGGCCTGATCAGGCCGCCTTGGAGATGTTGCGGATGATCTCCTCCATCTCCTGGAAGCCCGGCCTTTTCTCCGGGGAGACGGCCGAGCGGCCGATCTCGACGCAGATGTTCGGCGGGTGACTGGCGACCAGCGCCACGAACATGTCCCGGATCACGTGATAGAAGCTGACCTCCTCGTTATCGATCTGCTCGAGGCGGGCGTGGATCGGGGCGACGATGCAATAGGCGAGGAAGACCCCGAGGAAGGTCCCCACGAGGGCCCCGCCGATCATCCCCCCGAGGATGGCGGGCGGCTTGTCGATGGACCCCATCGTCTTGATGATCCCGAGCACGGCCGCGACGATGCCGATCGCGGGAAGCGCATCGGCGACCTTGTGGATCGCGTCGGCCGGTTTCATCTGGGCCTTGTGATATTTCCGGATCTTCCGGTTGATCAGGTCCTCCGTCTCATGCGGGCTCTCGAAGGACATCGCCAGCATCCGGAAGCTCTCGGTGATCAGGTCCAGCGCGAACTTGTCCTTCATCACCTCCGGATAGCGCTTGAAGATCTCGCTCTCCTCGGGATTTTCGACATGCGGATCAAGCGCGATGATCCCCTTGCTGCGGTAGAGGCGCGCGAGCTCATACATCAGCTTGAGGAGCGCCTCGTAGTCGGCCGCCTTGAACCGGGGCCCCTTCACGACCTTCACGACCCCGCGAAGCACCCCCTTCAGGATGGAGAAGGAGTTCCCGATGATCATCGCCCCCACCGAGGCCCCCCCGATGATCATCCCCTCGTAAGGGAGCGCATGCAGCACGATGTCCATACTCCCGCCCGACAGGATGAACCCGCCGAAGACGAGGGCGAAGACCAGGACCAGTCCGATAATCAGGTTCATTTTTCGCTTTCTTCTGTTTTGATCTTGGATAGGCGTTGCCAGTCCTGCGAATTTCGAGGAGAAGATACGATTATCGGTTCTTCTTGTCGAGAAGGAAGATGCCGTATATGCTATGCGAAAATTGAAATGGAGCCGCTAACCGTGCACGCCTATTTTGCGGAGAAGGAGACCCTCCTTGAGGTGTTCGACACCTGGCCCGACCAGGTCGGAGCGATCGTCCTTCTGGAGGAGGAGGACGGACACCACATCTCCCTCTACCACGAGGAGGAGGCCGACCGGATCCTCGGGAGACTCGGCCACCGGCTCGGGATCCCCCGCGAGGAGCTGATCCTCGTGAGCCCCGAGGGGGTCGGCCCCCCGGCGGAGGGGCACCCGCGCGTGCGGATCAAGTTCTCGGACGACCGGGAGATCATCGACCTGATCGGCCATCAGAAGGATCTCCCCGAACGCGCCCGGGACTACCGGATCAACTTCGAGTACGTCCGGGACCAGGGCCTGGGAACCGGGCTCGACTCCGACATGAACCCGATCACGCCCGAGGGCGAGGCGCCGCTGATCTTCACCCCGATCCCGAAGGAGCCGAAACGCCCCGCACCGATGGACATCGCCTGGGGCGAGATCGAGGAGGAGGC
>ERZ1673962.1371-NODE-1371-length-11768-cov-61.752583_pt1 | contig 11768 bp, 13 predicted proteins | sample MGYA00580188_ERZ1673962 | MGnify/ENA primary metagenome ERZ1673962 (study PRJEB41334, sample SAMN05608104) | rock metagenome | biome: terrestrial subsurface; feature: shale formation; material: shale | place: USA: Pennsylvania ... | reverse complement strand
CGTTCAGCGGCACCTCGTCCTGGCTGATCGGCAGCGGCTCGCCGCGGGCGACGCGAATCTGCCAGGCGACCAGGTCGAGGCCCGTGATCGCCTCGGTGACCGGGTGCTCGACCTGCAGGCGGGTGTTCATCTCCATGAAGAAGAATTCGCCGCGCGCATCGAGAAGGAATTCCACGGTGCCTGCGCCGACGTAGCCGATGGCCTTGGCCGCCTTGACCGCCGCCTCGCCCATGGCGCGGCGCAGTTCCGCCGACAGGCCGGGGGCCGGGGCCTCCTCGACCACCTTCTGGTGGCGGCGCTGGATCGAGCAGTCGCGCTCGTTGAGGTACAGGCAGTTGCCGTGCCCGTCGGCGAACACCTGGATCTCCACGTGGCGCGGCTTGAGCACGTACTTCTCGACCAGCATGCGCGCGTCGCCGAAGGCGGCCTGGGCCTCGCGCTGCGCGGAGGCCAGTGCCTCGCCCAGCTCGCTCTCGCGCTCGACCACCTTCATGCCCTTGCCGCCGCCACCGGCGGCCGCCTTGAGCAGTACCGGGTAGCCGATCACCTCGGCGGCGGCGCGGAAGGTCTCGTAGTCCTGGGACTCGCCGTGGTAGCCGGGCACCAGCGGCACGCCGGCGGTTTCCATCAGCGCCTTGGCCGCCGACTTGCTGCCCATGGCGTCGATGGCGCTGGCCGGCGGGCCGAGGAAGATCAGCCCGGCCGCATCACAGGCGCGGGCGAAACCGGCATTCTCGGAGAGGAAGCCATAGCCGGGGTGGATGGCCTGGGCGCCGCTGGCCTTGGCCGCTTCGATCAGCTTGTCGACCAGCAGGTAGCTGTCGGCCGGCTTGGCGCCACCGAGGTCGACGCGGATGTCGGCCTCGCGGGCGTGGCGTGCTTCGGCGTCGATGGCGCTGTGCACGGCCACGGTGGTCAGGCCCAGGACCTTGGCGGTGCGCATCACCCGGCAGGCGATCTCGCCGCGGTTGGCTACCAGCAGGGTGTCGATGTGTCGGCTCATGCTTGCTTCTCCTGCCAGGCGGGGCTGCGTTTCTCGAGGAAGGCGCGCAGGCCTTCCTGGCCTTCCTGGCTGACGCGCAGGCGGGCGATGGCGCTTTCGGTGTAGCGACGCAGGTCCGGGCCGAGGGTCCCGCTGCCGACTTCCTCGAGCAGGTCCTTGGTCGCCTTCATCGCCTGCGGGCTGTTCAACTGCAGGTTGGCGATCCATTGCTCGACGGCGGCGTCCAGCTCGGCGGCCGGGTAGGTTTCGGCGAGCAGGCCCAGCTCGCGGGCGCGCAAGCCGTCGAAGCGTTCGGCCGACAGGGCATAGCGGCGCGCGGCGCGCTCGCCGATGGCCTGGACCACGAACGGACTGATCACCGCCGGAGCCAGGCCGATGCGCACCTCGGACAGCGAGAACAGCGCGTCCTCGGCACCGATGGCGATGTCGCAGCAGGCGGCCAGGCCCACCGCGCCGCCGAAGGCGGCGCCCTGTACCACGGCCAGGGTCGGCAGGGGCAGGTGGTAGAGGTTGTACATCAGCTCGCCCAGTTCGTGGGCGTCCGCCAGGTTGGCGTCGTAGTCCAGCTCGGCGGCCTCGCGCATCCAGGCCAAGTCGGCGCCGGCGGAGAAGTGCCGGCCGCGGCCACGCAGGATGAGGAAGCGCAGCTCAGGCCGGTCCTTGACCTGGTCGAGGGCCTGGATCAGTTCCCTGATCATCGCGCCGTTGAAGGCGTTGTTCTTGTCGGCGCGGTCCAGCCACAGGGTGGCGAAGCCGCGCGCATCTAGTTCGAGTCGTACTGTCTGGAAATCGGTCATCTGCTGCTTCCTGTAGGAGCGCGCTTGCTCGCGATCATCCGGCCTCGCGGCCTGCCCGGGATCGCCAGCAAGCTGGCTCCTACAGGCAGGCGCTGGGTGCCGGTCGTGAGCAGGGCTTACATCCGGAACACGCCGAACGGGGTCGGCTCGATCGGGGCGTTCAGGCTGGCCGACAGGGCCAGGGCGAGTACCTCACGAGTCTGCGCCGGGTCGATCACGCCGTCATCCCACAGCCGCGCGCTGGAATAGTAGGGGTGGCCCTGGCGCTCGTACTGCTCGAGGATCGGCTGGCGGATGGCTTCCTCCTCCTCGGCGGAGAAGGTGTTGCCGGTGCGCTCGGCCTGCTCGCGCTTGACCTGGGTGAGCACGCCCGCGGCCTGGGCGGCGCCCATGACGCCGATCCGCGCGTTCGGCCACATCCACAGGAAGCGCGGATCGTAGGCGCGGCCGCACATGCCGTAGTTGCCGGCACCGAAGCTGCCACCGATGAGCACGGTGAACTTCGGCACCTGGGCGCAGGCCACCGCGGTGACCAGCTTGGCGCCGTGCTTGGCGATGCCGCCGGCCTCGTATTTCTGCCCGACCATGAAGCCGGTGATGTTCTGCAGGAACAGCAGCGGGATGCCGCGCTGGCAGGCCAGTTCGATGAAGTGCGCGCCTTTCTGCGCCGCCTCGGCGAAGAGGATGCCGTTGTTGGCGAGGATGGCGATCGGGTAGCCGTGCAAGTGGGCGAAACCGCAGACTAGGGTGGTGCCGAACAGCGCCTTGAATTCATCGAACTCGCTGCCGTCCACCAGCCGTGCGATCACTTCGCGTACGTCGTAGGGTTGCTTGGCCTGCGCCGGAATCACGCCGTACAGCTCGTCGGCGGCATACAGCGGTGCTCGCGGTTCGCGGGTTTGCAGCTGGCCGAGCTTGCGCCAGTTGAGGTTGGCCACGCAGCGGCGGGCGATGGAAAGCGCGTGCTCGTCGTTCTCGGCGTAGTGGTCGGCAACGCCCGAGGTCTTGCAGTGCACGTCGGCGCCGCCCAGTTCCTCGGCGGTTACCACCTCGCCGGTGGCAGCCTTCACCAGCGGCGGGCCGGCGAGAAAGATGGTCGCCTGGTTGCGCACCATGATGGTTTCGTCGGCCATCGCCGGCACATAGGCGCCGCCGGCGGTGCAGGAGCCCATCACCACAGCGATCTGCGGGATGCCCATGGCGCTCATGTTGGCCTGGTTGAAGAAGATCCGGCCGAAGTGCTCGCGGTCCGGGAACACCTCGTCCTGGCGCGGCAGGTTGGCGCCGCCGGAGTCCACCAGGTAGATGCATGGCAGGCGGTTCTCGCGGGCGACGGTCTGCGCGCGCAGGTGCTTCTTCACCGTCAGCGGGTAGTAGGTGCCGCCTTTCACGGTGGCGTCGTTGGCGATGATCATGCACTCGATGCCTTCGACACGGCCGATCCCAGCGACTACACCGGCAGCGGCGACGTCTTCGCCATAGACCTCATGGGCGGCCAGCGGGGCGAGTTCGAGGAAGGCCGAGCCGGCGTCGAGCAGGGTGTCGATGCGCTCGCGCACCAAGAGCTTGCCGCGCGAGACATGGCGCTGCTGGGCGGTGGCGCCGCCGCCTTCGCTGACGCGACCGAGCAGGGCGCGCAGGTTGTTCACCTGTTCGAGCATCGCTGCGCTGTTGGCGGCGAACTCCGGCGAACGGGTATTGATCTGGGTGTGCAGGATGGCCATGGTTGGCTCCGTTCAATTCCATCATGGATGGCATTGCCATCCACCGACTGCGGTGGAAAACGCTTCGCGGTTTTCCACCCTACGAGGCTGGGGGCGTTCTTTTCGCCCGCAGGCTCACCTGGATTCGTTGAACAGCTCGCGGCCGATCAGCATGCGGCGGATCTCGCTGGTGCCGGCGCCGATCTCGTAGAGCTTGGCGTCGCGCAGCAGGCGGCCGGTGGGGAATTCGTTGATATAGCCGTTGCCGCCGAGGATCTGGATCGCCTGCAGGGCCATCTGTGTGGCGTTTTCGGCGGTATAGAGGATCACCCCGGCGGCGTCCTTGCGGGTGGTCTCGCCACGGTCGCAGGCCTGGGCGACGGCGTAGAGATAGGCGCGGCTGGCGTTGAGCTGGGTGTACATGTCCGCCACCTTGCCCTGGATGAACTGGAACTCGCCGATGCTCTGGCCGAACTGCTTGCGGTCGTGGATGTAGGGCACCACCACGTCCAGGCAGGCCTGCATGATGCCGGTCGGGCCGCCGGCGAGGACCACGCGCTCGTAGTCGAGGCCGCTCATCAGCACGCGCACGCCGCCGTTGAGCTGACCGAGCACGTTCTCCTCCGGCACCTCGACGTCGTCGAAGAACAGCTCGCAGGTGTTGGAGCCGCGCATGCCGAGCTTGTCGAACTTGTTGCCGCGGGAGAAACCTTTCCAGTCGCGCTCGACGATGAACGCGGTGATGCCGTGCGGACCCTTGTCCAGGTCGGTCTTGGCGTAGATCACGTAGGTGTTGGCGTCCGGGCCGTTGGTGATCCAGGTCTTGCTGCCGTTGAGCACGTAGCGGTCGCCGCGCTTCTCGGCGCGCAGCTTCATGGAGACCACGTCGGAGCCGGCGTTCGGCTCGCTCATCGCCAGCGCGCCGACGTGCTCGCCGCTGATCAGCCTGGGCAGGTACTTCTGCTTCTGCGCCTCGCTGCCGTTTCGGTTGATCTGGTTGACGCACAGGTTCGAGTGGGCGCCGTAGGACAGCGCCACCGAGGCCGAGGCCCGGCTGATCTCCTCCATGGCCACCACGTGTGCCAGGTAGCCCAGGCCTGCACCGCCATACTCCTCCGGCACGGTGACGCCGAGCAGGCCCATCTCGCCGAACTTCTTCCACATGTCCATCGGGAAGCTGTTGGTGGCGTCGATTTCGGCGGCGCGCGGCGCCAGCTCGGCGTCCACGAAGGCGCGCACCTGGTCGCGCAGCATGTCGATGGTTTCGCCAAGGGCGAAGTTGAGGCTGGAGTAGGGCATGGGGCGTACTCTGTCTTGTAGTTGTTGTCATGAGTGGTCGCACCGGGTTCGAGCATTCATGCGGCGCTCGTCGGATGACCTTTACGTTAACGTAATGCTGCTTCCGGCGACTGTCAAACCCTTCGGCTGGCCGGTAATCTGCGTGCCGCCGAGGCGACGAACACCTGGCGTTGCTGTTCGTCCAATCTCGAGCTTGCTGAGTATTCCTGGCGCCGCGAGGAGCGGCGCTCATTCAAAAGAGGTCGTGACGTCCCATGCCCCGAATCGGCTTTGCCTGTCAGTACCGCCATCCGCAGCAGAGCGAGTCGCTCAAGGAGCTCGAGCGCATCGAGCGGACCTTCAACCCGCGCACGACCACCCTGCGCTGGATGGCCTCGGTTGGCCGTGAGGCGGCCGAACAGCGGCTGCTGGAGATCGTCGAGCACAACCTGGCGGCGCAGCGCCTGCTGCTCGACTATGTCGCCACGCTACCGGAGGCGTTGCGCATGCTGCGCCTGTCCAGTGACCTCTTGCCGTTCTACAGCCATGAGCAGGTAGCGGGCTTCTATCGCCGGCCCGAAATCCAGGATCGCCTGATTGCCGGCTTCGCGGCGATCGGCGAAGCTGCGCGTGCTGCCGGTATCCGCCTGTCCATGCATCCGGGGCAGTACTGCGTGCTCGGCTCGGACCGCCCCGAGGTGGTGGCCAACAGCCTGGCCGAGTTCGAATACCACGCCGACATGATTCGCATGATGGGCTTTGGCCAGCGCTTCCAGGACTTCAAGTGCAACATCCACATCGCCGGCAAGCTGGGGGCCGAAGGCATCCGCAGCGTCTGGCCGAAGCTGTCGGAGGTGGCGCGCAACTGCATCACCTTCGAGAACGACGAAAAGACCTACGGCCTCGATGACTGCCTGGGCCTGGCTGACCTGGCTCCGGTGGTGCTCGACATCCATCACTGCTGGATTCATGAGGAGCGCTATATCGACCCCGAGGATGTGCGCGTGGCGCAGGTGATCGACAGCTGGCGCGGCGAGCGACCCACCATGCACTACTCTCAGCCGCCCGAATCGCTCATGGCGCTGGGCTTCGCCGCCGACCGCCCGCTACAGATTCCCGAGCTGCTGACGCAAGTGAACAAGCGCGACCTCTATGCACACAGCAAGCGCATGTAGAACGAGTGCAGCAACCGTTATGCGCTGGCTTTTCTCGATCGCTTCGACATCATGTTCGAGGCCAAGGACAAGAACCTGGCGGCGCTGGAATTCCACCAGCGCTATCTGCCGCCGGCGTGATGCCTCCAGAAACGCGAAGGCCCCGGCGTTTCGAGCGCGCGGGGCCTTGGTGAAGCGGGCAGGGGATCAGACGTTGAACAGCGATTGTGACTGCAACTCATTGAATGAACAGTTCACCATGCTGCTCCATTAAAAAGTATACTCATGTTTGTACTCAAAAAACTCAGCATTGAGTACGTTTAACGGTGATCTGGCGCCGTTGCGGCGGCTCGGATTCAGCTTTCCAGACGCCAGCGACAGGCATCAATGGTGGATTTTATCTGTTGCGCCAACATCTGCCTAATCGGAGCACGCTCAAATCGCTCACCCAATGAGCTTGCCTGCGGCAGCATCCGGTCGATGACCTCTTCCGCCCGTTTCCTTGGGATGCCACCTTCCTCCGCCAGACGCAATAAATGCCGGCGTTCGATGGCAGCACCTTCGCCGCAAACGTCCAGGTGATGCTGGCCCATCGGGCCTTCACTGAAGGTCAGGTCGAATGCCGGTGCCAGACGCCAGCGCCGGTCAGGCCCGAGACGCCACGCGAAGTTCTTGGGATGGTCGTCACGATTGTGGAAGAGCACATTGAAGACTGCTCGCGCGTAGGCTTTCTCCACTTCGCGCTCGTCGCGCGTCAGGAAACGGGTAGCCCGCAAGAAAGCGGTGTAGTCGGTGGCACCGGGCAGGCGAAAATCCACCTGCAACAATCCAGCCAGACTATGCACCGGGACACGTTGCCCACCTTCCCGGTCGAAGCGCGCGACGCCGAAGGCGGCCAGTTCAGGGCCAAGGTCGAACCAGCGACTTTCGGGCACTTCCAGTCCGCAATCCCGAGCCAACTCGACATAGAGCTGCTCGATGACGCAGACCTCCTTGTGTTCGTTCTGCGCCGGGAACTTGACCAGCCAGGGGCTGCCGGGCGCATCCGGACGGGTGCTGACCTGCCCGGTCATTGCGTCGTACTGCACCAAGGCCTTGGGCCTGGCCCCTTGCGGTGAGCCGCCGGTGAGCGCGAGCTCGCGCAGGGCTGCCCCCGCCTCGCCCGCGAGCGCGAGACGGCTTTGCTCGGCCAGCGCCAGCAAGGACCAGTCGGGCTCGTGGGCGCCGGCGTCGCTTGCCGGAACGAAGCGCAACGCGCCCATCGCGCGCTCACCAATGAAGGCCAGGCGGTCCAGTGGCCCGGGATGGCGCAAGCCGTGTTGACGGAACAGGCGATCCATCAGCAGCAAACCCCAGCCGTCAGGCAGACTGTCGGCTATTAGGCCCGGAAGGCGATGCAAATGGGTCGGAAAACCACCGTAGGCATCCGCACGCAGCTTGAGGTGCAAGGGCGACAGTTCCAAGCCCTGAGACAGAGCTTCGGGAGAATATTCGAAGAGCAGGGATTGACCGTCATCGGCCAGGCGTCCCAACGGCCAGTCTTCTCCCCAGCCGCAATAATGCACGGTAAGCAGCTTCATGATGTTCTCTTACGCGGCGCACGCTGGCGGCGGCTGACAAGGTCCACCTGCTCCATCTGGGCGATGGATTGCCGTTTGAGCACGAAGAGATCGTCCAGCGCCTCCAGCAAGCCAAGTGCCTGCGCGACACGGACCAGCGTTTCCAGCGAGCACTGACCGTCGCTTTCGAGTTTGCGCAACGCCCCCAAGGACAGTCCGGCCATTTGCGCCAGTTCACGCTGCGTAAGCGATTGGGCAAGCCGCTGCTCGCGCAGACGAACACCCAGCGCGTGCAGGATCTCAGCGGGAGTTGAGAGATGAAAAGTCACTTTTATGACCCTTAACGCGGAAAAGATTGCGTAAATACCATTTTAGTGGACTTTACTTATTCTTGAAAGCAGATGGCTGCGATAGCTGCCGCGAGCGACTAGGCAGTGACCATCGTAACGTTACGATACCGTAGCGCTACGATGTTACGGTGCAGGCTCCTGTCCAGCCGCCGGCGCCTCCAGCAGTACTGAAGGCTCCACCCCCAGCGCCTCGGCCAGCTTGAAGATGTTGAGCAATGCGATGTTGCGCTGACCACGCTCAACACCCCCCAGATAGCTGCGTGCCAAGCCACTTTCCAGTGCTAGGCGTTCTTGCGACCACCCTCTGGTCTTTCTGATTTCTATCAGCTTCAGGCCGAAGCGTAGTCGGGGATCAAGGGCCATATTTCTCTCTTCTTTAAAGAGAAATGACTCTATGAGTACCCCCTCTATAGGGCTACGCCCGATAAGTACCCGCACTATGAGAGACAATTGAATGCAGTCCCCATAAAATGGCCTCTATGAGTAACAAAATGGGGGAAATGACGTATGGCAAGCGTCTGGAAGACTGCGGGGGTGGGAGCGGCGGCGGGGCTGGCAGTTCCGGTGGCTGGGCTTTCAGGTCTTGCTGCCGCTGGTCTTACGCTGATTCTTGTACTGGCGATGTTCGGCGTGGGGCCTGCGCGCCTGTCACAGACATCGCTTTGGCGTTGTGCCGTGCTGGCCTGCAACTTCACCTGAAGCACTTCAATCGCCAGAAGCATGATGTCGTGTTCACCGGGCCCCAGCATGGCGATGCGCTCGCAAGCTATATCCAGTTCCTGGGCGAACTCGGGATCAAGGAGTCGGAGTTTCAGTGCGTGCTGCGCACCCAGGACGGCCAAGCCCGTCCTCCGGCCTGGGTTCCTTCCACGCTCAAGGCTCAGCTTCCCGTACGCATCCGCCGCATCGGCCCACCCTCACTCGCCAAGGCGTCGAGCTACGCCAAGTGGCTGGGTATCCAGCTCACCGAGCCGAATGGTAGCGGGCTGGGTCACCTGGCTGGGATCGCCTGCATGCTGGGCACACTCGCGCTTGAGACGACGCTCAGAGAGCCTTCTGATACCCATCACCAAGTGTGATAGTTCAACGATGAATCGCGTCTTCAAAACTCGCCACTTCAGCCGCTGGATGCGAAAGACAGAACTGACTGACGAGGCCCTGTGTGGCGCAGTACGCGAGATGGCTCAGGGGCTGATCGACGCGGATCTCGGCGGTGGTTGCGATGACGACAAAGACGAAGGCTAAGAGCCGAATCCTGGAGGCTGTGCACGAGACGGCGGCGGATCTGAGCCGGTTGGGCTTTATCGACCAACGCAAGATGCGCAGATACGACGTGTTGTGCCTGGACCCGATTCCCGACTATGACGCCCAGAAGATTCGGTCCCTTCGCGACCGCTATCAGATCAGCCAGACCGTCCTGGCGTCCCTGCTCAACACAAGTCCGTCAGCGGTGCGCCAGTGGGAGTTGGGCGGCAAGCACCCCAGTGGTCCATCACAAAAACTGCTCAACCTGCTTGAGCGCAAAGGCCTTGAAGCATTGATCTGAAGGCCTTGCGATGATGCAGACGGGGGCGCGCTTTCGCCACGGCGTCGGCCGAGACTTGACTCAATCGGGCGTCTCTCCCTGTTCCGCAGGAATGAAGGGAATCAGGCCTTTCTCGTAGGCAAGGCGCTGCAGTTCGAGCGGCGCGGTGCGAATGTCCATCATCAGGCCATTGACCTGCAGTATCCACACCATCGGGTTGTCTGCGAGGCGGCTGGGCAGGGTCCATTCGTGTGAAAACGGCCCCATCTTCAGCGCATCCCGGATCGCCTTCGACTTGTTCTGCCCGGTGCTCTCGGCGATCCCGAAGAACGCATAGATGGTCTTCGGCTTGCAGTGCGGCGTCTGAGAGGCATCGTCGAGGAAATTCACCCGGCCGACCGCATGCACGGCCGCCGCCGCCCAGACGCTCTCCTTGCCGCTCGACAGCGGCGAAGGACGCTTGCGGGCGAGTGCACCGACGACGCGGTGGATCATCTGACGATATTCCTCGTTGAGGTGCTGTGCGCAGAACGCGTCAGTCAGTGCGGTGATGGCGGCGAACTTCTCGGCCATCACTTTGGGGATTCGCTCGGATGTGACCATGGTGACTGCAAAGTGGGAGAGACGTCGCATTCTCACAGATTGACCGGTCCATACCAACGGGTCGGCACGGGCGGGGACCGAGGAGCAGAAACGTGGTTAGCAACGCGTCGTCCAGCGTGAGCGTGGCGCACACGGTCTCTCCCCCTGATCATGGCCGGGGATGTGTGTGCCGGGGGCTTCGAACAATCGAGCACCACACCCCCTCATGCACATCGTCGGCAGGGCAGAGGTCGGTGTGGTCGCGAAGTTGGAACGCACTTTCTCAGCCGTCGTTTTCAAGCCCCGACAAGAAGCTGCGTACGCCGGGCCTGCTCAAGCGGCGGCGGTGCCAGTTCGGGTGCTGATGCGGCTGGAGGGCCCGATGGGGTGTCTGTGGGACGGGTCCGGTCACGCGCAGCCAGCGCCCGAGTACTTTCCTGACGCAGTGTTGGCACCGATCGGCCTGAACCCGATTGCCGTCACCGAAGATGCTGCCGTAGCCGGCCGTGAAGTCGATGGAAATCCGTTCCTGGTTCTCGTCGCGCCTGAACCGTGCGCACTTGGATCCCGGCCGCTATTGCCAGCTCCACGCCGTTCATTTATTGGCTTTTACCGGGCAACTATTCATCAGCGCGTCGAAAACGGGAACTGCTTTTGCAATGCATTCCAGTGCATCCCGCACGGGCTGAAAGCAGTCATCGTCCTTGTCGAACTTGCCAGACTCCTCCCAAGTGCTTGCCAGTGCGTCCCCGTTCAGCCGGACCGGCAGAAAGAAGTTTCCGTTACCCTGGTTCTTGAAGCCCAGTTTGGCGAGTTGGTCCAGCTGTGGTGTTGCCTGCTTGACGCATCTTTTCCATGCATTTTTGCCACCAAATGCCTTTCCGTCGCAATCAAGCATGAATCCTGCTTCGCCGCCAGTGGTGCCGACCCCGCAGAACAATGCAGACCAGTAGTCATCATTATCTTCGATGTAGTCGATGTAGATTATTGCCTTATGGGTCTGTTTCAGAAAACTAACTTCTTCCTCATCCGTCTCTTCTTCGTGCTCGATCAGCCAGTCCAGTGGGGCCAGCTGCCAATCTTCATTTTCTAAGTCGAAATGGCCGTGCCATTCGCTCCCCGAACTACAAAAATCCTCGACACAGTCCTGTATTGCTTCGAGCAAGGCCGGCTCCAAGGCTTGCCCGAAGTAGACAGCGCTTTCATTGAAGGTTTTCAGTTGTTTGAACAGCAGGGTTCCTGCGGTGTGGTTCTGGGTCATGATGCGCTCCGGATGAATGCTCAGTGATTGCGGATGTGTTGTATGAAGCACGCGACGGCGTGATGCGTCGCATGCCAGCTGGTCGTTGGTGAAACGGGCGCTGAGGGCATGGACTGCTCGATCATCTGCGCCAGTTTCCGCCAGGACAGGGGGTGGATGTGCGTTTGAAAGCGGTTGCCGGTCTTGTAGCCGGTTTTGCCCGGGGTCAGATAAAGGATGGCCCAGGGGCGGCCGCCGGCAATAGCCTGGGCCACATCGCCATAGCGGTTCAGTTGTTCGGGGCCTTCTGGCGCGCCAATCTTCACTTCGATGAGTAGATAGAAGGCTGCAGCATCGATTTCGAGATCGACCCGTTCACTGCGTTCGCCGTTGGGGGTTTGCTCGGTGCGGACATGGCAGTACGGGCCGGTTGCAGTGGGAAAACCGGAGCGCTGCTGCGCCAGGTGGTTTAACAGATGTTGCAACAGAGCATCCCCGAAACCGTGGCTGCCACGGGGGTTAAGTGCGGATTTCGGTGAACGTGACCGAGCGTTTCGCTAATACGTGACCGGTGCTT
>ERZ1673962.1369-NODE-1369-length-11779-cov-4.722961_pt1 | contig 11779 bp, 11 predicted proteins | sample MGYA00580188_ERZ1673962 | MGnify/ENA primary metagenome ERZ1673962 (study PRJEB41334, sample SAMN05608104) | rock metagenome | biome: terrestrial subsurface; feature: shale formation; material: shale | place: USA: Pennsylvania ... | reverse complement strand
CAGCTGGTGATCTCGCACAGCCCCAGCATCGCTTCCAGCTTCTGCCGTTCGACCTGCTTCTGGGCATCCTCGGCATTGGAACCTTCCAGCATCTGGCGCAGGAAGATCACGTCCTGCAGGCCGTAGACCATCCAGGCATCCGCCGGTAGACCATCACGCCCGGCGCGACCGGTCTCCTGATAGTAGGCTTCGATGGAACGCGGCAGATCCAGATGGGCAACAAAGCGCACATTGGGCTTGTCGATGCCCATGCCGAAGGCGATGGTCGCCACCATGATCACCGGCTCCTCGGTGAGGAAGCGGTGCTGGTGATGCTGGCGTAATTGAGGATCCAGCCCCGCGTGATAGGGCAAGGCGTTGAAGCCGCGCTCACACAGCCAGGCCGCTGTCTCCTCTACCCGTTTGCGCGACAGGCAATAGATGACACCCACATCCTGGGGGTGCTCCTCGCGGATAAAGCGCAACAACTGTTCGCGGGCACGGTTTTTCTGACCGATGCGGTAACGGATGTTGGGACGGTCAAAGCCGCAGACGAAGGCACGCACATCGATCAATTCAAGACGATCGACGATCTCCTGCTGGGTACGGGCATCTGCCGTAGCCGTGAGCGCGATACGCGGCACACCGGGAAAGAGATGGCGCAGCTGGTTGAGCTGCATGTACTCAGGGCGGAAGTCGTGCCCCCACTGGGAGACACAGTGGGCTTCATCGATGGCAAACAGCGCCAGCTTGCACTGGTTGAGAAGGTTCTGGGTACGCGGCTGCTGCAATCGTTCAGGGGCCACATAGAGCAGGTCCAGCTCGCCACTGCGCAGCTGCTGTTCGGTTTCCTGCAGCGCTTCCAGGCTCATCGACGAGTTGAGGCAACCGGCGTTGATCCCCAGCTGGGACAGGGCACTGACCTGATCCTGCATCAAGGCAATCAGCGGCGAGACGACGATGCCACAGCCTTCACGCACCAGCGCAGGTAGCTGATAGCACAACGACTTGCCGCCGCCGGTGGGCATGATAACCAGTGCGTCCCGCCCTTCAATCAGGGTGGCCACCACCTCATCCTGGGGGTGACGGAAGGACTCGAAGCCGAACACATCGGCGAGTATTTGTCGGGCGCGTTCAATCATGGGCGGCATTATCCGCCATCACCCGCATGAAGTCATCCTGCAGCCATATCCCTCTGCCTCGCTTCGGGGTAGAATCACCGTTGTTTCCTTTGTTGCGGATAATGCTGCCATGACTGCCAAGATTGCTCTCATCACTGAAGAAGAACTGGATCGCCTGGAAGAGTTCCTGTTTTCACCGGCGGTCTCCGACGAAGCGCTGGACCTGATCGGGGCGCACGGTTTTCTCTGCGCGCTGAATATCAGCCCGAAGCCGGTTGCCGAATCCGACTGGATTGAACAGCTGTTCGACGGTGAACCCGAGTGGTCATCTGAAGCCGAAAAGACCGAGATTCTGCAGCTGCTGCGCAAGCTCTACAGCACCATCGGCAACGACCTTTACAACGATCAGGAAATCCTGCTGCCCTGCGAGCTGAGCCTGGAGCCGGAAGATGACGAAGAAACGACCGAGCTGACGACCTGGGCTCAGTCGTTCATGGAAGGTGTCTTCCTCAACGAGGAGGCCTGGTTCGGTCAGGATGAAGAAACCGTTGCCGGACTGCTGCTGCCGATCATGGTTGCGTCTGATCTGTTCGAAGATGAAGACGTGCGTGAGATCAGTCAGGACCGTGCCCTGCGCGAAGAGATGTGCGTCCAGATCCCCGAAGTACTGGTCGACCTTTACCTGCATTTCCACGCACCGGACAAGTAACCTTGCTCAAGGGTGGAATCAAAGCGGTTTCACCCAGCACAGCATGCGCCGCAACAGCGAGGGCCGGATCCATTCTTCCGGCCCAAGCGGTGTATCAGTAAGTCACTTTCAACGACCGTCCTTGACCCAGTACGCGAATACGGTCCCCAGGACGGAAGAACTGACCGTTCTCCACTTCCTGCACCACCGACATCACGCCACCGTTATCCAGACGCACCGTAATCTCCTGACCCTGACGTTCGGTCGTCGCCTGCTCGACCCGCTGACCCACCAGACCACCGGCCACGGCACCCACTACGGTCGCCAGGGTGCGACCACTGCCGCCGCCAATCTGATTGCCGGCAATGCCGCCGACGATGGCGCCGGTACCACTGCCGACAATGCCATCCGTACGACCTTCGATACGCACAGGGGTAACCGATTCCACAGTGCCATATTGCACGGTCTGTGCCTGGCCTACCTGACTGCGGCTGTAGCTGGTGCCGTACAATCCCTGTTGTGCACAACCGCCCAGGACGGTAACCGCCGACAGGGTGACGACAGCAAAAAGTCTGTTCATATCCGTATCTCTATTTGATTTTCAATACCAGTTGACTGATCAGCGCCCAGATCAGTTCCTTCAGTTTGCGATGCCAGGGGCGTTTTGACCACTCTTCGGCGGTAATTTCCATGCACTGCTCCAGATCCGACCGCATCAGCCGCTCAACCTGCTCGGTCATTTCCGGCTCGATCACTTCCACGTTGGCCTCCAGGTTCCAGCGCAGATTCCAGTGATCCAGATTGCAAGACCCCAAGGATACCCAGTCATCCACCAGCCCCACCTTGGCATGCAGGAAACGGGGCTGATATTCAAAAATGCGTACCCCGGCTTTCAGCAGCCGTCGATAATAGCGCTTGGATGCATGATAGACCCAAAACTGGTCCGTGTAAGGCCCGGCCACCAGCATGCGCACATCTACCCCGCGTTTTGCGGCCCGTCTGAGCGCCGAACGAATTGAAAACGAGGGCATGAAATAGGCCGTGGCCAGCCAGACGCGCTCATCAGCGCCGTTGACATGGTTGAGGAAGGCCACCTTGATATCCTGCTGATACAACCCCTGCACTGTTGTCACCCGCATCAGCGCGTTGCCCTGCTCGGGCTGTGGCGAGGGTGGCGGCAGCTGCTGAGCAGTACAGCGCAGCCAGAGCCGGTTATACAGACTGACCAAATCGGCTACCACCGGCCCCTGAATACGGCACATCACCTCATGCCAGGGACAACCCGGGCGCTCGGACAGCCAGTATTCATCGGCAAGGCCAGTACCACCGATAAAGGCAAGCTGCTCATCGACCAGCATCAGCTTGCGGTGATCACGGGCAAAATTACGCGTCAGCTTGCTCAGCTGCAGCGGATTGTAGATCACCAGCTGCACCCCTGCGGCCTGCAGACGCTGACGGTCGGCCCGACTCAGGTGGCGACCGCCAAAACCATCGATGATCAAGCGAACGCTGACGCCCCGACGAACCGCATCGGCCAGTGCTCGCGAGAAACGATCCATGATCTTGCCGGAAATCACCAGATAGAACTCCAGCAGCAGGCTCGATTGTGCCTGCTCGATCTCTTTCAGCATGGCGGGAAAGAAGTTCTCCCCGTCCACCATCAGTTCAACCCGGTTACCGCCGTGCCAGTTAAAACGCTGTCGCATACTGCGGATGCTTCCTTATCAACCTTGCCGCTGACCGTAGAGCCGCGAGTAGAGGCCCTGCTGATCCAGCAGCTCATCGTGACTGCCCTGTTCGATAACCTGACCATCTTCGAACACATAGACCCGGTCTGCCTGCCTCACGGCACTGAGCCGGTGGGCGACAATCACCGTCGTCCGCCCCTGCAGGAATTCGGACATGGCACGGTGCAGCGCATACTCGGTCTGCGTATCCAGTGCAGACGTGGCTTCATCAAGAATCACCACGGCCGGGTCCGACAGCACCATGCGCGCAATCGCCAGACGCTGGCGCTGACCGCCCGACAAACGAACGCCCTGTCGCCCGACCAGCGTATCCAGTCCCTGTTCCAGACCGATGACAAAGGATTTCAGCTGCGCCACTTCCAGTGCTTGCCATAGCTGCCGGTCATCAAACGCGCGCCCCATGGTCAGATTGTCACGAACCGAGCCGTTGAACAGTGCCGGCTGCTGCAATACCGTGGCCACGTGCTCGCGTACCCGCTCAAGCCCGATGCGCTGCACCGGCACGCCGTCAAAACAGACCTCGCCCTGCTGCGGCGGATAAAGGCCGAGCAATACCTGCACCAGCGTCGATTTGCCGCCGCCGCTGGCACCGACCAGGGCAACCTTCTGCCCCGCCGGAATATCCAGCGAAATACCGCGCAGTACTTCCTGCCCCGGGAAGTAACTGAAATGCAGATCATGCAGGCTGATGCTGACGGTCTTTTTACCGGCAAAGGGGTTTTGCAGGTGCGGATAACGCGGCTCAGGATGCAGCGCCAGCAGGCGGTTGACCCGCTCCAGCGCTGCCCGGGCACCAAACCAGGCGTATTGCATCCCCAGTACCTCCTGCACGGGCCCCATCATGAACCAGAGATAACCGAACACGGCCATCATCTGCCCCACCGACAGATCCGAGAACACCACCATCAGCATGGAGACGGCCCGGAACAGATCCACCCCGATCATGAACAGCATGAAACTGAACCGGTTGGCCGCATCGGAACGCCACTCGTAGCTGGTGGAATGATCCCTCACGTCCCGTGCACGCTCGGTCAGCTGCATCAGGTAATGTTTCTCCCGGTTAGACGCACGGATCTGCTGGATCGCATCCAGTGTCTCGGTCAGTGCCGCTTGAAACAACTCGTAGGCGGAGTTTTCCCGCGCCTTCAGATGCTTGACCTTCTTGCCCACCGTCATGGTCAGCCAGATGACGAAAGGGTTGAGAAAGAGAATAAACAGGGCCAGCTGCCAATGCATCCAGATCAGGATCAGCGCGGTACCGAAGATGGACAATATAGCGACCAGGAAACGACTGACGGAACTGCCGACAAAGCGATCAACAGTATCCAGATCGGTAACGAAGTGGGACGCCACGCTGCCACTGCCCAGAGTCTCGTATTCGGCCATGGAGATTCGCTGCAGCCGTGCCAGCAATCCGGCCCGGATGTGGTAGATGATGTCCTTGGAGATGATGGTGAACTGGCGTCCCTGAAGCACATTGAGCGCCAGGGACATCAACCTCAGCAGGATGGTCAGCAGCAACACCGCGCCTATATAGAGTGGTGGACCCTGCCAGTGCTCGGGAAAGAGCGCGTTCACCGTTGCCACAACCCTGCCGGGCTGGTTCAACAGGACTTCATCGACCAGCAGCGGCATGAACAGCGGCAGGGGCACACTCAACAGAGCGGCGCCGATCGCGATCAGATTGGCCAGGATCAGCTCGCGCCTGTGTTCAAGCGCAATGTTGAAGATATAACGCCAAGTATACCTGGATGGATAACTGGATGGATAACGGGACGGTGTGGATGGGGACACCCGAAGCTCCTTGCAACCGAGAACATCATGGCTGTTACGCAGTATCGTGTCTGCCTGATGTTCAATGTACGCCAGCCCCGGATAGAAAAACACCCGCATGTGCGGGTGTCTTCACAAACCAGGTCAGCCGTGATCAGTTGCCGGCTTCCTTGAGCATGGCGTACAGCTGGTCTTTCAGCTGCAATCGCTTCAGCTTGTATTCCTCTTCGGTCTTGGTCGCAACCGGCTCGATTTCAGCTTCCATGCGCTCAACTTCCTTGGTGACCTCGTGATACTCGTTGAACAGTCGGGCGAAGTGAGCATTTTCCACTTTCAGAGTATGGATCTGCTCGCGGTATTCCGGCAGTTCGTGAACCAGGTCATGATGTTCGATTGTCATGCGTTTTCTATTCCTGAAGTTGTTGTCATGTTGCAGTTTCACTATCCTGCAACTAAGCCACAGCGTCATTGATGCGCATCAAAATCTGCTTCGGAGGCGGAATGATTCACACCCATCTCATGTTCGGCACGCCTGTCGGCACCCTGACCCTGCAGGCCGATGCCAGGGGGCTGTGTCGCATTGATTTCGGCCAACGTGCACCCGCCGTTACCGCTGATCCCGAGCAGCCGGTACTCAGACTTGCCGTTGAACAACTGGAAGCCTATTTCCGTGGTGAACTCAGCCATTTTGATCTGCCGCTGGCGCCAGTGGGCACGGCCTTTCAGAGCGAGGTCTGGAATGCCCTCCAGACGATTCCCTACGGCGAGGTACGCAGCTACGCTGATATTGCCAATGCCGTGGGGCGCCCCCGTGCTTTCAGAGCTGTCGGCATGGCCAATAACCGCAACCCGCTGCCGATCATCATCCCCTGTCACCGCGTTGTGGGCAGTAACGGCCTGCTGATCGGCTACGGTGGCGGACTGGATATCAAGATCCGTCTGCTGCAGCTGGAGCGCATCGCGCTTGAACAGGCTGCCGAACCGGAACGGTGCCGGGTTGTGCAAAACCCGAGCCCCGGCAACGAACCTGGCTGACAGTGACTGGCAAAATCCGTTGCAACAATACAGGCAATGCGCCTGTGAGACTCGACCTCAACGCCGAATAACGGTAGCTTATGCACCCCACGACCTGCGTAGAGTGAAGCTGCCATCCATGGATACCCTGACCCTGCAGCCGCTGGCCCACGCCGACGGCCACGTTCAGATTCCGGGCTCCAAGAGCCTGTCCAACCGAATTCTGCTGCTCGCGGCCCTGGCCGAAGGCACAACCCGTATCACCAACCTGCTCGACAGTGATGATGTGCGCCACATGCTCAACGCGCTCAAGGCGCTGGGTGTTCGCTACACACTGGCGGATGATCGTCGCAGCTGTGACCTCGAGGGGCTGGGCCAGGCATTCAAGATGGATAGCGCACTGGAGCTGTTCCTCGGCAACGCGGGTACCGCCATGCGCCCGCTCTGCGCCGCGCTCTGTGCCAGCCAGGGCGAGTTCACCCTCACCGGCGAACCGCGCATGTACGAACGCCCCATCGCCGATCTGGTCGACGCCCTGCTGCCGCTGGGTGCCGATATCGAGTATCTGGGCGAACCCGGCTACCCGCCGCTGCGCATCCGTGCCAACGGCCTCAGCGGCGGTGAAGTCGGCATCAAGGGCAACATCTCCAGCCAGTTCCTCACCGCGCTGCTGATGGCTGCCCCGCTGGCCGATGGCGATCTGGTGATCAACGTCGAGGGTGAGCTGGTCTCCAAGCCCTATATCGACATCACCCTGCACACCATGAAAGTATTCGGCGTCGAGGTCGACAACCAGAACTACCAGCGTTTCCTGGTCAAGGCCGGTCAACAGTACCGCTCTCCCGGCGAGGTGATGGTGGAAGGTGACGCCTCTTCCGCCTCCTACTTCCTGGCCGCCGCCGCAATTGCAGGTGGTACCGTGCGCGTCTACGGCGTGGGCGCTGACAGTGTGCAGGGCGATAAGGCCTTTGCTGACGTGCTGGGCAAAATGGGGGCCAAGGTCAGCTACGGCCCGACCTGGATCGAGGTCAGCAAGGGTGAGCTCAAGGGGGTGGACCTGGACCTGAATGCCATTCCGGATGCGGCCATGACCATCGCCACCACGGCGCTGTTTGCCGAAGGGCCCACCGCGATCCGTAATGTCTACAACTGGCGGGTGAAGGAAACCGACCGTCTCAGCGCCATGGCCACCGAACTGCGCAAGGTCGGTGCGGAAGTCGTCGAGGGTGAGGATTTCATCGAAATCACTCCGCCGGCCAGGATCCAGAGCGCGGCCATCGACACCTACGACGATCACCGCATGGCGATGTGTTTTTCCCTCGCCGCCTTTGGGGATGCGCCGATCACCATCAATGACCCCGGCTGCACCCGCAAGACCTTCCCGGAGTACTTCGAGCTGTTCGCGCAGATCAGCCGCTGAGGCAGAACCTGCCCTGGGCGCTCAGGCGCGTTTGAGCTGACAGTTCTGCCCGTCGAGTCGGTGCAGCTCCTGTTCGATATCGAGTGCCGCACGAGCCTGGCGCATCTCATCACGGTGCGCCTGCTTCAAGCGGCGACGCATCATCCCCTCCAGAAAACGCTTGATCTCCAGGTCCTCTTCAAGAATCAGGCCGGGCACCGGCACCGGCTTGCGGGTCTCCTCATCTACCGCCACCATGGTGAAATAACAGGTGTTGGTCGGCTTCACGACGCCGTTATGGAAATCCTCCGATACGATCTTGATGCCAACCTCCATGGAGGAGCGCCCCACATAGTTGACCGAGGCATAGAGGGTCAACAGCTCACCGACCTCCACCGGATTGATGAAATCCACCGAGTCGATCGAGGCGGTAACGCAGTAGGTGCGGGCGTGAGAAGCGGCGCAGGTATAGGCGATCTTGTCCATCAGCGACAGCAGCACCCCGCCATGCACCTTGCCGCCGAAGTTGGCGTAGGACGGTACCATCAGCTCCTTGAGAGTGGTCTGCGAGGACTTGACCGTACGAAACTCGTGCTCAGACATCAAACAGTTCCTTTTCCGATATACAGGACATTGACGTCAGCGCGTTTCGCGCGGGCGTCAGTCTGCCTCCGCAGAGGCTCAGTGCGCATCAGCCTTGGAGCCGCCCTTGCAGGTCGGCGACAGCGGCACCTCGCCATTGCGGGCCACCCACTCCTCCGGGGTATGCAGATGCAGAGCCAGCGCGTGAATGGGGTTCTGCATCAGCTCGGCCACCAGACCATAGACCTGCTGATGACGCTGCACCAGGCGCTTGCCGGCAAAGTCCGGGCTGACCAGTACCAGCTTGAAATGGCTGTCTGTGGCCGGCCCGGAATGCATGTGGCTCTCGTTTTCCAGCTGAATATGCTGCACGTTCAAACCTGCCTGCAGCAGGTTTTCCAGTTGTTCTGCAACGCTCATTTTTGCTCCTTACGTGCCATTTTTATGAAATGATGATGAATGCGTCGGGTTGTCAGCCAGACGCCAATGGCCACCACCGGCACCGAAATGCCGGTCGCCAGCGATTTATCGATCGGCACACCGGCGTCATATACCGCTTCAAACACATACTTCAGCAGGCCGATCAGGTAATAGCTGATCGCGACCACCGACAGGCCTTCCACCGTATGCTGCATGCGCAGCTGAATGCGGGAACGCCGGTCCATGGAGCTGAGCAGCTGCTGGTTCTGCTGCTGAATGCCCAGCTCCACCCGGGTGCGCATCATATCCGATACCCGGTCCACGCGCCTGGACAGGTCCTCCAAGCGTTCGCCGCTGGACTGGCAGGTCCTGACGGCCGGTGTCAGACGACGGGTCATGAACTCGGTGATGGTCAAATGCCCGGACACTTCGTCTTCACGCAGTTCCTCCAGCCGGGTCATTACCAGCGCATGATAGGCCTTGGTGGCACTGAACCTGAACGTCAGCCGGGCACGCCAGGACTCGATGGCGGCGGCCATGTCGATCAGGTCGGCCAGCAGCTCGGCTTCATTGACTTCATCCGCATCCGCCAGCTGCTGGGTAAGCGTGGCCAGACGCTGATCCATGCGCACCAGTTCCGGCGATACCGAACGCGCCAATGGCAGTGCCAGCAGGGCCATCAAACGGTAGGTTTCGATCTCCATCAAACGCTGTGTCAGACGCCCCAACTGACTGTCGCTCATCTGCTTGTTGACGACCATCAGGCGACCGAAACCATCCGAATGCAGCTGGAAACTGGCCCAAACCCGGGCATCACCGTTCTGCGGGCTGCTGCCCACCAGACGCACGTCTTCAAACGCGCGCTTCACATCCGGCAGAGCGGGTTCAGGGGACTGACGCGCATCCTTGATACTGACATGGAAGGCTGCGACCACTTCTCCGGGCAGCGATTCTATCCAGCCCTCAGGCAGGGGCGTCAGGCCGGTCACGGCAAAGGGTTCACTGCCCTCGGGAATGTCCAGGTTGATAAACGTGTAGGTGGTGAACTCGGTGTGTTTTTCACGGCGCAGACGAAAATCACCACAATCATATTCGAAACAGTTCTGGTCCTGATGATTGATCGGGCATCCAAAAACGGCATGCAACGCCTGCAGGTGCTCCAGTTGAGCCTGCTTTTCACTCTCGGAGCAGAGTACGGCGATATGGGTCACCCGTGCCGGGCTGGGAATAACCTGAAAGGGCCGAGAATGCAGCTCGTCGTACAGGTGTGAACGCAGTGGATGGATATTCATCGATGGATCCGAACGCAAAAATGCAACCTTAATGAATTGTGCCGTTGAAGAACACCCCCATAGATCGTCAATGCGTCGGACTTTGCCTTATACTTGCGCTCCAAGTCACAACGAGTTGCCTATGATTGTCCGTGTCCTGCCACAACTGGAAAGCCGTGAGGAATGGATCGCCTTTTGCCGCCGGGAAGTACCCTATTGTTTGGTGGATACACCCGCCTGCCTGGTGGATTTCCAGAGCCACTTTCTGCAGCTGACCCTGTTCAATCATCCGCAGCCGATACGCTATACCCTGGGCTCGCGTCGTTCCATGGACCCGGCCTGGCAGCTGATCAAGCGCTGCGACTGGAGTCTGAAAACCCTGGCAACGGGACTGGAGACACTGGATTTTGGCGGCAACGTGCGCGACAACGACCTGTTGGGAGTTCATACGGATCTGAGCGCGCGCCGTTCACGCCCGCGCGACCTGCACCTGCATGCACCAGGTTGCAGCGAGTCCTTGCCACCGCTGCAAACATTGCCATCCCGCTGGGATAGTCTGACGCTCAAGCGCATGCTGGCCAACCGCCAATTCCGTGACTGGCGCAGCGAACAGGATGAAGCCACGCTGGGACCGGCTGCCGTGCTGCTCGACCTGCTGGAAAACGGCCAGGACTGGGAGGGCATTCCCAGCCGGCCACGCCTGCAGCTTGGCTGCCGCGGCAAGGTTTTGGTCAGCCTGATTGCCGACCTCAACGCCATGCCATCGGGCCATGCATCTGGACCGGCTTCCCTGCCGGCCCTGTTACGCTAGCCCATCAGACCGGCAGGGACTCTTCCTCCGCTTCCGCGGCCATGATTTTGTAGGGGTGATCCGAGGCCAGCAGCTGCTTGCCCAGTTCGGTGGGGAACTCCACGTCCAGATCCACAACGCGACCATCACGACAGACGTTGATGATGGTATCCATGCAGGATGAGAGCAGCGAGTACTTTTCGTCCGGCGCGGCGATGATGGTCTGCAGGCCCAGGTCGGACATGAAGCCCAATGACGTCACGGTGTTCTCGGAGTCAAGCTTGTTGAACGCCTCGTCGAACACCGACAGGCTCATGCCGCCCACCGGACGACCATCATTGCCCTCTTTCAAACGGTAGGTCGCGCCCAGTGCCGCCGCCATCGCCACATAGAAGGGTACCTGATGCTCACCGCCGGAACCGGTCTTGATGCGCTGAGTCAGGGTCGTCTTGCGGTTGCCCTCAAGGTCTTTCACCACCAACTCGAAGTTGTAGAAGTTGCGGTAATCCTGCAGCAGACTGCTCTCGCCTTCGTCACTGAGCACATCGTGAATCTTGTTCAGCGCTTCGCGGTGATCATTATCGCCCTGATGCTGGATATCGAACAGCGTCCCCACATTGGCCTGATCCAGACGGGTGTAGGCTTCCACCAACTCAAGAATATCCTTGAGTTCCGGGTTGGGCATCATCTCGAAGCTGTACATTTCCTGATGGAAAGGACGGTTCTTCAGGTGACTGTTCAGCTCGCGGATCAGATCCTTGATCTTGTTGATCTGGTCATTCAGGTGCGCCACAAAGTCTGAGCGGAAGGTCGTTTCCGCTTCCAGACGCGCCCGCTCCGCCCGTTTGGTATATTCGGCCAGCTCGGAGTCGCGCAGTGCCTGTACGGTTTTGTTGACGTAGAATTCCAGATCTTCGTGAGTCGAGTCGGCACTGATGTTGTCCAGCTCCTGATGACTCATGCCGCCGCCATGATAACGGGCCTTGTACTGGGC
>ERZ1673962.1367-NODE-1367-length-11780-cov-3.822345_pt1 | contig 11780 bp, 18 predicted proteins | sample MGYA00580188_ERZ1673962 | MGnify/ENA primary metagenome ERZ1673962 (study PRJEB41334, sample SAMN05608104) | rock metagenome | biome: terrestrial subsurface; feature: shale formation; material: shale | place: USA: Pennsylvania ... | reverse complement strand
GGGGTAGGTCTTAACGACCTGTGATGAACGTAGCGGTTTGGTTACCGCTTTCCCTGGTCAACCCGGCTTGCAGGATGTTCTCTACAAGCCCCTGCCTTTAGGCATGGGGTAGTTGACACACCTTCTGAGCCCAGCCGTGGCGATCATTAATCGCAGGGTCCCATTGGCCGGCGTCTTCCATATTCTCATTCATGTACTGAACCTCACCGCCGGTGGTTTTTGTCCACTTCACGGTCTTCAGGAACTGGAAGAACCATTTGGCGATTTCATGCCTACGGGCTTCCTCAACCGCACGTTTGGACTCATCGACCTCCCAGATAACGGCGAGATCTCTCTGAATGACCCTCAGACTCCCGTAATACGCAAACTCAATCAGGAAGTCGTTGTCGAAGTTTTTCTTCGCCCTGGCCTTGTGGGCACTGAAAGATCGTTCCTTCAGATGCTTTTTCATCGGCCGCTGAACCATGACCTTGCCCTTCACTACCTTGGAAGGCAGGAACTCTAGCCAGGCATTTTTCATATCCGCCTCGCTGGCGCCAAACTTCAGGCGATCACCCATCGATTTCTGGTACATCTCATCGTAGGGGATATTGCCATACGCCTGGTAAATCCTTTCCGCCAGATCAAATGCCTTGGCGATGTAGGGATCATAAAATGCTTTGAACTCTTTCAGGAATCGATTGAACTCACCCACTGGAAAGCGGAAGTCACCGTATTCTCTTTCGCGCATGGCCATAACAATCTGTCCTTACTGATCAATGAGTGGTAGTTGCGTCTGACCGATCCCTTACGGGTGCCGGCCGCAGGGGCAGCAGTCCTCGTCGATTCCGGTCAGGCTGCACTCGCCCTCACCTGGAACATACACCTCGCGTTCCGGATCGTAACCACGCTCTCTCAAAATCTCTTCCACTTTCTCTCTGTCAGCGGCAGGGGCGCTGTCCAGAATGGCCTCATAAGCACTATCGATGCGAGCCTCGTAAAGCACGTCCGATTGTCCGGATCCTCGCAAAGCTTCTTTCTCAGCCGATTCAATTCGGGCGTTCAGATCGGTCATAAAGCTCATGGCATTCCCCTGTCGGCGTAGATTTCAATCAACCCTTAACGTGAAAAGAATTATACTATCACCTAAATTAAAAGTAAACCCTTTTGTTTATTTTATTTGGTGAAATGCAAGCAGCAAAAGCCGGAGCGCTACCACCCCGGCCCAGTACCCAATTCAATGTCTCCTATGACGCCTGGTGGTCAGGTCAGAACCCCGGACTCGTTCAAAGACCGCGCATCCCGATCAGCCTGGACAAGGGCCTGGTCAATATTCTCCATCATCTCATCCACCGAATTCAGGCCCCAGGATTTCGCTTCCTGCAACAAGGCTTCATCCGTCATTGCTTTGCCTTCAATCAGTTCCATCTCGGCAACGTTCATCTCGTTCAGTTCCATTTCATGGCTCCTTTGAATGTCAATCATTGTCTTCTGAGGCATGGTAGACCCAAGACGACAAATCTTTGGTGACGTACTCCAACGCCAGGAAATTAGTCAGGGCATCGGAGGAACGCCAACGCCCCTGCATCATTTCTTCCGGCCGAATGGAGCATAAAAAACCCTGGTCCCTGGCGTCTTGGTGTTTAAAATACGCACTCTTCAGGGTTATTTCGCGGTAATTCAGAAAGTCCAGATCCTTAAGCTGCATCAGCATGGGATCACGCTCGGACTGACTCTTGCAGCACTGACGGATGTGCAGAGAATACGCCGGCTCATAAACCACCTGGCCTAACTTTGCCGCTTCCCAGTTCAATTCTTGGCTGACTTCAATTACGACCAAATACGTGAAGTTCTGCGTCATTACGGCGAACGACTTGAAGTAATCAGTATCACCGTAGGCAGCGGCATAGCGATCGAGATGACCAAGATCCCAGGGGTTGCCCGCATGATGGCCGTTATCCATCAGATACCGATGGATACGCAGGTAACCTTCAATACAGGGGCCTAGCTGTTCCGCTACGGCATGATCAATCGCCCAGCCAATACCGTTTTGAGAAAGACTGTCGGCGCCAATGAAGCACTTTTTCTGAATGAGACGCCCAAGCACCTTAGGCACGTTAATGAAATCGTGTTCCCGGAAACGATCGGCCAGAATTCTCTCAAACTCTTTCACGGTATCGTCAATCAGGCGCTCTTCATTCTTGATGGTGTCGCCAGGCATGTGGTTTTCCTTGTTATCAAAGCAGAGAAGGGATATCAGGAACACCAGGCAGAACCTGGCGCCCCTGGCAGGATGTTTTATGGGTTCTGGTCAACCATCCGATGCTGGATATCCTCAATCGTCTGGGACTCGGTACCCAGATTGTGATCCAGATAATCCTCCCGGCTGACCCACAGGTCCGTAATCAGACCTTCCTCGGTGAAATTGAAACTGAGTTCGCCATTTTCGTCTTCACCATCAACCATAACGCGAGGATAGCTGACTCGCACACCCTCAGGCGCAGGATCATAGGTCTTACCACCATCCAGGCTAACTTGAATGTTCGTCGTAACCTCAGGCCCATGCGCTTGCTCAAGAATCTTCCGAAGCTCCCGCGTCTTTTCCTCCAGGGCTCTGAGATCCCTGGCCAGAATGGCAGGGCTCTGACCGTCTTTCAGGTGGGACCGCCAATGAGGGATCATTTCATCCAGGGCACCCATCAGGCCATACGCCTCAATACTGCCCGTACCCTCCGCTTCTGCACGGCTGTCGATAACGGCCTGAAGAATCCTCAGGGTACCCACTGAACCACCGTTCCCCATTTCCATAAAACTCTCCAATCACTGTGTCTTAACACCCCAGGCGAGCCAAGCCCACCCAGGTTGGTTCCAAATAACGATTACCGCCCCGAGGGCTTGCCCACCGGATCTTCTTTCCAGGGGATCCCTGAATGCCTCAAAAACCGGGTAACGTGCTTGTAGGTGTCACCAGACCGGATCACAACCATCCTGCGATCACCCACGTCCGGCATCGCTCCGGACAATCCGGGGATACGGACAACCGGCTCAAGGCTTTTTAGGTACCGCAGATGCTTTCGGTCCTGCCGGCCAAAGGCCACGTCCTGCTCAACCCTGGAAAACTCATAGATCTCTTTGTTCTCTTCCATACCGGCCTGACGAGCCAGGTCCCGATCAAACGAAATCATAACCTCAGTCTGGCGCTTTCTCTTCCACTCCCGGAGGAACCAGCTGGCTCGGCTGATCAATTCACTGATCATGACGCCAGCGCTCTGCCCTGCTTTCCCAATCATGTGATTACCTGTTGTTGCCACTGATGGTCCGCCAGCTTTTGCTGGCGGAATGACGATGGTCGCTTCGCGTGGCCCAAGGTCCCAATCATCGTTCCGTCAATTCCATCACGGCCTGCTGAACCTCTTCGTCAGTCAGACGAATCTTGAGCAAATTCGCAGAGTCTTTTACCGCATCCTCGGCGGTCTGCTCGCCGGGTGAGAATCCGTATTTTTCGGCCATATCCCGAACATGATCAACAACGTCCGAGATTTTTGAATTGGTTGCATTCATCATAAGACTCTCCGAATGAAGGACTTCGATAGTGCCAGGACTTGGAAGGTCCGCCAGCACTTGCTGCCAGCGAGGAGAAGTTATCCCCAGCCCTCTTCAGAGCCATGCCATTCTCCCCTCTCGGCTTATTGTACAAAGAACACCCCTGACCGGCGCCCCGCAGGCCAGGGTGGCGACCGGACTAGCCTTCCATCCATTTGATGCCTGAGTCCATGAGCCACTGTGTGAGTGGTTTATAAACTCGACCCCATTCGTTGGCAGTGACGACCACTTTATTGCCCGCCCCCTTGTCCACAGACCATGTCTCCATGCCAGGGACCCGAATTAAATTATCGCCCCCATCAGCGGCACACTCCATGCCCGCTTTTTTAGCTTCTTCGCGATCAAAAACAACGTCTCTGCCCATGGTTATCCCTCCTGATTCGAATGACAACTATTATACTATTGAGAAAAATAAAATCAACCTCAAGGCTTAAAATTTACCACATAAATTTATGATTTTTATTAAACCTGACTGTTGACTTTATTTTCCTCGGTAGTATAATGTGTGGACACGATAAGGGTACGGGGAAAATTCATGCAAACTGATCTTTTTAACAACGTCATCGACCTTCCGACTTCCGTTACTATGGCACCGGCAATGACTCAGGATACCGATATGCAAAAAGACTTCTTCAATGCTGAGTACAAGATGCCCCTGGCACTGGTGGAGCCGATTTCCAAAGAGCCCCGCTACTATCAGGCCAATGCCGTTAACGCCGTTGCTGACGCCCTTCTGGAAGGCCACAAGCGCATTTGCGTGAAGTCCCCGACTGGTACCGGCAAAACCCTGATTTCCAAGCTGACGGGCCTGTCTCGCCGTGTTCGTGAGGCCGCTGGCTTCCCTGAGTCGGTAGTCAATGGCACCCAAAAGCTGCGTGTGCTGTACATTTCCAACAAGCACCGCTTGAACCGTCAGGCCATTGAGGAATACGCCGAAAATGACAGCATTGAGCTTATCGCCCAGTCTGCGTTTTCAGCCATTCCCAAGGCGGTAATCGACCAAGGCTGGCACATTACCTTTGTGGACGAGTGCCACCACGAGGCCATGATGTCGATTCAGAACCTGCTGGACGACCTGATCAGCCGACCGCTGATTGGCTTTACCGCCGAAGACAAGCGGGGTGATGGACTGATTATCAAGTTCTCCAAGATGATTGTCGCGATTTCCGAGCGTGAAGCTGCCGAGCGCGGCTTCATTGAGAAGGCCGGTATCAATACCATCATCGACTTTGACCCGACTGACAAGTTCCCGCTGGCGAAGCGTTTGATTGAACACTACCACCAGCACATGGGCAATACCATTGTGTTCTTCCGCACAGATGCCGAAGTTCGCAAACTATTCACCGCCCTGCGCCGTATGGGCCTGCGTGTTGGCAAGCTGACCACCGGCGATTCCGAAGCGGAAATGGACAGACAGCTTGACCGCCTCTCACGCGGCGAGATTCAATTCCTGATCAACTGCCAGCGCATCGGTGAAGGTATCGACGCCCCGAATATCACAGACGTAGTTCTGTGCCGGTCATTCAACTCAGCCGCCGAGAAAAAGCAGTACATTGGCCGAGCAATCCGACCGGACAGCCCTTGCGCGGTATGGGAGTTCATGAACCCCATCCAGCCGAACATTCAGGCCAAGAATGTTGTGGGCATGACCAAGTACGAGCGCGTTCTGAGCCTTTGCCCGAAAGGCGATTGGGAAGAGCGTATGATCAGCGGCGAAGACCCGACCTGGGGCCAAATGAGCGGCCTTCGGGTGCAGCCTGAAAGCAAGGCCGCGTAAGCGGCCACCCCCCCCAACTTTTTATCACTTAAATTAAATATACAGGTTGACTTTTCCGAGCCAGCCTGTATAATTTCCTTCATAAGATAAATCGGGCTTACGGGGAAATATCCATGATCGAATTTGACGTTAACAAGCTGCGTTCTGTTTACGTTTTCATTGTTAAAATTACCAGTTCCTACGTTTACGTGACCAGCCACCGTAACGGCGAAATCTATCAGCCGAAGGGCACCGAGCGTCACGAATTCAAGGCCCTGTCCAAAGAGTCCCGTTACACTCCGGCCTCGGCTGCCGATGTTCGTGCGGTTTACAAGAACCTGCCTGCGGCCCGTTCCATGGAGTTTCCGAGCAACCGTTGCATGGTCACTAAAATTCCCATCGACCAGACCGTGTACGCGCTGTACAAGACCTACGCCCGTATGACCACGTTCAGCCGCCCACGTTTGGCTTCCCTGAACTTCTACGGCGAAACTATTGTGTCCATTGAGACGCAGCAGTGGTCAAAGCGACTGGGTGGCTTTCAGGATGCGAACAAGTGGAAAAGCTACTTTGCCCGTTCACTGGTTGACCTTCGAGGCCAAACCAACAACAAGGAATCGTTCATTGATGGTGTGGATATCTTCTGGTTCGAAGAAGACGCCAGTCAATACGATCTGGACAAGGACGGGGCTTTCTCTATGGTGTCTTGCAAGGCCGTGAAACTCGGCAACATGGGCCGCCCCCTGAGCTTCAAGAACGCTGACAAGCTTGAAAACAAAGCCAATGCCAGCGGCGACAAGTCCCTGCTCAAGGAAATTGACAACTTCTACCATCTGCGGGTTCGCAATGGTGTGGTGTTGCGCTACCGGCCAGAGGCCAGCGCAGACAATGGCAAGAATCTTGACCGCGATATGATCACTGTCTATTCGTCGGTTCTGGCTGAAATCCGTGGCTTCACAAGCGGGGCTGGAAAGTCCAAAAGCCGTGAAGAACGCGAGGAAAAGCGTCTGGTACGCGCCCTGTACGAAATGTGCCACGATACCGCACCGTCACAGGCCAACCTGACGTTCCTGCTCAACGCAGCGCGTACCATTGGTAAGCTCTACGGTATGCAGGAAGCGCACTTCCTGAATGTACCCCAGGTCATGCAGGCCACCGGCCAAATGAACCTGATGGACATTCCAGAGACGCAGCGAGGCATGATTGCCATTGGCATTTCCGCTCAGGAAGCCTTGGCATGGTTGTTCCGGTTCATCTACATGGAAGACAAGCTGAACAACATGCGTAAGCTGATCAAGTGCATGAAACAGTGCCTGACCAAGGGCCTTATGCCGCTGTCTCAGGACAGTTTGGTGAAAGAGGAATATCGGGGCAAAGAAATCCCCCGCCTCAACGTGGAAGAGGCCAAACAGCAGCCGCTCAAGAACCTTGGGCGACTGCTCCCGACCCCAAACAATAAGAACATTGCAGCAGCGTAATTTTATACGCTAAAAAAAGTTCAAAAAGCCTCAATTTTTTGGGGCTTTTAAATCAATTTCCCGTTGACATTTAATAAACCACATAATATAATGTGTTACACGATTTGGGGAAATCATCTGAGGGGAATTTTATGAGCAATGTTAATGTTATCCGCAACGCCGAAGTGCAGGTCTGTCTGGCTGCAAAAGACGGCCACCCTTGCCTGAAACTGGTCATTACCGGCCCTCAGGGCACGTTTGAGCATGTTTTCGGCCCGAACTCCAAGCAAAGCCGGGAGCTCCTGGAAGCGGATATGGAGACGATTACTCGCCAGTACAACGGCGGCCACTACGTCTTCGACGAAAATTGGAATCTGACTGACTACCGTCACTCCGACTATGCCGGTTTCATCCAGTCCGAAGAGGCCATTGATCGTCTGTCTGAAATCGTTGGCGTGAAGTCTACCAAGGCCAACGGCAAGTACCAGACTGGCGTATCTGGCCTGTACGACTCTGTGCGTACCCGCACCACCAACGGCACCCTGTTTGGTGGCGAGGCCGAGCCTTTCCACTTTGACGTCAAAGAACTGGGTGAAGGCGGCAACTTCTCTGCCTCCCTCATGAGCAAGTGGTCTGTGTTCAGCCAGAACATTGAACTGAACCTGAACGTGAAGCGTCTGGTCTGCACAAACGGCATGGTTGCCAATGCGCCGTTCGTTACTCGCGCTGTTCCGGTGATCAACAACTGGGAAGACAACATGCGCGTGGTTCACGCTCAGCTTGAGCCGCACATGAGTAGCATTCTGCAAGACCGTTTCCGTGATATGGCCGAACAGCGGGCTTCTGTGTCCAACCTGCAACGCGCCTACCACATTCTGAAAGAGCGCATGGGCAGCGAAGTGAACGACACTGACCGCCGTAACCTGCTCAAGATGATGGACATTGTAGACCCGCGTGAAAATTTGGGCAAAATCTACAATGAGCGTGTCTTCACCGATGCCAAGGCCGCACACGCCATGACCGGACACCTGACTCAGTTTGATGTGTTCAACATCCTGACCGAGGCGTCCAGCCACTATGGCCGCGACACCCGCACCGATGGGGAAACTACCATGCTGCTGAACCGCATCATGTTCGACGAGCTCAAGTCCCGCTCCGTGGACACCGGCGTAATCAAGCCGAGCATGGAATCCGACCACCGCCGCGCCTTCTTTGGTGATGGTTTCGGCAATATCTGATTCACCCACGATGGGGGCGAAAGCCCCCAAAACCACACAGAAAATTAAACTCCTTTATTGACTTTAATTTCTGCGCTGGTATACTTATCTGGACTTGAGGGGAGAATGAAATGATTAAGAAAATTGAATTCATCAGTGAACTGGAAGTCGCCCTGAATGGCGGTCTGGTCATGATGGTGGAGCCGGACACCGGCAAGACCCGCTACCTGACCAACAAGGCCGATGTGGTCGATTCCGACGCCATGGCAACCGCCCGTAATGTCGAATCCTTTGATTCTGGCCGTGATCTGGTGGCATGGGATGTTCTGCAAGCGCAGCCGATTACCCTGACGCCGGTTCTGTTCACTGGTCTGCTGTACGACTTTGCCGTGAACATGCCGAAAGCCAACCGTGACGATGCCGATACGCCCGTCATTGGTGACAACTTTGCAACTGGAACCTTCTACCGCGCCGGTACAACCGACAAGGCAGAATTCATGACCAAAGTTGCCGGTAGCCACCCGTTCCTGTTCAAGGTACGTGACGGTGAGGACGAAACCGTCCTGCAAGTGGACGAGTACGGCATGAACGCCTCCGGCTTCAAGAAGATCAGCGCCTATCCGACCTACAGCGAGGACGAAGCCCTGATCGAAGTGTGCGGATACCTGATTCTGTCCAACGAAGAAGGCCCCGTTTTCATGAGCCATGCACTGGCCATGGGCCAACTGGACAAGCCGACCCCAGGTGTTGACCTGAGCGATGGTGGCATGATGATCAAGGCCATTCAGCATGTTCACCGTGACGCTGGCGTCATTGGCTACACCTTCAACGCATAAGGAACCCGATCATGAGCGTAACCCTGACCTTTACCCGCGATCTGGAAAACCGCCGCGTAGCGGTGGAACTGGACACCGGCGATCACGAAAGTGGCGACCCGATTACCAAGTGGGGCCAGCTTGGCCTCCGATTTGCCCGACAGATCAGTGAAGTCAAAAAGTTCGACTTCTCGCCGCACATTCACGATGGTGGCACCAGCATCACCCTGTCCGACGATGATTTTGACGAATGGGACGACGAGTACGAAGACGACTGGGAAGACGACCTCGACCACGAGTGCGCCGCCTCTGAAATCCTCCGCTCAGCGCAGGGCGACGAGCCGGAAGCCGAGGAAGGCACCGAGGAAGTCAGTACCACGGCCATTGACAGTCAGTTTAACTACGGTGACGCTTACCAGCGCATCGGTGGCTTCGAAGCCCCATCCGTAGTCCTTGGGCATCTGGTCTTCAAGCTGCTGACTCGCGCCCTGAAACGGGCCGAGAAGGCCGAAGTCGCCGCCCGATAACCTTACCCTACCCCGCCGCCTTCGGGCGGCAACCCGTGCCCTTGCCCGCCTTGTGCGGGCATTTTTCTTTTTGCTTTTCCGTGTCGTCCGCCAGCATTATTCTATTGACAAAATTAAACCCGATGGTATAATTCTCACATCATCTGAAAACGAGACATTCATGTTCGATCGATACGAAAACCCATACAACCCCGTCGAAAATCCAGAATCGGATTTCAAGCCGAGGTATATGGGCGGAGTCCAGGTCGAAGCCGTCGTCCGCGTTTGCGAGAAGCGCAAAGCCATTCAGTTCCTCAGTGGCGGCATCGTTCCTCAGCTTGGCATGGATAACCCGCTGCGGCTCTGGATTCCCATTCAGGACGGAGACCCGATTGAAACAGCGTCCCGAATTTATGAGTTGAACAGCAATCGCCGGCTCAGCTTTACCGACCGCAGCGACACAACGCCTCGCGTCTATTTCAGAAATCAGGCCGAGCGGGATCTGTTTATTGAACGCAACATGAGCCACGCCATGGCCGAAGGAATGCCGGAGTATACGATCATCCTTCGGGGCGAACTTCACAGCCGGTAAGGCCGTTACTGGAAAGAGTGTTATGGACATCAACGCGATTGGTCGACGTCACCACGACTGGGTCGCCCGCATGGGGTGGCACAACAAGACTGTACTGGAAGCCCTGGCCATGGTGGCCTCTGAGATTGGCGAGGCCGCCGATGAATGTATGGGCGACGAGCCCACACCTAGGTACGGTGAAGAGCTGGCGGACATTGTGCTTCGCACTGCCGACATTGCCCAGGTGCACGGAATTAACCTTCAGGCAGCAATCGACAACGTAACCATTGAGTGGCGTGACACGTCTTTGCGCGGTGCGTTTGCCGAGGTCCTGGTGGATATGTCCCATTGGGTAAATGCAGCCAGGGCCGATACCCTCAATGAACAGTTCACCCTTTCCATGGCGCGTGTCATCCGCCGGGTTATGGATATGGCCGAACGTTCCGGCGTAGACCTGGAAGCCCAGGTTCTGCGAAAAATCAGCATCAATGAGACTCGCGGCACGCGAGGTCGACGCATTTAAGAGGAAGACAATCATGGGTAAGGTGATACTGCCTGGACGGGGTGGCAATAAATCCGGCATGAATTACGTTCGAATTGTCACTGAGGGCATGACCGATCACATCAATCTGTTCTGGAAAGATCAGATTATCGCGCTGGTACCGCCGCCAATGTCTCTGCAAATCGCTCTGGAGCTGCACCAGGAAGAGACCTCACCCACAAACAAGTCTCTGGCCACACCTGAGGGCTTCTGCCTGGACGACAGCCACCGAGCCTATAAGATGGCCACAGGCATTGACTGCTCATGCCCGAAATATGTTCGGCACCCGGAGTGCGACCGCTTTGAGATCCGTAACGGATTACCCACGGAAAACCCCTGGAAACATCCTTAATCCATATTAAACTGCCCCATGACCAGGGCGCCGGAGAAAGCAAATGGGAAACCGAGTAATCGTCATGACCGACGATCAGAAAATCATTGGTGAAATGAACACGTCGCTTGCCTGTTACGCGGTGGTCAATACGATTGTCAAAAAGTACACCGGTGAGCCCCTTCCTGTTTTTGGAGATGTGAACGAAGCTCTCAATCGCACATCCAAGGCTTGCCATGACTATGAAGATATCCAGCTCCTGCTTTTCATCAACGACCGATCAGAGTTCGACCGTGATGATATACCTAAATTCGATAAAGCCATTGAGAACTGGGACTTCGGAAATGACGGCCCACTGAGGCATCTGAGATTCATTCGAGGCCTGCTGGATGAACACGAACGCATCATTACCCAATTCAGCGGTGTTAGTACTTCCGCGCTGACTGTTACTGCCTAAATCATGGCCCGGGCACTGCCCGGGTTATCGACTTTTACTTCGCCTGGCCTGCATACCTCAAATACCTCAATATTCTATTGACAAAATTAAATAGCCTGGTATAATTCTTCCTATCAAATCAAGGAGCGCTCTTATGCCAATCCAGAAAATCCTGAAGCAGAAAAGTCCTCGCCTTTCCGACATTGGCGAAGCAGAAGATTCCCTGGCAGGCATCGAAGCCCAGTCCACCTGCATCTTTGCTCACATTGAGTCGGACAAAGGCCCCAAAGGCGGATTCCGAGTAGTATCCTTCCACCAGGATATCGCCGACATCGAGTCCTACCAGCCGGCCAATGGCCAGGAAATCGTCTACATCGACAAGCTGGCGGACTAAAACAACGCTCGGCGCCCTCTGCTTGGGGTGGCGCCCTGACACCCTCCTTCGTACTGTCTGACCTTGAGGTGATGCCATGTGGTGCGTTCGTGACAATCCCAAAGAAGTCATTGAAGCCAAAACCCGAGAGGAATTCTCCAACTACCTGAAACAATTTTCCAATGTTACCCGGCA
>ERZ1673962.1362-NODE-1362-length-11812-cov-10.308072_pt1 | contig 11812 bp, 5 predicted proteins | sample MGYA00580188_ERZ1673962 | MGnify/ENA primary metagenome ERZ1673962 (study PRJEB41334, sample SAMN05608104) | rock metagenome | biome: terrestrial subsurface; feature: shale formation; material: shale | place: USA: Pennsylvania ... | reverse complement strand
TGCTCAAGGCTCAGTACGATTTCATCACCAACCTTCTGGTATTGAATCGTTGGGCTGGAGCTCTGTCCGAGCAGAGCGTGGGGGCGGTGAATTTATGGCTTGCGGCGCATGAGGCACCCAGGGCGCTTGAGCATAACAAGGAACAATGATCGGGCCCGTGAAGACACCTCCTATTTTCATAGCCGCTTTGCTAGTTGAACGTCGCTCTGCGCACCCAGCATAAAAAGGATAGAAATTGAACAAAAAGCTGCTTGAGTTGTGGCAGGCGCGCTATTTTATCCGTAGTTCCATCCGCAACGAATTCGTTAGCCGAGTAGTGCGCAGCCGGCTAGGGTTTGTCTGGATTGTGCTGTATCCCTTGGCACAGGTAGCGATCTACGCATTCGTTTTATCCGTCGTGATGTCCGCAAAGCTTCCTGGTCTGGACGGTGCCTATGCATATCCGCTATTTCTCACCGCTGGCATCCTTGGTTGGTCGCTATTTGTCGAGGTTGTGAGCCGTTGTCTAAATCTTTTCATCGAGAACGGCAACCTTCTGAAGAAAATGGTATTTCCGCGCCTCGCGCTGCCTGCGGTCGTCGCGGGCTCGGCGCTATTGAACAACTTCGTGCTTTTGCTCTCCGTGCTGGTCATTTTCGCGGTATTGGGACAAGTACCGGGTTGGTCGCTTGTCTGGCTGCCTCTGCTCACCCTGCTAATGCTCGGTTTGGCGTTAGGGCTGGGGCTGGCTCTAGGAATGCTCAATGTGTTCATCAGAGACATCGGCCAGCTTGTGACGATCGCTCTCCAATTCGGGTTTTGGCTGACGCCGATCGTCTACAGCATCGATCTGCTGCCTGAGCGTGCCAGGCAACTGCTGTTTTTCAACCCATTGACCGCGGTTGTACAGGGCTACCAATCGGTGCTTGTCTATGGTCGTAGTCCTGACCTTTATGCGCTGATGTATCCCGGCATTTGTGCGTTCCTAGTGTTGGTGCTGGCTGCCTACCTCTATCGACGCGGCATCGATGAAGTGGTGGACGTCCTATGAGCTTCGCCTTGCGCGTCGAGGGTGTCTCGAAAACCTTCAGCACTTATCGGCATGAGCGACACCGTATTCTCTCTTGGTTCGGCTACAAGACCGACGAGATACAGCACAACCCCGTGCTGGATGACATCACGTTCGTTCTCGAGCCGGGGGAGGCGGTGGGTCTTATCGGCCTGAACGGAGCAGGGAAGAGCACGCTACTCAAGATCATAACCGGCACGCTGAAGCCGACGAGCGGGCAGGTGGCGATTCAGGGTCGCGTCGCCGCGATTCTTGAATTGGGAATGGGCTTCAATCCAGAGCTGACAGGCCGTCAGAATGTGTATCACGTCGCGGGGTTGATGGGCCATTCGCGCGCGCAGATAGATGGATTTATTGATGAGGTTCACGCCTTCTCGGAGATTGGCGAGTACTTTGAGCAACCAGTACGTGTCTACTCCAGTGGCATGCAGATGCGGCTGGCATTCAGCATTGCTACGGCAAGGCGGCCGGAAATTCTGATTGTGGATGAAGCGCTATCTGTAGGGGATGCTTATTTTCAGCACAAGAGCTTCGATCGTATCCGCCAGTTCACGCGACAAGGCACCACGCTCCTATTGGTAAGCCATGATAAGCAGGCTATTCAGAGCATATGTACGCGCGCCATCCTGTTGGATGCTGGCCGCATTGCCATGCAGGGCGAACCCGACCAAGTCATGGATTTCTATAATGCGATGCTTGCTGCCCATCAGGATCAGCAGATCGTCCAGGCTGCGGGTAGTGGAGCCTTGCTCTCTGGAACCGGTGAGCTCACCTTCAGCAAAATAGAGTTGCAAGATGCTGCCGGTAAACCGGTCGAAGTCGTCGACGTAGGGCAGCCGGTGCGGCTGCTAATCCGGGCGCGTAGCTTTGCAGCGGTGCCGAATCTTGTCCTCGGATTTCTCATTAAGGACCGCTATGGTCAGGACGTCTTTGGTACCAATACACGACAGCTCGATAGCGTGTTGCACGATGTGGCTGACGCAAGGGAGCTGCAATGGTGCTTCGACTTCGCCGCCAATATAGGGCCAGGTACTTACTCGGTGACAGTCGCCCTGCACAGTATGGAGGGGCATATCGAGCGCAACTACGCCTGGCAAGAGCGCGCCTTAATGTTCGAGGTCGTCAACCGTAGCTGCCACGAATTCTCTGGAGTGGCTTGGCTGGTTACCCGTGTGGAGTGTAGTGAGCGCAATGAGTAGCGATTTCTATCGCGCCCTCGAGGAGCGCTTTCGCGCGCCTCGCGAAGAGATCAGGCGCCGGCTAGAGGGTTACCTACCCTACTTGCGAATTCTCTCTGAGCAAAGCGTGCAGCCGCGGGCGTTCGACATCGGCTGTGGTCGCGGTGAATGGCTGCAGCTGCTTACCGAGGAAGGTTTCCAGGCACAGGGTGTCGACCTCGACGACTCCATGCTTGCCGCTTGTCATGAGCGCGGTCTGCACGCCGAAAACCAGGATGCGCTCCAGGCTCTTTCGGGTATGGCCGACGCCAGTCTAGATTTAGTCAGCGCTTTTCACGTCGTCGAGCATCTGGATTTCGATTATTTGCACCGGCTATTGACCGAGTGCCGGCGGGTTTTGCGTCACGGTGGGCTGTTGATTCTTGAAACGCCTAACAGCGAAAATCTGATCGTTGGTACCAGTAACTTCTACTTGGACCCGACTCACCAGCGGCCGGTGCCGGCGTTATTTCTGCAGTTTCTCTGCGAATACCACCGGTTTGACCGCTGTCGGATTCTACGGCTTCAGGAAGATCCTGTCCTCCATCAGGCAGACGCCCATATCGGACTGTGGCAGGTGCTCTATGGTGTCAGTCCAGATTATGCACTGGTGGCCCAGAAAGGCCCCGTTGAAGTGGATGACGCGATGGGGCGGCTGCTTGACGAGCAGCGTGGTCTCACACTTGAAGAGCTGGCGTATCGCCACGACCGCACTGTGCAGGGCCGCTCTGAACAACTCGATGAGCTTGAGCAGGTTATCCGAGTCCAGGGCGAGCGGTTAGCGCGACTTGATGAGCAAGCTGCCAGAGACAGGGTGTTGATCGACAGGCTGGTCGCTCGCGTCGACGGCTCCGTTGCAGCTAGGTTGGCCCGCCTTTTCGGCCGTGTAGGGCGTCCCCAGGTAAGCTGGCGCTGGTTTAAGCACGCTGTCGCCACGCTAGCCAGTCGCCCGGTGTTGCGGCTGGCTGCACAGTTCGAGCGGCAGCCTGTATTGGCCGGGTTGACCCAGCGGTTGCGTTTGGCCTGGCCTCGTCTGGGGCGGCGTTTCGATCATTACATGGCTGTGCTTCGGCTCATAGCCGGAAGCCCTGCGCCGGTCGCGAGTTCGCCCCGCACCCTATTGCTTGCCGAGCGGTTGGAGCGTCTCGTGACTTCGGGCGAGGGTTGCGTGCCAGCTCCTCCGCAGCTAAGAGTGGCCTACGTTTCGCCGCTGCCTCCGGAGCGCACTGGTATCGCCGATTACAGCGCAGAACTGCTACCAGCGCTCGCTGAACACTACCAGATCGATGTTGTGGTACAGCAGCCTGAACTGACCGATGAAGGAATCAAGGCCGGCTACACGATACGTGATGGCGAGTGGTTGCTGCGCCATGCCGACGCCTACCACGCAGTGGTCTATCACGTTGGAAACTCGCACTATCATGCCTGGATGCACAAACTTATCCGGCAAGTGCCAGGTGTGGTGGTGCTGCACGACTTCTATCTCAGCGGCTTGATCTGGGCGCTTGACGCACAACCGGAGTATGCCGGGATTAAGTGGCAAGAGTTGCACTATGGCAGCGGCCACGCGGCCGTCGTTGACGTGGTGCGAGGCCAGGACGAGGGGCGGGCGGCCTTGGCTTACCCCTTCAATCGATCGCTGTTGGAGGCTGCCAGTGGTGTGATCGTGCATTCCGATGTGTCGCTCCGCCTGGCTAGGCAGTGGTATGGGCCCGATACCGCGAAAGACTGGGCCCTCATCCCACATTTGCGGCAAGCGGTTGATCCCGAGCCCCGGCAGGCCGCACGCGCGCGTCTAGGTATTGCCCAGAACGGCTTTGTCGTATGCAGCTTCGGCCTGCTTGGGCTGACGAAGCTCAACGATCGCCTGCTCTCAGCATGGTTAGCGTCCTGCCTCGCGGCGGAGCCGGACGGGCTACTGGTCTTCGTCGGTGAGCTCGGCGACGACGCCTATGCTGTGCAACTGCGCCGGGCTATCGAGCAGAGCGGATGTTCCGAGCGGATCCGGATCACTGGTTGGGCGGAAGGTGAGACCTTCCGCGGCTATCTGGCCGCAGCTGATTTGGCCGTGCAGCTGCGAACGATGTCGCGTGGTGAAACCTCGGGTACTGTTCTTGATTGCATGAACTACGCGTTGCCGACGATTATCAACGCCAATGGCAGCATGGCTGACCTGCCTGCTGAGGGCGTCTGGCGGCTGCCAGACGAATTCACCGACGGGCAGTTGATTGACGCATTACAAACCCTACGCATGGACTCTTCCGCGCGGGCAGCGCTCGGCGCCCGTGCGCGGCAGATAATTGAGACACAGCACTCTCCTGCTCGCTGCGCTGCGCGCTATGCCGAGGCCATCGAGACGTTTGCCGAACGTGCCGGTTCCGAGCGACGGCGCCTGCAGTCTGCGCTCAAACCCCTCGGCTCATCTCCCGCTCCCGCGGCACTGCGTCGGTTGGCTGCGCAACTTGAGCCGAGCCTGCCGTCAGTGCGTCAGCCACAGTTGCTTGTAGATATCACTGCCACCTGCCAACAGGATCGGCAGACCGGCATCGAACGCGTAGCCAGGGCCCTGACCGTTTCCCTGCTTGAAAATCCGCCACCGGGTTATCGGGTCGAGCCGGTATACCTCTGCAACTCCGAGCAAGGTTGGCATTACCGCTATGCTTGCCAGTACACCGCCCGCATGCTTGGTCTGAGTGCCGAGGCCGCGGACTATGCGATCGACGTGCGTGCCGGTGATCGCTTGATCGCGCTAGATATTTCCGGTGATGCCTTCGTTGCCGCGACCCGGGCGGGGCTTTACGAGCGCTTGCATGCGACCGGCGTAGCGACCCGCATGCTGGTGCACGATCTGCTTCCCGTGACCCGTCCAGAGTTATTCCCTGCCCGCGCCCAAGGTCACTTCCACGCTTGGCTACAGGCAGTCACACGCCTTCAGGGCGCGGTGTGCGTAACACAAACGGTCGCCAGTGAGCTGCGTCACTGGTTGGCGATGGAGGCCCGCTGGAGACGTGACCAGTTTCAGATTGCGTACTCCCATCACGGGGCGGACCTCTCCAGCTCGGCGCCGAGCCGAGGTCTGCCGGCGGAGGCTGAGGCGGTACTCGAGCGCCTGGCCGCAGCGCCCAGCATTCTGATGGTGGGTACGCTGGAACCGCGCAAAGGCTACCTGCAGGCACTGGCCGCGTTCGATCAGTTGTGGGCCAGCGGAGCCGAGGTCAACCTGGTCATCGTCGGGCGCGAGGGCTGGCGTGAGTTGCCCGATGCCGAGCGTCGTGATATCCCGGCGGTAGTGCAGGCTCTGCGTACTCATGGACAGTCGGGGCACCGGTTGTTTTGGCTCGAGGGTATTAGCGACGAATATCTCGAGCGCGTCTACGCCAGCTGTAAAGGCTTGCTTGCCGCTTCGGAAGATGAGGGCTTCGGGCTACCGCTGATCGAAGCGGCTCAACACGGCTTGTCTATTTTGGCTCGTGACATACCGGTGTTTCGCGAGGTGGCCGGTGAGCATGCGCGCTTCTTCCGAGCCGGAGAGCCATCGGCACTTGCCCGAGCGTTGCGCGATTGGATCGGAGATGGCTTCACGCCGACTTCGCGGCAACTACCCTGGCTGACCTGGCAGCAGAGTGCCGGCAACCTCGTGCGTATCCTGACTGAGCTGGCTCGCTGACCGCCGCAACCTGTAGTTAACCCTGTGTGTTGCGGTTTTCCGCCTGTACGGCATGTGCTTGAATGCGCGCCGAACGCACCTGTCCATCAATACCGCGACACCGAGCAATCAGAGCCCAGCATGATTCCTACGCCCGCCGTCTCGCCTGCGCGAGGTCAGTACTTCCCCTATATCGATGGCCTGCGCGCACTCGCCGTGCTCTCGGTACTTGTTTACCATCTGCATGCCGCTTGGTTGCCCGGGGGCTTCGTCGGCGTCGACGTGTTCTTCGTCATTTCCGGCTTCGTCGTCAGCGCGTCCATCGCCAACTACAGGGGGAAGGGGGTTGGCGCTTTCCTCGCCTATTTCTACGCGCGGCGGATCAAACGCATCTTTCCGGCGCTTATCGTCTGCCTGCTGATCACGGCTTACGTCTCGGCGCTGTTCATACCGTCATCGTGGCTGAGTGCGGTAAACCAGCAAACCGGCCTGTATGCGTTCTTCGGCCTGAGCAACTTTATCTTGGCGCGCACGGGGCGTGACTACTTTGCCCCGACAACGGAGTTCAATCCCTACACTCATACTTGGTCGCTGGCGGTTGAGGAACAGTTCTATCTGGTTTTTCCATTCCTGTTCCTGGCCTGGCTGGCTTCGCGCCGCGGCCGTTGGTGGTCGGTCGGCCTGTTCGGCCTTGGCCTGATCGCATCGGTGGGCTTCGCTGCCTGGCAGAGCGTTGCGAGCCCGACCGCCGCTTACTTTCTCAGTCCCAGCCGCTTCTGGGAGCTGGCGGCAGGCGTGTTGCTATACCAGTTGATTACCCTGCGGCCCGCGCTGACCGAAAAGCCCGCGGCAAAACCACGGGGCCTACTCGGCCTATTTTCGCTGGTGCTGCTGGTTGCGGCCTTCTTCGTTTCGACGCCGGAGCGTTTTCCAATGCCGGGCGCACTGCTGGCCGTGCTGGGCACGCTTGGCGTGGTCTACAGTCTGCATCAACGTGATGACCTGTACCGGTTGCACCGGCTGCTCGGCTGTCGGCCACTGGTTGCCGTTGGCAAGATCTCCTATTCGCTGTATCTCTGGCATTGGCCGGTTTTCGTCCTGTTTCGCTGGACCACCGGCCTGGATACTGCACCGTTGCGCCTGCTTGCGGTGGCCCTGGCCTTCGTGTTGGCGGTGCTTTCCTATCGGTTTGTTGAGAACCCCTTCCGGCATGCTAGGGCCGTGCATCGTGCACCTCAGGCCGCGGTCATTGTCTGCGGTTTGCTGGTTATCGCCGGTAGCTGGTGGCTCGCCGCGCGAATGGCCGACAATCTCCATCGGCTGTCGCTCAGCACGCTCAGTGCGCATCAGGACCTCTGGTATCCGCATGGCCCGGCCACGCGCGATGGCTATCCCGGTTGCACTGCCGAGCCGGAATACCACGATGTGGAAGGCGGGCTACTGCTGATCTATGAGCCGCGTGGCTGCGCCGAGCCGCGTCCGCTGTCACCGAGAAGCCTCTACGTCATCGGCGACTCCCATGCGTTGGCGTACGAGGGGCTGTTCAAGCAGTATGCTATTGCCCGTTCGGTGCGAATCAGTGCTTACAACAACGGCGGCTGTCCGTTCATCAGCCTGCAACCGTGGCGAGATCTGGATAATGCCGACTGCCGTCGCTATGCCGATGCGGCCCTGCGGCATATCCGCGCGCGTATCAAGCCAGGGGACGTGCTTTTCCTTCCCTCGCTTCGTATCCCCCGTTTCTCCGACCAGTGGGCCTATTTCGGCGAGGCAGCCGCCCGTGCGCAGATGTTCGGGGCTGAGGCCGATGCCGGGCGCGCACGGGCCATCGCCGATGCAATAGAGGTACTGCAGCCCTTTGTCGAGCAGGGCGTCAAGGTGGTGTTCGAGGCGCCCAAGCCACTGTTCAAGGCACCACCGTTTCGCTGTGCGGATTGGTTCAACAAGGCCAACCCGGTCTGTGCGCCGGGGTTCGAGATGCCCCGGTCGCTGGTTGAAGAGTTTCGCGAGCCGGTTATGAGCGGTTATGCGCAACTCGCGGAGGCATTGCCATCGCTCGCCGTATGGGACCCGCTGCCGGCGCTCTGCCCGGCCGAAGTCTGCAGCGCCTGGCGCGGCGAATCGCCGCTGTATCTGGACGGCGATCACCTGAGCGGCTATGGCAACCTGCAACTATTCCAAAGCTTTGACGGCTTCTTCGGTAGGCGACTGAATAGTGACGCCGCGCTTTCTTACGGTCGGTAGTTGGCAATCGCAATCTTTAATACCCATGTCGCAATGCCCCCAATTTAATGGCCCTATGCCCTTGTTTGTGCCGCGAAAAAATGTGTAGCATGGCCACCGCTTAATACCGACAAGCGTTGGTTTGCGCCGAGGAATAGGGCGAAATCGATCTGAAGCGGTGTTAGACGTTACCCATCAAGGGGGGCCATGCCCCGATGGGGCATGGCAAGCAGGCCGGGCCGACGGGCCCGAAACAACCCAAGCCTGCCTGTCGACTCGACTAATACTTGGAGAAAGTAGGAAATGGCGAACGCTATCGCATCGCAAGTACAAGCACTGTACGTAGGCTACCTGGGCCGCGCCGCGGATCAGGCCGGTCTGGACTTCTGGACCAACGCTATCGCCAACGGCACCTCGACCATCGAGTCCGTTGCCCTGGGTTTCACCCTGAGCCAGGAATACACCAGCAAGTATGAAGGGCTGAGCAACGAAGAGCTGGCCGCCGCCATTTACGAAAACGTTCTCGGTCGCGCGGCCGATGCCGACGGTCTGGCCTTCTGGGTTGGCGAGCTGGAGAAGGGCGTTCAGACCCCCGAGACCCTGCTGGCTGCCATGATCAATAGCTTGGGTGCCGTTGACCAAAAAGTGATCGACAACAAGGTTTTGGTTGCGAATGCCTTCACAACGGCCGCTGGCGAGAACTATGACGCAGCTGCCGGCGCTAAGGTCCTGGTCGGCGTAGATGGCACCGAAGCTTCGGTTGAAGCTGCTCTTGCGACTATTCCTGGCGCAACCTTCACGCTCACTACGGGTGTGGATACCCCGGCTCTGACCGCCAACGCTGACACCATCGAAGGCATTTCCTCTGCTCTGTCCTCGGCTCGTACTCTGGATGCAACTGACAAGATCGACGGCGGCGAAGGCGCTGACACTCTGAAGGTCGATCTGCAGTCCAACTTCGCTGGCTTCACCGGTGAAGGCTTCCTGAAGAATGTTGAAACTGTTGAGCTGACTAACGCTGGCACCATTGCTCGCGAGTTCAACGCAACTGGCGTAACTGGCGTTGAGAAATACAACCTGAGCGGTCAAGTCAATCTGACAAACCTCGCCGATGCAAAAGCTGCAGTTTCTCTCAGCAACATCGCTGAGAACGCTTCGGTTTCCATCGGTTATACCGCTCCTGCAGTTGCAGGCACCGCAGACGCTCTCAGCCTGTCCGTAAACAGCCTGGGTACAGCTGCAGTTAAGAACGCGGCTGGCGCGACCACTACCAACCAGAAGACTGTCACCGTGACTGCAAACGGTGTTGAGACTCTGGCACTGAACACCGCAGGCGACAACTTCGTCGCTCTGGTTGGTGACAAGGCTGCAGCTATCACCGTAGCTGGCACTGGCTCGCTGACCACTGGTGTAACTGCTGCAACCAAGACCTTTGATGCCTCGGCTAACGCTGGTGCAGTCAAGGTTGATCTGGCCAATGCGGTAGCTGGCGCGGTTAGCAGTGTTGCCACTGGCGCTGGTGATGACGTAATCACCAGTGACGTTGGTGATCTGGTTGCCAACGCCACTATCAACGGCGGTGCAGGTAGCGACCGTCTGGAGCTGACCGGCACTGGTACTACCACTCAGTTCCAAATGAGCGGCGTTGAGACTGTCAGCCTTGGCACGTCGACTACCGCCCTGACTGGCACCACCGTTTTCTCCGCAGCAAAGGCTTCGGGTATCGAGACCATCGATGCTCAGGCCAACTTTGCTACCAGCGCAACGGCTTCCTTCGCTGGCATGGGCGCTAATGGCCTGCAGTTCAATCTGCTGGGTAACAACACTACTGGCGCGGGCACTATCAGTGCCGATCAGACCGGTGCTTCTACCATCAATGTCGTAGCTGGCCAGGGTGCAACTGCTACCGCTCAGCACGCAAATGATGTTGACGTAACTGCGAGCAACAGCAGCAGCGTTAAGCTGAACGTAGGTGTAAACACCACCTACACCGGCACCATCACTGCTGGCAAAGCAACTTCCGTAGAAGTCGGTGGTAACGTTTCCGGCAATGCCAACATCATTGCTGCTACCGCCACCGCCGCGGTCCTGAACACTACTGGCGCGTCGACTTTGGATCTGGACGCTGTAAAGCTGACCGATCTGAACGTTACTGTTGCTGCTGGCACCACCACAACCGCTGGCTCGCTTGCGCTTACTGGCTCCACTCTGACTGGCGTTGAAGCCCTTAAGGCGAATATCGGCTCGAATAGCACCTTCACCGTTGGCGATCTCGCCAAAGCAAACAGCGTTCAGCTCTCTGGCGCTGGCACCGCAGTCATCGGTAGCCTCGGCACCTCCACTCAGGAGTATGGCGTTACCGTCAATGCTGCTGGCCTGAAAGGGCTGACCATCAACACTACTGGCACTGGCATTACCACTGCAGCTGGTCAGAGCGTCAGCGTAAACGCTTCCTCCGTTCTGGGCGCAGTGACTCTGGGCGACATCGCGGTAGGTACCGGTGCTACCACCGGTTCTGCCAATGTTAACGTTAACGGCACTACCGGGGCTGTTTCGCTAGGCACTGTTAGCGCTAAGGACGTGACCATTGACGCCGCTGGCGCGTTGGGTGGCATTACTTACGACACTGGTGCTGTAAGCACAGCTTTCGGAGCTGCGGACATCTCTGTCGGCGGCACGCTGGTCATCAACGGTGCTGATCTGTCGGCCAACACTGTAGATATCGCTGCTACTGGTGCGAGTCTGAACGCAACGCTGAACGGTGGCATCCAGGCTGACATCTTCCACATCAAAGGCGCTGCGACTACGCTGTCCTATGTTGTTGGCGGCGATCTGGAAATTGGTAGCAACGTTGTAACTGTTGATGCTGCTGCTCAAAATGACGCCACTAAGGCTGTAACCATTGATACCAGCGCTCTTAAGGGCTCTGGCGCGGTTACTCTGACTGGTGGTGCTGGTAACGACACTATCAAGCTTGGTGCTGCAGACGAAACAATCGTCTTTGCCGCTGCTGCCAGTAACGGGGTTGATACCATCACTGGGTTCACAGTTGGTAAGGATGTCGCTCAGTTTGACGCAACGACCATCACTGGCACTAAGATTGTTATTGCCAGTGACGCCGCCGCAACTGCATCGAATGATTTGGTTGCTGCTGATCTCGCGAACACCACCAAGGTTGCTGCTTTCCTTAGTGATGTCGCTGCGTACACTACTGTCACTGCAGTTAACGACATTGTCGCAGTCACCTTCGGTGATAAGACAGCGCTGTATCAAGTTAACGGGGACAGCACTGCCGGTGCCGTAGCTGCGGATATTGCACTGGTTGGTACTGTTGATGCTGTACTCACCGCCGCTGCAATCGCAGTTGTCTAACTATGCATCAGAGGAGGGGCGGATATTCGACTCCTTTTCTCTCGCAGTAAGCAATAAGCAATAAACAGAGCCCCCGCTTCTCACAAGGAAGTGGGGGTTTTGCTTTTAGCGGAGGGTCGATAAGCCGGGCGACTGACTGCATCACACACACAAAAGGACACCCACTTTGTTCTTGCTGAACTAGCCTTCTGCGCTACGCTTGGTTTACCGTCCGCACCCAGCGGGCCCGGCAGGGATCGCCGCCATGACACAGCCTCGCTCCACCCTCGTCAGCCTTGACGACACTTCCTGGTATCACTGCGTTTG
>ERZ1673962.1361-NODE-1361-length-11814-cov-28.567395_pt1 | contig 11814 bp, 6 predicted proteins | sample MGYA00580188_ERZ1673962 | MGnify/ENA primary metagenome ERZ1673962 (study PRJEB41334, sample SAMN05608104) | rock metagenome | biome: terrestrial subsurface; feature: shale formation; material: shale | place: USA: Pennsylvania ... | reverse complement strand
TCTTTCTGAAAATCAAGGCCGCCTTCCCCGGGAAAGCGCGATGAACCAAAAAAAACCACCCCCCGCTAAGTCACTGGATTTTCTAGGGACTTTTTGGTCGGGTCGGAGTGATTCTAACATTCTATCCCTTGCACCCCATGCCAGTGGTCGATCTCATAAATCATTGATTTTAAAAGCCTCACTTAGGGCGCTCGCTGCCACCGATGCCCCACGATGCCTGACGATCTTCAACGACTCCCCGCAAAAGTCCCTATGCCTCGGAAAAGCCGCCAACCCCAACAACACCGCCTAACAACAAGAAACAGGACCTCGTGCCGAGCTTGTTAGCGCGACTGACTAGCCGTCCGAAAGCAAAAACACCGCGAGCCAAACAAGGGAATTTCTTGCCCCCTAAGGAACCACCTGAGCATTGAACACCAGCGCAGCTTACTGTATATAAAAACAGTAAAAGCCCTGTTCTCAGGCTGCATCTGGATCACACAGCCGCCGTTACTCGGAAACACGGCAGATTAGCGCGCACGCTCAGGCCCTCCAGCCCTAACGGAATATGAATATCCAGAAAATCAAACACATATCAGCCTCACGCAGCGCATAGCGCCCTGCCAGAACACGGCAGGAAGTCATTGCGTTTGCGTTCCTGGCAATCCATCATTCACGGTTAGGGCCCCTATAAGACCTGCAGAAGCAGCGCGCCATGGGCAGCCCCGGCAAAAGCCCCCAAACGGGTGTGGAGAAGCTTTATGGAGAAGGAAATCCCCTACCAAGGATTCACAGGCTCTAGCAAAGAGCAGCTCCAGACGCTCCTCCCTTTAATTTCGATGAACCCGGGCAGGAGCCCATGAAAACCCAAGATTTCCCCCCACTCCCCACCTCCGAGCAGCCTTTGATGTTTGCAGATTTGTTTGCAGGCTGCGGTGGCCTATCCCTCGGGCTCTCGCTCTCGGGCATGAACGGCGTATTTGCCATCGAACGCGACAAGATGGCTTTCTCGACCCTATCCGCCAACTTGCTTGAAGGGCGGAAAGTACCGGTGAACCAGTTTTCATGGCCCTCATGGCTAGAGAAGAGGGCCTGGGCAATAGACGAGGTTCTCGAGCAACACCCGATTGAGCTCAGCCAGCTAAAGGGCAAAATCCAGGTCCTGGCGGGAGGTCCACCCTGCCAAGGCTTCAGCTTTGCAGGAAAACGGAATGAGTCCGACCCTCGGAACAAGCTGTTCGAGAAGTACGTCGAAATGGTCCAGGCTATCCGGCCATCGGCCCTTGTCCTGGAAAATGTCCCCGGGATGAAAGTGGCGCACGCCGCAAAGACATGGAAGCAACTAGGTATCTTGATCAAGCCCCAGTCCTACTACGACAAGCTGGTAGAGAGCCTGGACAAAATCGGGTACCAAGTCCTAGGCAAGATCGTCGACTCCTCTCGCTTCGGGGTACCTCAGAAGCGCCCACGCCTGATAGTGATCGGACTCAGAAAGGACCTGGCCCAGCACCTCGAAGGAGGGGTAGCCCGAGCCTTTGAGCTGCTAGAGGAAGCCCGACTTAGGCAGCTGCATGAGCTCGGTCTTCCCGAGGTCATCCATGCCGTGGATGCCATTTCGGATATGGAAACAGGCCATGGAGGCACAAGGCCTTGCAACGACCCCGACTCTCCGAAGAGATTCGAAGAGATTGCCTATACCGGCCCTCGAACGGCGTTCCAAAGGCTCATGCATCGAGGCTGCGATGGCATTATCGATAGCTTGCGCCTCGCCAGGCACAAGCCAGAGATCAAGGCCAGGTTCCAGGCGATCATCGACGACCCTAACTGTGCCAAGGGCGTACGGATGAACGCCGAGATACGCCAAGCATATGGACTCAAGAAGCACCGCATCTACCCAATGCAAGCTAGCGCTCCGGCTCCGACTATCACGACACTGCCGGACGATGTCCTCCACTATAAGGAACCCAGGATACTGACCGTACGAGAGTCTGCTCGACTGCAGTCATTCCCGGATTGGTTCCAGTTCCGCGGAAAATTCACCACTGGCGGGAGCCAGCGGACCAAGGAGTGCCCGCGCTACACCCAAGTGGGCAACGCGGTACCACCTTATTTGGCACGAGCCGTCGGCATGGCTATCAAGGCAATGCTGGATGAAGCCGTGATGCTCGCCAGCCAACAGGCAGGGCGTGAACTAGAAGAAAAAATGATAGCCATCGCTTGAATACATAGGAGTCGAGGGGAATGGATAGCTCCCAACTGGAAGGGGCACAATACCCTGCCGCGCTTGTCGACTGGGCCGGCCATCACTCAGGAGGGGTAAAACGGCTGCTGGACGAGAAAAGCGGCCAGCCGAACAAGCAGTTGCTACGGACAAACCTCCTATCCCGTCTCCAGGATTGGGCCAACAGGCTTCCCACCGAGGCCTCAACTTCCCCCAGGATTGTCCTGCTGGTAGGTGGCCCTGGAAATGGGAAGACCGAGGCAATCGAGTGCACCATTCGCTGGCTCGACGAAAGCCTCGGCTGCAATGGCCGGTTGGTCGACGAACTCTCGAAAGCCTTCCATCCCTCTCCAGGCTCAGCAGTCCCACGACTAGCAAGGGTGGATGCCGGCCGTCTTGCCAGGCGTGATGACAGCCTTAGCATTGACATCGTCCAGGACGCGTCTGCCACCGCTGGGCACGAGGGAAGCACTGCTCCCGCCCTGCTCATAGATGAACTCATTAGGCTACTGGATGGGCCATCTACCCAGGCCTATCTCTGCTGCGTCAATCGTGGCGTCCTCGATGACGCCCTGATCCACGCAATAGACAACAATCTGGAACAAGCACGTAGTCTTCTCGAAGCCATTACCCGGGCTGTAAGCCTGGCGTATGACGCCCCCTCTTGCTGGCCTCTCGATGGCTTCCCATCAATTGCAGTCTGGCCGATGGATGCCGAGTCACTTCTGGTTAAGCCGGACGACGAACCCGTGGCGCCTGCCGAGATACTCCTAGGCCAGGCCACCGCTTCCGAGATGTGGCCAGCGAAAGGAGGATGCCCAGCAGGCGACAAATGCCCCTTCTGCTCCAGCCAGGTCATCCTCGTGCGGGATGAGAACAGGGCATCCTTGCTGAAGATACTGCGCTGGTACGAGCTCGCCAGTGGCAAGCGTTGGAGTTTCCGGGACTTGTTCTCCCTTACCTCGTACTTGCTGGCAGGCCACCATCCGGTAGTGCACGACCCGGCGGGAACACCACACCAGTCCACTCCCTGCCAATGGGCGGCGAACCTTGTCGACCTCGACCAAAAGGCTCTAACGGCGAAGAGGCATGGCAGGCAATCGCTAACCGCCATTTTCCACCTGGCGACTTCGGGCTACCAACATGCGCTCTTCCATCGCTGGGACAGGAACGCAGCCACCTCGCTCCGCCGCGACCTCAAGGATCTTGGCCTCGAGAAGGAACTCGACATGGAGGAAGGGCGGACCCTAATGGGGCTCGTCTATTTCCTTTCGGAACGCAAAAGCCACTACCTCCCAGCGACCATCGCCCCCCTGCTGGAGGGCCTGGTCGAAACCCTGGACCCGGCCTTCGCGAGCCCAGACAGCGAAGTTGCAGTGAGCAGTCGAAACACAATAGTCCTCGGCGACCTGGACATGCGTTTCAGTCGCTCCCTGGCAGGCGGTATTGAGTTCATTCGCAAGTACCAGGTGCTATCACCAAACGAGCTCGATTTACTCCGACGCCTATCCGCGTCGGACGCCATGCTTTCCCTACCGAGCATACGGCGCAAGAGGCCAGTGGCAGCCAGCCGCGTCCAGCACGTCCTCCGTGACTTCGCGTGCCGCCTGGTACGCAGGAGCATATGCACGCGGACGGCCGTGGTGGCGGACGCCCCAGTTCTGGAGGCATTCCAGCAAGTCGTCGAAGACAGTGACAAGCACCATCACCTCTTCAAGGTGGTGAGGCAAGTGAAGGAGCTGCTGAACACTGGCAAGGAGTTCGAGGTGTCGCTAACCACTACCTTCGGCCAACCACTCCCCCCACGGCAACGGCAGGCAACGCTGGTCGTCCAACAGAGCCCGGTCAGGATGTCTCCCCAGAACACCAAGGGACGCCCTCATCCACCGATTTGCTACCTCCATGTCGGCCAAGGGCAATCAGTCCAGCCAGTCCCACTGACCTATGACCTTTTCAAGGCCGTGAAGGAACTGGAAAGGGGGCTTTCACCTGCATCCCTTCCACGCACGGTCGTTGCACTACTTGACACGACAAAGGCCAGGCTATCCGGCCCGATTGTCCGCGACCATGTACTACTCGATGATGCCCGGATCCGTGTCGGCGCAGATGGCACGGTGGTAGGTCGCTCGTGGAATGGTTTCGTTGAAAGCCGGGAGGACGACGTATGAGCCTGGAGGATTTCAAGCAGACCCCATGGAGCAAGTCGCATCCAAGCTACCAAAGGTCAGCCCTGGCAATCAGCCCCGCCCCTGAGTATGCGAGCTCGGAAGTCCTGCTTGCCTCGCTCTACCGAACCATCGGCTTCGCATCAGCCAGCGAGGGAAGCGTACCGCAGGCCGGGCGAGATCTGGACAAGCGCATCCAAAAACTCCGCGAGAAACGCCAACCCCCACCAACGGGAGCGGTCGTCGGCGTAGAGGCCTGGAATACAGTGCTTCATGGGATCTTGGAGAGCCCAAAGCTTCCCAACCAGTCGTCCAAGCGGTTCCTACAGGTAACCCCTATCGTACCCGGGGCGGCGCTCTTCTCTGGGTCTGCCCGACTGAGCAGTAACTCCTGGCCCGCCGGCAGCTTGATTCGCCGCATGGTCTGCCTGGGATCGAAGGACCGGGAGTCTGCGCAACGACTTTGGCAAAGTCTCTTCGCTGCATTGAGCGTCGACGACGAGGACGATGTCTTCGCACGCTGGCTCGACCAGGAGACATCGGCGTGGAACCCAGGAGCAAGCAACTGGGCGCTTTCGCCAATACCCGAGGATGAGATAGCAACGCTGGAAAGGTCGGATTTCCAGGGAATCCCGTTCCTCCCTGCCCGGCGATTTACCAAGGACCTACAGGCCATCATGCAGGCCAAGGGCTCCATGACTCGCCGACAGTGGACCAGCCTGCTCGAGGCATTGCTTCGCCTGGCAGCCGCATCCCACGTGACATGGTTGTGCGACGTCCACTCCAGGACTTGGGGCTGCCTTTGGGCCGCACTCACAGATGGCATTGCTCCTTCTAACGAATTGGATGCAAGGCGCGCACTGTTTCCGGAAGCCCCCCAGTACATGACGTACGGGGGAAAGGCCCTCCAAGGAATCAAGGACAAGGTTTCCAGCTACCTAAATGCCCGTTTGGGGATCAATGCCCTCCTCTGGTCTCTGGACCAGATAGGGGCACCCTACACTGGCAACCTCTCCTCGAGCGCCGGGATTGCTGCACTTTGCCAACATATCCGCCAGCACAAGGCCGAGCTTGCTCGCCTAGGCACGCTTGAGACGATTGCCGATGTGCGTGGGCAAGAAGGCCGTGCGCTGCTTTGCAAGAAAGGCATAGGCTCCAACCTGCTGGAGTTTGCACGACACGTCCTTGGGCAACGCCAGGCTGCAGTCCCCTTGCTGAGGGGGTACGACCAGGGATACATCCTGAAGAAGAAAGGCAGCAGCCCATCCAGCCCATGGATCGTCTCCCTAGGTCCCGTCGCCGTGCTTGCCTTGGTCCACTGCGCCCTCGCAGGAATGGGCGGCCCCCGCTCGGTCCAGCGGCTTGGGCAACACCTCGAGGCCTATGGCATGGCCGTGGACAAGCATGACATCGGCAGGAACGACCTGGGTCACCAGCTGCGGATGCTCGGACTGGTGCTTGATAGCCCCGATGCCGAGAGCGGCATGCTGCTACTTCCCCCTTTCCCCATAAACCAAGCCAGCCAGGGCCCGGAACATGAATAGACTCGCACGCTGGCTTGCCGCCACAGTCCACGAGAAGGTCCGGGGCTCGACACAAGGGTTCGGAGGTACCAACCTCGAGTACCGGCTGATCTTCCGCGGCCCTCCCCTCGAGCTCCTCGAGCCAGCCTACGACGAGCTGGCCCGCGATGGAGGGATCCAGGTGCCAAGCGGGTCGGACGGTGGACTGGTGACACTGCCGGTACTGCTCCAGTATCCGGCCGGCCAGTTGCAGGGGCCAAGGCCCCGCATTGGGGCATCGGGCAAATGTGACAACGACCACCTGCTGGATGTGCGCAACGACCCCGCCAACCCTAGCTTTGTTGCCCTGGTCCCACCCGGGCTACACAACAACCTTTCGATCGAGTCCACGACCGACGAATTCGGGTTGGGGGCAACTACCAGCACAGGGCATGCATCCTTCGAACAATGGTGGGAGGATGGCTTTGTCCAGCAAGCAGTCAACGAGGCATTGCTCGCCGCCGGCATAATGGACGCCCAGAGGGATGACGCCAGGAGCCTGGTCCGTGCAGCCGCGGCGTCGGTCGACGAGGTGGATCCAGACAAGGGCGGCCATCGCGCCGCCTGGCGCCTACTCTCCCGCATATACTCGATGGCAAACGAGAATCAAGGGCTGCCTGCAGGAACAGCACTATCACTGGCATGTGGCCTCCCCCCGATGAAGGAGGGAGGAATTTCCGCCAAGACACAGCTTTCGGTCCTGGGAAAAATCGCCGACGAGCTTGCAGACGGTTTCAAGACTGGCATCGAGCGCCTGGCACAAGACGCCCAGCAGGGGGTTGCGCAAGCGCTACGTAACCTGCTTTCCCATCTCCAGTCGAACTGCGACGTACCTACGGCCTTCGAGCGTGCCACAGCGGCTTTCTACCTGCCCTGCGCCGATATTGAACTGGCGCCTCCTCCATCGTGGTGGACGACGCTCACCACCGAGCAATGGATGGAACTACTTGCCGACGAGCCCGAAGAAGCCGTCGGCGAGCTAACGATCCGGTGCACCAATAGCGTGATTCCCACCGGGAAAGGCTTGCCGGCCGTAGTGCGAGACAAAGTCGAGCTAGTGATCTCCACAAGCGAGGAGAGCCAGCCAAAGGAGTTCCTGTTGACAGGAGGCTCCCACGGCAAGGTCCCGATGGCATTGCCAGCGGGCTCCAACGGGACTACCAGCCACGTTGACCTGTTCCCCTCCTCCCACAAAGCGCCAATGAGCTACAAGGTCTCCGCGGACGGCTGCAAGCCTGCAAGCGTCCGGGTCATCTCCCTCGCGAGCTGGAAGCCCGGGATACTTGTTACCTGCAGGCTCGCGACAAAGCTCTCGCCACCGAGGAAGCCCCGCAAGAACTCTGCGGCGATGGACTGGGAAACGTCCCTGTCGCTGCCTGGCTCCGGTCGTTATGAGCTCCGGCTCCACCTTGCTCCAGGGGCAAGCATTGGGAAGGTCGAAGGCTTGCCGGACGATGCCACCGAGTTCGAGGAGCAGCGGGAAACAATCGAACCCCGGCAGGTTGGTGAGGACGAATACCTGATAGAGATCGAGGCCGATGGCAAGTACCAGCTGGACATCGCCTTCACTCTAGCCGGCGAGCAAGTTCCGAAGGCCTGCCGGGTCCACCTGGCCTGCGAGGAGGCAAAGGAGGAAGGCTGCAGGAGCGAATTCGAGCGGCTCATCAAGCTCAACCGGCGACATCTCGAGAAGTTCGATACCAAGGCTGTTGTCCATCTCGACCGGAATGCGCGCTCCTCCAGCCTGCAGTCATGGGTACTGGAGGATCAGTACGTATCCAACTCCTTCAGGCCATTGGTGATCGCGGACGACTATGCGTCCCGGTGGGCTCCCCCTGACTGGGACGCCCCGCATGGCCCTGTACTCTCGAACGGGCGTTTCCTGCATGATCCCCGCCCCGAGGCCACGAGCTTCCAACCACCCAAGGGCTTCGTCGAGGCACGACAGGGGATCGCCCGGTACATACGGGGTAGCGACGACCAGTCGGGGCTCCTTGAGTCCGCACCGCTTGGTGCCTGGCTATCCGAAGATCCTGGGTTCCGCTCCCTTGTCGAGGACTACCTCGGTGCATTCATGTCATGGCTGGACGCCGACCCGGCTATCGCCTGCTGGATCGACACCATTGCCGTCTGCTCCCTGGAGCCGGATGGCCGTACTCTGGGAAGGATCCCAGATGCCATCATCCTTTCCCCCCTGCACCCATTGCGCCTCGCATGGCACTGCTTCGCCCAGAAAGTGCTCCGTGACGAGGCCGAGGGCGATTCCCCGTGCCCGGCGGCAAGCATCCTCGATCCGGATTGCGTCCCCGACCTACTGACCATCTCGCTGCAGGCACCGGGCGGGGTGGACAAGGTCGACTTCCTTTCCGTCGAATGCAGCTCCGACTACTGGTCCGTGCTTTGGAACGGCTCCCGGCTGGGACAAATACCCGATCGCGCTCGCCGGGCCCCGTTCGACAGTAGCTTCGGACTGACAGTCGGAGGAATATCGAGCGGGTTCAGCCCCGCCCAGGTCTCGCGAGCACTCGACGACGTCACTGACCTCCTGGCAGCCAAGCCTATTGTCAGCCTGGTAGTGTCCAGCGCAGGTGGCACCACGGATGCATGCAACGAAGGGTTGGCCACCTGGTGCACGAAGCGGTTCGGCAACGGGGACCAAGACACCACGCGGCACGGTGTCGGGCCAAGGATTGTAGAGGTATTCGATACCAGGCAGGCTGGCCGGCCCGACCAGGCGACGATCGCCAACCTCTCCGAGGACACAGGCAACCACGTCCGCTGGTATGACAAGCAACCAACTGGGTCCAAGCCCGACCTGGGCATCATTGCCCAACTAGATTCGACCCAACCCGAATCCAAGGAAGTCGGAATGCTTTCGCCGATGGGAACCGGCGGACTGATCAGGCACCGCGTCAGGCGCCAACTCCAGGCCTCGTTCCTCAGTGAATCCCGGCAGGGCCTGCAGATGCCACCCTCCTGCGAGCCGTTCGCCGACAAGGTTTCCGCATGCATGCTCATGATGGAAAGGCTCAGGGACGGCAAGGTCGGCCTGCAGTTCTCCCCGAATGTCCACGCAGTATCCAGCATGCTCGAGGAAAACAGAGCGGGATTCGTCGCTGTCTCGTCGTCGGCAATCGACCCTGCCTGCTTCCTCGGCGGTTGGATACAAGGGACGTATCTATGGGACTACGACCTACCTTCGTACTCGCATCGCGCAGGCGACACCAGCGGCTACTACCTGCTGTCGCAGGTCAAGCAGGCCGATCGCGATGCGCTGCGGCGAGTCTTGAAGCCCCTGCCGGGATGCGAGGATCTGGATGATGACCAGGTCGAGCAAATCCTCCTCGAGGTTGCGCGGAGGGGAATTCCTACGGTGCGCGGCCTCTCCGGGGACGATACGGGGGCAACGGGCGACCTTGGCCTGTTCCTCGCTGTCCGGCTCCTGCAGGACCAGTTCCGCGTGACAGGCAACAAGGAAAGCCTGCTGCCGGTGCTTGCCGGATCGCCGGAGGACTCGACGATAGCAATAATCATCCCCGTCGACCCCTTCCGGGGCTATCTTTCCGACCTCGCCCGCTCCCTTGGCAAGGAGCGCAAGGATACGTCCCTGTCGCGCCCAGACCTTCTGGTAGTGGGCGTACGCGCATGCAGCGACAAGATCCACCTGCACCTTACGCCCATAGAGGTCAAGTGCAGGCAGGGAGTTGTCTTCGGTACAGGCGAATCAACCGAGGCACTCTCCCAGGCCAAGGCCCTGTCGTCATTGATGCGTGCCATCGAGGAGCGCGCAGGTAGTTCCCTGGCATGGCGCCTTGCCTTCCAGCACCTGCTGCTCTCAATGGTTGGCTTCGGCCTGCGCGTCTACAGCCAGCATCAGGCAGTAGGTGGGCATGCAGGCCGCTGGGCTAGCTACCACGAGCGTATCGCCGCAGCCATACTCAGCCCAACCCCACCGATCAGCATCGATGAGAAAGGACGGCTGATCGTGGTGGATGCGTCGCTCCAGAGCAGCCCACATGATCGCGATGGCGACAAGTACACTGAGACCATCGTCATTTCCAGCCGGGATGCAGGTCGTATCATCGCTGGGGATGACGCACAGTCGTTCTATGACGGCGTGCGTGCCAAGGTCGACGACTGGGGGCTGCTGCCCTGCCAGGCAAGTGCGGCCGGCACCCCAATCGTGCAGCCCGACATCACCCCTTTGGACGATGCCCAGGCGGGTGAGTCCACAGTAGCCCCAGCAGAAGATATCCCTGGGGCATCCACCAGGCTGGTCGAGCAGCCATCCAGCAGCGTAGCGGAATCAGGGACAAGCCCTACCACCCTAACCGACGAGCCCGGGACGGGGATCATCCTGTCCGTTGGCAAGACTGTCGATGGCTTCGAGCCCCGATCACTCTGCCTGAATATCTCCGACACCCGTCTCAACCAGTTGAACATTGGTGTCGTTGGCGACCTCGGGACAGGCAAGACCCAGTTCCTAAAGTCGTTGATCCTGCAGATATCCAGTGCCCGCGAGGCTAACCGCGGGATCACGCCCAGGTTCCTGATCTTCGACTACAAGCGCGACTACAGCAGCCAGGACTTTGTCGAGGCCACGGGCGCCAAGGTGGTGAAACCCTATCGCCTGCCCTTGAATCTCTTCGACACCACGGGGATGGGAGAGTCCTCCGCACCGTGGCTGGACAGGTTCCGCTTCTTCGCCGACGTCCTGGACAAGGTGTATTCCGGCATCGGCCCCGTGCAGCGGGACAAGCTCAAGGGTGCAGTCCGCAATGCCTACGAGGTGGCCGGTGCACAAGGCCGCCAGCCAACGATCTACGATATCCATGCCGAGTACCGAGAGCTACTCGCCGGGAAATCGGACTCGCCGATGGCTATCATCGACGACCTAGTGGACATGGAGGTCTTCGCGCGATCAGGGGAAACGAAGCCGTTCGACGAGTTCCTCGATGGCGTCGTGGTGGTATCACTGGACTCCATGGGGCAGGACGACAGGAGCAAGAACATGCTCGTCGCCATCATGCTGAACATGTTCTACGAGAACATGCTCCGCACGCCGAAGCGCCCCTTCCTCGGCACGTCCCCACAGCTCCGGGCCATCGACTCGTACCTGTTGGTGGACGAGGCGGACAACATCATGCGCTATGAGTTCGACGTGCTCCGCAAGTTGCTACTGCAGGGGCGCGAGTTCGGGACAGGCGTCATCCTTGCCTCGCAGTACCTCCGGCATTTCAAGGCAGGAGCAACCGACTACCGGGAACCATTGCTGACCTGGTTCATCCACAAGGTACCGAACGCAACCCCCGCGGAACTTGGAGTACTCGGCTTTACCTCGGACCTGGCAGAGCTATCAGAGCGAGTGAAGACCCTTCCCAACCACCATTGCCTCTACAAGTCATTCGACGTGGCTGGAGAAGTCATACGTGGACTGCCTTTCTTCGAAATCACCAACCAAGCCTGACCACGACCCGGCCTGCGAACGCAGGCCGGGCAAGGAGGCTCCTAATGACAGACTTCCTTTCCCCCGCAGAACGCTCGGACAGGATGTCGCGCATCCGGGGCAAGGATACGCAACCCGAGCTAACGCTACGCAAGGTTCTCCATCGGCTCGGACTCCGATACCGATTGCATGGTGCAGGGTTACCTGGCAAGCCAGATCTCGTGTTCCCACGATACAGGACCGTGGTCTTCGTGCATGGGTGCTTCTGGCATAGGCACGACGGATGCAACATCGCCACGACCCCTAAGAGCAACACACCCTTCTGGCTGGAGAAATTCGAGAAGAATGTTGCGCGCGACGCGCGCGTGGCGACCCAACTGGAAGCACTAGGGATGGTCTGAAAAAGACTTCCCGAATCTGGTGAAATACGCCGATCCCGTT
>ERZ1673962.1360-NODE-1360-length-11815-cov-109.642517_pt1 | contig 11815 bp, 14 predicted proteins | sample MGYA00580188_ERZ1673962 | MGnify/ENA primary metagenome ERZ1673962 (study PRJEB41334, sample SAMN05608104) | rock metagenome | biome: terrestrial subsurface; feature: shale formation; material: shale | place: USA: Pennsylvania ... | reverse complement strand
GATTACGTCGCCGCCGCCGATCAGTTCCTGCGCTGGATGTTCGTCGCGGGACGCGATTGCCGGCTCGCTGCAAGCAACTGCGGCGGCATCGTCGTGCGGCGGCAACTGCAGCGCACTCTCTACCTGGTGGGCTTATGACTCGACTTTATGGGCTGCTCGCGGTCGTCGTGATCGCTGGGCTGGTGTACGCGCTCGGCTGGCTCGGCGGCGCCGGCCACGAGCTCGATCGGGCAAAGCAGCTCGAGACCAAGCAACTGCGCAAGGCCTTCGAGCAGGGCCAGGCGCTCGGCACCGTGCGCGACCGGGTGGTGACGGAGTACGTCGACCGGGTCGAGGTGATCGAGAAGCAAGGCAAAACAATCATTCAAAGGGTGCCCGTTTATGTCACGCCTGATGACGACTCTCGCTGTGCTGTGCCTGCTGGCTTTGTACGGCTGCACGACGCAGCCGCCCGCGCCGAGGATCTCGGAGCAGGCCCCGGCGCTGCTGATGCGAGCCCCCCGGCCGCTGCAGCCCCTCCCTGACGGCGAGGTGCAGCTCTCGACGGTGGCCGCCACGGTCGCCGGCAATTACGGCGCATGCCATGCGAACGCGGCGCAGCTCGAGCAGCTGCAGGCGTATGTGCGGGAGCGCGAGAAGGTTTTTTCGGCCGCTCCGGCGCCCTGAGTTGGGTTTGCCGGCTCGGCCGTTATAACCCTTGGGGTAGCACTTCCCTTTCACCAGCTCATAAGGCAGCACCCGCATGACACCAGCAGAGAAGCAAGTCGAGACCAAGATCGCCAACCTGGGGCTATCGGCGCCGCGCATCACCCCGCAGCACATTGACGCGCTGATGAAGGGCGTCACTTACAGCACGCACCACGTGCCAGGAACAACCACGGTGCTGGCCACCGCGATCATGGCGTCGGGCTTTACGCTGGTGACGGCTGAGTCGGCCAGCGCGAGTCCTGAGAACTTCCGTCTGCAGCTCGGCATCGAGCTGGCGATCAGCAAGGCCGAGCGGCTTGCGCGGGATGAACTGTGGAAGCTCGAGGGCTATCGCCTCAAGCAGACCATGCACGAGATCCGCGAAGACGTCGGCCGAAATGCGATCGCGCAAGCGCGCGAAACGCTCAAGGCTTCGCCGGCTGCTGATGCTGTCGACGCGCCCTGCTGCATCGGCCCGACCTGCACCTCGGCCTGTGGGTCCTCCCCGAGGGGGTGACCCCTCACGGGTGTGAAACTCGCGGGATTCGCGCGGGCTTGGATCCGCGAGTCGGGTCCGTTCTTCCTTTCTCGAGGCCCTGCCGGCCTGCATCGCTCGGCTGACCCCGCAGCCAGTCACGGCGGGGCCTCGACCCTATTTCGCAGAGGATCAAAACCGCATCAGTTCAAAAGGACTTATGCGGTTTTGCGCTTTTGTTCCTTGGCTCCTTTGGTCCTTTCTCCCCATGGGCAAGATCGTCAGCAAGAAGGAGCTCGGCGAGCTGATCGGCAAGTCGCCGCGCTGGATCTCGAAACTGATCGACGACGGTCTGCCGGTTTCCGGCGGCGGTGGTCGTGGCGTCGAGGTGCAGATCGACAGCGAGGCCGCGATCGAGTGGCTGATCGCCCGCGCCGTTCGCCAGGAACTCGGCGACGACGACGAAGACGAGGAGGGGCTCGCCTCTGCCTCGACCGAGGATCGCCTGCTCAAGCGCGCCCGCCGCGAAAAGCTGCAGCTCGAGATCGACCAGACGCGCGGCCGGCTCCTGCCTGCCGACACCGTCTCGCAGATCCTGGTCAGCGTCGCGGCCGTTTATGCAACTCAACTCGACGCGCTGCCTAGCCGCTGCGCTGCCGATCTGGCGGTGATCGATGACCCTGCCACCATCCGAGCTCGAGTATTTGAAGAAACGCGGCGTATCCGCGCAGCTACTGCCGACCGCCTCGAACGTCGCGCACGCGAGCTCGCTGCGGACGTTGACCACCTCGATCAGCTACGCGGCGAAGATGGTACAGGCGCCGCCGCCGAGGACGGCTGACGAGTGGGCACGCGACAAGCGCATCATGCCGCCGAGCGCGCCGATCCCCGGCCCGTTCAACCCTGACACGAACCCTTATATGCGCCCGGTCGCCTGGGCGTTCGCGCAGCCCTGCTTTTCCCGCGTGACCTTCGTCATGGGCACGCAGATGGGCAAGTCGGTGACGATGGAAAACATCATCGGCCACCGGCTCGACGAGGATCCGACGCCCTGCCTGTACGTCGCCCCGACCAAGCCGCTGATCGACGGGACCATCGAGCCCAAATTCATGGCCATGTTCGGCGAGTGCGAGTCGCTCGCGGCGAAGTACGAAGGGCGCAGCACGAAAACGGTCAAGTGGCTGGGCGGCACCAAGTTCCGCTTCGCATGGGCCGGCTCGCCGACTGAGCTCGCCGCCGACTCTGCCGGCCTGGTGATGGTCGACGAGGTCGATCGCATCGTAAACACCGGCGAAGGTGACACGACCGAGATCATCGAGGCGCGGGGCGATGCCTACGCCGACTCGAAAATCGGTTACACCGCCACGCCCACGCACGGCAAGATCGAGCGCCGCCCCGACGAACGCACCGGCCTGTGGCATTGGGTCGTCGCCGAGGCGAAGAAAGTCGGCTCGAAGGTCTGGCAACTCTGGCAGTCGGGCACCCGCCACGAGTGGGCGGTACCGTGCCCTGAGTGCGGCGAATACTTCGTGCCCTGGTCGGGCCTGCTCTGGTGGCCCGGCAAGGGCTCGCCCGAGGAGTGCACGCCCGACGAAGCCTTCAAGCATGCGCGGCTGACCTGCCCCTGCAACGGCTGCATGATCGAGGACAAGTGGCGCCCCTGGATGAATGCCCGGGGCGTGCCGGTTGCCCCCGGCGAGTCGATCAGCAAGAAGGGCCAGATCCTCGGCACCGCTGACACGGCCGGGTTTACCCATTACTCGATCTGGATCTCGGGCCTGTGCAGTTTCGCGGTCAAGAAGTCCTACGGATTCCTTGCCAAGAAGCTGCTGGCCGCCCTGATCGATGGCGATCCGTCCAAGTTGCTGGCCGTCTACAACACGGGTTTCGGCGAGTGCTACGCCGAGGCGGGCGACGCCCCCAGCTGGGAGGAAGTTCGCGCGCAATGCTTTGGCTACGCCGCCGCCGAGCTGCTGCACGAGCCCCTGCGGATCTACTGCACGATCGACGTGCAGAAAAACCGCCTGGTGTACGTCGTGCGCGCCTGGTTCGCCGGCCTCGGCTCGATGCTCCTCGAGCACGGCGAGCTGTGGGGCGAGACCGATCAGGATGCCGTATGGGACCAGCTGTCCGAGCTGATCGACACCGAATACGGTGACGGTCACGGCATCAGCCTGACGGGCATCGATATCGGCTATCGCGACGACCAGGTCTACAAGTTCATCAACGAGCACAAGGGGCGAGCCATCGCCCTGCGCGGCCGGGAGAAGCTCGACAAACCGTTCCGCAAGGAGCTGGTCGAGCAGGACAAGAAGGGCAAAACCCGCAAGCGCGGCGATGCCCGCTGGGCGTTCGATTCACCCCTCGCAAAGCGCTGGGTGCATAGCCGTTTCGGTCGACCGGATACCCGGCCCGGCTGGTGGCTGCTGCATCAGCAAGTCACCGACGACTACTGCAAGCAGCTGGTCGGCGAGGAGTGGCGCGAAAGCGAGGGGCGTTTCCACCAGGTCGGCGAGAACCATTACCTCGACTGTGAGGCGATGCAGTACATCCTCGCCCTGCGCGACAAACTGCAGCGCCGCAAGGTCGGCGCCCTGACCCGTGCCGAGCTCGTCGCCCTGGTCAAGGGTGGCCAGCCCGTTGCGGATCCGCAGCCCGCGCCGGTGGATGCCGACCAGGAGGAGGGAGACGACACCCCGCCACCTGCGCCCCGTTCGCCGGCCCCTGCAGAGCCACCGAAGCCAAGGGCCAAGGCCCGGCCCCGCGTGAAGATCATCCGCAAATCACCCCGGTGACCCATGGAACCGACCACCCTACACGCCGGCGACTCGGTCGCCTGGTCGCGTGACGTGCCCGCCTGCCCGGCTGCTGACGGCTGGGCGCTGGTGTACGTATTCAGCGGCCCCGAACGGCACGAGGTCGCGGCGATCGCCGCTGCCCCGTACCGCGTCGAACTTTCGGCCGGTACCACGGCAACGTGGGCGCCTGGCCTCTACCGCTGGGTCGCGCTGGTCGCCAAGGGCGACGAGCGCCTGACGGTGGCCAAGGGCACGCTGCAGGTCGACCCGAACCTCGCCACGGCCGAGCCGAGCGACGTGCGCAGCCACGCGCAGCGCATGCTCGCCCTGATCGAGGCCGCGCTCGAGAAGCGGATCCCCAAGGATCAGCAGAGTTACGAGATCGACGGCCAGCGCCTTGACCGGATCCCGATCGAGCGACTCAACGAGCTGCGCCTGCAGTACCGCCGCGAGGCGGCGCGCGAGCGCAACCGCCGATGGCCACTCGGCCGCCCGGTGCATTTCATTCTGAGGTAAGCCTATGAACCCGCTACGCCGCGCCCTGGCGCGCCTGGGCTGGGGTGGCGCGCGCACGCCTGCCGCCGATGCCAGCACCGCACGGCGGGAGCCGACCGTAGGCCGTCGAGGCTTCAAGATGGCCAGCGCTGGCGGGCTGACGAAGGCCTGGTCGCGGCGCTCGAGTGGCGCCGATGCCAACCAGCTGATCTACGGCGACCACGAGACGCTGCGACAACGCGCCCGCGAGCAGTCGATCAACGCCTCGCCGCTCAAGCGCTTCTATCGCCTGCTGCGGCAGAACGTCATCGGCCCTTATGGCATCCGCCTGCAGTCCAAGGCCGTGCTGCCCGATGGCAAGCCCGATCGCATCACCCGCCGGCTGATCGAGAAGGAATGGGACAAGTTCTGCCGAAAAGGGCAGTTTGACGTTACCGGGCGTTATAGCTTCGTGACGTTCTGCTGGCTGTGGATCGAGACCCTGGCCCGCGACGGCGAGGTGCTTGTGCGCCTGCTGCGCAACTGGCCGAACCGCTGGGGCTTCGCGGTGCAGATCCTCGAGGCCGATCGGCTGGATCTCAACCTTAACCAGGAGCTCGACAACGGCAACCGCATCCGCATGGGCGTCGAGCTCGACGCCTGGGAGCGCCCGGTCGCCTACTGGCTGCTCAAGTACCACCCCGGCGACGTCTATCACGGCCCGGTCGAGGAGAAGTACGAACGGATCCCGGCCGACGAGCTGATCCATAGCTTCGACCCGTGGCGCCCGCACCAGGTGCGCGGCTTCACCTGGACCCATGCCGCCGCGCTGGATCTGCACCACCTCGAGGAGTTTCGCCAGGCGACGCGGATCAAGGCCGAGCATGCGGCCAAGATCACCGGCTTCTATGAGCCCGACGCCGAATGGCTCGACCCGCCCAACGACGACGAAGACGACGTCGGTGCGATCTACGAGGAAGTCGAGGCCGGTACCGCCCGGGCGCTGCCCTACGGCTACAAGTACCGCGAGCTCAACCACAACACGCCCGGGAGCGATTTCGCCCCCTTCGTCAAAGACACCCTGCGCAGCGCCGCCGGTGGCCTGGGGCCGAGCTACAACCGGCTTTCCAACGACCTCGAGGGCGTGAGCTTCTCGAGCCTGCGCGACGGCACGCTCGACGAGCGCGACTTCTACAAGTGCGTGCAGGAGCTGGTTATCAGCGAGCTGCTCGAGCGCCTCGGCGAAACCTGGTTCGAGTGTGCCCTGCTCAAGGGCGCCTTGCAGATCCCGCCCCGGGATCTGGCCCGCTGCAGCGAGCAGGTCTGGCAGCCACGCGGCTGGGATTGGGTCGACCCGCTGAAAGACAGCAAGTCGGCCACCGAGTCGATCGGCAACCGCACCAAATCGCGCAGCTCGTATATCCGCGCCAATGGCGACGACCCCGACGAGATTTTCGCCGAGCTGGCCGACGAGGCCGAGCGCCTGCGCGAGCTGGGTCTGCTCGCTGAACCCCAACCAACCGAGGAAACCGACGATGCCAAAGCCGACGGCACCGACGACGAATAGCGGCGCCCCGGCGCCCGTTCTGCGGCAGATCGAGGGCCAGCAGCTGCAGCGCTCGCTCGCCGTCGACCTGTCGACCATCGACAAGGAGGCCCGCACCGTCGAGGTCGCCGTTTCCAGCGAATACCCGGTGCGCCGGTGGTTCGGCATGGAAGTGCTCGACCACTCGGAGGAGTCGGTCGACCTGACCCGCTTGCGCGCCGGCGCCCCCTTCCTGCTGCAGCACAACAGCTGGAGCGGGCAGATCGGCGTCGTCGACGAGGCCTGGCTCGACAGCGATCGCAAGCTGCGCGCGCGGATCCGATTCTCGCGCAGCGAGCGCGCCGAGGAGATCTGGCAGGACGTGATCGATGGCATCCGCCGGAACATTTCCGTCGGCTACATCCCCGTCGAAATGGTCCTCGAGCGTAGCGAAAGCGGCCTCGATCACTACCGCGTCACCCGCTGGGAGCCCTACGAGGTTTCCAGCGTTTCCGTGCCCGCCGACCCGACCGTCGGGGTAGGGCGTTCCGCCCCTGAAACACCCTCACACACCATCACCATTCGAGGTATCGAAATGCCCCAGCCGAACGATCCGAACGACGGTCAGCGCACCAATCCGACCGCCACCAACACCAACGGCACCGACCCGGTAGCCCTCGAGCGTCAGCGCGTGGCCGACCTGATGGCCCTCGGCGAGCAGTTCCCGGCGCACCGCGCGCTGGCGTCCGAGGCCATCACCGCCGGTCACTCGGTCGACCAGCTGCGCGCGCAGCTGCTCGAGCGTCACAAGCCTGTCGCGACCAGCACCCCGCCGGCCAAGCCTGGCGCCCGTGAGCTGCCGAAGTTCACGAATGACGTATCGGCTCGCGGCATGGGCCTGAGCGAGAAGGAAGTCGGCGAATATTCGCTGATGCGCGCCTTGAACGCCGCCGCCGAGAACGACTGGAGCAAGGCGGGCCTCGAGCGCGAGGTCAGCATCGCCCTGGGCGACCACCTCAAGAAGGAAGCGCGCGGTTTCTACGTGCCGCACGACCTGCTGCTCGAGGGCTACAAACGCGGCATGAGCAAGGGCGAGGCCGGCAAGGGCGGCGAGCTGGTGGCCACTGACCTGCGCCTCGACCAGTTCGTCGACATCCTGCGCAACCGCACCGTGATGGCCAAGTTGGGCATGCGCATGCTGGGCGGCCTGGTGGGCGACCTGGACATTCCGAAGAAGCTCAACGGGAGCAACTTCTACTGGCTGGGCGAGGGCGAGAACGTCACCCCGAGCGACTTCGACCTGACCACCATCCCGCTGTCGCCGAAGACCATCGCCGGCGCGATCCCGGTCACCCGCAAGCTGCGCAAGCAGGCCAGCCGCTCGATCGAATCGCTGATCATCAGCGACCTGGTCGACGGCATCGGCGTGGCCATCGACCTGGCGCTGCTGACCGGCACCGGCGTCGATAACCAGATCCTCGGCCTGCTGAACATGGCCGGCGTTCCGACCCTGAACTTCCCGAGCACCGGGATCGATTGGGATACGGTCGTCAACATGGAAAGCAACACGGCGACCTTCAACGTCGACAGCGGCTCGCTGGCCTACCTGACCAGCATGACGCAGCGCGGCATGGCCAAGAAGAAGGAAGTCTTCGCCGGTACCGGCGAGCGCCTGTGGGGCAAGGACAACGAGGTCAACGGCTACCGCGCCGAGGCCACCAACCAGATGCCGGCCGAAAAGTGGGTCTACGGCGACTTCTCGCAGATGATCCTCGGCATGTGGGGCGTGCTGGACCTCAAGCCCGACCCGTATGCCCTGGCAGGCAGCGACGGCCTGATGCTGCGCGTATTCCAAGACGTCGACGCCGGCATCCGCCGCAAAGAGGCCTTCTGCATCGGCAACAAGGCAGCAGGCTAACCGAACCTGAAAGCGGGCAGGTAGGGGGCTCCGGCCCCCGATTTTGACCGCATCACAAGGAACCAACCGCATGAGCAAGCAACTGCCCACGAGTTACATCGTGGTGACGCTGCTCGGCCTGAGCGTGCACGGCGAGTTTGTACCCGCCGAAACCACGCTCGAGGTCGACCGCGCGCTGCGCAATGACTGGATCGGCTCGAAGCTGGCCCGCGACGCCACCGACGAGGAGGTCGCCGCCTATCGCGTCGAGCAGGGCGACGACGGCCTCGACGACCTGGACGAGCAGCGCACCACCCTCGAGGCCGAAATCGAGCGCCTGCAGGCGCGCAAGAACGAGCTGGCCGGTGATCTCAAGGCGCTGGAAAGCGACCTCGAGGAGTTCGGCAAGCGCCGCGATGTTCTGACCGCCGAAGTGGCCGAGCTGGAAAAGGCCAAGGCTGCAGCCGAAAAGCCGGTGACGCCGGCTAAGTCGAAGTGATCGGCGCCGACGACCTCGACGCGCTCTATGACCGCGACGAGTTTGGCTGCACCGTGCAGGTGATCGAGCCGGGGCGGGAAGCGCGCACGGTCAACGGCATGCTGGGCGCGCCGACCCGCTCGGGTCGGCAGTACCGCTCGGGCGTGGATCCGAACGCGGCGAACCTGCGGGTGAGACCCGACCAGGTGCTGCTGCAGATGGCCACCTCGGCGGTGCCGCAGGACCGGACGGCGAAGATCGTCGTCGACGGGGTCGAGTACTCCGTCGGCAACGTCGAGCCGCTCGGGCGCCTGCGCTCGCTGTTAACCCTCGTGCCGTATGGCAACCGAGCAGCACCTGCAGGGGAGCGGGGCAGATGGCAGGCTTCGAGCTGAACTTCGAGGTGGACGGCTGGGCGTCGGTCGACAAGGCCATCGCCGATATGCCGCGCCGCCTCGACCTGGCCGCCGCCCGCGCCTTGCGCAAAACGGCGCTGTGGCTGCGCACGCACAGTTCGCGGGAGATCTCCCGCGAGCTGCGCATCACGCAGAGCCCACTTCGCCACCGTTACCAGATCCACAGCCGATCCACCGCCAAGGAGGTGAAGCTGTGGGTCGGTCTGCAACCGATCAGCGTGCATTACCTGGGCACGCCCAAGCAGACCCCGACCGGCGTCGCGGTCGGTCATCGTCAATACGACGCCGCCTTCATATCACCGATGCGATCGACGCAGCGCCTGGTTTTCCGGCGCAAGGGCCGCGAGCGCCTGCCGATCGAGAAGGTGACCGAGGATTGGGAAGGCGAAGGCCTCGGCGCCCTCGAGCGCTGGGAGCGCCGCGCCACCAATCGATTCATGGAACTGTTCGAGCAGGAGGCCCGTTATGTCCTCGAGGCCGCTTAATCAGCTGTCCGACCTGTTCTTCGCCATCGGTGACGCCGTCCACGCTGCTGGGCTGGGCGTCAGCGTGGCCAACTACGAGGAGTTCGACGGCAAGGTTGGCGATGCCACCGTGCTGATCGAGCTCGAGCGCACCACCCCGGCCACCCGGCACAACGACGGGCGCTACGTGCACGACGTCACCGTCACCCTGCACGCGGTCGTGGCCCGGTGGCGCAAGTACTCCAACCTCGAGGCGATCAACCTCGCGACCGCCCTCGAGCGCCTGGCCGACTGCAACCGCTGGGGCTTCCACGGGCGCCAGTGCAATTACCCCGAGGATCTGCACAGCGGCCCCTCGATTTTCCAGCGCGGCGACGACGGATACGACGCCTGGGGCGTCACCTTCCGGCAGCGCCTGGCGATCGGTGAGGTCGAGCCCGAGCCAACCCTCAACACCGCCCCGCTCGTGGCCTTCACCTGGCGGGTGGATCCTGACGATCCGGCGAACTACGAACCGCTCGAGGTGTAACGATGTTCGACGCCATTCTGCGGGTCCACCTGGCGCCGCTGATCGAGCGTCTGGCCGAACTCGAGACGGAAATCGAAGACTTGCGCCGGCGCGCCGAGAATCACAACCGCATCGGCACCGTGGCCGCCGTGGATCCGGCGGCTGGGCGCTGCCGGGTGAGCCATGGCGAGCTGCTGTCGCCGTGGATCCGCTACTTCAACCCCAGCGCGGGCGAGGTCAGCGAGACGCGCCACCCGAGCGAGGGCGAGCAATGCCTGCTGATCAACTTCGGCGCCGGTGACGGCAGCGCGCAGAGCGTGGCCTTGACGGGCATCCCTTCGGGCGCCTTCCCGCCGGTCTCCGATCGCGGCGAGCTGCACCGGCGCACCTACCCCGACGGCACCGAAACCGCCTATGACCACGAAAGCCACGCGCTGACCTGGTCAAACGGCCCGCTATCGGTCAAGGCCGACCAATCCGGCGTCGAGGTAATGCTCGGCGGCGTGGGCTTCAAGCTGACGGCGGCGGGCTTCTCGCACATCGGCGGCACCCTCGACCACGACGGCAAGAACATCGGCAAGGATCACCAGCACCTGAACTCGGGCGGCCCGAGCATCGGCGGGGTACCAGAATGATCGGCATCGACCGCGACACCGGCGCCACCGTCGACGACTGGCCCGCCTTCGTGCAGCGCGCGACCCGCGCCCTGACGACCCCGCTCGGCACCCGCCAGAAACGCCCACTGTACGGCTGTCGCCTGCCTACCAGGCTGGGCAAGAACCTCGGCGATCGCCTGCTGATCCTCGCGCAGGCCGACGCGGCCGAGGCCTTTTACAACGAGGCGAACGGCATCGGCGAGTTCGTGCCGGAGGCGATCGTCGCCACCCGCGAGGGCGCCGGCCTGCGGCTGCGCCTGGCCGGTACCTGGCACAACCGAAAAATGACGTTTGAGGTGGTCACGTGAGCATGCTTATTCCGGGGCTCAACCAGCTGGCCGAGCCCGAGATCGTCAAGGTCGAAACCTTCGAGACGCTGCTCGCCGAGTTCAAGGCCGAGGTGCTGGCCTATGTGCAGGCACGCGACCCCGAAAAGGCCGCACGCCTGGCCGAGGCGCTGGAGAACGACAGCGACCTGCTGGCCATGATCCTGCAGGCCTTCACGCTGCGCCTGCAGAGCCACGAGCGAAAATACAACGCGCGAATCAAGCAGATGCTGGCCTGGTGGGCAGAGGGCTCGAACCTCGACGCCCGCGCCGCCGACATGGGCCTCGAACGCCGCGTCGTCACCCCCGGCGACCCCGACGCCTTCCCGCCGGTACCCGCTGAGGTCGAGCTGGACGAGGATCTGCGCCTGCGCTACTACCTGGCGCCTCACGCGCCGGCCGCTGGCTCGAGGCTGCACTACCGACGCGAGGCGCTGACCCTCGGCGACCGCGCCGCCGTATCGATCACCGCCCCAGAACCCGGCACCGTGGTGGTCACGTATACCCTGCAGCCCGACGCCCTCGCCGCACAGGTGAAGGACGTCCGCCCCGTGCGCACAGCGCCCGGTGTCGTCACGGTGTGGGTGCTTAGCCACGCCGCTCGCGGCGAGCCGAGCGAAGCCCTGCTCGACGCCCAGCGCGCCCACTTCGCGCGCGAGGACGTTTCGCCCGAGACGGACACGGTCGACATTCGCCCGGCAGTCATCGTCGGGTACCAGGTCCGCGCCACCGCCTACATCAACCCCGGCCCTGACGCCGAGATCACACAGCGGTCGGCTGTCAGCGCCCTGGCTGAATACGCCGCCGCGCAGCATCGCCTGAAAGGGTACGTCGACCCTGATCACATTCGCGCCCGCCTGATCGGCGCCGGCGCGGTGCGCCTGGATCTGCTCGAGCCCTTGGCGCCCATCGCCTGCAGCGACGGCGAGGCCCCTTTCTGCGACTCGATCGCGATTGATATCAAGGTGCTGAGCCCATGACTCTATTGCCGGCCAACAGCTCGCTGCTCGAGCTCGCTCTCGACACGGTCGCGGGCGAGCTGATCGACCGCATCGCCCCGCCGTTCCCGGCGCTGATGAATGCCGCCGAGACGCCGGCCGAGTTCCTGCCG
>ERZ1673962.1359-NODE-1359-length-11819-cov-3.021336_pt1 | contig 11819 bp, 12 predicted proteins | sample MGYA00580188_ERZ1673962 | MGnify/ENA primary metagenome ERZ1673962 (study PRJEB41334, sample SAMN05608104) | rock metagenome | biome: terrestrial subsurface; feature: shale formation; material: shale | place: USA: Pennsylvania ... | reverse complement strand
CACATGGCTGTGCCCCTGACATAGTCCCTGGGCGCGGCAAAGGCAACCGGGCGGTAATGTCCCTAATAGCGCTGCGGGCGTGCCTAGTAACGCTGTGGGCGGGCCTAGTAACGCTGTGGGCGGGGAAGCGGGACCGGCCCTTCGGCGGTTTGCACCCGCCGCCAGATGACGTCCGGGTCGTCCACGCCTTCATTCACGGCCGCGCCGATCAGCTCCAGCCCCTTCAGGCCGTAATGCTCGGCCTGGGCGCGCACGAAATAGGCGGTCGCCATGGCCGTTTCGCAGACTTGCGGGTTGCGGTCGCAAAATTCCATCAGATCGCCGATTGCCTGGCCCGTGGCACGGGCCAGCTGCAAGGCATGGGCAAGCTTGTCGCCGGTTGCGATAGGCATGTCGCTTGCCGGGTCGATCGGGGTGCTGGCATAGGAGCCGTCCGTGCCATTGCTGACCGTCTCATAACCATAAGCGTCCCCGCCGGAGCCATAGGCGTCCTCTCCGGGCCGGTAAGCGGCGGGCAGGGGCCGGTAATCTTCGTTTTGGGCAGCGGAGAAGCCGTGCCCGGCGCGTGTCGGCGCAGAGCCTTCGCCCGTGGGCAGAAGGAAGGCCAAGACAGCAATCCAGAATATGGCTCGCAGAATAAACATCACTCTCGCTGCTTCTTCTCGGGTTAACCGATATCTCAGCGTAAAAGCGGGAAACTGAGCCAGTCTTAAGCACTTTGTTAAAATTCAAAGCACCCGGACTTAAGTTGGGAAAACTATGTTCTTTAGCTAGCAAAGACTCAAGGAAACTCGCTTAAGTCGATGTAGTTTTTCGCAAAAAACGAAAAGTATTTGAAAGGCTTTTGCTTCAAATGCCGTGAAAATTTTAAAGACCCGCCCCCGCTTTGCTTCCTGTAAAGGACGATGACAAGGCGCTGCGGTAATAAAGATTAACGGGCAAAAGAAAACCGCGCGTCAACCAAGGTTAACGCGCGGCGGGATCGGGATACCGGTAAGAAGAACAGCTTATTCTTCTTTCGCTTTCAGGCGGGCGCTGCGGGGCAGCACTTTTGCCCAGCAGGCGCGCACATCTTCCAGCCCGTGCTTGCCCGTGCACCAGGCTTCCTCGGAGGGGAAGTGGGCGGCGGCCAGGCACTGATTGAGATTGAGCCGGGCCCAGCGCAGGCAGCGCGTGGAATTGGAATTGGCGGTAAAGCTGTCGATGAGCTGGGACTGGGCTTCCTGCTCGTCGATGACATGGCGCGCGGCCACGGCCAGAACCTGCTCCATCAGCGGCGCGGAGGCGGCATGGGCGGTGGAAACCGGGCTGAATTCCCGTTTGATGGCCTCAAATACGCCGCGCCCTTCCTCCAGAGCGGCCGTATCGACCGTGCGCTCTTCGGGCAGCGGGGTGAGGCTGCCCCATTTTTTCGACTGGAAATCGCGGGCCGCTGTCAGGAAGCGCTGGCTGAGCGTCGCCATCTTCACATTATCGGCGGCGATCGTCTCGATCACGGCGGCGGTGGCAGAGCCTGCCCCGTCGATCCGGCGGGCATAAACGCCGCGCCCGCTCAAATTGGCAAGCACATTGTCGCGCCCTTCGGCGGCCACACGGGCCTGTACGCCGCGGGCAAAGGCCGGATCGCGCGCCGCGATCAGCGCCCGGTAGGCGATCCAGCCGCGCGCGATGCGTTTGGGCTCGGAATAGCGCAGCTGCTGCAGCACATGGCGCACTTGATTTGGGGTATTGAGTTTCAGCGTGCTCGCATCGTTCAGCACGCTTTGAAAGACCGCATAATCCTGGGCAAAGCCATTGAGGCTCGTATCGCTCGGCAGCGGGCCGGACAGTGCGGCGACGCCTTGCGCCGGGCGCGGCTCGGGCAGGATAAAGACTTCCGTGCCGCTATCGGCGGGCGCGGGCAGGCTGGCCTGCTGGCTTTTTTGTTGTGCCGGGCTCGTGCCGGCCGGCTGGGCGCTTCTGTCACCGTCAATGACGGCGCAGCCGCCAAGGGCCAGAAAGGCAACCCCGGTAATGGCAGCGCGGATGGAAAGAAAACCGGAAGAACCGCATCCGGCGGCGAAACGCGACTTCGTCATACCCGAAACCCCTCGAAAGGCTGTGCCCATGCCCCACGCAACAGCAATGCCAATTGCCCCCGATTCAATATTCATATCATGGTTGTGCGGATGGCGCATATATTAGTGTGAAGCTCCTGCCCGATGCAATTGCCAAAAAAGAACGCCCATAGCCGGCCTTATTCAATATTGAACGGCGGCACTGTTTTGGGCCGGAATGCCGGGCGGTACATAGCCTGGCATAATACCGCCCGTGCGGACGGTTCTTTCGAACCTGTTCCGTATAGGGATGTTTACCATGCCTCTTGTGCGGAAGGCGCTTCTGCGGCGCCTCATTCTTATAGCCGGGCGATCATGTGCATCAGGTTAAAGGACGGGGCCGATCTCGCAAAGAATGCCCGCACCCATCGCTTCATTCATGATATGAGAGAGCGCGGTTTCAATAAGAAAGCGGGCCTCTAGCGTGCCTCATAGCGATGAACCCCGGCTTAAAGCGGAAATCTGGGTGAAAGCCCTGATCCGCCGCGCGGCAGCGGAAAATGTTCCTGCCATGGTGGTGCGGCGAGGCGATGACACGTCGGGCACGGTGCTGGTGAAGGTGAACGGGCTTGACGGCACGGCCATGGTCTATGCCCGCGCGCGGGCAGGCGACGGCAGCCCCGTCTGGATACCGGGCAATGGGCCTGAACCTGTGAGCGAGGCCGATGCGGACGCTTATATAGAACGCCAGCGCAAGTTCGATCCGGATATCTGGGTCGTGGAAATCGAGGACCCGGCGCGGCGGCACTTCCTGCAGGAAAAAGTGGAGGGCGAGGAGAGCCGCCCTCCGGATCTTTCCGCGTCGTCTCTTTTCAAGATTTAGGCTTTCAAGATTTAAGCCCCGGCGCCTCGAGGTTCAGGTCTTTCAGGGACGCATGAACATATAATCGCCGTCCGGATCGATATTCTCCGCGGAGCTGATGAGTTCGGCGGCGATATCCTCGTTCGAGCGCACGGTGCGGAAAAGCTGAATGGCTTTTTCCAGAAAAAGCCGGCCGACCACATCGGCGTCGTATTTGGCCGCCTCCGCCTCGGCAATGGCCGCTTCCAGATGCGGGGTCACGATGTCACGGGCTGTTCCAGCCATGGGAAATCCTTTCGTCTGATGAGCTTGATAGGTTGAATGCCGGATGGCGCCATTCTGCCTGTTTCCCCGGCCTGCGTCATGATGTGAATCAAGTAAGGGGGCGCGCGAAAACGCCGGGTCCGCCCGGGCCTCTACGGCGCCTGCCGGGGCCTTTTCAAGGTATGGCATCCGCCGCCTGCTTGGGTTAGGGTGCGCCGCCTTTAGGAGCGGGGCCGGCTCCTCGTTTCCGGCCCGAAATTGCAGTTCAGGCACTTGAATTCATGTACGAACCGAAAACCGAAGCCGTGCGCCGCCGGCGCACTTTTGCGATCATCTCCCACCCGGATGCGGGCAAGACGACCCTGACCGAAAACCTGCTCCTGATGGGCGGGGCCATTCGCATGGCCGGACAGGTGAAGGCGAAGGGCGAGCGCCGCCGCACCCAGTCGGACTGGATGAAGATCGAGCAGGAGCGCGGCATTTCGGTTTCCTCCGCCGTCATGACCTTCGAGTTCGAGGATACGATCTGCAACCTGCTCGACACGCCGGGCCACGAAGATTTTTCCGAAGACACCTACCGCACGCTGACCGCCGCCGACAGCGCCATCATGGTGATCGACGCGGCCAAGGGCATCGAGGCGCAGACATTGAAGCTCTTCGAGGTTTGCCGCTTGCGCGATGTGCCGATCATCACCTTCATCAACAAGGTGGACAGGGAAGGCCAGAGCCCGTTCGAGCTGATGGACGAAATCGCCGAACGCCTGGCGCTCGATACCGTGCCGATGATGTGGCCGGCGGGCATGGGCGGGCTCTTCAAGGGCCTCATCGATCTGAGGCAAAACACCTTCCTGCCCCATACCAAGGGCGAGGAAGGCACGGGTGAGGCGGTGGATTTTTCCTCCGATGCCATGGCCGAATATATTCCGGAAAAAGAACTGGAGACCTTGCGCGAGGAAGCCGAGCTGGCGCAGGTGGCCAGTCCCGACTTCGATCTCGACCTTTACCGCGCAGGCGCCATGACGCCGGTCTTCTTCGGTTCGGCCTTGCGTAAAGTGGGCGTGCGTCAGCTTCTGCGCGGCGTAACGAGCCTTGCGCCCTCGCCGCGCCCGCAAAAAACGACGGTGCGCACCGTCGAGCCCGATGAAGCGAAAGTCTCCGGCTTCGTCTTCAAAGTGCAGGCGAATATGGACGCCAATCACCGCGACCGGATCGCCTTCATGCGGCTTTGCTCGGGCCGTTTCAAACGCGGCATGAAGCTGAAAATCTCATCGAGCGGCAAGGTCATCTCCGTCCACAATCCCATTCTCTTTTTTGCGCAGGACCGCGAACTGGTGGAAGAAGCCTGGCCGGGCGACATTATCGGCATTCCGAACCATGGCACGATCCGCGTCGGCGATACGCTCACCGAAGGTGAGGATCTGGTCTTTACCGGCATTCCGAATTTCGCGCCGGAAATCCTGCAGCGCGTGCGCCTCGATGATCCGATGAAGATGAAGCATTTGCGCCGGGCGCTAGAAAGCCTTGCCGAGGAAGGCGTGACGCAGGTTTTCAAACCGAAGATCGGTGCCAATTGGGTGATCGGCGTGGTCGGCCAGCTGCAGCTTGAAGTGCTGCGCGAGCGCATCGATGCCGAATACGGCATCAAGGTGGGGCTGGAACCGGCGCCCTTCGAAACCGCGCGCTGGGTCTCGGCGGATGACCCTTTGGAGCTCAAGCGTTTCGTCGATGCCAATCAGGGCAATATTGCCGAGGACAGGGACGCAGCCCCCGTCTTCATGGCGAAAAGCGCCTGGGAGGTCGGCTATATAACGGACAAGTGGCCGAATATTTCCTTCTCGGCGACACGCGAACGTCAAGCGGCCGAGGCATAAGCGCAAGGTTACTGCGTAGCTGATACAAGAGGACGCCGATGGAAAACGTACCGGCTCAGTTCGAGGAATTGTGGAGCATCACCCGGGAAGTCTGGAATAGCGGTGTCTTCGGCTATTCGGTGGGCGATGCACTGATCGCGCTCGGTATCTTTCTCTTCTTCTATCTGCTGCGCGGGCTTTTTTCCCGCTTCATCTTTTCCGTCGTCGACCGCTGGGTAAAGAACACGCCCAATCATTGGGACGACAAACTTCATGCGGCGCTTGCCGAGCCTTTGCGCTTCGTCTTCGTCATTATCGGTGTTTTCTTCGCGCTCGATTATCTCGATCTCGGCGGCACGGCGGCGGTGGTTGCCAGCAACGTCCTGCGCTCGCTCATCGCCATTGCGATTTTCTGGGGCGTTCACAATGCGCTGACCCCGATCTCCGATCTCTTGCGCGAGCTTGAGCGGGTTTTGACCGAAGAGATGCTGGACTGGCTGGTGACGGGCACCAAATGGGGCGTCATCGCCATCGGCGCGGCGACCGTGCTGCAAATCTGGGGCGTGCAGGTTGCCCCCATCATTGCCGGGCTCGGGCTTTTCGGCGTGGCGGTCGCGCTCGGCGCGCAAGACCTGTTCAAAAACCTCATCGGCGGGCTTTCCATTCTGGTGGAAAAACGCTTCCGCAAGGGCGACTGGATCCTGGTCGATGGGGTGGTGGAAGGTACGGTGGAGCATATCGGCTTCCGCTCCACCATGGTGCGCCGGTTCGACAAGGCGCCGGTCTTCGTGCCCAATCAAAAGCTTTCCGATGCGGCGGTAACGAATTTCTCCGACATGACCTACCGGCGCATCTTCTGGAAGATCGGCGTCGAGTACCGCACGAGCCTCGATCAGCTCAAAGAAATCCGCGACAAGATCGAAGCGTACTTGCGCGAGCATGAGGCTTTTGTCGGCCCCGCCGAAGCCCCGCTCTTCGTGCGCATCGATGCCTTCGGCGCCTCGTCCATCGACATTCTGCTTTACACTTTCACCCACACCACCGTTTGGGGCGAATGGCTGGAGCTGAAAGAAGAGCTTGCCTTCAAGGTGAAGGAAATCGTGGAAGGGGCGGGCACCGGGTTTGCCTTCCCGAGCCAGTCGCTTTACGTGGAAAAATGGCCCGAAGGCCGCCCCGAGCCTTTCGTGCCGCCCGGCGATGGTCAAGGTGAGGCCCGGCAAGCGCCCCGCGCCAATTAAGCGGGAGCGGGGTTACGCCGCCTCGCTCTTTTCCTGCGCCCGCACCCGCCAGAAGCGCATGGTGCGCTGGGCGACATCCACCGGCACTTCATCGTAAAGCGCGAGCAACTTGTACGTATCCTCGATGGAGCGCTGGGAATCCGTTTCGCGCAGGAGGATGAAGGTGGAGAAGGTCGAGCGGTCGAAGCGCGAGGCCTTGCAGGCGATCGCGAGGCCCTCGCCCGTCTTGTCGAAGAAAACGCGCTTGGCCGTCTTCTCGTCGATATTGGCAAGATAGGCGAGGCCGCAAACGAGCTCGGGCCATTGCTTTTCCCGGCACAGTTTCACGAGCAGCGCTTCGGTCAGCTCGCGTTTGGCGGCCATCTTTTCGATATAAAGATGGGCGCGGGATTTTTCCGGCGGGGCGGAGCCCATTTCCAGAAGGATGCGCTCTTCGGATTCGCGCAGCAGCCGGTTGACCATGTCGGGGTCGAGATTGGTCGCTTTGGACAGGATCGTCTCGCGCAAGGTGGAAGAGACGAACCAGAACATGTCATGCATCAGCTCTGGCGAAAGATCGTCGCGGTCGACAAGCGGCTTGTGCAGCTTGTCGTTCCCTTCGGCGCGTTTGACGACGCGCTTCATCGTTTCCTTGTCGATCTGCGCGCCTTTGTTCGTGACGAGCCTTTCCAGCACCGTGTCATCGCCATGTTCCACCAGCGCGCCGGAAACCGCCCATGTCACATCGTCGCGCCCCGCGATGAGTTCCTGATGCGGGCCGCCCTTCTGCTGAATGATGGCGATCAGGTCTTCTTCTTTAAGGCCCCGGCTTTTTTCGAGAATGGGCCGGGCGACTTCCACGTCGTCGCTTGCAAGCTGGCGCAGGACCTCGCGCGGCGTATCCACGACTTCCGCGAGGCGGTAAGCAAGCTCGGAGCGCACGCGCGCTTCCATCTCGCTGGCGACATGGGTCATGATATCGGCCAGATGCCCGCGCTCGCTTTCGGTGAAGCCAGCAGGGTTCTCGACGAAAATATCGGTGATTTCGCGCAGCAGCGTGCGCCGCCGCTCGCTCGATGGTTCCTTCGCCAGTTCGATCAGTTGATTGAGACGCGCAAACTCGGCCATGGTCGCAAAACCCTAACGATCCCCGTCCTGAATCTTCGGTGAATGCCCCCAATATCCTGCAGAGACGTTAAAAGAAGGTGCCGGAAATCCATTAAATTTCGCGCATTTTGCCTCGAATCACCGCGGCGAATCTCTCCCGGCGCACCGGTTAATTTTTTCATTTTGAAACGCCCGCCAAGAGGCCCGTTAATTCTTCATTCATGACAAATGATAATGATGGGACATAGGGAGGCTGTCGTGCTCACACCTTCAATAGGGGGGCGGTTCTCAATCGGGAGCGATGAGATGGCCAAGATCATAGAGTTCAAACCCCGCGAGGCGGGTGCCCGGCATTACGATGAACCGGCAAAGATTCTCGAATTTCCCAAGGCGAATGATGGCGCGCCGAAAGCCGCGCGCAGCAGCGAGATTTCGCTGGCTGCCATCATGGATGCCTCTTGGCCCGCGCAAGACGGCTGAGAGGGCGGCTCACGCCGTCCGAACGAGAGCGGGGCCTGGCGGCGGGGAAGCCAAATCACCGCGCGGCCATTGGGGGGAAATAGAAAGCAGGGGCGCGTTCCTTCGGCGCCCTTTCCAAGACCCTTTCCCTTCCTTCACATGAATGTCAGCGCCCGCGTGCCTCTCCCGGCCGGACAGGGCGCAATGTGTCGATATTTTCCAAAGAGAGAGGTTGCATCCTTTCTCCCGGCATGGTTCCTCTGAGCCGGCCGGGCGCTGTTCCTATGGCGCGCCGGCACTGCGAGAGCCGGCGCTGCGAGAGCCAGCGCTCTGAGAGGAAGTGACGTGCAACTTGTCGTTTTGGGCGCAGGGCTGATAGGCGTGACAAGCGCCTACCGTCTTGCCGAAGAAGGCCATGACGTGACCGTCATCGACCGGCGTGAAGGGCCGGGACTGGAGACGAGCTTTGCCAATGGCGGCCAGCTCGGCTTCCGCGAAGTCTCGCCCTGGGCCGCGCCCGATGTGCCCTGGACCGCGCTCAAGATGCTGCGGGACCCAGCAGCCCCTTTCCGCTGGAAGCCCATGGCCGAGCTGGAGCAATGGCGCTGGCTTCTGGCGTTTCTCTTGCGCTGCAATTCACCGGCCCGCGCCGAGCGCGAGCGGCACAATCTCTCCCTCGGGCTTTTCAGCCAGAAGGAGCTTGAGGGCCTGCTCGCCCGCCTTGCCGGCGAAGGGGAAAGTTTTTCCTTCGATCACAAGCGCAAGGGCATTTTGCGGCTCTTGCCGGATGCCAAAGCCGTCAAACACGCCAGGCAAGAAATGGCGCGCCTTGCCGATATGGAGCCGGGGCTTGAAGTGCTGGAGGCGGGGGCCTGCGTTGCGCTTGAACCGGCGCTTGCCTCCATCCATCAGCGCGGCGAGCTTGCGGGCGGGCTTTATGCGCCGGGCGACCAGTCGGGGGACGCGCATCTTTTCACGCGCGCACTGGCAAAGCGCGCCGAGGCCAAAGGCGTGCGCTTTCTTTATGGCCGGGAAATTACGTCGTTCGAGGAAAGCGCCGGGCGGCTGAAAGCCGTGCGCTGCGGCGCGGAGAAGATAGAAGCGGAGGCTTTCGTCTTTTCGCTTGGCGTGGGCGGGCTCAAACTTGCCCGCAAGCTCGGCTTCCGTTTGCCCTTCTATCCCGTCAAAGGCTATTCGGTGAGCGTTGAGATGGAAGAAGGCGCGCCGGAAGTGAGCCTCACCGATGAGGGAAGGCGCATCGTCGTTTCCAATCTCGGCGGGCGGCTGCGTGCGGCGGGCAAGGCGGAGATTGCCGGTTTCGACACCGCGCTCGACCGCACCCGCGCCCGCGCCGTGCTGCAGGGGCTGCAAGAACTCATCCCTGCCGTGGGCGAGGCGGCGGAAGCTGAATTCTGGACGGGCCTGCGCCCCATGACCGCCGATGGCAGCCCGATCATCGACAAGGCGCCAGGCTACCAAAACCTTTATCTGAATACCGGCCATGGCACGCTCGGCTGGACGCTTGCCATGGGCTCGGCCTCGCTTCTGGCGGATTTGATCGGCGGCAAGGCGACGCAGATCGATCCCACACCTTTCGCGCTGAAGCGGCCCTCCCTTTTTCCTTAAGAGGCCCCTAACCATTCCCGCCTAAACTTGCCCGCTCATGGATGGAGGCAGGCCATGCGGGTTTCGGTCAAATCGGCAGCAGGAGCAGCGCTTTTGGCGCTTACCCTCGGCGCGTGCACGGGCGGCGATTATGGGCGCCAGGCCCGCGGCTTCGAGGGAACGGCTGCGCGTGTTTGGGCAAGCCTGCCGGAGCTTGCCCGTGAACAGCGCGAGGAAAGTTCCCTCGCCCTGACCGGCGGGGAAGCGGGCCTGCGGGCGACGGCAGATCAGATCGGCGCCCCTAAAGCCGGTTCCACCGAACATGACCCCCTCGGCATTGCCAAGCTGGAGCGCGTGCTGAACGATGTACAGGCGCCCGAAGATCCCGAAACCTATTACCGGTTTATGGCGCGCACTTACCAGGATGTGCCCGAAGCGCTGCTCTTTGCCATGGCCGCGCATCTGGCCGAAGACCGCGACATGACAAGCCGCTTTGCCCGCCAGACGGGTGAGATTATCGAAGCCGACCGCGCGCGCCTTGCAGCGCTTGCTGCTGCGGGCAGCGAAGCTGCCCTTGGCCGCCGCGCCATGGTGGAGGGGGCCGTGGATGTGCTGCGCCGGGTCGATGAAAACGGCCAAGCGATGGATGAGACCATCACCGTGCTCAATCACCGCATCGCTTCTTACCGCCACGCACTGGTGCGCGCGCGCCTTGCGGTGCCCGGCCACGCGCAGCTCATGGTCATTGAAGATGAAATCGGCGCGCTGGAAGAAGCGGTGATGGGGCTCGAGCTCGATGCCAGCCGACACGGCGCTTTGATGCAGGCGCTCTTTGCGCCGCAAATGGAATTGCCCGGTGCTGCCGATGAAATGGGCCTCGGCATGATGATGGGCAGTCCGCCCGAGGCGGAAGAAAAGGATGCGGAGAAAACAGCAAAGGGCGCCGCATCTTCCGCCGCGCCGCCTGTAACGCCCCCTGGCGCTCAGCCTGCGCCTTCAGGCCCGCGCAATATCCTGCCCGGCAAAACCACCTGACATAAGCGGCGCCTTTGTCTAACGATAAGGACGCACCGGATCGCTGGTGCCCACCGTGACGCCGGAAACGCAGCACGGGCTTTCGGCGCGGAAGGGCACCGTCACTTTCAGTTTGCACATGGCCGGCGCATTGCCGTGGCCGGGCTTCACATATGTCCAGGCCTGACACTTGCCGTCTTCCTCGCAGGCGCGCATGCAATGGGCGGGCGCGGCGCTTTTCAGCTCGAAGACGCGGTAATCTGCGCCCGGCCGGTCGGTGTTCTGTTCCATAAAGACTTTCGCCTCGAGCGGGCGGGTCATGAGCGGCACGGCCATCAGCGCGGTAATCGCAAGAATGGTCGCGGTGACGCCGAAAAAAGTCCGGCGCATATAGATGTGATCGGTCATGGATCTGTCCTGGGTCCCCGTTCTGTCGGACCCAAAGACTAAAGGGGTCCAGTGAGCATTTACTGAACCCCTTTATTCGAATTTTAGGCTTTTGAGGCCGCAAACGGGCCGAAAGGCCGGAAAATCAGCCGCCGTGGCGGGCCTGGAAGATGGTTTTGCGCCCGTCGCTTGCCGGCTGATAGACCACGGAAATCTCGTCCATCGCCTCTTTCCAGCCATCGATGGTGATGCGCTGGCTCACTTCATAAGCATCGAAGCCGCAGCGGTGCATGAAGAAAAGCTGGTCGCGCAGCACATCGCCCGTGGCGCGCAGCTCACCCTTGTAGCCATACCGCTCGCGCAGGAGCCGCGCGTAAGAATAGGCGCGCCCGTTCTTGAACATCGGAAAATCGAGCGCGATCACGGCGAATTTGTCGAGGTCGCCCGCGATCTCCTTCGGCTCTTCCCCGGAAAGAAGTTTGATGCCGAGCGGGGCGGTGCGGGCGGCAAGCGCCTCTTTTTCGTTCTGCCAGCGCGTCAGCGAGACAATGACGGGCCCTTCCGGCAGCGGGCCTTCCTCATCGGCATACGTCCATTTGTCTTCGACGAAGGCTCCATCCTTAATGAGCGGCATAGAGTTTCTCCTTGAACGGTTTCATGCCGATGCGGCGATAGGTGTCGAGGAAGCGCTCGCCATCCTGACGCTCGCTCAAATAGGTTTCCACGATGTTTTCCACCGCGCCGACGATCTTATCTTCGGTGAAGGCGGGGCCGGTAATGTCGCCGAGCGAGGTTTTCTCGTCCGCCGAACCGCCGAGGGAGACCTGATAGAATTCGGTGCCCTTCTTGTCCACGCCCAGAATGCCGATATGGCCGACATGGTGGTGACCGCAGGCATTGATGCAGCCGGAGATTTTGATTTTCAATTCGCCGATATCGTTCTGCCGGTCGAGGTCTTCGAACTTCTTGGCGATCGCCTGGCCAATCGGGATCGAGCGGGCATTGGCAAGGTTGCAAT
>ERZ1673962.1358-NODE-1358-length-11823-cov-3.950204_pt1 | contig 11823 bp, 10 predicted proteins | sample MGYA00580188_ERZ1673962 | MGnify/ENA primary metagenome ERZ1673962 (study PRJEB41334, sample SAMN05608104) | rock metagenome | biome: terrestrial subsurface; feature: shale formation; material: shale | place: USA: Pennsylvania ... | reverse complement strand
CGGAAATGCTTGCGGAAAAAACCCATGAGGGTCCCATCCAGCTCATCCTTCGCAACCCTCTTGACGAAAAAGAAACTCCCCCGCCAGTCAAAAAGGTGGTAAAAAGAGCTCCTGTTCGCCGAGCAAGACCAAGGGTTTACACGCGCCCGGCACCGACTTTTGAGGTCGAGGTCATACGGGGTGAAAGACCGGCGGAAAATTATCAGTTCAAAGCTAAATAAAATTGGGGTTTATTGAAAGGGAGGTCATCATGACAACGCGCCGAGCCATTTTCCCGGCAATATGCTTCTTGGGCCTGTTTTGCCTGGCTCTGTTCACCGGCTCCGCCGCTGCCGACGACATCGAGCACCTGACGCTCGACGTCAATATCGGCGGTTCGGAACTGGTGGAAATCCGTGAACCGAGCCAGAGAATGAAAATTCTCATTTCCAACGGCGACATCATAGGGGCCAGGCCGTTGCGTCCCAACCTGATCAACGTCTACAACCTCGGCAAACAGATCGGATTTTCCCGGGTCACCGTATGGGATGACGCCGCCAGGCAGGTACGGGCCATTATCGATGTTAACGTCAACCTCGATCTGACGCCCCTCAAGCAGAGAGTGAGCGAACTGTATCCCCACGAAGATGTGAAGATCTATGGATCTGAAACAGGCGTGGTGCTGTCGGGAACGGTATCCGGCCCGGAAGTTGTGGAACAGGTCATACGCCTGACAAAAACCTTCCTGCCGCAAAAAGCTGAAGCGGCCAGCGGGGCCGAAGGTACCGGAAAATCGGGCAGCGGCATCACCAACCTTTTGCGCGTCGGCGGCATTCAGCAGGTTATGCTTGAGGTCAAATTCGCCGAAGTCACCCGTTCCTCCGGACGCGACTGGCAGGCTGCTCTCGGGTTCGACGGTCTGGGCAGCAATGACGGAGTCGTGGCCGGGGTTGGCGGAATCAACGCTACCACCGGTACCGGGTCCGACGCCGCCAGTTCAGGAAGTACGACGTTTCCTGGTGAAAGTTTGGGAAGCGTACTACTTAATTTCGCCAATTTAGCCAGCAATCCAGCTAATATCTTCGTTCAATTAGGCGACTTCACCTCTGCCCTGCGTTTCCTTGAAGATGAGGGTCTTGCACGCATCCTGGCCGAACCGCGGCTGGTAGCAATCAGCGGTCAGGAAGCCAGTTTCCTGGCCGGTGGAGAGTTTCCTATTCCCGTGCCTCAGGACAACAATACCGTAACCATCGAATTCCGCGAATTCGGTGTCGCCCTCCGCTTTACTCCCGTGGTCATGAGCGATGGCAAGATCAGTCTGCGCGTTGCACCCAGTGTCAGCGACATCGCTTCAACCAGTACCATTCCATCGGGTATCGTTGGGGCTGAATTTGTTGTACCCAACTTGACGACTCGCAAGCTGGAAACGACCGTACAACTTCAGGATGGCCAGACCTTGGCTTTGGCCGGTTTGCTTCAGGATAGTCTGCGGGAAAGCGTATCCAAAATACCTGGTCTTGGTGATCTGCCCATTCTCGGCGCCCTGTTCCGCAGCACCAGTTACACCCAGGAAAAAACCGACCTTCTCATTGCCGTAACGCCGCATCTGGTCAAACCGACCAAGGAAGGCAATCTCAGCTTCCCCGGCGAGTACATGCGCCCGCCCAACCGCCTGGAATTCTATCTTGAGGGACGCCTCGAGGGGCGCAGATTTCCGGAGGATCCGTCAGCCATGAGCCGTCACAGTTTCACCGCTCCGGCCCGGACCACCGAAACCATAGGCGGTCTCGAAGGCGAATTCGGTCACGAACCGATGTCGGCTCAATAAACCGCAAAGGGGGTCTAAATTATGAAAAAAACAGCTTTTATCGTCGCAACAGTCCTCCTGCTGACCGGATGCGCCTCTTTGCAGGAAGCCTACTATATCGATCGCGAATTCGGCCAACTCAGCCAGGCATCCTGGGACCAGCAGGTCGCTAATCCCGATTACAGATATGCCGCGAAGACGCCTGAAACCCTTGAGGGCATTACGGCTGAAGAAGTCATGGATGTTTACAATGAAACCTATGCCGAAGAACCCGAACAGGTCGACATCATCAATTTCGGGCTGCAACAATAACGCAGGCGGCATGCTGCGATGGTTGTGCATCACAGCATGCCGCACACTTCCCGGCAGAGGCCTTTTTGAAAAGGAGTGGCACTATGAATGTTAAATCCCAAAAAGGAGCGGCAGTCGTCGAATTCGCTGTCATCCTCCCCCTGCTGCTCCTGATCCTGTTCGGTATCGTCGAATTCGGGTTCATATTCTACGATCAAGCCCTCCTCACCAATGCCAGCCGGGAAGGAGCGCGACGAGCCATCGTGTTTCGAATGGACAGCGACGACAATCGGATTTTTTCCGGCAGCGATGTACAGGACGCGATTGACCAGTATCTGTACAGCGACTATCCGGAAAATAACAATTTGAGACTTGTCACCTTCGGCACCGATAATCTCACCATCGATCCGAACAGTTCCGATGGCGATGTGCTGGTAGCGCAGGGAGACTACATCACGGTCACGGTTGAATACGACTACGACTTTCTCCTTCTTCCGTCGATCGCCGGCATCCCCCAAACAATAAAACTAACCGGAAGAACAACCATGAGAGCTGAGTAGCGCTCGATTGCGAGGCTGTTATGTTCAGAAACGTATTAAAACAAAAAAGAGATCAAAAGGGAGCCGTCATCGTTCTGGTGGCCATTCTTCTGGTTGTCTTCCTGGGAATGGCGGCGCTCGCCATCGACGTCTACCATCTGTTTGTGGTCCGCAATGAACTGCAGAACGCTGCGGATGCCGGTGCTCTCGCCGGCGCAAAAGTCCTTTACTACAACAATACCGATAACGATCCGGACAACGATCCGCCCTCGGACGAATTGAACTTTACCATCAATCCCAACGCCAATACTGTCGCCTATAATACAGCCCTTGAAAATATAAGCGAGAATATCGCCGTGGAAGTGAATGATCACAGTTCGAATTCCGGTGACGTACAAAGGGGGCATTGGAGTTTCTCGGCTGAACAGTTCGATGCCAATGATTCTCTTGCCGCACCCGATCTTGCAAACTACACAACCGAAGAACTTGATAATCCGGACCCCAACATCAATGGTAATTTCGTCAATGCAGTTTGGGTCAAGGTAAGACGTCAGGACACCCCTGCCTCATCTTTCTTTGCCCAGATTTTCGGATTTGAGGATTTCGGCATGACTGCCGAGGCCACTGCCTATATAGGATTCGCCGGGACCATCAACCCGGAGGACTTGGATCAACCCATCGCCATATGTGAGGAATCGATCGTCGACGAGGACGGCAACTACAACTGCAACATGGGCAGAATGCTTAACAGCGGCTCGAATCTCAATACCGCCAATACCGGCGGCTGGACCAACTTTTCGCAGCCATGTGCAACGGCAAACGCCAACGAGATGAGGTCTCTCATATGCGGTGACGGCAACCCCGATGAGGTCACCCTGGGGCAGGGAATGGGCGCTGTCGGCGGCGTTCAGGATGTTGTTCTCGCCGATCTGGTCGACTGCTGGGAAAATGCAACCGATACCAAAGAACTCTGGAACATGACCCTCCCCGTCATTGAGTGCCCGGGAAATAACGTAAGCAACTGTTCGAATGTCGTTGGTGCGGTCAATGTCAATGTGGTCTGGATCGTTCATCAGAACGATCCCGGTTACAACAACGTGCCAAGGGAAATGGAAGACTGGACCTGTACCGACCCGGACGGTTTCGAGTGTTGGAAAGATTTTGTCGATCATTTCAATCTGGCCAACGTCACAGGCATGCCCACAACCGACGAGGAATATGCCGAAATGTACCAGAAAAAAAATATATTCTTCCTGCCTTCTTGTGAAGGCCTGGATCCGACCGGCGTAACGGGTGGTCCCAATTTCGGCGTGCTGGCGGAGATTCCCGTGTTGGTCGATTAATGTTTCCATTTATCAAGCAGAAGGTGTTTCATGCCACGTAAATTACTTGTAGCCATTGAAATTTCGGATAATCGTCTGGTCCATGTTCTGGAGGAAAAACTGAAGGAATTCCCAAACCTGGATGTGGCCCAGTGGTTTGATTCCGCCGGTGAAAAGGGAGCTCTCGCCGTCAAGGGGTCACCGGACATCATTATGCTTGACGATACCACCGAGGCTGAATCTATTTTCAATCGTCTCAAGCAGATACGACAGAACTTTCCCCAGGCGGCGATATTCGTCGTCTCCAGCAACCAGTTTCCCCAACACATTGTCGAGGTTATGAAAGCCGGCGTTGCCGAATATCTGGTAACGCCCATCAACGATAAAGTTCTCAAAAACGCTATCGAGGACGTGCGCTCCGATCTCGCCTCCGCAGGTCAGATTTCCCGAGGCTCCATTTACAGTTTTATCAGCAGCAAGGGAGGTTTGGGCTCTACCGTGCTGACAGTCAATACGGCATGTGCCATGGCCAAACACAAGGAATCCCGCGTCGCCCTGTTCGACATGAGTTTTCAATCCGGGGATGCCACGGTGCTGCTCGACCTTTATCCCCAGACGACGATAAGCGATATCATCCGAAACTACCACCGTCTCGACAGCTCCTTTTTGCTGGCCGCCATGACCAAACACGCTTCGGGTCTGGAATTCATGGCAGCCCCCAACAATCCCGAAGATTGCGAAGCCATCAAGGCGGAACATATTTCCAACATCCTCAATCTCGCACAAAAGATTTTCGACCAGGTGCTTGTCGACTGCACCTCCATGTCGATCAACGACAGCAACATCGAGATATTCAAAGCCTCGGAAACCATTTTTCTCGTCACGGACATGTCGGTGCCGGCCATACGCAACTGTTCACGCCTGATCAAACTGTTGGAAAAGCTTGGTATAGATCCCTGTCGCATCCAGGTTGTGATCAACCGGTATATCAAAGGGGGCACCCTCAGCCTCAGCGACATCGAAAAGAACCTCAATAAGGAAATTTTCTGGATGTATCCCAGTGATTTCAGGGGCGTCGTCTCCTCCATCAACAAGGGAGAGCCGCTCATGTTGAGTCATTCGGGTTCACCTCTGGCCAAAAATGTTGCTCAGTTTGTCGAAAAGCTTAAATCGCCTGAAAGTTCCCGGTCTTACCGTGGAATTCGGGGGGCTTTCGGAAAAGCCCTTTAACAATTCAGGATTCATTATTTTTACCTGAATTCCATGACATAGGAGGACAATGTGGCAATCAAGGATCTGTTTTCTTCCGGCAAGGACGCATCTGTCGCCACACCCGAAACCAAGGTAGCGAACAATGAACGGGATGCGCTGTTTTACGAAATCAAGCACAAGATCCATAACCGGTTCGTGGAAGAAGCCAACCTCGCAGCTCTGGACGATCTTGACCAGGCCGAGGTCAAAGAGGAAATCGGCAAAATCGTTGATTTTTTCCTCAGAGAAGAGCAGGTTCTCCTTAACGAGGAAGAGCATAACTCCCTTATTCTCGAGATACTTGACGAATTGACCGGTCTCGGTCCCATCGAGCCGTTTTTCAAAGACCCGACTGTGTCCGATATCCTCTGCAACACCTACAAGGATATCTACGTGGAGCGCCGCGGACTTTTGGAAAGAACCAGGGCCCGTTTCGTCGACAATGCCCACCTGATGAATATTATCGACCGCATTATTTCGAGGGTCGGACGCCGTATCGACGAATCGTCTCCCATGGTCGATGCGCGGCTCGCGGACGGTTCCCGCGTCAACGCCATCATCCCTCCCCTCGCGCTTGACGGTCCGATACTATCGATACGGCGGTTTTCCGTGAACCCGCTGAAAATGGATGACCTGATCAATTTCAAAACCCTGACACCGGATATCGCCACCCTGCTGGCCGGAAGCGTCAAATCGAAGCTGAACATCATGATTTCCGGCGGTACGGGCGCGGGAAAGACGACTCTTCTCAATATCCTGTCGGGTTATATCCCAGGCAACGAGCGCATCATTACCATCGAAGACTCCGCCGAACTGCAGTTGCAGCAGGAGCACGTGGTTCGTCTCGAAACCCGTCCGGCAAGCATCGAAGGCACCGGCATGGTGACCCAGCGCGATCTGGTCCGCAACAGCCTGCGCATGCGACCCGACCGTATCATTGTCGGTGAGGTTCGCGGATCGGAAGCCTTCGACATGCTGCAGGCCATGAACACCGGCCACGAAGGTTCCCTGACCACCATCCACGCAAACACGCCGAGAGACTCTCTTACCCGTCTGGAGTCGATGATTCTCATGACCGGCGTCAGTTTGCCGGAACATGCCATGCGATTCATGATCTCGTCGGCGCTGGATATGGTCGTTCAGGTTTCGCGCCTGGCGGACGGTACACGCAAGGTCACCTCGATTGCCGAAGTCGTCGGCATGGAAGGAGAAGTCATTACCCTGCAGGACATTTTCGTTTTCGAACGTCAGGGAATCGATGCCGACGGCAAAGTGATCGGTCGATTCCATGCGACAGGCATACGACCGAAATTTGCCGACAAACTGGAGGTTGCCGGTATCGATCTCCCCGAAGATCTGTTTTTTGCCCACAAATACTTTGAATAAGGAGGCAGCATGGATCTTCTCGACATCCTCATAATGGCCACGGTTTTCCTGTTTACCGCATCCCTGGTCGCCTTGATTTTCATGGCCTGGACGGAAAGCCGTTTTGCGGAAAAAAAAGCGATAAAAAAACGTCTGTTGTATATCTCCGCCGGCGGCAAGCATGGGCGGGACAAATTGATGAAGTATCGGGACAAGATCCTGCGTGATGCCGGCGGGGTTCAAAAACTGGCCCTGAAAATGCCGCGCGTTGGGGCACTGGACCGCATGCTCCTTAAATCGAACATCCCCTTCAACGCAAGCGTTTTTGTCCTGATGAGCCTTTCTCTAGGCCTGATCACCTTTCTGCTGGGGTTGAAATTCATTCCATCCCTGTTCCTGAGCATCGCACTGGCCATCGTGGTTTTCTGCCTCCCCTTCGGGTATCTGAAACTGGCGGAGAATGCCTACCACACCAAATTTCAGGATCAGCTGCCGGAAGCTCTGGATCTTCTGGCAAGGGCCCTGCGCTCGGGACACGCCATGACCTCGGGATTGGAAATGGTTTCCAGCGAAATGGAACCACCCATCAGCGCCGAATTCGGCGCCGCCGTTGACGAGATCAATCTGGGACTGACTTTTCAAGAGGCTTTCGAGAACCTTTGCGAACGTGTTCCGAGCACGGATCTTCGTTTCTTCGCCATCTCCGTGATCATTCAACGGGAAACGGGCGGCAACGTGGCCGAAATCCTGGATAGCATCAGTCGCCTTATTCGCGAACGCATCCAATTCAAACGCCAGGTCAAGGCATTAACTGCAGAAGGGCGTTTGTCGGCCATGGTGCTTGTCGGGCTTCCCATCGTCCTGTTTATTTATATCTTTTTCGTCAACCATAGTTACCTGTCGCTCCTCTGGACCGATACTATGGGACAATATATGTTGGTAGGGGCTGTTCTGCTTCAGATACTGGGTGCCTTCATTATTAAAAAAATCGTCACCATTGAAATGTAAGGAGGCGCTTCATGAATACTTTACTGAATCTTTTCTACCAAATCCTGGACAATGCCGGTTATTGGGCCATACATATCCTGGCCTTCCTTGCCGCAGCCCTGGTCGTGTTCGGAATCTATCTGATTTTCATCCGCAAATCGCAAGAGGAGAAACGCCTCGAAAAACTGCTGCCATCGTCCAAGGTTCCTCTCAAACGAAAACCCAAGCTTCTTGAAAGGGAAAACAACAGTTTCGTAACCCGTTTCGCCAAACCGATCGACGATATCGTCGCCCATCAACCAGGGACCTTGCACAAATCCATCAGGCTGCGACTCGTCCAGGCCGGCTGGCGATCCAATGCGGCCTACTACAACTTCATCACGGCAAAGGTTATACTCGGATTGGCGTTTCCCCTCTTTTATCTGGCATCACGATTTTTCTTCACCTTTTCCCTGCAGTTCACGCTGCTGTGCCTGCTGCTGGCCATTATCGGTTTCGGACTCCCCGACACCATTCTCGGCTTCGCCGTTCGCGCCCGTCAGCATCGCATACTACGTGCCTTGCCTGATGCTCTCGACCTGATGGTCGTCTGCGTCGAAGCCGGTCTCGGCCTGGACATGACCTTTCGTCGGGTCGGGGAGGAGATACGCCCCCTGTGCCGCGATCTGAGTGATGAATTTCACCTGACCAACCTTGAAATTCGCGCTGGGAAACCTCGAAACGAATGCTTCAAGAACATGACTATCAGAACTGGTGTCGCCGAAGTAGGCAACCTGATGACCATCCTGATCCAGACCAGTCGCTTCGGCACCAGCCTGGCCAAGGCGCTGCGGGTACATTCCGACGCCATGCGTATCAAACGACGTCAGGTTGCAGAAGAAAAAGCTGCCAAATCGACCGTTAAACTTATATTTCCGCTCGTGTTCTTTATTTTTCCCGCAATCTTCGTTGTCCTCGTAGGGCCGGGTGTGATAAGAATCGCGAAAGTCCTGTTCCCAGCCATGGGAGGATAACCCGGGCCAAGTTGACTCATGATCAACCTTTGTATCGAATATTGTTATCCATAGAACCATCATTTCGTGTTATTGCATTGTCAAGGAGAGACTTTCGATGAAGCCGACAGTTTTCACCGGGCCCGTGCCCTTCCAAAAGACAGGTTTGGGCGTAATCGCCGTGCTGGTCTTTTTTTGTATTACGGCCTGCACGCCGGTAATGGATCCCTATCATCAGAAAATCGCCAAATTAACGGTTCTCGAAAATGGTGAAATCAATTCTGCCGACGAGCACATCGCCGACCTTCCTGCAGAGGAGTTGACGGAAAAAGCCAACGCCTACCTACAGCAGGGGAATCTCGAACTGGCTCGACTGCATTTTTCTGCAGCTCTTCAGAAGCAACCTGAAGCCATCCCTCCTCTTGCCGGTATGGGACAGGTCTTTTATCTGCGCGGCAATACGGCAAGAGCCGGCGACATTTTCGAGACGGTCCTGGAAAAAGATCCTCAAAACAAAAGGGCGATGCTGGGACTGGCCAGAATCGCCCGCAGCCACGGCAATTATGCATCCGCAGAGGCTCTTTTTGAGAATCTTTTCGCCACATATCCCGAGGATGCGAATATCATCAGCGAACTGGCCGTGACCTACGACAGCATCGGGCAGGGCAAACTGGCCGAAGCCGAACCTTTACATCGAAAAGTTCTTGACATGGAACCCGACAAACCGGCCGGATACAACAATCTTGGCTTCAATTACCTCCTGCAAGGACGTTACAGTGAGGCAATTTCTCTTTTTTCCAAGGCACTGGCCATCGATCCCGGCAACGTCCGTTCCAAGAACAACCTTGCCACCGCTTTTCTGCTCAACAACGAGGAAACGCGCGCATTGCAGTTGTTTGAGGACACCCTCGGGAAACCGGCGGCCTATAACAATATCGGCTATCTCTATATGACCCAGGGGAACTGGGACAAAGCGGAAAAATGTTTCAGAAAAGCCCTTGAACTGAATCCCGTATTCTACCTGCGTGCCCAACAAAATCTGGAGCGCCTCAACAGTCTTCGCTCCCAATCATCCGACTGATAACAGGAGCGCCCTACATGATCAGCGGATCGAAGCCCGGTAAACCGACCTCTTTTCTGCCGGATATCGCAGGCCTTTACGGATTTCTCACGTTTGCGTTACTGGTCATATTCGACAGCGGCAAAGCACTTGTAGATGGTGATACGCTCTGGCATATCGCAGCCGGCAGACACATGCTTGCCGAGCATTCCATTCTGACTCACGATATTTTTTCCCATACGGTTTTCGGCAAACCATGGACCGCCCATGAATGGTTATCCGAAATCATCATGGCCTGGCTTCATCAACATACCGGCATTACCGGAACCGTCATCTTTTTCTTTCTCATCGCCGCGCTGAGTTTCTGGCTCCTGTTCCGTATCGTTTCGGACCTGGCAGGCGACTGGATCGCCATTTTCAGCGTATCCGTGGCGCTGACCTTTTCAATGACCCACATGCTTGCACGCCCCCATGTTTTTTCATGGCTGTTCGGCGTCGTAACGCTTTACGCATTACATAAAAGAGGGCGGTGGTATTGGCTTTTACCCCTGATAACGATCTTTTGGGCAAACCTTCATGGAGGATTCATTCTGGGGCTGGCCCTGCAGGGGCTTGTCCTCGGCGGAGAGGTTCTTGAACACATCTTCTCCGGTTATCCCTTTGACCTGTCCGCTCTCTTGCGCCGCTTAAGAAGACCCGCCGCATTCTTTGTCCTGTCCATCCTTGCGGCCGCCATCAACCCCTTCGGTTTCCGCCTGTATCTCTTCCCTTTTCAGGTCACCAGCGGTATTTTTTCCACGGGAATCGTCGAATGGTTGTCACCCGATTTTCAGGAACAATGGCTGTTTAAATTGTTCCTGTTACTGATGTTGCTGTTCATGTCCCTGCGAAGAATGCCGACAACCTGGACCGATCGTCTGTTTGTCCTGTTTTTTTTCAATGCGGCCCTGACCCATCAGCGTTACATAGGCATGACCGCAGTTTTTTTATGCCCCTATTTCGCCAGAATGCTGTCCTGCCTGCCCTGGCCCACGAAACGATTCCATATGGCCCGGACCGAAGCCGAGCCAATCCCGACTTCGTCCGTGAGCGGACCTGTCATAACGATCGTCCTTGCCACTACCCTGATCCTCTTCGCCGGATTCTCCGGTTCGAGAACCAAGAACGTTCTGGAAACCTTTCTGCCTCTTCCATCCGAATCCCATCCGGTTAAAGCGGTAGAGTACCTGAACCGGACCCGACCCCCTGGAAGGATGTTCAATAAATATTCCTGGGGCGGCTACTTGATTTATGCAATGGATCCCCCGCAGAAGGTTTTTATTGACGGACGCGCCGATATGTATGGTGAAGAGATATTCGGAGACTACCAGAAAATAGCCTCTTTGGACAAAGAGGCAGAAGAGTTATTGGACCGTTACCAAATCGACTGGATACTCTTTCCGACGGACTCGGCACTGGTCAGATTTCTTAAGGCAACGCAAGATTGGCAGGAAACTTATTCGGACGGCGCCGCTTCGATTTTGGTTCGACGTGCCGAGAGATGACCGTAATGCCCCAGCATGGCATTTCGGCGGATAATTACCAGATCCTTGAGCATGCGTACCGAATCGACAATCGGATGCACCTTGCTGTCTGGAGAATTCAACCATTTGACCCCAACCTCCCTGATCGCCAGCCCTCTTTTGCGAGCAAGGAAAAGAATTTCCACATCGAAACCGAAACCGTCTATACGGCTGTCAAAGAAAAGATTCACAGCAGCGGCCCGGGTAAAAAGCTTAAACCCGCATTGCGTATCCGAAATACCGGGTGTCGCAAGCAACTGGACGAATTTATTGAAGGTTTTCCCCATCAATACCCGATAAAAAGGTTGTCTTTTTACAATAACGGTATCGGCAACGGCTCTCGATCCGATGGCGATCTCTCCACCTTCGTCGATGACCTTTTTCAGTTTAAGAATCTCTCCGACGGGAGTCGATAGGTCTGCATCACAAAACAGCACATGGTCGCCTTTTGAGGCAAGAACCCCCGTGCGCACGGCGTAACCCTTGCCGCGGTTTTGCTGATACCGAATAAGTCTCACGCCCTCATGCTGACGGGCAAAGGACATGACAACATCCGCGGTTCCATCGGAGCTGCCGTCATCGACCACAAGAATTTCAAACCGAGAATAATGTATTCCAATTTCGCTCCAAAGAACCGGTAAGGATACCTGAAGTCGCTTCTCTTCGTT